>Ga0210051_1001158_pt1 | contig 26567 bp, 34 predicted proteins | sample CryGey092014_all_FD_185464 | JGI IMG/M metagenome (GOLD analysis project Ga0210051, IMG submission 185464) | Groundwater microbial communities from aquifer - Crystal Geyser CG23_combo_of_CG06-09_8/20/14_all (SPAdes) (version 2) | ecosystem: Environmental > Aquatic > Deep subsurface > Groundwater...
CAGACCTTGGAAAAGACTTCCCTTAGAAGCTCCAGTTTTTCTATCTTTGCCAGTCCGATCAAAACGGTAGAATCGCATACAACGATCACTTCTTGAGCCTCTCGGTCAGTTTTTCCACAGTTTTGAACTCCCTTGTCAGTTCATCTTCTTTGTAGTCAATCACAGGGACATCATTTTCGCTTAAAAATTCTATGAACTCCCATTTCGAAAGCCCGGACAGCTCGGCAGATTTTCCCAGTGAAAGGACTTTGTCCCTGAAGCATTTCAAGGCAAGAAGCTTCCTCGATTCACTCGCTATTCTCTCCTTGGTTAAGCCGGAGGCAGAAAGAGAGAGATAAAGCTCTTCCGGCAAATCTATGACTGCCTGGACGTTCCCCATGCGTATCACCTTCCCTTTTTATTGAGATCCATTATTCATTTGCTATCATTTTAACATGTTAAATGCAAATAATCCAATGAAAACGCTCAGGGAAAAAGGGAGGAAAAAGGGAAATCGGGGGAAATAGGGGACGGGGGGAAATAGGCAGAAATAGGGGACGGGGAAATAGGGGACGGACATCAGCTTATAAGTTAATCATTCATCTATGCAGAAGTTGTAACACTTTAGCTCTTTGAAAAACTATGCGGCCTGTTCTAAGAACACTATTGAGAGGTCTTTCTTTTCGATTGCCATTTTTGCCATTGTCAGGATCATTTCTATGGGATTGTTTCCCTGGAGTTCTGCAGAACGGAATAACGACATAAGGACAGCCTGTGTTTTGGCTCCTTCGCCAGGGCGGCGGTCTTGTTGTAAGCTCCCCAGAAGTCACAGATCAGGATACCTTCAAACAGGATGCCAAGAACCTGTTCGACCACCGGAGAGCCCCGACATTTGGTTATCAGGTAGTAGCAGAACTGCTGGGAGGAAAAAGAGGGACAGCGACCGTTCATTGTTTGCCGTTTTTAGTTTTGCTTCCATAAATAGTCGCTGACCCTCTTTTTGTTTCTCTTTTTGTTTTGGAGTAATAATATAATGGTATCTTAGATAACACATGAGTGAGATGTTAGGCTACGTTACTCACCTGCCAGGCGCAGGGCTTCCTCTTTTAAAACATCGTTGAGGTAAAACCCGTTAGCTTCAAGCTCGCTCAAAAGAGTCTTGAGAGAAGGAATGATTCCAGAGCGTTTAGCCTTCACTAAAATTCCAACTGTTCCAATGGTAGAAACTCCAAGGCGTCTGGCGTATTCCGGGGACATAATACAGATTATTAGCATTGTGAGACCTTTGAATAATTCCATAGCAACATCACCTTGTCATTCCTGCGAAAGCAGAGCCTGCCCCGTACTTGATACGGGGAATCCAGTATTTTCAGATAGTTCCTGGATTCCGGGTCAAGCCCGGAATGACCGAAAAGGCAGTTTTTCAAAGGTCTCATTGTGCCTCTCAAGCCTTTGCCCCTCTGTGCCTCCTGACCCCTGACCCATAGCTTATGGCTCGAACAGTTTCAACCCGTGAACCGAACGAAAATGTTCATCCAGGGTAAAGAGAGAAACCTTGTGATGCAGGCATACCTGGGCGATTATGACATCCATTGGCGGAATAGTAATGCTTTTTGTGACTATTCAGCCACTAAGACACCAAGACACTAAGATCATATAATTATTCTTTGAATACCCTTCTTGATGAGGGACACATTAAAATTAATAAGAAAACCAGGGCGCTTACCAGTCAATTTCATAAGGCTAAGTATCTGTGCTTCCCACACAGGGTTCATCTCGTCCACTGCTTTCAGTTCACAAATAATTAGCTCTTCCACCAAAACATCTAAGCGTAAGCCTTCGTCAAAGACTATCCCATCATATACAATGGGGACATCTGCCTGCCTTTGATATTTTAATCCTCGTTTAGAAAGCTCATGACAGAAACAGACTTCATAAACTCTCTCAAGCAAACCCGGTCCAAGTATTTTATGTACGGTGTATGCCGCATCTACTATTTTTCTTGCAATGCCTTATTCCTTTTCAGACAAAGTGGAAAAACTCATATCTATCCTTCGTGTCTTAGTGCCTTGGTGGCTACCTGAACAGTTACTGCTTTTTTTGTGTAGCGAGGCGTCTAAATCACCAGCGGCATCCCAGACAGTTTCGTCAAAGGGGAGACGGATTAAGGCGTTAAATAAAGGCAATATTCTCTTTCGCTCCGAAGGACGAAGGCCTCGTTTAATGTCCCTTTCGGGGATGGTTGGGTAGTGTCTCAGTTTGATTTTTTATTCGTGGAGGTTAATAATTTTCCATAGCTATCTTTCATTTCCTACTTGATTTTCCGTTAAAGAGAAATTATTATTACAGACGTGGTGCTGATCTTGCTTTAAGTTTTAGAGGGCAAATGCCGATAACATAGTAAAAAAATCTTGACAAATTGTTTTTACTTCGTGGTATATTAAATCCAAACATCAAGTCACAAAAGGTAGTGGTTCAGTTTGAAAACTAAACTTAAAAAGAGCTTGACAAACATCGTATAACGTATAATGTTGTCGAAGGGAACGGCCAATCAGTCTTACGGTGAGTAATAATAGTAAAAAAATCTCGACAGAAAATTTTTTGTGCCGTGCCGAGATTTGCATAGTATCTTTGGTAAAGAGTCAAAATAACTAATAAATGTAATAATATGAAAAAAGTTAATATTTGTATAATCGGCGCAAGAAGTCTTTCTTCGGGTTGTTTAATCAAGCTACTTTTGCAACACAAACATGCAAATATAGTGATGTTAGTATCTGAGTCTGAGGCCGGTGGGGAGGACATACAAAAAGTTCATCCCTTCTTATATAACCTTTTTAAGAAAAAGACAGAAATATACAATCCCGACAAAATTATTGAAAACTGTGATTTATTATTTCTTCACAAACACCATGGTGAATTTTTTGAGAAAACAGCCAACTTAGTAGATTTGGCTATAAAAGAGAAGAAAGACATTAAGTTTATAGATTTAAGTGCGGATTTTCGTTTAAAAGATAAAAATCTCTATGCTGAATGGTACGGATTCCAACATACAAAACCAGAATTGTTGAAAACATCTGTTTATGGTTTAACTGAATTATATCGGGAGGAAATAAAAAAAGCAACTTTAGTTGCAAATCCGGGGTGTTATCCTACGGCTATTTTATTGTCCTTAACACCATTATTAAAAAATACTTTAGTAGATATTAGCCAAACCATAATTACAGATGCTCTTTCAGGAGTTTCGGGAGCGGGGAAAAATAGGAATGGGAGAAATCTGGCCATAGATGTAGAGCAAAATATCATACCCTATAAAATAGGCCATCAACACCAACACCTTTCGGAAATAGAACAAGAAATAAGCAATATGCTTAATAAGAAAACTGAAGTTACTTTTTCTCCGCATTTGTTATCGTTCAGATATGGGATATTAGCGACAACTTATGTGAAACTAAAAAAACCATATGAATGGGAATATATATATTCAGTATATGAAAAAATGTTTGAAAATGAACCATTTATCCGTCTTTTAAATAAAAATGAATACCCTCAAGTAAAAAATGTAGAGGGAACCAACTTTTGTGATATTGGATTTGATGTAGATAAAAAGACAAAAATGTGCGTTGTAATGAGCGCGATTGATAATGTAATAAAGGGTGCTTCTGGTCAAGCTATACAGAATATGAACGTAATGTATGGTTTTGATGAATCTGAAGGATTGCCCTATAATGAAGTTTTAAAAAAATCCTCTGCTATCTAAGAAACTATGAAGAAACTAGGGACAGCGCCTATTTATTTTTAATTCTACAAGGGGTAAGGAAACACTTTCCTTTCCAGTCCGATCAAACATGTGCTGTCAGCTACTACCGGTTCCTTCACGGACCTATCTCCTGCCTCAATTCTTCAGGAGAATAATCAAAGATTGAGATTCGATACCGACCTAATACTTCCATAAAGGCACGCTTGGAGAACCCGGATAGCTTTGCTGCCTGTCCAAGCGACACTTTCCCCATCTCATAGAGCTTGACTCCCAGCAGGAGCTTCGCCTCATCCTCAGACAAACTAAGGGGTAGGGTGATTCTCAATTCACATGTGCTCATTATTCTTCCTCCAGCAGGTTTATAGCAGAAAATGATCTCTTTACCGTTACTTCATACATCAGATAACTTCGTCCGGCTCCAAAAGATCATGCGGTATTCCGGTATTCCGGGGGTATTCCGGGGACATAATACAGATTATTAGCATTGTGAGACCTTGAATAATTCCATAGCAACATCGCATTCCTGCGAAAGCAGAGCCTGCCCCGTACTTGATACGGGGAATCCAGTATTTTCAGATAGTTCCTGGATTCCGGGTCAAGCCCGGAATGACCGATTTCAGCAATTCTTGAGTAGTCGCGACGATATTGGATGTTTTGCCCCGTAACGCATCGATCCAGACAGAGGTGTCCAACAAAACTGATTCCGCGTTACCTGCCATCTCCGATCTCCTCCAGCCATTGAGCGCGCCTCATATCCGCTTTGTTGCTTTCATTAATTGCCTTTTCATCGACATCAACTGTTCCAAGAAGCCCTGCAAGTTTTTTCAATTTTGACCTCCGGATTTGTTCTTTAACCGCTAATGTCACCGCGCCGGTTTTGGTTTTTGCATGGGTAAAACTCAGCAATTCTCCGACCAGATTTTCATCCAGGGTAACCGTCGTTCTCATGATAGCCTCCATCACAATATTTATAGTACATTTTGTGATAATTTCTGCCATAAGTCAAGGAAAATACTAAGATTCCTCGCTAACGCTCGGAATGACGATCGTTTGAACGCTACTTGGTAAAGATCACGGTGCTGATGGATGGAGTTGTGCCAGCAGAGTAATTATCTCCCGGTTATACAGGTCAAAATGGAGGGCTTTTGTCAGTATATCAAATGCCTTTCGGCTCTGCCCCGTAGAGGAAAGGGACCGTCCCAATCCTGGACAGATATTTTCCGATTTCATAATGGCCGGGATCATTTCTATGGGGTAACTGTTCAGGTAGCCACCAAGGCACTAAGACACGAAGGATAGATATGAGTTTTTCCACTTTGTCTGAAAAGGAAGAAGGCATTGCAAGAAAAATAGTAGATGCGGCATACACCGTACATAAAATACTTGGACCGGGTTTGCTTGAGAGAGTTTATGAAGTCTGTTTCTGTCATGAGCTTTCTAAACGAGGATTAAAATATCAAAGGCAGGCAGATGTCCCCATTGTATATGATGGGATAGTCTTTGACGAAGGCTTACGCTTAGATGTTTTGGTGGAAGAGCTAATTATTTGTGAACTGAAAGCAGTGGACGAGATGAACCCTGTGTGGGAAGCACAGATACTTAGCCTTATGAAATTGACTGGTAAGCGCCCTGGTTTTCTTATTAATTTTAATGTGTCCCTCATCAAGAAGGGTATTCAAAGAATAATTATATGATCTTAGTGTCTTGGTGTCTTAGTGGCTGAATAGTCACTTCCATGCAAGCATTATCGAATAGAGACATGATGAAAACTATCAAGGACATGCCGGAATACAGCCGCCCGCGCGAGAAGTTGAGGGAGAAGGGCGTTTCCGCTCTTACGGATGAAGAACTCATCACGGCGATTCTTGGCATGGGAACGGCGGGCGTTGACGTGCGCACGATTGCCCGGCAAGTAGCCGGGCTGATCAACGGATGATTGAATAAGCCCCACGGCCGGATCGCCCCCAGAAGGCAAAGGTTGGCCGGCTTGATGGTAAAAGAATTAACTCCCCGGAGAGGAGTTGCAGGCATTGATAAAGAAATGAAGGATATTGCCGGGCACATAAACCTCTGGTTGATGGCTTCTCAAAACCTGCGCCGCCACAGGGGAAAATCTCTTGCCATTCTAATTCCACTGGTCCTTGTGATGGCCACCGCTTCCTTCATGATGTTCACCAGGGGTGGATTTGTAAAGGATGCAGAGATAGCTAAGGGATTCCTCCCCGACGTTACCGTTCAGGGGATAGAGGCCGGCCGGGTGGGGAAGATTTCCCTCACCATAAAGAAAAGGATTGAGGAAATACCCCATGTGAAAATGGTCATCCCGAGGGTCTGGGGATACCTCCCCTTGAAGATCAGAGGGGTAGATACCGCCTTTACCCTGATGGGGTTGGATCTTAACCGCCCGGTTTACAACGGGAAGCTGCCCTGGACGATCGAGAGGGGCGCCTTTCTTGTTCCCGGGGATCGCCGTAAGGCTGTTCTGGGTCAGGGGGTAGCCCTGAGTTTTAATGCCGGCGTGGGGGACAGGCTTCAAATAGAGGATACCCTGGGAAATAAGGGTGAGTTTGAGGTGGTGGGAATCTTTAACAACACAGTGCAAATCTACAGCACCGACCTGATTCTTGTCTCCCTTCCCGATGCGGGGGAATTCTTCGGCTACCCTAAAGACGAGTTCTCTGACCTCCTGGTCTATGCAGACAGCCCTGAAAACGCCGACCTGATCGCCCGGGAAATTGCCGGCCGTTTCAGAAATACGCGGGTGTTGACCGGCAGGGCCCTAACCGATCTGGTAAAGGAGGCTTTTGGTCGCCGGGGAGGTACGTTTCAGGCGATGTGGCTGATACTGCTCGAAACTGTCCTTCTCTTAGTCTGGGCACAGTCGGCCCATCTCAGCGTGGACGTGAGCAGAGAGATCGGAATTTTAAAGGCCGTGGGGTGGCAGACGGGAGAGATTATAGAGATGAGGATGATGGAATCTCTGATTCTCGGTCTTGGCGGGACATCCATCGGGATTCTTGCCGGATTTCTCTATGCCTTGCTGGGCACGCCGGGGATATCCGGCTATTGTCTGGGGTGTGCCAGCATTTATCCGAAGTTTCCCGTGCCGGTAAACTGCGATTTTCAATCTATTGTGCTTCTCTTTATCCTCGGAGTTTTGCCCTTGATGGCGATAAGCGCCATCCCGGCCTGGCTGGCAGGTGTTGTTGATCCGGATGAAGCGATAAGGGGATAGGGATCAGGGATCAGGAATCAGGGATCGGGGATCAGCAAAAACAGAGAAATCCATAAATTTTAAATTCTGATTCCTGGGAGTTTCAGGAGTTTACATGATCAGGGTGGAAAAGGCAACGAAAAACTACCAATCAGGTAAGGTGAAGGTGAGGGCCCTCGATAATGTCTCCCTCGAAGTCAAAAAGGGGGAATTTGTGGTCCTGAGTGGTCCCTCCGGATCGGGCAAGTCCACGATGTTGAATGTCGTCGGTTGCCTGACCAGGATCACAGAGGGGCGGCTCTGGCTGGCAGACCAGGAGGTGTCCCATTTTCCCGACCATTTCCTCGCTGCCGTAAGGAGAGAAAAGATCGGCTTCATCTTTCAACAATTCAACCTCCTGTCAGGATACTCCACATGGGAAAATGTATCTTTTCCCCTCTTACCGCTGGGTATTTCGGAGAAGGAACGGAGGATCAGGGCTATGAAGCTCCTCGAAGAGTTGAATCTCGAAACACGGGCAGACTTCATGGCCAACGAGTTAAGCGGTGGGGAACAACAGCGGGCGGCCATTGCCCGGGCGCTGATCAACGACCCGGGGATTATTCTGGCCGACGAACCCCTCTCCAACATAGACATGGGACATATCAGGATGGTCAGTGATCTCTTAGGGGAATTAAAAAAAAGAGGGAAAACGATTCTTGTCTCCTCCCATGAGCTGCAAACCCCGATGGCCTCCCTGCTGGATCGGACGGTATATTTTGACTCGGGAAAGATACTTGTACCATGATATCCTGTAATAAGAAGAGGGTTTAGCTTATGGAATTTTACATTCAGGTCGTAACGACAACAGAAAAGAAGGAAGATGCAGAAAAAATTGCGAAAACCATTCTTGAGAAAAGGCTGGCCGGGTGTGTTCAGATTGTTGGGCCTATCCTCAGCACCTACTGGTGGAAGGACGCTCTGGAGACGGTAGAGGAGTGGCAGTGCCTGATGAAGACCAGGAAAGACCTTTACGGGGCAGTTGAAAAAGCCGTCAAAGCGATCCACCCTTACGAGACACCGGAGATTATCGCCATTCCCATTGCCACCGGCAGCAAAGAATATCTGAAGTGGCTCCATGATGAGATAGCCCGAAATGTATAATGATCTATAGATCTCATGACTAAAATCATCAATCGTTATATCCTGAGAGAAATTTCACTCCCCTTTTTCATGATCCTCTTTGTCCTGACTTTTGTCATGCTCATGGGGAAAATCCTCCAGCTCATGGACCTGATGGTCAATAAAGGGGTCAGTTTCATTGACATAGCAAAAATTGTCTTTTTTTTAATGCCCTCATTTTTGATATTCACCATTCCCATCTCACTGCTTATCTCGATACTGATTGGATTGGGCAGGCTTTCCGGTGATAACGAGATCACTATCTTTAAGGCATCCGGCATAAGCCTGTATCAGCTCTTATACCCCCTTGCCCTTGCATCGGCGATTGCCTTTCTTATGACCGCCGTTACAAGCCTGTTTTTAGTTCCCCACAGTAACCACGCCACGAAAAGCCTGCTGTTCAACATTGCCAGACAAAAAGCCAGTATCGGCATCAGAGAAAAAGTTTTCAATGACGATTTTAAGGGCCTCCTCCTCTATGTGGATAAGATACCCCTCCATGGCAACTTCATGGAGGGAGTCATGATCTCCGATAAGCGGATCACCAGGGAACCGGTTACTATCTTTGCACGGAGGGCATATCTCGTATCCGATCTCAGCTCCCTGACCGTCACGCTCAGACTTGAGAACGGCAGTACCCACATGGTCGAGACAAACCTGAAAAACTATCGAAAAATGGATTTTAGCTTCTATGAGATCAATCTCGATATAGAATCATCTATCTCCGATGGGAAAAAGGCCATAACAAAGGACATTAAAGATATGACGTTCGGGGAACTGGTTGAAAGGATGAAGAGTCCCTCTTTAGAAGAGACCCTCCTCAGGGAACTCGCTATCGAAGTGAACAAAAAATTCTCCATCCCCGCTTCCTGTATTGTTTTTGCTATCCTCGGGATTCCCCTCGGAATAAGGGCACATAGATCGGTAAAATCAAGAGGATTTACCATCGGTCTTTTTATTGTCCTGGCCTATTATATCCTTCAGTTGGGCGGCGATGCCCTTGTAGAGACGAGAAGCCTTTCTCCCCTCGTGGGGACATGGGCTCCAAATGTTATCTTCGGAACGGTTGGCATTTACCTGTTTATTATGGCAGCAAGAGAAAAACCCGTGGGATTTCACCTCGGGGCAGATTTTTTAAAAAGGCTGAAGGGCAGCGGAGCAAAGGTAAAGGATCGGTCATGACCATACTGGACAGGTATATATCTAAAGAATTCGGTAAGTTGTTCCTGCTCATCTGCGCTTCTTTTATCTTCCTCTATTTAATTGTTGATTTTTTTGGAAGAGTCAGAATGTTTCTAAGTAACGATGCCTCCCTGTACCAGATAGCGTCCTATTTTTTCTTTACAATTCCCATGATCGCATCCCTCACCATACCTGTTGCTGTCCTGCTTGCCTCCCTCATGACGTTCGGCTCACTCTCGAGACACGGCGAAATCACAGCGATGAAGGCAAACGGAATCAGCCTTTATAGAGCATCTCTTACTCCGATCATTATTTCTGTGGTCATTTCCATCCTTGCCTTTCTCATTAGCGAATTTATCACCCCTTACGCCAACCGTAAGGCGGAATATATCAGGTATGTGAAAGTGCAAAAGCGGGAAGCGCCGGGAGCTCTTAAGCAGAACGAGATCTGGTACAGGGGAAAGAAGGGTATTTACAACTTCAAGATCTTTGATCAGAAGACAAATACATTAAAGGGAATCACTATCCACTACCTCAATCAGGGCTTTGAGCTGACGATGCGGGCCGATGCCGAAAGGGCTGTATGGAAAAAGGGTAAATGGGTCTTTTACAATGTGCTGGTTGCGAGATCTCCCGGCGGTAAATCCCCCTCCCTTGAATGGCTGAAAGAGGGCATCATCGGCCTTCCTGAAAAACCATCCGATTTCAATATCTTTCAGGAAGATGCAGAAAAGATGGGATTCTTTGAATTAAAGAAATATATTGGAAAACTCCAATCCGAGGGGTACGATGCCACACGGTATCTCGCAGATATGCATGGAAAGATCGCCTTTGCCTTCGTCAGTATTATCCTTGTGCTGATCGGGATTTCTTTTTCCTTAAAGTCAGAAAGGAGTGGCGGCGTTATGCATAGTATCGGAGCAGGTATTATTATCGGGTTCTCTTACTGGATTGTATATGCCTTCGCCATAAACATCGGCCGTTCCGGAACAGTGCCCCCGCTTCTATCTGCCTGGCTCGCCGATATTATCTTTGGCTGTGCAGCCGTTACCATGTTTTTTCGTATCAAAACGTAAAATGGCATATAAGTGGAAGAATTTTTCTTTTGAGAGCTTTGCCGAGGCAGCAAACGCCTGGCTTGACTGGTGGAGTACAGAAAGGGCGGGGTGCCCCACGATGGCAGAAAACCTTACCTCCTGGATAAACGCCACTACTCCCGAAGAATGGAGTAAAGGTGCCCTTACCGACATTGAAGGGTATCATTGTGGAAAATGTGGTTTCTTTATTTTAAAGCAGCATCAGGCTGTGGTAAAGCGGCTTTTAGAAGATATTGAAAAAGTATAAGTGAGAGAAATTGAAATGTATGTAGCAGGACTCGATATCGGTTCCACCATGACCAAGGTGGTCATTATGGATGAAGAAAAGATACTGACTTCGATCATTGGTCCTACGGGGGCGGAACACCGCCGACTGGCCAACAGGGTAATGGAAGATGCCCTATCCCGGGCTAATCTCTCCTTCGATGACATCACCTACGTGGTAGCTACGGGTTATGGAAGGGTGAATGTGCCTTTTGCCGACGGGCAGATAACAGAGATCTCCTGCCACGCCAGGGGGGTAAGCAGCATCTTCCCCACAGCAAGAACCGTTATTGATATCGGCGGTCAGGATTGTAAAGGGATCAAGCTTTCCGGTGGTAAGGTAGTAGATTTTGTGATGAACGATAAGTGTGCCGCAGGTACCGGCAGGTTCCTCGAGGTGATTGCAGAAGCCCTCCAGGTGCCCCTCGGGGAGATGGGCGAGCTTTCCATGAAGGCCAAAGTTAAGGTGAAGATCAGTAATACCTGCACCGTCTTTGCCGAGCAGGAGGTGGTATCCCACCTTGCCGAAGGGGCAAGTATAGCGGATATCGTGGCGGGACTTCACGATGCCATCGCCGGCCGGATTCACAACATGGTGGAAAGGATTGGAGTGGAAAGTGATGTGGTGGTCACCGGTGGCGGGGCCAAAAACATCGGCCTGATCCGGGCGCTGGAGGGGAAAATAGGGAAAAGCGTACTGGTCCCTCCCGAACCTTTGCTCACAGGGGCACTGGGTGCCGCCCTGCTAAGCAGGGAACGAGCCGAGAAGGGAAGAAAAGAGGGGTCTCTTCCTGAAAGAGAACGTCGGCTGGGAGAAGTCACTTTCTTTACTTGAGGCAAGGTAAGGCCAGGGAGGTCACAAAGTGACATATGTAGGTGGAATTGATGTTGGCGCCGCCTTTACCAAGGTGGTGCTCCTTCTCGAAACTAATATCCTTGCCTCGTCCCTCATGCCCTCGGGAGGGCATTACCAGGCAACGGCGGAGAAGGTGATGGCAGAGGCCATGAGCAAGGCATCTCTATCGTTTGATGATATTGCCTGTGTGGTGGCTACCGGTTACGGCGCCTCTAAGGTTCCCTTTGCCAGTCAGCAGGTAACAGATGTTTCCTGCCAGGCAAGGGGAATTTATCACCTCTTCCCCTCGGTAAGAACTATTATTGACATTGGCGGGCAGTCTAGCAAGGTCATCAAGGTGGACGACAGGGGAGGGGTAGTCAATTTTGTCGTCAGTGAAAAGTGTGCTGCGGGCAGCGGCAGGTTCCTCCAGGTGATTGCCCGGGTCCTCGGAATAGATATAAATGACATCGGGCCACTATCCCTTAAGGCTCAGAAAAGTGCCGAATTCAGCACCAGTTGTGCCGTCTTTGCCGAATCGGAAGCAATATCACGCATCGCCGAAGGCACCCCCAAGGAGGAAATTCTGGCCGGGGTTCACAAAGCTATGGCGGCGAAAATATTTTCGCTGGTAAACAGGTTGGGAATGGAAAGTAATTGCGCTCTCACCGGTGGCGGGGCAAAGGATACGGGGCTGGTAAAAAGCGTGGCTCTCGCACTGGGAGCCGAGATTTCGGTCCCCATGGAACCCCAGACAACCGCTGCCCTCGGCGCCGCCCTGCTCGCTAAGGAGAAAAGGAAAAGAAATGTGTAACTACTCAGGTTGTCAGGTTCACGGTTCAGGGTTCACGGCTGATTGGCTTGCGCTCTTCATATTTCTCGAGATAGCCAGCAATAGGAATCCACGTCTAACCTTGAACCTGATAACCTGAGTAGTTAGGGATCACTTTGAGGGGGGATCAGGAGTTAAGGTCTTCCAGGATCGTACCATAGAGGTTTTTCTCCGGAGGCACTCCTCTAAATGTCGTAGAAAATTTTACTTCCCTATAGTCTGGTTTGTCGCTGCGATGGAGGGAAATCAGAAATTGGAGTATCTCTGGAGAAAATTTTCCTTCCAGAACCATTTTTGTGATGACTTCTAAAGCTGTACGTGTGTCAAAAGGTCGGTTCCGGTAAGGACGAGGGGAAACGAGGGCGTCATAGATGTCGCATAAAGCCACTATCTCTACAATGAAATCTGAAGGAGGAACCCCCCGAGGGTATCCCGAACCATCACGCCGTTCATGATGATCTAAAGCTACAAGAGATCCCGACAAATTCTCAGAACCTTCATAATAACTTAAAAGGACTGCTCCCGCCAAAGCATGATGGCGAAGACACCGTCCTTCATCCCGGGTAATGGGGGTTTCTTTTCGAAGTACCTCAATGGGTACCTCGATTTTTCCTACATCATGCAGTGGTCCTAAAACAGATATCAGATTCTTCCCTTGAGGCCAAGATAACATTTGTAGGCTCATATAAGCGGTGAGGACAAAAACATGAAGGGAGTGCCAATAAGTGTAAGTATCCAGTTCCTTAAAATAAGATAAGACTTGAATTACAAAGGGGGAAAGCTTAGTTTCTCCCATGATTCCCATAAGTTCCTCCTCTTTTTGTAATTCCCGAAAAAGTTCTTTGTAAGGAGGATGATGGATGGCTTCATGAATATCTTTCCAAAGGGCCACATCTTTGCAAACGGCTATAAAAGGCTTGGGCTTAGGGGTGGTTCTCCTTATCTCACTAAGAAGCTGGGGCGTTAATTGTTCCCCCTTTTTTACAATCTTCCTCCCAGCTATATCATGTACAGCAAAAGAGAAAACAGGGTTAGGGTCTCGAGTTAAATGGATATCTTTTCTGGTGGTCTTACTCATAAAGAATTTGGTTCTTTCTCATTTTGAGTGGGTAACCCAAACATCCCCGAGTGCTTCTTTTTTCTGTCATCCCCGAGTGCTTCTATCCCCGACACAAGCATTCGGGGACGGATATGGTTTTACTTTATCAAATCACAATACAAGTCCAGCCATTCGGGATTATTCTTTTAAAAATAAGAAAATAAGGGGACTCTTCCCATATTTGTATTCAGCCATGACAGGCGAGACGCCTGTCCTACTGTGTTGTATAACCACCTACGACGTAGGACAGCCGTCTCGGCTGTCTAAAATACAGGGCTTTAGATAAAGGCTGAATAGTTACCCATATTTTATATATTCTCCTCTTTCTTTTTCTTCGGCCTGCCAGCTTTTTTTGGTAAAAGACCACGAGCAAGCAACTTCTCAATACTTTTTATAAACCGCTAAGTCCCCAGTGGTCTCCCGGTTAATGTCAACTTCCTGAGGAGATTATCCTGCCTCTTTATCCTATATACATCAAGGAAAATATAGGAAGCGTCCCCTTATTTTCCCAAATTCATCAAGGGAAGAGACAGTAAATCGCGCTTTATCCAAACGAGGCATTTCAATATCCATGTCTCAGATGAAGAAGATACCGACTGATTTCTGTGCAATTAAGAGGAATTCTCTGGGGAATATGCCCATGTGGAGAATCACCCATACACTGATGAGGATGACGACGATATAGGCCGGAGAAAGATCAACTTCCACCGGCTCGCCCACCGCTTCCTTAAAGTACATATACATCATGACCCTCAGGTAATAGTAAGCGGCGACGGCGCTGTTGAGCACACCGATAACGGCCAGCCAGTAATATTGCGCCTTTATCGCCGCGCTAAACACATAGAACTTGCCCATAAATCCGGCAAGTGGCGGGATGCCGGCAAGGGAAAGCAGGAAAAGGCTCATGGAAAAGGCAATAAAAGGATGTCTTTTGGCAAGACCCGCATAACTTTCTATATCGGTATTCTCCGCACCGTTTTTTCCCAGGAGAATCACAACCGTAAAAGCGCCGATATTCATGAAAGTGTAGACAAGGAGATAGTAGAGGATACTGCTTCCCGCTAATACTCTATCCCCTGTGACAAAGGCCACGAGGAGATAACCGGCATGGGCGATGCTTGAGTAGGCAAGCATCCTTTTTACGTTATCCTGGACAAGGGCCGTGATATTCCCCACGGTCATGGTAAAAACGGCAATGATCCACAGGATAGCCGACCAACTTTCGATAAAAGGAAACAGCGCCGTGTAAAATACCCTTAAAAAGGCGCCAAAGGCCGCCGCCTTGACGCCGGTCGCCATGTAGGCGGTGACGGATGTAGGCGCGCCTTCGTATACATCCGGCGTCCACATATGAAAGGGGACGGATGCCGTCTTAAACCCGAAACCCACGATGAGAAAGGCAAGACCCGCCACAAACATAGGGGTTAAGTAAAAATTCCCCGAGGTCACATAATCTCTTATTTCCCCAATATCGAGGACTCCCGTCGTTCCATAAACCAGCGCCATCCCGTAGAGCAAAAATGCGGTGGCAAACGCCCCCAACAGGAAGTATTTCAGTGATGCCTCCACGGATTTAGCGTTCTCCCTTAAAAGACCGCAGAGGACGTATATCGCGATAGACATCACTTCCAGCCCGATGAAGATAGTGATGAAATTGGTAGAGGAGGTCATAACCATCATTCCGAGGACACCAAAGAGTAACAGCGAGTAATACTCCGGGAGCTTTATATCCTCCCTCTCTATGTATCTCAGGGAAATAATGCTTATCAGGATAGAGATGATAAGAAAGACCGCTTTGAAGAAGGTTCCGAAATTATCTATCGTATAAAGGTTATTGAACAAGGAAAGGTTTTCATTCCACAAGTTGCAGGTGAAATACAGGGCCACGGCTGAACCTATAAGGGATACGGCGCCCGAGACAACCCTCGAAACCCTGCCGCTGCTGAAAGCCCCCAGGAGAAGAATGAAAAGGGCGCACAGAGAAACAATAATCTCCGGGATTATCCATTTGAATGCCAACGTTGGAATCATAACAACCATAGATCCATGCCCCTCCCGTGGAATGTAGAATATGAAGTGTGGAATCCCGAATAAGCGGTCGAAACTCCTCTAAATACTGCCTTAACGCTGTATCCCGCCGCATTGTCTTTCCTGAATTCTGCTTTACTCTCTTTGGGGGTTGCCGTCGTTTCCCCCTGGCGCTTCTCCAGGGATGTATAGTATGAATTTTTCCCCTTGATATAATCGAGATATCCTTCCACTGTGGCATCCATTTTCTTGAAGAACATCTTCGGATACACACCCATGAGGATCACAAAGAAGACTATCGCGGCCAGTATCAGCTTTTCCCTCTTGCCGATGTCTTGAAGTTTCTGGTTTTCTTCTTTTGTCACCTGCCCAAACATTACCCTCTGAAACATCCAGAGCATATATACCGCCCCCAGGATCACACCGGTGGCGGCGAGTGTTCCATAGAGCATGTTGCTCCGGAAAGTGCCGAGCAGGATAAGAAACTCCCCCACAAAACCGTTTGTGCCCGGCAGGGCAATGGAGGATAGGGTAATGATCATAAAAAAGATGGCCAGAACGGGCATGACTTTCGACAGTCCCCCGAAATCCGCAATCATCCTTGTATGTCTTCGCTCATATACCATGCCGACAACGAGGAATAATCCCCCCGTGCTTATCCCATGATTGAGCATCTGATAGATGCTTCCCTCAACACCCTGCATGTTGAAGGCAAACATCCCCAACATTACAAATCCGAGGTGGCTGACACTGGAAAAGGCCACCAGTCTCTTTAAATCCGTCTGCATGATACACATGATGGCGCCGTAAATGATTCCGGCAATGGCCAGGATGGAGATAAGAGGAACGGCGGCGAAGGCTGCCGCAGGAAACAGGGGAATGGCGAATCTTAAAAAGCCATAGGTGCCCATTTTCAACAGCACACCGGCAAGAATGACGCTGCCTGCCGTCGGCGCTTCGGTATGGGCGTCGGGCAGCCATGTATGAAAAGGAAACATGGGAACTTTTATGGCGAAGGAAAGGGCGAAGGCGGCAAAAAGCCAGTACTGTTTCGCTATCGGGATATTAGATTTATAGAGTTCCAGGAGATTAAACGTGTATATGCCGGTCTCATGATAATTATGGAAGTAGAGCGCCATGATGGCAAGAAGCATAAGGACGCTTCCCACCATCGTAAAGAGGAAGAATTTTATCGCCGCATATATACGTCTTGGCCCTCCCCAGACACCGATCAAAAGATACATAGGCACGAGCATCAATTCCCAGAAGATATAGAAGAGGACAAGATCAAGGGCGCAGAGTGCGCCGATCATCGCCGTCTCCAGGAAAAGGAAGGCTATATAGAACTCTTTGACCTTCTCCTTGATATCATTCCAGGAGCAGAGGACACAGAGAATGGTAAGAAAGGTTGTCAGCAACACGAGGAGGACGCTGATACCATCTATCCCGATAAAGTAGCTCACTCCCCATTCCGGGAACCAGTCCATCTTTTCCACAAACTGCATACCGGCCGTTTTTTCGTCAAAATTGCAATAAAGCGGAAGAGATATGACAAATTCCATCAGGGTGCAGATGAGGGTAAATGTTTTGATAAAAAGAGCGTTCTTTCTCGGCGCTAAAAAAAGTACCACAGCCCCCGCCAGGGGGAGAAAGATCAAGATACTAAGTAGAGGAAAGGTCATATCAGTCATTTAAAAGCCCCTATTTTGCAACTTCTCAGGTTGTTTAGGCTTGAAGACTGAAGACTATTAGTCACAGCCTACAGCCTTCAGCCTATCCAGATGAGGTAACCTACCACGATGATCGCTCCTAAGATCATGCCAAAGGCATATCCCTGCACATAACCGGTTTCGATGCGCCTGATGATACTGCCGATACCCCTCATCAGGTGTCCGGTCCCGTTTACCATTCCGTCAATAATTCTTTCATCCACAACCCGTAAAAGGAACCGGCCTATTCCCAGAAGGCTTCTCACAAAGAGGGTAAAGTAGATCTCATCTACAAAATACTTGTGATGTACCGTGTGATAGAAACCGGAAAATTTCTCTACAAACTGCTTTGGCAGGTCGGGCTTTTTGATATAGAACAGGTAGGCGATATAGATGCCGATAAAGGCGATAACGACAGAGAGGATCATCAAATTTAGTTCTGAAGAAGCATTGTGAGCAGCTCCTTCCCCCGCCCATGCTTTGCTTATAAAGTCTAAATTCCATGCAGATGCAGATGCGGTATGCCCGGCCGGGCCGAAGACCGGTTCGAGAAATTTTTCAAAGCGGTTCTCCCCGCCGAGGATATGGGGCACCCCGACATACCCCCCCACTAAGGAGAGAAAGGCAAGGATCATCAGGGGTACGGTCATGATCTTGGGAGACTCGTGGATATGATGTTTAACTTCTTCTGATGCCCGGCACTGGCCATGAAAGGTGCTCAAGAGCAGCCGGAACATATAAAATGCCGTCATCCCCGCCGTGATTGCCGCTATCAGCCATACCACCATATTCCCGGAACTGAAGGCCTTCCACAGGATCTCGTCCTTACTGAAGAAACCGGAGAAGCCTGGTATTCCCGCTATAGCCAGACAAGCGATAAAAAATGTTACATAGGTAATGGGAATCTTTTTCCTCAATCCGCCCATGTTCCTCATATCGAGTTCGCCGCTCATGGCATGCATTACACTTCCCGCGCCGAGAAATAAAAGGCCCTTAAAGAAGGCATGGGTCATCAGATGGAAGATGCCGGCCGCATACGCTCCCACACCCACGGCAACAAACATAAAGCCGAGTTGACTGATCGTGGAATAGGCCAATACCCTCTTGATATCGTACTGGGCAAAACCGATGGAGGCGGCGAACATCGCGGTAAGCGCCCCTATCAGCGCCACGACAAACATGGTATCCGGCGCCATACTGTAGAGAAAGTTAAGTCTTGCAATCATATATACGCCCGCAGTTACCATGGTTGCCGCATGGATGAGGGAACTCACCGGCGTCGGGCCTTCCATGGCATCGGGCAGCCACACGTAGAGGGGGATCTGTGCCGACTTTCCCGTGGCGCCTACAAAAAACAAGAGGGTGATCAATGTAACGACAGAGGCGCTAAGGAGGTGGGCATGCGGCTGAATCTCTGAAAATTTCAACGTCCAGACACCGTGGCTTCCCAGACTTACAAAGAGGAGAAATATTCCGAGGAGAAAACCGAAATCTCCGATTCTATTGACAATGAATGCCTTTTTACCGGCATTGGAGGCGGAATCCTTCTCGTACCAGAAACCTATCAAGAGGTATGAACAGAGGCCAACTCCCTCCCATCCTACGAACATGAGGAGGAGATTGTTGCCCGTAACCAGGAGGAGCATCATGAAGACAAAGAGATTGAGATAGGTGAAATATCGTGCAAAACCGGCGTCATCGTGCATATATCCCGCAGAGTAAACATGGATAAGAAACCCTACTCCCGTGACCACGAGGCACATGATAACAGAGAGGGCATCTATCCGGAAACCGATCGGCACGCTAAATTCGCCGGAGGTTATCCAGTCGAAGATATCTTTTTCAAAGATTCTGCTTGCAGGCGGGAGGTGCAAAAACTCGTAAAATATCGCCGCCGAGACGAGAAAAGAAAGAAAGATGGAAAGACAGGCAACCCAGGCGACAAACGTTCTTGAGGTCTTTTTCCCCAATAATCCGTTAATAATAAAACCTACGGCGGGGAATACAGGTATGAGCCAGATGTAGTCAGCCATTTGCCCCCTCTTTTATCCTTTCAGTAAATTGATCTCATCAAGATTTATCGTTTGCTTCAGACGAAAGATCATGACAAATATCGCCAGTCCGACGGCGGCTTCCACGGCGGCAACGGTCATGATGAAAAATACAAATATCGTCCCATCCATAGAGGAAAGCATGTTTCCTCCCGCGATAAATGCAAGATTTACCGCATTCAACATCAATTCGATGCACATGAAGACAATTATCGCATTCCTCCTCGTAATTGCCCCTATCGCCCCGATGGTAAAGAGTATGCCGGACAGTGCAAAGTATAAATTATAAGGGACATCGGAAAGCATTCTTCTCTCCTTGGGTTTCAGTTAAGGTTTACTAATACAGCCGATTTCTTCAAAAGATTTAGTAGGCTTGTCGGTTAGGTAAATCTTTACCGCATCAGGGTTGGTTGGGGTAAACTGCTTGCTTGTTGTGTTCATTACGCTTGGAGTTGTAAGCCCACAGCCCACCGCGAACAGTAATGTGAAGGACACAATTAACGTCTTCAGGTACGATTTCATATTTATTCCTCCTGTTCATCGTTTAGTTATTTTGCGCCGACCCTTACTTTAACCAGTTATCCACATGAAGGCCCTCAATCCGTCTGAAGTGCTCTTCATTATTGGTAACAACCCCTAAACTGTATACGAAGGCAGAAGCCGCGATCAAGATGTCCGCATCACTGATCAATACTCCACGCCTGTGCAAGTCTGCATAGATTTCTGCTGCTTTGACGACAGTGGCATCCATGATAGGTAAAATGATGTTCCTTGTGCAGAAACGATCAAAGGTCATTTCCTGCTTGGTTGCTCCTTTCACCTTTAGACCACGAAGGATTTCAAATCGTGTGATGATGGATAGAGTAAACTGGCCATGCTCAGTCAAATAGGCTCGTGCCTTAAGTAGCACAAGAGTATTCTTTCGCATAATTGCCGAAAGGGTATCTGTGTCTAATAAAACCTTTGCTATGGTCATTAGGATATTTTATCTCCAAAGAAATCACGGCGGTCTATGGCAATTTCCTCAATCTCATCAATCTGCTGGGGTGATAGCCCGTCATACACCTGCGCAGCTAATTCGAGCATGTCTTCTGTGGTCGCTTCTTCGAGAGCCTCCACCAACAGTCGGACATGCTGTCCGTCTGGTATTGCTGGATGTTTCAGTGGTCTGAAGACCCCCCTTTCATAGATCGCATCAATGTTCTCTCTCATGGTATTATCTTCCTCTAAATGCGTAAATAGGCCGGTTCTATTTTATTTGAACCCTCCTTTTTCTTTGCCTGCAATATTGGCTAACTACTTGCTATGCGCATGCGGATACACCAACTATTAGTTTTGAACTTTCAGCTATTACCCTTTCGCCTTCCCCTGACGAGGACAACGGCGCCCACTATACCGACGAGGAGCAGTATCGAGGCAATCTCAAAGGGGAACAGATACTGTCCGTACAGCAAGCCGCCGACTAACCTGACATTCCCGATACTGTCCACCGTCTCCGGGGTGTAAACGCCCTCCATGCCGGGTATATGATACGATAAGGATACGAGGAGAATCTCCAGGAGGAGAATAACGGTAACGAAGCCACCCACAAATTTTGTGGCGGAAAATCTTCTCTCGGAGACAATATCTTTCTCCAGATGAACCAACATGATAACAAAAATTATCAGCATCATAATCGCACCCGCATACACCATTACCTGGGCTACGGCTATAAACTGGGCATTGAGCATCAGGTAGATAACTGCCAGGGTGCAGAACGACACGATCAACCATAATGCGCTATGAATGGGATTTTTTCTTGTTACCATCATCAGAGATGAAAATATGGCGAGTATTGCTACGATACTGAAGATAAACACCTTAAACAATGAAAAGTCCATTTTTTACCCCCGGTGGACAGCGGCATGACAGCCGTTCCGGCCGTCATGTACATAAAATCAGCTTTTGGATTCACATTGGAGAGAGAGAAGCTTCTCTTTTGTTAAGAGAAAGTCTTCCCTTTTGTAATGGACATACTCGTAGTTTTGCCCAAGTTTTATCGCATTGACCGGACATGCCTCCTGGCAGAACCCGCAGAATATACACCTCAACGTATCTATCTCATATCTTGCCGGATAGCGGGTACCACCCTCCGGTTCATAAATTTCAAGGGTTATACAGCGGGCAGGACAGACGGCGACACACAAGCCACAGGCCACGCACAATGTTTCTCCCGCAGAATTCTTCTCAAAGTAATGTAGGCCCCTCCATCTCGGCGAGATAGGCCGTCTCTCCTCCGGATACTGGACAGTAATCTTCTTCGAGAAGAATCTTTTTAAAGTCAGCCACAAACCTTTCAACAATGGAATAATCATCGCTTCACCGTAACTACTCAGGTCGCCACCAAGGCACAAAGACACAAAGGTTATTTATAAATTTCAGTTCACTATCTGACAACTTTGATAATTAAAATTATCAGGAAGGTATTATATAGTTGTCCTTTTGTAACTATTCAGGTTCAAAGTTCCGGGGTTCACGGTTCAAGGTTAGACTAATGGTGACTATTCAGCCACTAAGACACCAAGACACTAAGATCATATAATTATTCTTTGAATACCCTTCTTGATGAGGGACACATTAAAATTAATAAGAAAACCAAGGCGCTTACCAGTCAATTTCAGATGGCTAAGTATCTGTGCTTCCCACACAGGGTTCATCTCGTCCACTCTATCCTTCGTGTCTTAGTGCCTTGGTGGCTACCTGAACAGTTACGTCCTTTTAAAGAGATAATAAGAATAACACTTTAATTTTAGTGCCTTGGTGTCTTAGTGGCTGAATAGTTACGTTTCACCTTACTTAATCGCCACCACAAAGGCTGTTACCACTACATTGAGGAGCGCCAGGGGGAAGAGCACTTTCCATCCTAACTGCATAATGTGATCGTAACGGAACCTTGGAAATGTACCCCGCTCCCAGATAAAGAAAAATATAATTGCGAAGGTTTTTATGAAGAACCAGACAGGTCCGGGCAGGAACGGCCCCATCCATCCACCGAGGAAAAGCGTTGCAGCCACAGCCGCAACAACTACTATATGGGCGTACTCAGCCATGAAGAAGAGGGCAAATTTCATACTGCTGTATTCTATATTATAACCGCAGGCCAGCTCGCTCTCCGATTCCGGCATGTCAAAGGGGGTCCTGTTTACCTCCGCAAGGCCGGCAACAATGTATAAAATAAAGGCAAACGGCTGATAGACAATAAACCATACATTTCTCTGGGCCTCCACGATATCTGTCAGCCGCAGGGAACCGGCCAGGATGACGGCGCCTATCACGGTAAGACCCAGGGCAACCTCATAACTGATCATCTGGGCTGCCGCCCTCAACGCCCCGAGGACGCCATATTTATTGCCCGATGACCAACCGCCAAGCACCACCCCATATTCACCGAGGGTTCCCAGGGCAAAAATGTACAGGAGCCCGATATCAACATCTGCAATCACGAGCTTTATCTCCCGCCCAAACAGATAGACCCTATCCCCGAAAGGGATCACGGCAAGCATGGAAATGGCAGCAATGAAGCAGATCATGGGAGCCATCACATAGAGAGGTTTGTCCGCCTGAAGGGGAATGATATCCTCTTTGAAGAATAACTTTATGCCGTCCGCGATGGGCTGCAGCAGACCGAAAGGTCCCACCCTGTTTGGTCCCAGTCTCACCTGGAGATAGCCGAGAACCTTCCTTTCCACTAAGGTAAGGTAGGCGACGAAAAGCATCACCACTGAGAATAGCACGGCGATTTTTATCACTGTTTCGAGAAGAAAAGAGGTCATTTCCATACAAAATCCCTATCTATCTATCTCACCCAACACAATATCAATACTGCCGATGGCCGCAACCGCATCTGCTATCATTTGCCCCTCTATAATCTTCGGCAGCGCGCCAAGATTGATAAAGGAAGGTGGTCTGATCCTCATCCGGAAGGGTTTATTTGTCCCGTCGCTGATGACATAAAAACCGAGTTCGCCCTTCGGTGACTCGACTGACGCATACACCTCCCCTCGAGGAACCTTAAACCCTTCGGCCATGATCTTAAAGTGCCTGATGAGAGCAGCTATGTCACTCTGAACATCTTCTTTATCCGGCGCCACTACGGAAAGGGCCTTGGCACGCACCGGCCCTTCCGGCAGTTTCTCCAGGACCTGCTTGATGATCCTGTTTGACTGTCTCATCTCTCTGAGCCTCACGAGGTACCTGTCATAGACATCGCTGTTCTCACCCAGGGGGATCTCGAAGTCAAACTCATCATAACTGGAGTAAGGGTAAGCCTTTCTGACATCATAATAGACACCGGAGGCGCGAAGCACGGGACCGGTAACCCCGTAATTGACGGCATCCTCTCTGGAGAGGGCGCCAACATTCCGGGTCCTCTTCTTCCAGATAATATTATCTGTGAGAAGGGTTTCGTACTCATCCACCCTTTGGGGAAAGTCAGCGACAAACTCCCTTGCCGGTTCCTCAAAGGTATCGGGGATATCTTTGGCAAGCCCGCCAATTCTTATAAAGCTCGGCGTCAACCTGGCGCCTGTTGCCAACTCCAATATTCCGAGGATCGTTTCCCTTTCTCTGAAAGCGTAGAAGAAAACAGTCATCGCCCCGATATCGAGGGCATGTGTGGCAATCCAGAGGAGGTGCGCCGCTATCCTCTGGAACTCGGCAAACATTACTCTCAGGTACTGCGCCCTCTTGGGTATCTCTATGTCGAGGAGTTTCTCTACGGCAAGACAATAGGAGAGATTATTGGAAAGTCCACTGGTATAATCGAGCCTGTCGGTGAGGGTGAGCGCCTGGTTGTACGTCATGGTTTCCGATAATTTTTCCACCCCCCTGTGGAGATATCCCATGTGGGGGACTGCCTTGACGATTATTTCCCCGTCAAGCTCGAGGAGCAATCTCAACACCCCGTGTGTCGCCGGATGCTGAGGCCCCATATTGATCGTCATGTATTGAGTTTCAGCCATTTAACTCTTCCTCTAACTGCACGGAAAAGGGTTCAGCAAAATCATACCCCTCCGTGGGGAAATCTTTTCTCAACGGGTGGCCGACAAATTCATCCACTAAGAGTATTCGCCTCAGGTCCGGATGGTTATTAAATTTTATTCCAAACATATCATACACTTCTCTTTCCAGCCAGTCTGCGGCCCTCCAGATATCACTTACCGTAGATAACTGGCAATCCTCCTCTTCACGAACCCTTGCCTTTATTCTTAACCTGTCATTGAATTTCGAGGAGCGTAAAAGGTACACGATCTCAAAACGAGCGGCATCTCCAGCGTTACACTGATAATCAACACCACACAGGTCGGTGAGCATATCGTAAAGGAGTTTATCAGTGTCCCGGAGAAACAACATGATGTCCCGTATTTTGTTCTTATCAACCGTTACACTGACTTCCCCTCTGAATTCCTCAACCTTGATGATACCGTCGTGGAAGTTTTCCTTTAACTTGTTGACAACCTCATCTGCCCTACTCATTTTTCCCCCACGGCAAACTGAAAAGCTTCCTCTCCCCCGGAGCCTCATTTGCAATCTTTTCCTGGAGTTTCATCAGGGCGGCAAGCAGGCTCTCAGGTCGGGGAGGACAACCAGGCACATATACATCCACCGGAATTATCTGGTCCACACCCTGGACGACGTTATACGTTTTGAATACCCCCCCGCTTGATGCGCATGCCCCGTAGGCAATTACCCATTTTGGTTCCGCCATCTGCTCGTAGATCCTCTTCAACATCGGCGCCATCTTTTTCGTAACCGTCCCCGCGACGATCATCAGATCCGCCTGCCGCGGAGAAGGTCTGAAGACCTCTGCGCCGAACCGGGCGATATCATAAGCTGCCGAACTGGCAACCATCATCTCAAGGGCGCAGCAGGCAAGGCCAAAGGTGACAGGCCATATCGCATTTTTTCGTCCCCAATTTACGATCTCCTGCAGGGGTTTTGCCAGCAAGCCTTCTTCTAATCCCATTCCAGAGCCCCCTTCTTCCATACATAGACGTAACCGATAAAAAGTATGGACACAAAGATTAGCATCTCAATAAAGCCGAACAGTTTAAGGCTTCTTGTCACTACCGCCCAGGGATAGAGGAACAGTATCTCTATGTCGAAGATGAGAAAGAGCATCGCCACGATATAGTAGCGGATGGTAATCCTACTCCGTGTCGGGCCTACAGTCCGCATACCGCATTCATAAGGAGAAAGCTTTGCCTTCTTTGCTATTCTTTCACCAAGGATGTGAGAGGCGCCCACGAGAATAAGAGCGCTAAGACTTGCGACAAAAACCATGATAAAGATGGGAATATATGCAACCACAATTAACTCCTTATATTTTATAGGAATTTCCTTTTTAAATAACTTTAGGCACTTTAAACTTTAGCTCACTTTAGGCACTTAACTTGTGTTACATTTTGTTTCCCGCATGATAAGAAAGGCGGGATTTCGTTACACCAAAGTTGCCGCTGTTGTCAAGAAAAAAAAGAAGGGAAAAGGCGATTGACCAATATTTGTAGTGTAACTATTCAGCCACCAAGGCACAAAGACCCAAAGAGAAGATGGATATAAATTGAATAACGGAGTTTTCTCATTAATTTCAATGTGCCATGCATTAAAAAGGCTATTATAAAGAATTAATTCTATAATCTTGGTGCCTTTGTGCCTTTGTGGCAAGATACCTGAGTAGTTACTTTGTAATAACCTCACAAAAAAGACTTGACATGGGTATTATTATTTTTTAAAATGTGCCACACAATGGGAGTATAGGGATGGGAGAAATTGTACGTTTCGGCGTTTCGCTGGATGAAGGTCTGCTGGAGAAATTTGATCAACTCATTGCCCACAGGGGTTATACCAATCGCTCGGAAGCCATACGGGACTTAATCCGTGACAGCTTAGTGCAGGCGGAGTGGGAGGTCGGTACAGGCGAGACGATAGGGACAATTACCATTGTTTACAGCCATCATACGAGGGAGATTTCCGATACCCTGGCTCATCTGCAGCACCAATATTACAGGTCTATCGTTTCTACCACACATATACACCTGGATGAGCATAACTGTCTGGAGGTCCTGATCGTGAGAGGAAAAGGCAAGGAAATCAAAGAGATCAGCGATCGGCTTATCGGCGCCAGAGGAGTAAAACATGGGAAGCTTTCCCTGACAACCACAGGAAAAGACCTGACATAAAAATTTCCGCAAAATTTTTTAGTAACGTTCAAAAGTTGAGGCAAAATTTTAGTGCAGCATATTCACCGTAAGAGAATGATGACTGCAAATCTTCTATGGAGTTATCCACATCCGCGGACGCAGCTTAGGAATAGCAAGGGCG
>Ga0210051_1001159_pt1 | contig 26567 bp, 26 predicted proteins | sample CryGey092014_all_FD_185464 | JGI IMG/M metagenome (GOLD analysis project Ga0210051, IMG submission 185464) | Groundwater microbial communities from aquifer - Crystal Geyser CG23_combo_of_CG06-09_8/20/14_all (SPAdes) (version 2) | ecosystem: Environmental > Aquatic > Deep subsurface > Groundwater...
TACCGAAAAATCAATTTTATCTTTATTTGAAAGAATCCGAATTCAGATTCAATAATCGCGGCAAAGATATCTTTAAAATTTTAACTAAATCGGTATTGTATTAGAAGAATCTTCTAGACAAGACCCTTAATCAATTATTTTTATCCCAAAGAACTGTAAACAACGCGCCGATTTCTTACATCTTATTATACTATACTTTATCCTGACCGCCTGCAATAAAAAGAGCCAAGTCAGATTAACTGACTTGGCTCATCTTTCTTGCAACAACTGTTAATACCATCCCCACCGGCTGAGAGGTGATCTCTGGTGAATGTAGAGAGTGCCGTTATCCTCGGCTTCTATCTCTACGCTCCACCCGTAGCCGTCTCTATCTGCCATAGTCGAGACGACTATCCGGGTAGGCCTTTTAGTTCTGGCCAGAACAACCTTTTGATTGTCCTGATTAAAACGCCACGCCTCGGCGTAGAGATAAAAACCTTGATAATCTACTGCCTCCCATTCCATGCTGCCTTGTGGCAGTAAAACGAATGAAGGCGGCCGTCCCGACCTGCTTTTGACGCCCATCCAGACGTCAACATTCCAGTCGGGGTCTAAGCTCCAGCCGGCTCGGATAACGCCGCGCAAAGGCGTGGAGTAATCGCGCAGGTCAGTTATTCTCTCGGGAGTAACACAACCAGAGAGAAACAATAACGCCACTGCTACTAATAAAGCACGTTTTGTTTTCATGGTGTTACCTCCTCAACCAATCCCGCACCACCTGGTTTGGGAAAAACAGCATATGCAAATCCAGTTTATCAATCACCGATGTATTAGTGCCATTCACCTCGATGATTCGATTTGCGTAAACCGTCCCGTAGCGCTGCAGCCCAGACCGGCTATCTCGCAACGCATCTCCACTAGTGCGAACGGAGTAGTGGCTGACCGAATAAATCGGCCCCTTTATGGCTTTGCCGCCGCCCCTGACAATTATTAAAGCGGTGTAAGCCCTGCTGGAATCCAGTAGGATTTCTTTTTTAGCCGGGTCCCTATCACTGAACGCCGGTTCAAGCGCGAATTTCATAATGCGCTTGTCGGTTACAATGGCCAGTTGGCCATTGACGTTGGTTAATATCTCATTCCGCGTTAGATTACCACGGAACAAATGCACTTCCGCTGAAGTGGCCTCCCAGCGATTAACAAACAACACGGGGCTGCCGGACCTCGGGATTGGGTCATTCGCAATCTGCGACTGCGAATATTCACGAATCTGGTGCGACGAAAAACATCCCGTCAACACAAGCACTACCGCCACAATCCATAAAATAGCGATACACCATGATATCTTCTTTATTCTCTTTTTCATTTCTATCACCCCCCTATCTTGTATTTTATTTTTAATTTGCTGGTTTTGGCTCAAATAAGCCATTTTTCCGAATATACAATTATACCAAAAATACAGCGTTTGTCAAGGGGTTGACCCCCTTTCTTTCTTAAGCTACATTAACATAACCTTTTAACGAATAACGCCTAATGATTAATGAATAACGAATTTCATAAATTATGCGTTAGGCATTAATAATTTTTCATTATGCTTTCCCCTTCCCAACAAGCCATTGACCTCCTCCAAAAAAGCAAAAACATTTTAATCGCTCTACCCGAATCGCTGAACGGCGACTCTCTTGGTTCGGCGCTGGCGCTGGCCAACACGCTTAAGGCGCTCGGCAAAAAAGTGGAAATCGTGGCCCAAGAGCCGTTGCCCGAGCAATTGCTCTTTTTGGCCGACCCCAGCCGAGTTAAAAACAAGCTCGCGCCCTGGCGTGATTTTATTATCAACATTGACACCTCGCAGAATAAAATTTCACGGCTTCGCTACGAAACCGGCAGCCAAACCTTAAAAATATTTTTATCCACGCCGCAAAAAATTGAAGAACGCGATATCAAACTGGAACCCGGAGCTTTTTATTACGATTTAATTATCACCCTAGACGCGCCGGACATGGAATCACTAGGATTAATTTTTGAAGCCCACACTGAACTTTTTTTTAACAAACCGATTTTAAACATTGACCACCAAGCGGCCAATGAATATTTTGGCGAAGTCAATTTAGTTGAACCCACGGCCGCCGCCTGCGCTGAAATTGTCAGTCGATTAATTGACGGCTTAGGACAAGCTATCAACGAGGAAACCGCCACGGCTTTGCTAACCGGCCTAATTGTTAAAACTCACAGCTTTCAAAATAGTAAAACCACGCCGCAGGCGCTAAATCTGGCTTCCCTGTTAATTACTCAAGGCGCGCAGCAGGAAAAAATTGTCCGGTCTCTTTTCAAGACTAAACCGCTAAATCGGCTCAAACTCTGGGGTCGCTTATTGGGCAAGTTGGACCATAACGAGGAATTAAAAACCGCCTGGCTTTATATCGCGCCGGAGGACTTTGCCGCCACCGGCACCTCCGACAAGGACTTACCTTTTATTTTAGAAGAGACAATGGAGCTCCTGCCCCAGCTTAATTTTTGTTTTATCTTCTGGCCGGATAACAGCGGCCTGCTCTGGACTATGGCTCAAGGACGACAACTGGAAAATCTGCAAAAGCTAACTCTGGAGCTGGGCGGCGCCATAAAAAATGGCAAACTTCTGCTGCGCCTGCCAAGCAGCGACTTTTCCGCCAGCCGACAGACAATCAGCGCCTTGCTAAATTCCTTTAAATAGCTTAGAATTGTAAAAGAATTTAAATATTCTCATACTTTCTTTATGGCCGCACCAAAAAAGAAGCCGGCGCTTGAAGAAAAGCTTGATGAGACAATAACCGAAATCAAGCGAATAGAGGAAGAACAGCGGGCCAAGGAATTGGCCGTTAAGTTAAAGTTGCCCTACGTTAATTTGCTGACTCTGCCTATTCAGACCGACGCCTTAATGATGCTTGATGAAAAGGACGCTCGCGCCGGAAAGGTAGCCGTCATTCAAAGGTCCGACAATAAATTAAAAATTGCTTTGCGCGATCCCCAGCACCCTGCGACCCAAGCCGCTTTGGACGGCTTAACCAGGCAGGGTTTTTCTTTTTCTTTATTTATCACTTCACCCCACAGCTTAACCAAGGCCCTTGACCGCTATAAGGGCCTGGAAAAACAAAAAAAAGAAATTTCCGGCCGAGTGGAAATAACCGAAGAGCTGCTTAAAAAATATCAAGAAGAGCTCAAGGGTCTGGACGACATTAAAAAGAAAGTTGAAGGCATGAGCCAGGACGAACCTACCCATCTGCTGGAAGTGATTATTGCCGGCTCTTTGCAAAACGGGGCCTCCGACCTCCACTTTGAAAGTAAGGAAACGGGCGGACTGCTGCGCTTCCGAGTAGACGGCATTTTGCACGACAGCGCTATTTTTTCTATTAAGACCTACAACTTAATCCTATCCCGAATCAAACTTTTATCCAGCATGGTACTGAATGTTCGCGATAAGGCCCAAGACGGCCGTTTTTCTATCCGCATTAAGGACTATGATGTGGAAGTTCGCGTTTCCATTATTCCCGGACCTTACGGCGAAAATATCGTGATGAGAATTCTGGACCCCAAAAATATCAGCTTAAGCATTAAGGACCTCGGTTTTCGTGAAGATGCCTACCAGTTTTTACTAAAAGAAATTGACCGGCCCAACGGCATGATTATCACCACCGGCCCGACGGGCTCGGGCAAGACCACCGCGCTTTACGCTTTCTTGAAAGAAATCACCAGCCCCGATTTGAAAATAATCACGCTGGAAGACCCGATTGAATATCACTTAGCCGGCGTGACCCAGACGCAAGTTGAAAGTGAACAGGGCTACACCTTTGCTTTGGGTTTGCGCGCGATATTGCGTCAAGACCCGGATGTGGTGCTGGTGGGCGAAATCCGCGACCAAGAGACCGCCGAAACCGCCATTCACGCGGCCCTGACCGGCCACATTGTTTTTTCCACTCTCCACACCAATGACGCGGCCGGCGCCATTCCCCGTTTTATTGATATGGGCGCCAACCCCACCATTCTTTCGGCGGCGCTGATTGACGTGATGGCCCAGCGCCTGCTGCGCCGAGTTTGCAAAGAGTGCAAAGAAGAGTACGCGCCATCGGCCGAAGAAAAAGAGAAAATAAAAAAAGCCCTGACGGGCTTGCCCAAAGAAGTGGCTGTGCCGGATATCAGTAAGGGCTGCAAACTAGTCCGCGGCCAGGGTTGTGATAAGTGCTCAAAAACCGGCTACAAAGGCCGCGTTGGCGTTTATGAAATAATCCACATTGACGCGGCGATGGAAAAAATTATTGCCAAATCGCCCTCTCACGCCGAAGTGCTGGAGCAAGCCAAACAAAGCGGTTTTATTTCTATGTATCAGGACGGGGTAATTAAAATTTTACAAGGCGTCACCACTTTTGAAGAGCTTGATAATATTGTCGGCGACCGATAAACATTCGCAAACAAAAACTCTCCTTAATCTGTAGGCAAAGTCCTTCCCTCTGGGGAGAAGGCTAAAGATTTTGCCTAGGAGAAATCCAGCCGAAGCCAAATCTTCCTTAAATTGAACAAAATCCCGCCAAGGCCAAAATTTGAATTATAAAGACCTTTTCGCCTACAGATTAAAGAGAGTTTTTAGAAAAAACTGGGTACTTATCACGAAGAGGTGATGTTATCACGATTTCTTAACCTTGTCAAGAGCTCCACCCCGCCCTGCCAAAGCCGACATTGATTAGACGATAAGACCGCAAAAGCAAACTTAGAAGATGTTTATCTATTTATCAAGTAATCACTTTGGCTGTTGGCGGGCAGGCCTTTATAAAGGGAGGAGAAGTAGAAAAATATGCTAACTAACCCCCAACCAACCATTGAAGATTTTGGCTTGGACGCCACCCTGCGACCCCGAAAGCTAAGCGAATATCAGGGTCAAAATAAGGTCAAAGAAAACCTCAAAATCCTCATTGAAGCAGCCCGCCAAAGGAAAGAGCCCATTGAGCACGTCTTGCTCTGCGGGGCAGCGGGCTTGGGTAAGACCACCCTGGCTCATATTATCGCCTCGGAGATGGGCGTGGGCATTAAAGTGACCTCTGGCCCGGCTATTGAAAGAGTTGGAGACCTCGGGTCAATTTTGACAAACTTAAGCGAAGGTGATGTCCTGTTTATTGACGAAGCCCACCGCTTAAATAAACTCATTGAAGAAGTCCTCTATCCGGCGATGGAGGATTTTAAATTGGACATTGTGATCGGCAAAGGCCCCTCGGCTAGAACCTTGCAATTAGACTTGCCTCACTTTACTTTAATTGCCGCCACCACCCGCCCGAGCTTATTATCCTCTCCCCTGCGCTCGCGTTTTGGCATAACTTTCCGGCTGGATTTTTATCAACTGGCCGATATTGCTAAAATCCTTAATCGCTCCGCCAGAATCTTAAATATTCAAGCAGACCAGGAAGGCACCGAGCTCATCTCCCAATCCGCCCGCTTCACGCCCCGCGTGGCTAACCGCTTGCTCAAACGAGTGCGCGACTATGCCCAAGTTCGAGGACAAGGCAAAATCACCGGCCCCATCACGCGCGAGGCCTTAGAAATGCTGGAAGTTGATTCATTGGGCCTTGAACCAATTGACCGGCAAATCTTAAAAGCGATTATTGAAAAGTTTGACGGCGGACCGGTGGGGCTTCAAGCCCTGGCGGCCGCGACCAACGAAGAGCAAGATACCATTGAAGATATTTACGAGCCCTACTTAATGCAGCTTGGCTTTATTGGCCGCACCCCTCGCGGCCGCACCGCCACTCGCGTGGCCTATGAACATCTAGGGCTTAAATACCTAGACAGCGCGCAGGATAAGTTAATTAATTAATTTAAGAATCGCCTATTCTACCGACAACTAATAACGCTTGACAATATTATTGTGCCGCGTTACTATAACAATGGCTCATGATTAAAAGCTTTAAATGTAAAGAAACACAAAAAATATTCAATAGGGACACCTCCTTTATTCTCCCCTCTTCAATTCAAAGAACGGCTATGCGCAAATTATGGATGGTGGCCGCCGCCAATTCAATAAACGACCTGCGAATACCGCCGGCTAATCGCTTAGAAAAATTAAAGGGCCGAAGAAAAGGACAATATAGTATTCGCATCAATGATCAGTGGCGGATCTGCTTTAAATGGCATCGGCAAGATGCTTATGAGGTAGAAATCATTAACTATCATTAATAATTATATGACTAAAAAAATTAAACCGATTCACCCGGGAGAAATATTAATGGAAGAATTTTTAGCCCCCCTTGAAATCAGCCAGTACCGCCTGGCTAAGGATATTGGGGTTGCTCCGCGCCGAATCAACGAAATTGTGCACAGTCTGCGCGCTATTTCCACGAATACAGCTCTTCGTCTGGGAAAATATTTTAATACTTCACCGCAATTCTGGCTTAATCTGCAGTCCCATTTTGATTTGGAAACAGAAAAGGAGAAACTGGCTAAAATATTAAAAAATGAAGTAAAAACGTTTGAATTTGCGATTTAATGCGGCCGCACCGCCACCCGCGTGGCCTATGAACATCTAGGGCTTAAATACCTAGACAGCGCGCAGGATAAATTGATTTAAAGAAATATTGCCTTCCGGATAACACACGATAATCAGCATACTATCCGAGAATAGTTCGCATATAAACGAGTTAGGTGAAATAATAAAAAATTCTTTTCGCCCTGTCGGTCGATTAAATCGGGGCAAGTTTATTTTTTATTTTTCCGTAGCTCAAATTTAATTAAAAACTAATCAACAAAATTATGGAAAAAGAATCAAGATACGTTCCGTCCTCGGAGGAAGTAAAAAAGCCGAGGAAATGATGACTACCCAAGAAAAATTAGACAGTATAGAAAGGACAGCACAGAAGGAAATTCCATTGTCCTCTGAAAAGGAAATTGTCTATGGGTATATGTATAGAGCTAGGGATGAAGAAGGCAAAAAAATTCTTAGTGAAATAATAAAAGGATTGGCATCAATGTATACAGAAACAAGTTCTCCTGGGCACCCATGGGAAGGAAGCTTTAATGTAAATGTAAAAGATGGAGAGCACTTTTTTATACGAAAAGAAAGCGATAATAATATCGGCATATATTATGTGAAGGAAGGGAAAGAATATAAAATAGCTGCGACTTCCCGATATGATAACATGCCAAGTTATGTTGAACAATTTGGAGCATTTGATGGAGATAGTGTTGATATATATGATGCTAACAATAGATCAGGTGGTAGTGTTGCGGCTCGTGGTGCTAATCCTGAAAAAGTAATGGAAGAATTCCATAGAATTATTAAGCCAGCGATTCAACACTTATTCAAAACTACTAGTCATATAGAGTATCGTAAATCAATGGATAGGAAGAGGGATGAAAGGGAAAAAAGAGAGGGTAAAAAATAAATTCGACCCGATTTGTTTTCGCTTAATCAGCGAAAAAGAATTTTTTATTACATCACATAACACGGCGTATCCGGTTTCGGCTTTTTACAAAAGCCTACACCCAAATGCTACGCACTTCGCATGTGCCGATACGTTAGGCGAAGTCACTTAAAAAGCTTTATCCTACTTGACAAATAAAATCCCGTCTGATAATATTGTAATACAATGTATTACAATTAAAATCGGGCAAATCTATGCGTGAAATAATCAACATCTCTCTTCCCTCTCGTATGGCCAAGACCATAAAAAGCGCGGTCAGAACCGGCAATTATGCCTCCACCAGCGAGTTTTTTCGCGACCTGATAAGGGACTGGCAAGAGGGCAAACTATCAAAAGAACTTAACGCCGGCCACGCAACGATTGTTGCCGGCAAGGGCAAAACTTTAAAATCGTTAAAAGATCTAAGATAAATCTATTGAGGTTGTAAATCTATTGAGGTTGAACCTCGATAGATTCGATAGACCATTCGGTAGACAACCACGCTATTTATCAATAAAAATGCTTCTATCTATATCCTTTATTTTCGGCCTCCTCACCCTACTTCTTCTCCTCGCCTTTCTCGGCGCGGCGGTTTATCATTTGATGCAATACCGGCTACCCGGGCAATCACTCACTAAAATCCTAACCACTTTAGTTTTGGTCTCTTTGACGCTGGCCGGTCTTAGCGCTTTTTTATTTCTTTCCGTGCCCTGGGCAGAATTATAATATGCTATCTTTTACTCTTTCAACCAACGAAAGCGTTTTAGCTATTATGCGCCGGCATAAGTTTGTTCTGGGCGCTCGGCTGCTTAAAGCCGCTGGTGTGGCTTTGTTTCCTTTGGTGGTTTTAATTTTTCTGATGTTTTTACCCGGCATATCTAGCGAGCCCGCCTACGGCTTGATTTTCTGGTATTTTGCCTCGCTGTTTTGGCTGGTGGCTTGGTGCTGGGGATTTTTAATTTGGCTGAACTGGTATCTGGATATTTGGGTGCTCACCAACCAACGAATTATCAGTATTGAACAACGTCGCCTGTTTAACCGGCAAATTTTGTCCTGCAATTTAGATAAAGTGCAAAGCGTGACCGCAACCGCCGCCGGCCCCCTGCCGACTTTTTTCCATTACGGCAACGTGGAAATTAAAACGGCCGACGAGACCAGCCGTTTGGTTTTTGCTCAGATACCCTCACCCTTGCAAATCCAAGACAAAATTTTACAGGCCCATCAGGAGTATTTGAAAAACCCGTCCTAAGGAACAACTTCTCCTCTTAAATTAAGAGGAGAAGTTGGGAGGAGTTATAATTGGTTCGCTTATAATTCTGAATCATAACTCACCCTAACCCTCTCTTGGCTTAAGAGAGGGAAAATTACCAGAATGCGCAATAAAGAAAATCTACTAATCGCCGCGATATTTTTATCCGCTGCTTTTTTTATTGGGCCCGAAATCGCCTCGGCGGAAATTATCTTTAATGAAGTGGCGTATGATTTATCCGGCGCGGATGATAAACACGAATGGGTGGAATTATATAATGATGGCTCTTCTTCTATTGATTTGACCGACTGGAAAATTAATGACGGCGATACCGCGACCAACCACACCTTGAATGCCCCGCCAAAAAACAACAGCCGCGGCTCGCTAATTATCGGCGCTGGCGAATACATCTTATTGGCCGATGACGCGGCCACCATTGCCAGCGACTTACCAAATTACAGCGGCACAATAATTGATACGGTCCTGAACTTATCCAACACCAGCGCCATGCTAAAACTTTTAAATAAAGAAGGCGTTGAAACGTCTACCGCTAATTACAACAAAGATATGGGCGCCAATGGCAACGGCAAAACACTGGAATGGAGCGGGTCAGCTTTTAAAGAGGGTCTAATTGACGGCGGCACGCCCGGGGCCATTAATAGCGTTTTGTCGTCAGCTGCCACGCTTACACCAACACCCACTCCAACTTTATCCGCCTCCCCTATTCCAACTCCGACGCCGTCTTTGACGCCAAGTAAAAACTTCCAATACTCACAAAATATTTTAATCAACGAATTTTTGCCCTATCCCGCCAAAGACCGAAAAGAATGGATTGAACTTTTAAATAACGACCCCTCTGCTATAGATTTAACCGGCTGGCAAATTGATGACGACGACAATTCCACCTCGCCGCAAACTATTCCCGAAAATACAATTATAAAACCGGGCGAACTTTTAGTTGTCTCTCTTAATAAATCAACGCTTAATAATGACGGCGATAAAGTTCAGCTACTTTGGCCGGACGACCAAATTGTTCACGCTGTTTCCTATAGTAAGGCCACTCAAGGACAATCCTGCGCCCGGTTTAACAATGGCTGGCTTTGGACCAGTCAACCAACGCCGGGGCAAACCAATAAAAAATCCTTTTCTACTAATAATAGTTCGGCAAACGTGGCTTTGGCGGCCGCAGAAAAAATTAATCCGATTGAAGAAAGCGTCTTAGTTGAGAACAAGACAACAAACCAGCCCTACGCGACGCCTAAAATAACCGCTTCTGCTAAACCAACCCCGGAGCCGCAGACATCAACGCCTAATTTAACTGCTTCGGTCAGTTCGCCGACAAAGGAAAGCTCTAAACTAAAAACTGCCTTTGTCCTGGTTGCGGTTTTGTTGCTGGCTGGCCTGGCGGCTACCGGCTTAGTTTATTTTAGAAGGAAACTCCAGGTTGACAGCCCGAGCCCCGACGATTAACATAAAGACGGCATAATAAATTAAAAATGTAAATCTCAAAATGTAAAATTATTGCCATTTTGAATTTTGATTTTTCCATTTTACATTTTTGATGAGCGGACATTCTAAGTGGTCTCAAATTAAACATAAAAAAGCGCTCACCGACGCCAAGAAGGGCAAGGTTTTCAGTAAGCTGGCGCGCTTAATTTCGGTGGCCGCACGCGAGCGAGGCGGCGACCCGGCCAAAAACCCGGCCCTGCGCATGATGATTGACCGAGCGCGTTCTTTGAATATGCCGCGAGATAATATTGAACGCGCTATTGCCCGCGGCACGGGAAAGCTGGAAGGCGTCAAATTTGAAGAATTTATTTTGGAGGCCTATGGCCCAAGCGGCTCGGCTCTAATTATTGAAGGCACCACCGATAACAAAAATCGGACCATCTCGGAAATTAAACATTTATTATCTCAACACGAGGGTAAACTAGCCAGTCCCGGCTCCGTGCTTTGGCTTTTCACCCGCCAAGGTATTATCGAGGCGGAACAGGGCGGATTAACTAAAGAAAATATGGAGTCAACAGCGATTGACGCCGGAGCGCAGGACTTAAAATGGCTGGACGAACAAACTCTGGAAATTTATACCCAGCCCGAAGACCTGGAAAAGACAAAAAAAGCGCTGGAGGATAAAAAGATAAAACTCAATGAGGCCTCGCTGAGCTGGCAGCCCAAAAACGAAGTGGCGCTGAACGAGCACGACAAAGAACGGCTAACCAAACTTTTTGAAGCGCTGGACGAGCACGACGACGTCAACGAAATTTATTCCAATACTCAATAATTAAAAGTTTCTGCGGCGCCTAAAATTTTATTATGTTAATTCTTGGCATTGACCCGGGCACGGCCATGATCGGCGTGGGACTTATAGAATACAAAAACAAGCAGGTGGCGCTGCGCTGTTATGATTGTTTAAAAACCAGTCAAACCGACGGCACCGCCGAGCGTCTAAATGACCTGCACCAAAAACTAAACCGCTTTATTAAAAAACACCAACCCGACGTTATCGCGGTGGAGGATATTTTCTTTTTTAAAAACTTAAAAACGGCGGTTAAGGTGAGCCAGGCCCGAGGCGTGATTTTGCTGGCCGCCGCCCAGCACCGAGCCAAAATATATGAATACACTCCGTTGCAGGTAAAACAAGCCATCACCGGCTACGGCCGCGCCGAAAAAAAACAGGTGCAACAAATGGTGAAAACTATTTTGAAATTAAAGGAAATTCCCCGTCCCGACGACGCAGCTGATGCTCTAGCTGTTGCCATTTGCTGCACCCATTCCATTAGGTCTTAGCTATCCCCAGTTTTAGGGGTTGACAGTTTTCCTGGCTTTCAATAAAATAACGACAAACAAAAAATTAACCGCTTAAAGGTCGAAGTGTTTTTCAAATAATTAACTATTTAAAACGACCAATATGCTTTTGCATCCTGATGACGACCAGAATCCAAAAGATGACCCCGCTGGCGCCGGCGATGAAGAGATATTAGACGATACTTTAGGTGGCGCTGATGAGGGCAAAGAAGACGGCTACTTAGACGACGGCATTGAAGAAAGCGACGAAGTTGAATAACTTCCTTCATTAAAACTCCTGGCTCTCCGGGGGTTTTAATTTGTCTAAAAATATCTTGAAAAATCGGCTTTTCCCTGGTAAAATACGGACTAATGAATTCTAATCTTTTTTATCGCCCCGGAAAAAAAGGAGAGGGCCGCTTAGGGCACTGGCTAAAATCGCTTTTCCGGTTAGCGGTTATTTTATTTTTTGCCGGCCTAGTGCTGGGCTTTTTGGCCTTTGCCTATTTTGCCAAAGACCTGCCTAGCCCCGCCAATATCAGCCAGCGTCAAATTACCGAGTCCACTAAGATCTATGACCGCACCGGCAAAATTTTGCTTTATGATATTCACGGCGAAGAGAAACGCACCATTATTCCTTTTGACGAAATTCCTCAACAAATGAGGCAAGCCACCCTAGCGATAGAAGACAGCAATTTTTATAATCACTTCGGTCTGGATTTCAAAGGAATTCTCCGCTCAATCTTATATAATATTATCGGCAAAAAAATCTTGGGCCAGCAAGTGAGTATTGGCGGCTCCACCCTCACCCAGCAATTCATAAAAAATGCCATTCTAACATCGGAAAAAACTTATACCCGCAAAATTAAAGAAGCCATCTTCGCGGTGGAAATGGAAATTAAATATTCCAAGGACGAGATTTTTGGTTTTTATTTAAACCAAGTGCCCTACGGCTCCAATGCCTACGGCGTGGAGGCCGCCGCTCAAACTTTTTTTAATAAAAACGCCAAGGATTTAACTCTAGGTGAAGCCGCACTACTGGCCTCTCTCACCCAAGCGCCCAGCTACTATTCGCCTTACGGCTCGCACGTGGATGTGCTCAAGGCCCGTCAAGAGTATGTGCTGGACCGGATGCAAAAACTCGGCTACATCAGCGAGGAAGAAAGCGAAGCGGCTAAGCAGGAAAAATTAAAATTTGCCCCTGCCAAATCCGGCATTAAAGCGCCTCACTTTGTGATGTATATCAAAGAATACCTGGAAGCCAAGTACGGCCGGGAAGCGATGGAAGCGGGCGGCCTGAAAGTTACCACCACCCTGGACTGGGATTTACAAAAAACGGCTGAAGAGATTATCCATAACGGCGCTGTTAGTAATTGGAAAAACTACAAAGCCCGCAACGCCGCTTTAGTGGCGCTTGACCCCAAAACCGGGCAAATTCTGGCTATGGTCGGCTCTTATGATTATTTTGACTTGGATAATGACGGCAATGTCAATGTCGCTCTTCGCGACCGGCAGCCGGGATCCTCTTTCAAGCCCTTTGCCTACGCCACCGCTTTCCAAAAGGGCTACACGCCCGACACGGTGCTCTTTGACCTAAAGACAGAATTTAACCCCAACTGCCCATCGTCCGCTGCTCAAGAAAAAGACGAGTATGGTTTGGATTGTTATCATCCGGGCGACTACGACGACAAACTGCGCGGCCCAGTGACGGCCCGTCAGGCCCTAGCCCAGTCGCTTAACATCCCCTCGGTGCAGATGCTTTATTTAGCCGGTATTCCCGAGACCATAAAAACCGCCAAGGCCCTTGGCATCACCACCTTAAACGATCCGGAGCGTTATGGATTGTCTTTGGTGCTCGGCGGCGGCGAGGTTAAATTGCTGGACGAAGTAGCGGCTTACGGCGTTTTTGCTAATGACGGCGTTAAAAACCAAACCGCGCCTATTTTAAAAGTTGAAGACAAAGACGGCCAAACACTGGAAGAGTACAAAAACGAATCCGATAAGGTTTTAGAACCGCAAATTGCCCGGTTAATTTCCAATATTTTATCTGACAACAACAGCCGCGCGCCGGTCTTTGGTCAAAACTCAGCGCTTTATTTTGCCGACCGACCCGTGGCAGCCAAAACCGGCACCACCCAGGGATATCGCGATGCTTGGACGCTTGGCTATACTCCCTCTCTGGCCGTCGGCGTTTGGGTTGGCAATAACAATAATTCTCCTATGGCTCGGGCTGGCGCGGGCATCGCCGCCGCCGGTCCTCTGTGGCACGATTTTATTGCCCAGGCCTATAAAATAAAATCAACTGACTGCGGCGAGGAGCCGGCTTTTTGCCTATCCAAGGGCGTCGAACAATTCCTACAACCGGACCCAATCTCCACCAACAAACCCATGCTTTATGGTTCTTATATTACTAACCGAACAGTTAAAATTGACAAGACCTCCGGACAGCTCGCCACCAGTCAAACTCCGCCGGAGTTGATACAAGAAAAAGTTTTTCAGGAAGTTCACTGCCCGCTGTACTATCTGCAAAAAGACGACCCGCTGGGCGACTCCCCCAGTAACCCCAGTGATGACCCGCAGTTTAAAAACTGGGAGGCCGCTGTTTTGGCATGGCTCGGCCAACAAAACCAATCTTACAACCAAAAAGCTCCATCTCAGAATGATCAACTTCACACTAAACAAAACCTGCCGACCGTGCGCTTCACTTCTCCTAAAAAAAATACCGCCGTGCCAATGTCTTTTCGAGCCGAAGTTGAAGCCGTTGCTCCGCTGGGGCTTCAACAAATTGATTTTTTCTTAAACGACGACTTTGTCGGTTCGGTGTTGTCGCCGCCTTATCGCCTTGACGTGATCGCCCCGGCCGGCCTTGCCAATGGCTGGGCTACGCTAAAGGCGCGCGCCTATGACCAAGTTTTAAACCGACAAGAAGACCAGATATCGGTGATGCTCACTCGTTAACTGATTAATTAAAAAACCGCTTCGCGGCTTGCAAGGCGGTTTTTTAATTTCTTTTTTTCAACTAATAAATCTAATTTTTTCCAGGCCCACCGGTTTTGCCGGCTGGCTTTTCACTTTAGCTAAAATGAGGTCTTCTTTCATTTGCAGCTCGTTGGCCCAGATTGAATTTAAGCAATCAACCAGTAAGACCCCGTTTTTAATCTTGAGCGGCTGGCTCTTTCCCTGAAACTGCTGGCCCAGGGCCTCGCCTAAAATTTTGTCCCAGTTCTTTCTTAAATTAAAAAACTCTATCTCTTTGGCCAAACCAAGCCCCCTTATCTTGGCCGGTAAAATTTTTTTAAGAGAAGTCCACAATTTCTTAGTTGGCCTTAATCGGCATAATAATATAAAGGTAATCGTCTTCTCCAGCTGGCCGAATGACCATGGGACTGGATTCTGAGTTCATCCCTAAAAATACTTTTTTGGAACTGATATTGGTCAACCCGTCTAAAATATACCGGTAGTTAAAGTTAACTTCCAAGTCACCACCCTTAATCTCCGCTGCCACTTGAGACCGGTTTTCCCCGAGGTCCGCGTCATTGGATAAAACTTCCAGTTGTCCCTTTTTTAAAACCAAAGTGATATTATTAACCTTGCTGCTAAAAATTCCCGCCACCCGAACGCTGTTTAATAATAATTCCCGCTCCACGCCTACCTGATAATTAAAACTTTTAGGAATAATCTGTTGGTAATCGGGATACTGCCCCTCAATTAATCGAGAAACCAACTGGGTCTCACCCATATCAAATAATACCTGGTTGTGGCCCAAAATAATTTTCAATTTGCCCTCTCTCTCGCCTAAAATCCTGATTAATTCCTGAGCGGTTCGCTGAGGAACAATTAAGGGTTTTTTTGAGTCCGGTTTTTTACTGACGGAGAAAATCACTTTTTCCGCCAAGCGAAAGCTATCGGTCGCCGCCAATTTTAAATCGTTGCGCTCAAAACTAAATAGCACCCCGGCAATTTCCGGCCGCGACTCAGAGAGAGCCGTCACTCCCACCACTTGGTTTAAGGCATCCTTAAAAAAACCATTCTCCACCTCCATTAACGGGGTTTCTTTTATTTTGGGAATAATTGGAAAATCATCCGCCGGCAAACCCTTAATGGTGGTTTTAAAACTTTCACATTTTATCAGGAGATTACTGCCTTTTACCTCTAATTCCACTTTTTTATTGGGCAGATTATTAACCAAGCTGGCCAAGATTCTAGCCGGACAAGTAATGGCGCCGTCTTTTTCCACCTTGCCCGACGTCCAAGTGCTAACACCAATTTCCAGGTTGGTGGCGGAAATTTTCAATCGACCCTCTTCGGTTTGCAATAATAAATTATTCAAAATCGGCAAGGTTAAATTGCGGCCAATAATGTTTTGGGCGATATTCAAGTCCTTTTTTAAATTTTCCTGCAGACAGACAAACCGCATAATAATTAATAAATTAATTAAATAAAATAATTGTTATTATTAAAGATTGATTTTTTTGTGGACAAGGAATTTTTTCTTTGCTGGTAAAGGAAAAATCAAGTGGTAAGATGTTAATAAATCAATCAATAACTATTTAACGGCTGATGGTAAAAGTTTTTAGAACCAGCAGCCAGCGCTTTTATTAATAGTATTTTAACACCATATCCAGATAGTTATAAGTAATTTACTAACAGCTACTTACTATAAATCCTTTCTTTTATTAAGACGATTTCTTGCTGAAGGGTCTCGTTGCTTTGAATTTCCTTTTGCATTTTATCGCAAGCGTACATCACGGTGGTGTGGTCGCGCCCGCCCAATTTTTCGCCGATGAAAGGAAACGATTTTTTTAATTCCTCGCGGATTAGATACATGGCAATTTGACGCGGGTAAGCCACTTCTTTTTTCCGGCAGCGGTTGATGAGCTCTGAAGTATTAACATCATAAAATTCCGCCACCGCCTGAATAATGATTTTATAATGAGTGAGTTTCTTAGGCGGCGAGATAATGTCGTTTAAGATTTTAAATATTTTATCTTTATCAGTGGTAAAGGAAAGATTATTTAAGGCAATAACGCGATTTAAAGCGCCCTCAAGCTCGCGGATATTCTTTTGAATATTGGTTGCCAGGTGATTTAAAATGTCGTCGGGCAGGGTCGCTTTTTTCTCGGCCAGCTTGCATTTTAAAATAGCGAGCCGGGTTTCCATATCCGGTTGAGAAATATCAGCGATCATGCCGCCTTCAAAGCGAGAGCGCAGTCGCTCCTCCAGAGTGGAAATAGCTCGGGGCGGCCGGTCAGAACTTAAAATAATTTGTTTGTTTTTTTGATAGAGTGCGTTGAAGGCGTGGAAAAATTCTTCTTGGGTTTTTTCCTTGCCGGCCAGAAACTGGACATCATCAATAACCAGCACGTCAATTTGTCGGTATTTTTCCTTAAAGTCCTCCACCTTGCCGTTATGGAGGGCGCTGACAAGCTCTGAGGTGAATTTTTCCGAGCTAATGTATTTTACTTTTTTCTTCTTTTTGTATTTCTCAACTATTTCATTGCCGATGGCCTGAATTAGGTGGGTCTTGCCAAGCCCCACTCCCCCGTAAATAAATAAGGGATTATAAAGCTCGCCGGGGTTGCCGACCACCGCTTTGGCAGCAGCTTGGGCTAGTTCGTTGAAAGAGCCGACAATAAAATTAGCAAACTTATATTTGGGGTTAAGATTGGTCTCTTTATCAACAACCAGTTCTTCAAAGGGTTGGTCGAGCGAGGCGGGCGGTTCTTTCTTGATGCCGGTTTTAAAGATTTTTTCCATCGACGGCTGGTTGGTAACCGGATTGATAATAAACCGCAGATCCTTAATGTTGTTGGAGGTGTTTCGGAGAGCGCGTAAAATTAGTTTGTTGTATTTATTCTCCAGCCACTCCTTGCTGAAGCCATTAGGTACGCCAATAGTCACCACCCCGTCCTTATTTTTAATAATGCCGGTATCGCGGAACCAGGTGATAAAATTAGCCCTTGAAATATTGAGTTCAATTTCTCCTAAGGCAGTTTGCCAAAGCTCTTCATGAAGCATAAAATTCATTTTTTCTTTTAGCATTTCTTTCCCTCGCTCCCCATTGTACCATAAGGACAAGAAGGAACAATTGGATAAAAAACAAGGAAAAACGGCAATTTTGTGTATAAACTGGGGATGATTAGTGGATAGGCGGGCCACCCTCTTTTACAAAAATTTAAAAGTGTGCCCTGAATAATTTTTAATTGACTTTTTGGTTTTTTAATAATATACTAAGTGGAATATAAAGCAAGTGATTATATATGAGCGTTACTTATCAGCCCAAAAAGAAAAAACGCAAAAGAGTGCATGGTTTTTTGGTTCGTCAGCGCACCAAGTATGGTCGTCGGGTGATTAGCCGGCGGCGTCGGAAAAAAAGAACAAGATTAACCGTTTAGCTTATGTTGGCGCGGATTAATCGTTTAAGCAAGCAGAAGGACTTTGAAGCGGTTTTTAAAAATGGCGGATGGCAGCAAAATAAATATTTAGCAGTTCGCTTTATGCAGAATGGTCAGTTAGCTAGCCGCTCAGCGGTGGTGGTGAGCGCCAAGGTGACTAAAAAAGCGGTTTTGAGAAATAAAATTAGGCGGCAAATAACAGAGACATTAGCCCAGTCCTGGTCCGATATCAAGAAGGGGCAAGACCTGGTTTGGGTGGCTAAAAATCAAATAATCACTCTTGAGCCGTCGGCGATTAGGCAGGTGGTCCAAGAGCTGCTAAAGCGGGCCAAACTTTATGTTAGGTAAAAAGATTGCCCTATTTTTTATCGGTCTTTATCAAATAATTTTTTCACCGGATCAAGGTTTATTCCGGCGGCCATTGAGGGCTTGCCGTTTTTATCCCTCTTGCTCCCACTATGCCCATCAGGCAATTAGTCAATACGGCATTTTAAAGGGGTTGTGGTTGGGGCTAAAAAGAGTTAGCCGCTGCCACCCTTGGCATGAGGGTGGGTATGACCCGGTAAAATAGTTTTTATGGGTTCAATTACTTGGCTTTTTAACGAATTCCTTTATCGCCCGTTATTTAACGGACTTATTTTTTTATACAATAATTTCGCCTGGCACGATTTTGGAATAGCGATTATTTTGTTAACGATTTTAATTCGGCTGGCGCTTTTCCCGCTTAATCAAAAAGCCATTAAATCGCAAAAGGCCTTGAGCGAGCTGGCTCCACAGATTAAAGCGGTGCAGGGAGAACACCAGGGAGATAAAGTTAAGCAGTCGCAGGCCCTGATGGAATTATACAAAAAGAACTCTATCAATCCGGCGTCCGGCTGTTTGCCGTTGCTGATTCAGCTGCCAATTCTAATCGCGCTTTACCGAGTTTTTTGGAATGGGTTAAAGCCCGAGAGTTTGAATGTTTTATATTCTTTTATTTCTCGGCCCGCACAAATTAATCCAATGTTTCTGGGCTGGCTGGATTTGGCGAAAAGCAATTATGTTATGGCAATATTAGCGGGCGTGTTCACTTTTTGGCAGTCCAAAATGATGACCAATATTCAGCCGTCAGCCGGCGGCTCCAGCGATATGGCAACTGCCATGAGTAAGCAGATGATGTATCTTATGCCAATTATGACGATTTTTATTGCCTGGCGGTTGCCGGCCGGCCTAACCCTCTACTGGGCGGCGGTAACTCTGCTGGGCATTGGGCAGCAGTACTTAGTTATGAGGAAAAAAAATGCAAAATAAATTAACACAAATTAAAGACATCATTGAGGAAATTTTGCGGCAAATGGATTTTTCGGGCGAGGTGGTGATGGAGGATCAAGACCCAGAATTTCTGCGAGCCAACATTAAAAGCCCGGAAGCGGCTTATTTAATTGGCCGAGGCGGCGAGGTTCTGCTGGCGTTGCAGGAAATTATTCGAGCGGCGGTGGCTAAAAAAATCAGCGAGCCCGTTCGGTTTATTGTGGACGTTAATGATTATCGCCAAAGCCATTTTGCGTTGCTAAAAGAAATGGCCCAGCGGACGGCTCAAGAGGTGCAGGAAACGGGGCAGGAACAATGGCTTGCTCCTATGAATAGCTATGAGCGGCGGGTGGTGCATTTGGCGCTAAAAGAAATACCCGGCGTAAAGAGCGAGTCGGATGGTTTGGGTGAGGAGCGACGGATTGTTATTCGGCCAGACAGCAGCTAATTTAATGGGGAAAAAGTTATGTTAGCTCGGAAAATTGCTCTCAATACAATTATTTCCGGCGCGGCGCGGGTGATTGGCACGCTTTTGGCTCTGGTGGCGATTGGCTTAACCACTAGGTATTTAACTAAAACCGAGTGGGGCGAGTACTCAATTATGTTGACCTTCGGGTCAATTTTTGCGGTGTTGGCTGACGGCGGTTTTTATCAATTATTGGTAAGGGAAATTTCCCGGCCCGGGGCGGACGAAGCCAAGGTGGCCAGCAATATTTTTACCATGAAGCTGTTTATCAGCTTTTTTATTTTTGCTCTGGCGCCGCTGGTCAGTATTTTTTTCCCTTATTCTACCCAAGCCTGTTGGGGTATTGCCGTGGGTATAGTTGGTTTTTGGTTTTTGTCCGGCTCCCAGGTCTTTATGGGTATCTTCCAAAAATACCTAAGAATGGACCGGGCCGCGATAGCGGAATTGGTTGGCCGCTTGGTGCAACTGGTGCTTATTTGGTTATTCATCAGGTGGCAGCTGGGTTTTTTATGGATTGTGGCCACGCTAACTCTAGGGGGCTTGGTTAATTTTATTTTGATTTATCAAATGGCTCAAAAGCACCTTCGGGTTACTTGGCGTTTCGATTTTGATTTTTGGCGAGAGAGCTTCAAACAAAGCTATCCGCTGGCTATTTCGGGAATTTTAGTGATGATTTATTTTTCTTTCGGCTCCTTAATTTTGTCTGTTTTCCGACCGGTAGCGGAGGTGGGAATTTACCGCTTGGCTTATAAGGTGCTGGAAAGCTTAATTTTTTTCCCCAGTATGTTTGTGGGTTTGATTATGCCGATATTATCCAGCGCCGCCCTTGACGATTGGGCGCGTTTTAAGAATATTTTGCAAAAGGGCTACGATGTGCTGATGATTTTTGCCTTGCCGCTGGTGTTGGGCACGCCTTTTGTGGCTGGTCAAACAATTAAGTTGCTGGGCGGCGGCCTTTATCCGGAATCAATTCCGGTGTTAAATATACTGATTGTGGCGGTGGGCATCATTTTTTTCGGGACGCTCTTTTCTTTTGGTTTAATTGCGCTGGGCCGGCAAAAAAGTTTACTCTGGATTTCGGCGGCCGGCGCGGTCATTAATTTACTGCTGAATTTTATTCTTATCCCCCGCTACTCTTATACCGCGGCCGCGATAATTACCGTGGGCACGGAATTGCTGGTGACGATTTTAATGGCGGTGGCTATTTGGCGGACCATTCATTATTTGCCCGGAAGTCGCGTCGCCTTAAAGAGCTTATTGGCGGCCTTAGTGATGGCGGCGGCGCTGTGGTTTATCGGCAGTCATAATCTATTGATTTTATTGGCAGTGGCGGCAGTGGTTTATTTTGGCGTTTTGTATTTAGTTAAGGGCATCTCGGTCAGCGAGGTGCGGGCTTTAATTAAAAAGTCGGCATGAGTAAGTCAGCAATAATTGGATTGGCAACTTTAATTTTATTGGCGGGAGTTTTGGGCTGGGGGCTGGCTATCTGCCCTTGGGAAACGATGGCCGGCGCGGCACTACTGGCGCTGAGCGGAGTATTTTTTTGGCGGACTGAGGCCGCCTTTTATTTTTTGGTCGCTTATTTGCCCTGGCAATTGGCGCTGAATTTAGCGCCGGACATTGATTTGTTGTCGGGGCGAGTGCTAATTTTATTGCTGTTTTTGGTTTGGTTGATAAAAGCGGTTAAATCAGGGGGCTTAAAGACCGCCAGAAACCAAGTGGCCGCCGGTCTAATATTAATTTTAGCGGTTAGCTTAATTTCTTTATTGGTGGCTCAAAATCCGATTTGGGGCGCGCGCAAGTGGCTAGTTTTTGCTTCGGTCTTTCCCCTATTTTTCTTAACTAAGCATTTTATCAGCGATTGGGAGAAAGCCCGCCAACTTATTTGGGTGATGAGCGGCAGTGCGGCGCTGGCGGCGCTGGCGGCGCTGGGTCAGTTTTTGTCTCAATTTATTTGGGGGTTGGAAAAAGTTATGACTTGGTGGGGTGGACAAATAGCACCCTGGTTTCTTGGCTGGACCTTTACTCAAAGCGTTACGCAGAACCCCAGCTGGTTGGTGGAGGTTGGCGGTCAGACAATTATGCGCGCCATCGGTTTATTTCCCGACCCCCATATGTTGGCTTTTTTTGTGGGCTTAGTCGCTCCCCTATCTCTGGCTTTAATGATTAATGAAAAAGGCAAGCGGGCTTGGCTTCTCTTTTTTATTAATTGTCTTTTCTTGGTGGTTTTGTTATTAACTTTTTCCCGCGGCGGGTATTTGGGACTGGCGCTGGGCTTGATGGCGATGGGGATTACGGCGTGGCGGCATTTAGCTGTTAAAGAAAAAAAGTTTTTGGGCAGTTTTTCAATATTGGCGCTAATATTTATTTTATTATTTGGGGTGCCTGTGCTGGGCCGCTTTTTCTCCAGTTTTGACTTGGCGGAAGGGTCAAATTTAGGCCGTTTAGCTATTTGGCAGGAATCCTGGGCGGTTTTTAAAACTAGTCCGATTTTAGGAGTGGGGTTAGGGAACTATCCACTGGCGCTTGATTTTGACGCCGGCTATCGCAGCGCGGTGACCAGCCACAACCTTTATTTGGATATTTTAGCGGAGACGGGTTTATTGGGACTGGCGGCTTGGGGTTGGTTTGGCTGTGGATTCTTGCGTGGCGCAGCGCGCAAGATAAAAAATCAGAACCGGGCATTGGTGATGCTGGGTAGCGGAGTGCTGGGCAGCGGGATTTATTTCTTAGCCCATTCATTTTTTGAAACGGCGATTTTTAATCCGACCATTTTGGCTTATTTAATGATTGTGGCTGGATTGGGGGCCTTGTCTTTGAAGAAAATTAGTAAAAATTAAGGAGCTATGTGACGTGAAACTCCATTAGCCAAAAGATGGAAATAAGCGTATTTTTTCGGTCCGCCTCCATTTTATTCGCCCTGCGGGTTATTTATTAAAGAACCCGCTGCCAGCCCAAGCCCGAAAAAATACGCTTATTTCCACTTAACTATTTCACATCACGTGTTAAGTTTATATTAAGATGCTTATTGCTTTATCTTCGCCAATGGAAGTAACTTTAGTCGTTGTCGGGCTGGTGGTGTTTGCGCTGGCGTCTTGGCGGAAGATTGATTTGGCGGCGACGCTGATTATATTGCTGACGCCGCTCTACCTTTTTAAAATTGTTATTTTGGGCCTGCCTTTAACTTTGCTGGAGCTGCTAATTTTGGTTTTGGCGCTGGTTTGGCTAATTAAGCGGGCTCGCCTCGTTGAAGCGAAGGCGAAGCGGGTAATCAATAAATCCGGCCACCCCTGGAAGGCGTTGGATAAAAATCTTTTATGGCCGGCGGGCCTGATAATTATTGGCACTTTTTTGGCCACCGCTTGGTCGGTTGACTGGAAAATCAGCGCCGGCATTTTTAAATCCTGGATTTTGGAGCCGATGCTGCTGGCTTTTATTGTCTGGGACATTATTAAAACCAAGGAGCAATTTAAAAAAATATTATTGGCCGCGGTGGCCTCGGGGGTAATAGTAGCCATTCTTAGCTTGATTTATTGGCTGGCGGGGGAGCTAACTTTTGACGGCCGGCTTAAGGGTTTTTATCTTTCGCCTAACCATCTGGCTATGTATTTGGCGCCTAGCTTCGTCTTATTGGCGGGCTTATTTGTTTTGAGTAAAAATAAGCGAGAAAAAATAATCTTGGGGATATTAGGGCTGGCGGTCATGGCCGCGCTTTATCTGACTTATTCATATGCGGCGTGGCTGGCCATCTTGGCGGCTTTGATTTTTTTAGTTTTGGTCTGGTGGCCCGCCCGCTTCGCCGAAGCTCCAGCCCGCCTCGCCGAAGACGGCGAGTCAAGGCGGGCGAGGCGAGACCGCAATAAAAAAAGGTGGTTGGCGGTAATTTTACTGTTGATGATTGTTTTGGTAATTTCTCAATGGCCGTCGGTCAAGCTTCATAATTTGCTTGGCTCGGACCGTTCATCTTGGCAGTCCCGGCTGATGGTTTGGCGAGCATCTGTAACCATTCTCAAAGATCACTGGCTGATTGGCATTGGGCCGGGTCTTTTCCAGCGATATTATTTGGCGTCTCAGCAATATTTTCCGGTTCCCTACCTTGAATGGGCCGTGCCTCAGCCCCATAATTTATGGCTGGCCTGGTGGCTGCAGGGAGGGCTGATGGGGTTGGTCGGTTTTTTATGGCTGACGGCAGTATTTTTTTGGCAAATAGCCAAAAACTTTAAGAAAACAAAACCCCCCTTCGTTCCGTCGGGCGGAACTTCGGAGGGCGGGCAGGCGCTGATCTTAATCTTAGCGGCTGTGATGGTTTGTATTCTAGTTCACGGCCTGGTAGATACGCCTTATTGGAAAAATGACCTGGCGTTGGTTTTCTGGCTGCTCATAGCTTTATCCGATAAAGCAGGCCGTTTCTCTTGTTAACAAAGAAAAGATAATCTTCTTTGGGGGATAAAAATAAATCTTGAGTGTCGTAGCCGACCGCATCCGTTGAGCCGGCTATTTTTGTTTTGGCGTCGTTTTCCAGGTCAATTTTATAGAAGTCATCGCTTAAAATAACCAGACCTTTATAATAATCGTCCGGCCAGGTGGCGTTGGAGGAAATTTCCTGGGGCAGGGCGCAAAAAATAGTCCGGTCATCTTTGCTCCAGACGCACTTATCAACAATTCCCGCCAGCTTCAAGTCCTTGGTTTTGGCGCCCTGTTCATCGCTTAAGGCCAGCCCGGGGCTTTTCCCTTCATTGTCGGTGAAAGAATAAAGAATTTTGTCGGCCTTGGGCGACCACTTGGTGTTGAGGCCAAAAATATCGCTTAGGATTTTAGTAAAGTCGCCGGTGGCAGAGTTTATGGCGTAAAGCAAACCCTGGGCCAGGCCGCTGGGGGGCAGGCGCAGAGAAATTTTTTCCTTTATTGGCCATTCCACCACCACATTATCCAAGCGGGTTTTAAAAATATTTTTCCAGCCGGAGCCGTCGGGATTGGCCACGCTGATATTATTCTGGCCGGTGGTCGGGTCAATATAGTGATAAGCGATTTTTTTGCTGTCCGGCGACCAAGCAATATAACCCAAGCGTTCGCCTAGGAGCGAGGTTTGATTGTTGCTGTAGCTATAAAAATATTTTTTAGTCGCGTTGTTGTCGGAAAAAATACTGACGATTTTTTCTTTGTCGGGCGACCAGACGGCTTTAACTAGGTTTTTTAGAGTTACCGAGGAAAGAGTTTTTTTGCTGCTGCCGTTAAAATCGGACTCGTAAAGCTTGCCATCGGTTCGGGAAAAGTATTTAACGCTTTTGCCATCACTCCCAATGGTTGGCGCCAGCACTTTTTCTTGGCTAATCGGTAGAATCTTGGCGGCGGCGATGGCGGCTGCTCCTTCGCTGGTCTGGCTTGTTTGGTCTGTTCCGCCGGTAGTCGTCTCCCCGCCTCGGGTGCCCGGTGCGGTTGACGGCAGGACGCCGGCCTGTTCGGTGGCGCTTGGCGAAGCGGCTTTTTGCGAAAAAAGATTATAAATAATCAGCGTACCGCCGATTAATACCAATAAAATAACTGCGATAATAAAGATTTTTTTTGCGGTCATAGATATAATTAGATTAAGATTTTAATAGTATTGGGTAAGTTTTTGTCTAATTACTTTTGCAGGCGCATCTTCCTGGTCTTGTATCCCACGAAGTACCAGCCGGACAGCCACCCGGTATGCACTTTGCTTCAGTGCAGGAAGGAGTGCCGTCTCTGTTGATGCTACCTGTCTCGCACTCAATGCTCCCATAGCCGGAGGGTTTTGGGACGCACTTAGACAAGGAATTACTCCAGACGGTAACACCGGGATTGCATGTTTTTTCTTTCTCAGAGTACACCTTTCCGCAACTGCAAGTTGCTTGAACCCACCGGGCGCCAGTCGGACAGCCACCCGGGATACATTTTGCTTCAGTACAGACGGCGCTGAGGGCGGCGCACTCAATGGACATATAACCGGGGGCAGAGGACTTGGGAACGCACTTAGCCAGGGACTCGCTCCAGGTGGTAACGCCGGGATAGCATACTTTTTTTGCCTCCTCTGCTTTTTTATCCCGGACGGCTTCCATGGCTTCAAGTTTAAGGTCTCCCAGCGCTTTATACGTCCCGGATAATGTAATCGGTTTAAGGTCTGTCGGCGACAAGTTAGTCAGCGTAGGGTCAATGGTTGAGAGCAGCAACCAGGAGCATAAGAGTAAGAATACGCCGCCCAAAGAGCTGATAATGGTCTTGCGGGCTTTTTCGGTGCTAGTTAAAGTGCCCGATAGCATATACTGAATACCGCCGACAACCGTTCCGCCAACCGCCAAAAAGCCAACCGCCGACAAGCCAAAGATAAAAAGGTAGCGGATATAGACGCCCGGGTCGGAAACATTGGCGGGCATACCCGGCAGCGGGACTTCCATTTCCGTGGCTAAGGCACAGGTAGCAACCAGTAAACCCAGTCCAATAGCGCCGGGGAGCAGTAAAAACAGGGATTTTTTCAGACGATATCTTTTCATAACTATTAACCCTGGCCGTTAAAATCGCGCCAAAATCGATTGACTCGTTTTAGGTATGTTTTGGTTTCCTTGGGGAGATTAGCGCAATCAATTTGGTTGTTGCACTTCTTTGATAAATTGCCCTGACCCCAGTTGTATGAGGCAATGGCTTTTTGGGCGTCGTTCTTGTGAAGTTTTAGGAGCGAAGATAAATATTTTGTTCCGGCTTCAATGTTTTGCGCCGGGTCGCGGCAGTCATTAATTTTATGAATTGTGGTCATAAGCTGCATGAGGCCGCAGGCCTGTCCGTACTTTGTCTGGGGGCCGGTGGCATTGGGGTAGCCGCCGGATTCAGCCATAATAATTGCCTTTATCAGGTTTGGCGGCACATTATATTTTTGGGCCATAGCGTTGATGGTGTTGGCATAATTCCCTTTTGCTATTCCGGATGATTTCACCTGGTCGTCAGAATAAGAGAGCCCTTCATGGGGCGGAACTTCA
>Ga0210051_1001164_pt1 | contig 26511 bp, 23 predicted proteins | sample CryGey092014_all_FD_185464 | JGI IMG/M metagenome (GOLD analysis project Ga0210051, IMG submission 185464) | Groundwater microbial communities from aquifer - Crystal Geyser CG23_combo_of_CG06-09_8/20/14_all (SPAdes) (version 2) | ecosystem: Environmental > Aquatic > Deep subsurface > Groundwater...
TATTCCGGCTTGTAATATTCCGCATCAATTCTATCTTCGAGTTGTTTAAAGTTGATATTTGAAGTTATCATTTTTTTTCAGAAGTTTCGTTTGTCAAACTAAATTTTTCATAAAGCCAATTGAATATTTCGTTAATTTTCACAAGAGATTCCTTGCTCAAATTTATTTTTTCCTTTATGGCTTTTTCAAGAAACATTCTTGCAAGAATTTCTTTTCTCCCTTCCACCATCTTAGAATTAATCTCTCGACCCTTTTTAGATAGGGGTTGATTTAATACGAAATCGTAAAAATCTTTTACTCCGAAAACATCTTCGATCCCATTGCAATCTTTGATTTTAAAAATATGTTCGTGAGCTATCTCATCATTCTTTTCATAGAACTCATTCTTTAATAAATTGTAAGCTCTTCTGCCAGACTGCGGATCGTCATCCAAAACGGCCTTGGAATCAAATCCCCAGCCTATTAACACGCTGGCAAGATTCGGAACATTATTTACTCCGCAAGCGGGCAAAAAATAAAGTCTTTGATTCTTATTTAATATTTTCTTGAAAGCCTCTAAGTAATAATGGTCACTTATGCCTTCTACAACCACATTACAGCGATTAGCATCTATTAACGAACCGATGCTGCACATACCCATCGCCGTTATAACTGGAGATAATGTATCTAGAGACCCTGCTTGACCTTTAGAAGCAAATTGAGATACTGTATCGATTTTAGTCCCATCGTTTTTAGTATTTGAAACTAAGCGAATACGAGCGAATTCTTTACCTTCTACTCCAATCAAGTTAGGATAATGAGTCGTGTAAATTACTTGCGCCCCTTTAGTAGACAATTCTTCTAAAACTGTTTTTACGTCTTTTTGAGCTTTTTCGTGAAGACCTTGCCCAGGTTCATCGATTAAAATTACTAATTTATTTATCGTTGCTTCCTCAATTCCCAAAGACTTCAATCGCAGATTGAATGCGCTGAACCAACAAAAACCTTTACTTTTTTGTTCCATATAGAGAGGATCGCCATCATCTCTATCAATTTTGAATTCTATTTTCGAAGTGGCTTCAGGTGGTTGTTGTGTATTAATTTTTACAGAGAAATTATATTTTCCTCCTTCCTCTATTTTCTGTTTCCAGTATGTATTGAGGTCATCACTGGCATCTTTATTTAATCTTAATTCTGTGCGAGTAATTGCCCTTTCTTCCTTCATCACTTCGTCAGCAAAATTTACTTTGAACACCTTTTGGAAATCTAAAACAGCTGGAAATTTCTCGATCTCGGAAATAACGACTACGCCCGGTAATAAATCTTTAAAGGTATCGTAGAAAATAAATTGACGCAGTTCAGATATAAGTAAATTTTCTAAATCATCTAATCCAACTATTTGAGTTGTGTCTGTATCTGCAGCCTCAGCGGACTGTTGTTCAGGATTCGGGGCAGGTTTTTCCCCAACAAAAAATTTTTTTAATTCTTCTTTTGTATTTTCATTTAGATAAATTTTTTCTAAATCTTTAATATCTTTACTATCATTTTTACCTCTCACAAATTCCAATATAGAATTTCTCTGAAGATAATTTTTTAATTTCTCATTTTTAGTTGCATTCAAAATTTTGTCTAAATCGTCATTATCTAATTTAAATTTACAATAAACCTCAGGATAATCATCTTGTCTTTTATGAAGTCTTTCAAAATCAGGCGATGGACCATTCCTAAACAAATTCAGCGCTTCGATGACAGCACTTTTACCAGCCTCATTTTGCCCAGCTAATACAAGAATGTTGTCGGATTCGGAAAGATTACATTCACCAGTATCTATTATCGATTTAAATTTTTTTATTCTAAAAGAAAGAAGCTTCACGTTACCTCCTAAAACTCCAATTTATTTTTCTCCCTAAACTTTTTAAACTCCCCAATAATCTCGCTCACATCTTCGTCAACTACCGGCTCGCCTATTTCATCTTTAATAACTTGACCTTTTTCATCGCGTTTATAAACAGTCCGGCCGCGGATGTCGTAGCCGATTTTTTCAATAATCGCCATAAAAATTGGGTAATCCCTTTTCTTTATTTTCTCAAGCTCTTTCGGCTCTAATTTTTGTAAAAACAAAACTGATGCCTTAACACCTGCGCCAAAAGGCACGAAAGTCTCCGCCGGCAAGGAAACAACCGCTAAAATCCGGGCTTTATTTTTAACCCACTCGCGAACATACTGCAAAGAAGAATTCGTTAAATCTCCATCGGGTAAAACAATTGCCATACGACCATCATCTTTTAAAAATTCTAAACATCTTTCGATAAACAAAATATCCGGCACTTGGCCGCCTTCGCCATTGCCATGACTCATCAACTTTTCCAAATCCATCTGCCATTTTTCATCTTCTTTCTTCCACTTATGGCCCAAGTCATAAAGACCTAAAATCTTTTTATCTGTCACCTTGCCTTTACTGCCAAAAGGCGGATTAGTCATTAAGAGATCAAAAGAATTAAGGCCGATTTTTTCTTTGGCTTGGCCCCAATTCATGATATTTTCAAGCGAATTTTCGCTAAAAATGCCCGTATGGCCATCATCATTTAAGACCATATACATTTTGGAGACTCTGGCTAAATCGGGATTAAAATCTATACCTCGAATATAAGAATTGGCATAACTGCGAATAGATTCCATCAAATCAGCGCTTTCAAGGCCGGCATCTTCAAATTTAGTGCGAACATATTTTAAAGCTTCAACTAAGAATCCACCCGAGCCGCAAGCCGGGTCCAAAATAGACTCATCGTCTTTGGGATCGAGGATATTAACTACCAATCTTAAAATTGGATGGGGTGTAAAAAACTCGCCCCGCTCGCCGCGGGAATGGGCATGAACAAATGCTTGAAAGGCCGCACCCTTGATATCTACCGGAGTTTTGCGAAAATCATATTTTTGAAAACGCGAAACGACATAAGCTATTGAATTCGATTTTAATCTTAACTCATCATTGGCTCTGAAAATATCTTTATATTGATCCTGAACTTTTTTAAAAAGTTTTTCGATCCTTTCTCTAAAATTTTCATCCCTGCCATCTTCAACTTCCCGAAGCTCTTTTTCGGTAATTCTAAATTGACAATCGGCGCTTGCCGATCTCTCATCCACCATTTTAACAAAAATGAGCTTAAGAACTTCGTTGAAAACCTGTTCTTTTAGATAACCCTCGTTAGCATAAATATAATTATGAGCTGCCTCAAAATCTGACTTCAAATCTATGGCTGGGATTAAATCCTTCTTTTGATAAAGGCCTACATCGGCTAAAGTTTTGCCATGAGGCGGGATATCGGGGATATCAAAATGTTTGTGGGGCTCTCTTGTCTGTTGAATAAAAGCATATTCTTTGCCATTGAACCAAACACCAAATTCGGCTGTTGTAACATTCAAATAAGTTTCTAACTGATCAATGCCGTCAGAACGTTCTCTCTTCTTAGTCTCGACAATAATGTAAGCGTTAGTTTCTGGTTCGAAGTTAGAGCCATCACGGTAAACAACGATGTCAGCCCGTTTTTTGGTTTCAGTTTGGCCTGAACGGATGGAAACCTCTTTTTTTATGATATTCTTAGGATACTTATATTCCTTGATAAGTTTATTAATAAAAATTTGTCTAACTTCCTCTTCTGGCGTCCATTTGAGATCTTCGCCAGTTAGGGCGTCTCTGAGAACTTTTAGTTTTGGTGCTGGACCGATTATTTCTTCTTGTGGCTGATAAGTTACTTCATCCATCGATTCCTTTCTATTTCCTATACGCTCCACCCCTATGTTCGATTTCGATGACTTGGACAATTAATTCTTTATTTTTGATCGTATAAATAATCCGGTATGGCCAAACGCGGATGGAGTAGTAATTTTTATATTTCCCTTCAAGCTTTTTACCTAAATGCGGATTCACCGTTAATCTTCTTAAAACAATTACAATCCGGCCTTGCCAAGGCTCGGAAATTTCATCAAGACTTTTTTCGGCTTTACGCGCCAAAAAGACTTTAAACATTATTTTTTACTTTTCTTGGATGTTTTCGTACTAACAACCGTATACTCGCCTGATTTATCTCTAATAAAAGCAAGTTTATTCTTGGCCATATATTCGTCTAAAGTTATATATCTTCCTTCTCGAAGATCCTTTTTACCCTCTTCAATCCCTTTTACTAATTCAGGATTGCTCATAATATCAAGGGTTTCTTGCCAAGAATCATATTCTTCGGCATTCATAATCACCGCCTTGGGTTTTCCTTTAACAGTGATTGTATAGGGAACATTCGTTTGGGAAACCTCATCCAAAATATCAAAAAAGTTTTTCCTGACTTCAGTAGCTGGCAAAGTTGTTTTAATACTCATATTTTCCTTTCTTAGATAAATCATATAAGATGTACATAATTATGTCAATAGTTCTTTTTCTTTCATACTTAAGTAACTACCTTGAGAAATTACTATATGGTCTAAAACCTCGATTCCTAAAATTTTGCCAGCTTCCACCAGTTGTTTGGTTATTTTTATATCGTCATCCGAGGGCTGGGTGTCGCCTGATGGGTGGTTATGAACTAAAATGACTTAAGCAGAGTGATTTGAAATCGCTCGTCTAAAAACTTCTCGAGGATGAGCGATATTAGCATTGAGACTGCCCATTGAGACAATTTCCTCTTTCATTATTTGATTTCGAGAATTTAAAGGAAAAATTAAAAAATGTTCCTTCTTTTTATCTTTTAAAATTGACTGGGCGAGCTTAACAACGCTTTTGGGTGACTCGATGGTAAATTTTTTGGATCGACTCTACTCGATCTCTTGAGTTTTAAGTCTTTCTCCTATCTCAAAACAGGCCTGGATTTGGGCGGCTTTGGCAGGACCAATACCTCTGATTTGGCAAAGTTGATCAATAGTGGCTTCGCTGATACCCTTGATATTGCCAAATTTACTTAAAAGTTCTTGAGCAATATTCATTACGGATTTGCCGGGAATACCGCGGGCAATAATTAAAGCCAAAAGTTCATGGGCCGAAAGCGCTTCAGGGCCCAACTTAATCAGACGTTCCCTTGGTCTTTCGGTTTTTGGCAGATCTCGGACAGTAAATAATTTTGCCATATTCACCTCTCAGTTTATTCATAATTTCTCCCCATAAGTATACCATCTGAAGAGCGGGACAAATTAAAGCTTAATTTTCCCTTGCGGATTTTTGGCGTGGATATATTTTTCAAATTCAATGTGGTGGAGCAGACGGGAATCGAACCCGTAACCTCTACAATGCCATTGTAACGCTCTGCCAATTGAGCTACTGCCCCACACCTGTAATTTAACACAAAAGATAATAATTGACAAGATAACGGATTTATATTAGCATTTATTTAACTGTTCTTTGACATATTACACTCTAAAAAGGGGGAGATAAAGTTGACACTTGAAGAGTATCTGGCAGTTGACCGAAGCAAAATGGAAAAAGACGATAGACGTGAAATTTTAGATGCGCTTGCCTGGATGGTTAGATTGCATCGGGGCCAAATGCGCCAATCAGGCGAGCCGTATCATACTCATCCTCTAGAAGTTGCTCACCTGATGGAAAAAGTGATTGAAGAAGGTAGACTTGATACAACTTTGATTTTAGTCGCACTTTTACACGACATTATGGAGGAATGTGACGTTTTCTTCGAGCAAATCAATGGGGCTTTCGGATGGGATGTGGCCTGGTTGGTTGATTGCCTTTCGAAAAAAGAGAGCCAAACTGATGAAGGGTACTTCCAGCAGATACGCGAGGGTATTAAGGACGACTGGCGCGTTTTATTTCTTAAATTGGCCGATAACATCCACAATCTCGAGACTCTTTCATTCTTAATACTTGAAAAACAACTTGCGTTTGTCAAAGAAAGCCGAGAGGCCTATCTACCAATGGCGCGACAGTTCAAACCTCAAGTTCCTCAAAGATATCATGCTTTACTTGATGATTGGTTACGAAAGATAGAGGAACTTGTAGCGAGACCATTTGCACCACCAAGACCTTGTCTTGTCCTACTCGAAGGGGAGACACCCACTATAATCCTATGATTTCACCACAATTTCACCTGAAGGCAGGAATTTATTCCTGCCTTTTTTTATTTCGACCCCGAGCTTGTCGAGGGGGAGAAAAAAGCTCTGCTTATTCAAAAAACGAGAACAAATTATTTATTAATAGTTAATTTTTTCTCAATTTTTTCTTTCTTTTTAATCAATATGTCACAAATTCTGCAAGTAAAACAAAAATTATTATTGACTTTTTATCCTAATTTTGGTAAAAAGAGTATAACATTGCATTCTTAACAAAAAGGTAGGTGAAAAAAAGCAGAATTTAAAAGCTAGTAGTCAGTATTACCAGTTTTGAATCCATACTAAAAAGGAGAAACAGCAGCAATGAAAGAAAAAACAGGTAGTCTGGTTTGGCCGATAACCTTGATTGCGATCGTTTTGATTATCGCAGGAGTTGTGGGATGGGGAATCCGGTATTCAAAACAACCTAAACCGCAATTACAAGTGATGGCCGTTCCATATCAGAATCCTCAAGTGATTTATGTTCCACAACCCGCCCAACCTGAACCGCCGCGTGTTGTCTACGTCCCCCAAGGTAACTTTGTTTTTCCGGATTCTTCCTATCGACGGCTAAACAGTAATGACCTACTTGGCAAAACTGACTGGGAACTTGCTATTGGCCGTAATGAAATTTACGCGCGTCACGGGAGACCATTTGTCAAGCAGTACTTCCGTGACTATTTTCGTAGCCAATCTTGGTATTCGGAAGATACAAGTTTTACAGAGAACCGGCTCAACTCCGTTGAAAGTCGCAACACCGTATTCATTCTACAAGAAGAAAAGAGAAGGGGGTCGCAATACAGCGGATGAAAAATTTTTGGCTGGCTTTGTCTATTCTTCTGACAATAATAGTAGTTGGAGTAGCGGTTTTAATCATTAAAAATACTACTTCCAAATCAACTCCAAAAACAGTTCTTCCTCCCGTTACTGTTTTTCAACCCGATCAACAGCTTATCCCGAAAAATGTCCCAAAAACTACCCAATCCTTCCACCCTCCACTCATCGTGCAAAAAACGAAAGGCAAAATTGTCTGTCTTGATCCTGGCCATTCGACAAGTACAATAGGCGCGAGCGCTAATGGTGTAACTGAAATCACCGTTAATTTTCAAGTTGCTCAAAAACTCAAGCAGAAACTAGAAGAAAAGGGCATCAAAGTTGTTATGACAAAAAGCCAAATTTTCGAAGAAGTTTCCAATGAGCAAAGAGCAGCGATTGCCAATCGCGCCAAAAGCAACTTTTTTCTGCGTCTCCATTGTGATGGAGGAAAAGGAAGTGGTATCACCTTTTATTATCCTTCTCAAGTAGGTGAAATAGGTGGGAAAACTGGCCCCACTACTAGCGTAATTCAAGAGAGCGCAAAGGCGGCGAAGTTAATCCACCAAGCGACTCTTGTAAAACTTGACGGCCAAATATTCGACAATGGCATCAAAACAGACCGTCAAACCCTCATTGGTGCTCAGCAAGGCGCCTTGACTGGCTCAATCTATTCGGAAGTTCCGGTTGTCTTAGTGGAAATGGTTTTTCTGACTGATAAAAAAGATGCAGCGTTCATTTCCAAACCCGCCGGCCAAGAAAAAATGGTTTTTGCCCTTGCTAAAGGGATTGAACATTATCTTAATACCCCGTAGACTTTCTATGGGGTATTTTTTATTTCGACCCCGAGCTTGTCGAGGGGAAGAAAAAGGGTTCTGCCGAACAAAGTGAGGCATGTTCCTATTTCGAACGTAGTGAGAAAAAGGCTTTGCCTATTTCGAACGTAGTGAGAAAAAGGCTTTGCCTATTTCGAGCGTCAGCGAGAAAAAAGCTCTGCTTATTTCGAGCGTCAGCGAGAAAAAAGCTCTGCTTATTTCGAGCGTCAGCGAGAAAAAAGCTCTGCTTATTTCGAGCGTCAGCGAGAAAAAAGCTTATGCTTATTTCGAGCGTCAGCGAGAAAAAAGCTTATGCTTATTTGAGACCTTTTAAAATTTTACTGCAAAGTTAATTTTTTTTTATTTTCTGCTTCTTGACCACCTTAATCGCACAATCAGGACAGGTAATTTGACAAATTTTACAGCCGATACATTTGTCCAAGTCTACCTGCGGCATTGGTGTGCCATAAACTCCCAAATCTACTTTGGAAAAACTCAAGGCATTTTTGGGACATCTTTCAATACAAAGCCCACATCCTTTGCAAAGATAGGGAAAACGGGCAAAGAAAATATGATTATTTTGCGACACAAGTGGTTTTAAGTACCTCTTGTAATAACCTAAATGCGAAGGTGCGTCTTTTTCAGTTAATAACTGTCCTAAGTGAAAAGCATTAAGATTTTCATTATAGTTTGGCTTATCTGCTAATTTCACATGTAGTTGCTCTTCGAGAGCTTCGATAGATAAAAATTGCGAAAGAAATTTTGCTAAATTGCCTAAAACGGCGATATTTAAAGAAGTAGTTTGAATTTTTCTCTCCAGCAATAACGTATCTAAATGAATGGCATTAATAATTTTAGTTTGGCGGCCAACATATTTTTCCACTCGTCCAACTGCTCTTGAGGCCAAAACGGCTAAAATATCAGCTTTTAAAAATTTAGGATAGGGGATGGGGGATTTAGAAATTTGCAAAAAAGCAAGCGAGACGCCGCCGCGTTGTTCCACGCCGAAATTGGGAATATGTAATGATTCTAATTTGCCAACAAAAGCAGCTTTGGCTATTATTTCAGCGATTGTCTGTACTCCTTGCCCTCCTTCTCCCGCAATTAAGATTTTGAGATTTTCGGACATTTAATTTCTCCAACTTTGAAATAATTTTGCATTTTTTCTAAAAATTTTATGGAGCCGGCGGCATCAGTTTTCCAATTTAATGGACAAAAAGAAAGTGCCTCAACGAAAGAAAAACCTCTATTTTCAATCTGATGTTGTAAAGCTTTTTTAAGATAGGATTTTAAAACTAATGGTTGCAGGACTGACCCTCTGGCTAGATAGGCATTTTTTGTCGTCATTGCAGATAATGTCTCTGGTCCTGGGAAGGGAATGCCGGCTGTCTGACAATTGCGACCTTCTGGTGTAGTAGTTGTCCTTTCATCGCATAAAGTAGTCGGAGCGTATTGACCTCCAGTCATAGCATATAATGTATTATTGACCACAATAACTGTAATTTTATCATCTCGATGAGCGCTGGTCAGTAGTGATTGCAGTCCAATCGCGTAAGCACCTCCATCTCCCATATAAGCGATGATAATTCCATTAGGTTTAGCTAATTTAAAACCAGCTGCCAGGGGAACAGTTCGGCCATGATGGGTTTGGATGGTATCAACATCAAATAAATCCCAAGCCAAAAGCGAGCAGCCAATATCTAAAGCCAAGAGTGACTTATGAGCAATAGCCAATTCGTCAATTACCTGTCCAAGCATCTTTAAAACTATTGGATGACCACAGCCAGGACAAAACAAAGATGGCCAAGATTTTTCTTTATAGCATTTCGGAAAAGAGGGTAAAACCTCGCTCATTTTAACCTTTCATATATTTCCTGCGCCATAATTGCCATTGCCGGCTTGCGTATATTTTCTGTTTCTATTTTAACGTCAATGGCGCCTTTGACAAGTTTTTCCAATTGGCCGGCAGACGATTCAATAAAAATAATTTTTTTAAAACGAGGCAATAAATTATTTAATGTTTTGGAGGCCAGCGGCCGCAGGGTAATTGGCCGAAAAAGAGCATAATTTTTACCAGCTTTTTTCAACATTTCAAGGGCTTGTTGGCAAGCGGACGCCACAGAACCAAAGGCAATAATGAGTTCTTTTGCATTTCTCAAATTATGTGTTTCAAAAGAGACGATTTCCTTACTTTTTTCTTTGTATTCGTGGATATTTTTTTCCAAAACTGCATTTAAATCCTCTTCCATATTAAAAGTGTTGGCTAAATTGACAATTTTCTTTTCATCACCCAAAACAGAAATTGTTGGATAATTTACTCTTGATTTTTTTAGGTTCACTTTACCTTTGGCTTTGAGCAAATAGCCGTCAGCCAATACAATGGTCGGAAAGCGGTAACGCCAAGCGTTTTGGAAAGCTAGAATTGTCAAATCGTAAAGCTCCTGCAAATTGGAAGGTGCATAAACCTGACGCAAACCTTCGCCGTTGCCACCAAAACAGGCCAAATTGACCTCCTGCTGGCTGTAAATAACCTGTCCGGTGGATGGGCCGCCGCGCTGGCCGATAATTACCACAAATGGCAGGCGCATGGCCTCAGCCATTGATATGGGGTCTTGCAAAAGTACATGGCCCGGACCGGCGCTGGTGGTAAAAGCCTTAACGCCGGCTAAAATTGCGCCGATAACGCCAAAACCAGCCGAGGTTTCGTCCTCGGTTTGCACAAATTTTAATTGAGATTTCTCGCCGGCAAATTTAGCCCAAGTTTCCAATATTTCGGTGGTCGGCGTGATGGGATAGCCAAACATTATCTTGGCGCCTGCGGCCTTGGCGGCGTAAGCGGCAATTTCACCTCCCATCATAAATTCAAACTTTGTGCCAAACAAAAACTCCTCCTAAAATTAGTATACAATTTTAAAGATGCTATAATCAAATTAAAGGTATTTAATAAAAGAAAAAATGAAAAGCGAAATTATCAAAAAGAAAAAAGAAAATTTGAAACTCAAACCCAATCTTGAAGATTACGATAAAACATATAAAACTTTTGATTGGAAAAAAGCGGAGAAAGAATTAGACTGGTTCGCCAAAGGGCGAATCAATGCTGCTTATAATGCCATTGACCGGCATGTTAAAACCGCGCGTAAGAATAAAGTAGCTCTGTATTGGGAAAACGAAGCAGGGGATAAAAAAGAGTATTCTTTTTGGCAACTGTCGGCGCTATCTAATAAATTTGCCAATTTGCTTAAAAAATATGATGTGCAAAAAGGTGAACGGGTTTTTATTTTCTTACCGCGCATTCCAGAACTTTACACAAGTTTTTTGGGAATTTTGAAAACCGGCGCCATCGCCGGTACGATGTTTCAGGCCTTTGGGCCATCGGGTTTGTTTGACCGGCTGTCCATTTCCGGCGCACGATTTTTAATGACCAACCGCGAAATGTCAGCCCGCGTTTATAAAATTAAGGATAAACTGCCGCGCTTGGAAAAAATAATCATTGTTGACGATAAACCGCGACACAGCTTTGAGATTGATTACCGGACTCAGATGAAGAAAGCATCTGACCAATTCAAAGTTGCGCAAATGGACCCAGAAGATTTTGCTTTTGAACTTTTTACTTCCGGCACGACCGGCAAGCCAAAAGGCGTCATGCACGAGCACTACGCTATTTTACAGGAACATATGACGTCAAAATGGGTGTTAGACATTCATGATGAAGATATTTTATGGTGTACTGCCGACCCAGGCTGGGTGACGGGCATCGGCTACACAATTTTGGGAGTCTGGTCAGCCGGGGCGTCGGAAGTAGTTTTTAACGGCAAATTTGACCCGGCGCGCTGGTATGAAATTTTGCAAAATTATAAAGTAACGGTCTGGTACACCGCGCCAACGGCAATTAGAATGTTGATGAAAGCTGGCGATGATTTGGTCAAAAAATATGATTTATCCAATTTGCGCCATCTAGCATCAGTGGGAGAACCGCTCAATCCCGAGCCGATTCGCTGGGGGATGAAAGTTTTTGGCCTGCCGTTTCACGACAATTGGTGGCAAACGGAAACTGGCGGCATTTGTATTGCCAATTATCTTAAAATGGATATTAAATTGGGCTCAATGGGTAAACCAATTCCTGGGGTGATTGTGGAAATTGTTGACGACAAAGGCAATGTTTTAGGACCCAATAAAGAAGGCAATTTAGCCCTAAAACCCGGCTTTGCTGGAATAATGAAAACCATTTGGCGCCGTCCGGCTAAATATAAAAGCTATTTTATTACACCAGTAATAAAACAAGGTTCTCGCCAAAGGCGAGGTTCTTATTTTGAGGATGGGATGGCCAGCCATGAGCGAGGAGCACAACGACGAGCCGAATGGTATATTTCCGGCGACCTCGCCTACAAAGATAAAGACGGTTATTTTTGGTTTATTGGACGCGCTGACGATGTAATAAAAACGGCAGGGGAGAGAGTCGGACCGTTTGAAGTTGAAAGCGCTTTGGTGGACAGCGGAAAAGTAGTGGAAGCTGGTGTCATCGGTAAACCAGATCCGGAGCGGGGCGAAATTATCAAAGCATTCTGTGTGTTAAAACCTGGTGTTGCACCCTCGGAAAGTTTAAAGCAAGAATTATCTGATTTTGTTAAAAAGCACCTGGCAGGTCACGCCTATCCTAAAGAAATTGAATTTATTCCAAGTTTGCCTAAAACTCGTTCGGGTAAAATTATGCGCCGCGTGCTCAAAGCCAAAGAATTAGGCCTGCCCATCGGCGACACCTCAACTTTAGAAGAATACTAAAAAAAGTAGTAAGTTTAATTTAACAGGTTTAAATTCAAAATCGTTCTGATATCGCAGAACGATTGTTTGATAACAGGAGAGATTTGAGAGCTCTTTAAAATTATTTAGGTTCGTCTAGTAAACTTTTGCCGGTCATTGCTTGAGGAATGGGTAAATAGAGCATATCTAAAATCGTCGGCGCGATATCAGCCAAAGTGTTTTTAGCCGCCATAATTTCGGGTAAGGCCGCAGGAGTTTGCGGCAAAGATTTTAATTTGCTGTGCTGATTATCCGGTGTAATTAAAATAAAGGGCACCGGATTTAAAGTGTGCAAAGTTTCTTGGTCGCCGCCTTCCAAATGCACTACTTGTTCGGCATTGCCATGGTCGGCCGTGACAATCGTTGCGCCACTGGCTTTGAGAGTTGTTTTGACAATATCGCCGACGGCTTTATCAACTATTAAAACTGCTTTAGAGATGGCTAAAATATTGCCGGTGTGGCCTAAAATGTCAACATTGGGAATATTAACCACTATAAAATCATATTTTTTACTTTGAATTTGCTTGCAAAGCTGGGGAATCAACTTGCGAATCGACATTTCTGGCGCTTGGTCATAAGATTCAACATGAGGCGAGTGAATAATGATTCTATCCTCACCACGGAACGGATCTTCATAGCCGCCATTGAAAAAATAAGTGATATGGGCATATTTTTCTGATTCGGCCATATGAAGCTGTTTTAAACCGTTGTCAGAAAGAATTTTTGCCAAAGTGTTTTCAATTTTAAGCGGGGGAAAAGCGACATTGACTTTTAATCTTAAACCATATGATGTTAAAGTTGTAAAATAAAGCGACAGCAAAGGAAATTGCCGAAAAAATAGCGTTTTCTTGAAAATTTCCGAGTCAACAAAAGCCCTTGAAAGCTGCCGGGCGCGGTCGGCACGAGTATTAAAAAAGATAACTGAATCGTAATCTGAAATTGGGGCAATTGGCTGGCCATCTTTGCAAACAACAACTGGCGGGATGAAGCAGTCAGAAATACCTTTTTGGTAATAATTTTTAATGGTTTGAGCGTAATCTTCTGTTGGCACGCCAATACCTTGAGCAATAGCTTTATATGACTTGGCAATTTTATCCCAGTGATTGTCGCGGTCCATCGCATAGAAACGGCCGCAGATGGAAGCCAATTGACCAAAACCAATATCCTTGAATTTATCTTCAAGTTGTTTGAGAAAACGCAAAGCTTCGATGGGTCGTGTATCTTGACCGTCTAAAATTGCATGAACAAAAACATTTTTAAAATTCTGTTTTTTGCACAAATCCAAAAGAGCAAATAAATGGTCAATATGCGAGTGCACCGAACCATCAGATAGTAAACCTATCAAATGAAGGTTAGATTTATGAGCGCGGGCATTGTCAATTGTAGCAAGTAGTACATTGTTGTTGAAAAATGAATTGTCTTTGATAGCGCGATAGATTCTGACTAAATCATGGGCTATCATTTTGCCGGCGCCAATGGAAACGTGACCGATTTCCGAATTGCCAACTTTGACATAGGGACCGGCAACTTCGGAAAGCGACTGCAAAATTTTGTGTGGGTAGTTTCGCCAGAGAACATTAAGGTTTTTTGGATTACTCATTGAAATCGCGTTCCCACCCCAAGCAGGAGAAAGCCCCCAGCCATCTATAATTATCAATACGATTGGTTTGTAGATTTTTTTGTTTTTGATATCTGTTATATTAGGCATTAATTTTCAAAAGTAAGCTTTTGCCAAGCATTTCTTTTGGTTTTCGTATTTTTAAAATTTCTAAAATGGTCGGCGCAATGTTGGCCAGTAAGCCATCCTGCGCAATCGGTCTTTTGAGTTTGGGTAAATTAGAAACTAAAATAAAAGGAACAGGATTTTTGTTGTGTTCAGTGCTAAGCTGGCCAGTGGCAGGAGATAACATTTCCTCGGCATTGCCGTGGTCGGCAGTGACAACCGCCGTGCCCCCCAAAGCTAAAGTTTCGGTGATAATTTGTTGCAAGCACTTGTCTAAAAATTCAATACCAACAATCTCTGCCTTAATATTACCGGTGTGGCCGACCATATCGGGATTGGCAAAATTGACTACAATAAAATCATAACGGTTTTCATCCAGTTTTTCAAGCAAGGTTTTGGTAATTTCCCCAGCGGACATTTCCGGTTTTAAATCGTAAGTGGCAACGCGCGGCGACGGAATTAAAATTCGTTCTTCTCCCGGAAATGGCTTTTCGCGGCCACCATTGAAAAAATAGGTCAAGTGGGCATATTTTTCCGTCTCCGTAATATGAAGTTGCCTAAGCTTATTTTTTGATAAAACTTCGGCCAGCGTATTGGGTATTTTTTCCGGATTAAAAGCCGATTTTAAACTTTCAGAAATTTCTTGTTCGTATCCGTAAGGAATTAAACCGGTAAAAAACAGGTGCTTAATTCTTTTGCCCCTTTGAAATTTATCAATTTTTTCAGTCATAAAAGCTTGAGATATTTGTCGCGCCCGGTCGGCACGAAAATTAAAGAAAATTATACTATCACCTGATTTAACTTTCGCTACTGGCTTGCCGTTTTTAATTATGACAGTCGGCAAAATGAATTCGTCAGTAGTTCCTTTGTTATAAGAATTGGCCACGGCCGATAGGGCCGTCTCGGCAGTGACTCCTTCACCATTAACCATTGTATTATAAACTTTTTCTGTGCGCTCCCAGTGGCTGTCCCTGTCCATAGCATAATAGCGTCCAGACACTGTTGAAATTTGGCCAAAGCCAATTTGCTTAAATTTATGTTGAAGTTTGGCGATAAAAGTTTGGGCCGACATCGGGTCGGCGTCGCGGCCGTCGGAAATTACATCAACAAAGACCTGCTGAAAATCTCTCCTTTTGCACAAATCAAGCAAGGCAAACAAATGGTCAATGTGAGAATGAACAGAACCAGCGGATAAAAGGCCTAAAAGATGCAAATTGCCATTGCGTTGCGCCGCATGGTCTATCGCTTCATTTAAAACCGGATTTTTGAAAAATGAGCCATCGGCCATCGTCTTTTTGATGCGTGAAACATCTTGATTGACTACACGGCCGGCACCGATATTCAAATGTCCCACTTCTGAATTGCCCATTTCATGGCCGGGTAATCCAACATATTGACCGAAGGCCTGTAAAATGGTGTGGGGGAAACTTTGCCACATTTTATCAAAAAAAGGTATTTTGGCCAGCGAAATTGCGTTGCCGCCCCATGGCGGTGATGTTCCCCAGCCATCTAAGATAATTAAAACTAAAGGTTTTGGAATATCATTCATATTTTAACTCAAAGATGAAATTAAGCTGACGCCATTCATTTCTTTTGGTTTTTGCCAACTAAGCAGCTCTATTATAGTCGGTGAGACATCGGCCAGTATACCCGTCGTAGGCATAGAAAACAGTTCTTGTTTGGAAACAGCCGCGCCTTGGCCAACGTGTTGCTTGGAAATTAAAATAAGCGGCACCGGATTGACTGTGTGTTCTTTATCCGGTCCGCCGGTAGCCAGATTAATCATTGATTCGGCGTTGCCGTGGTCGGCGGTAACAATTATGGTAAAGTTATTTTTCAAGGCACTTTCAATCAACTTGGCCAGTTGTTTATCAACAAATTCAATAGCAAAAATTGTGGCTTTTAAATTTCCGCTGTGACCGACCATATCAGGGTTGGCAAAATTAATAACTGTGAGTGGAAAATTTTTACAAAGCGAATCTAAAGCTTTATCTGTCAGTTGCCCTGCAGACATTTCCGGTTTCAAATTGTATGTTTTCACTGGCGGCGATTTGATTATAATTCTCTCCTCGCCGGCAAATGGCTCTTTTTGGCCAGAATTGAAAAAATAGGTTACATGAGCATATTTTTCAGTTTCCGCAATTTTCAGCTGTTTTGCATTTTGGGAAGCGATGAAACCTGAAAGCGGATTTTTCAGCTCATTAGCTAAAGCAATTGAAGAAAAAACAATTGAAACTGGCAAGTTATCCTCATAATCAGTGAAAGTGGTAAACTTTAAATTTTGAAAATCATGACGGGCAAATGAATTAAAGTTTAGATCTACAAAAGATTTTGTTAATTGTATGGAGCGGTCTGACCGGAAATTAAAGAAAATTACTGCATCGCCGTCCGCAATTGTGGTTTTTGCTCCTATAACTTTAGGTGTTACAAATTCATCCGTCTGTTTATTTTTATAAGCGTTTTCCAGCGCTGTTTGGTAGTTGTCAAAGGTTTCGCCTTTGCCTTGAGTTAAAAGCAAAAAAGCTTGCTGTATTCTATCCCAGTGTTTATCCCTGTCCATGGCGAAATAACGTCCGCACAAACTGGCTATTTTGCCAAAACCAACCTCAGCAATTTTTTTATCAACTTGCGCCAAAAATCTGGTAGCAGTTTTCTCGCCTGTATCTCGACCGTCTAAAATAGCATGAATACAAACTTCTTTGACATCCCTTTTTTTACATAAATCCAAAAGAGCCATCAAATGGTCAATGTAGGAGTGAACCCCGCCGTTTGACACCAAGCCCAGCAAATGCAGCTTACCCTTGTTTTTGACACTGTCTATCGTATTGATTAAAACTTCATTTTTAAAAAAAGAGCCGTCGGCGATTGATTGAGAAATACGGGTAAATTCCTGCATTACCAACCTGCCAGCACCGATATTTAAATGCCCAACCTCTGAATTGCCCATTTCGCCCCAGGGCAAGCCGACCTCTTGTGAGGCAGCAGAAATAACCGTCTTGGGATAGGTTTGAAGCAGTTTATCAAAATATGGCGTTTTGGCTTGTAAAATAGCGTTGCCTTTTTCTTCCACACACGCGCCAAAACCATCTAAAATTATTAATAAAACTTTTACAATGTCTGACAAATATCCTCCTTATCAAATTTCAAATTACAAATATCAAATTCCAAATAAATAACAATTTTCGAAATGTAAAATCACAAACGGTTTTGAATTTTTAATTTTAATATTTCAGTCCGAGGTTTATCCGCCTTTGGCGGAGTTTGGGAATCTGCCTTCGCAGCACACTCACTTTGCTCGTAAGTGTGATTTGGTGCTTGTAATTAACGTTGCAGTTCTTCCTCAATTCTCAACAGTCGGTTATATTTATTGACGCGCTCGCCCCTAGCTGGAGCACCCGCTTTGATATATTTGGCACCACAGCCAACAGCCAAATCTGAGATAAAAGTATCCTCGGTCTCTCCCGAACGGTGGGAGACAATCATTACATAATTGGCGTCTTTGGCTATCTTGATAAATTTCAAAGTTTCAGACAGCGTGCCAATCTGATTGGGTTTAATAATGACGGCGTTAGCGACTTTTTCTTTTATTCCCTGCTGCAAAAGCTGAGGATTGGTCGCAAAAATATCATCACCGATTAATAACACTTTGCCATCAAATGTTTTAGTCATTTCTTGCCATCCTTGCCAATCATCATCGCGCAGGGGGTCTTCAATACCGATAATCGGATATTGCGCCATTAACTTCTGCCAGAAGGATATTTCATCGTTGCCGACACCGGCAATATCTAAAGCAATATTAACTTTGCCAGCCTGCAAAATCAGCTTGATAGCTTCTTCATTGTCGGAAATATTCGGAGAAAAACCGCCTTCATCGCCAACTGCCGTGTTAAGGGCTTGTGAGAGCAGAATTTTCTTCAAGCGGTGATAAATTTCAGTGCCTTCGCGCACCTTTTCTTTAAAAGTGGTCGGTTTGGTTGGTACGGCCATAAATTCTTGAAAACTAAGTTTGTTGTCAGCGTGCTGGCCGCCGTTGATAATATTGAACATCGGCGTGGGCGAGCTGAATGGCTGCTCCCAGCCCAAAAGCTGTTGAATGTACTGGTAAAGCGGTATTTTTTTAATTTGCGAAGCTAAGCGGCAACAGGCCAGCGACACAGCTAAGGTAGCGTTGGCGCCTAACACACTTTTGTGTTCAGTCTTATCTAAATCAAGCAATGTTTGGTCCAACTCCTGTTGTGATAAGGGATCTAAACCCACCACAGCCGGTAATATCTGCTTATCAATATTTTCAATTGCTTTCAAAACGCCCATGCCATCATATCTGTCAGCGTCGGTGTCTCTCAACTCAACAGCTTCTTTACTGCCGGTTGTTTGGCCTGATGGCACTGAGGCAAAAGCCGACTGTTCATCATCGGTCAGTATTTCTACCTCAACGGTTGGGTTGCCCCGTGAGTCCAAAATTTCCCTGGCAAAAATTTTTTTAACTTTAGACATTTTTCTCCTTTAAATTTATAATTAATAATTTATAATTACTTTTTACTGCCGGCCAACCGGTCTTTTAAATAATTAATAATTTCTACCGGTGTTGGGTCGACATTATTTAGCATCGCCAAATAATATGAGGAATAATCACCCAGTGTTATGGCGCAAAGCATTTCTGAAAACGAACTGTTGGCTTGTTGGATAAAAACCGATTCATAAGGAATTCTTTTTCGCTGTAAAATGGAAATAATGATGTTTGCGCGTAGCTGCGTACGGGGATGGTCATATTTGGACTGTAACATAATAGTGAAAATTTCATCGCGCATTTTTTTGGGAAAGTCATAGCCGACTACACTGTTATGGCAAAGTTCAGGTAGATTTTCAGAAAAAGCGGCAGTTTTGGCGTTTTCATTGAATTGTGTTTTCCAGCGCAAGCCGACATTGGTCAAACTGCCCGAGGCATAAACAATGGGAATTCTGTCAAAAACTCTTTGAGCGATTTGCTTGGCGCTGTTGGCGTGAAAAGGTACCTCGGGTCTTAATTTGCGCTCGTAACCCTTTAAAATTAAAATTGCTTCTTTGATTTCTTCTTTTTCAAAAGCAATTACACCAATTTTTTGCAAAATGCAGATAATCGACATCAGGGAAAAACCCAAGGCGGCGCGCGGTTGGGAACCATAATTGATCTGATAAAAAGAGGCCCGGTATTGGCTACCCACGGAAGCCAATTTGCCGCCGGAGCTGACAACTACCATTTTGGCGCCTCGTTTGCCAGCTTGCTCAAAAGCTGCCAATGTTTCTTCAGTTTCACCCGAATATGAAGAACCAATTACCAATGAATCCGAATTAACAAAGCCCGGAATGTGATAATCGCGGACCACATAAATTGGAATTTTTGATTGCTCAATTGCTAAACTTTTAGCCAAATCGCCACCAATGGCACTGCCGCCCATACCTAAAATGACGACATTTTTAATCTTAATATAGTGCGTCGGAATGAAAAAATTTTGCATATCATTGAAGGTTTCTTCACACTGGGAAGGAAAATCAATAATATGCTGAAGCATATTGTCTTTATCGATTTTAGAAAAATTTTGAGGTTTATTTAGATCCATATCTAATTTAAGTTTAGCATTATTTTAAAAATTAAGTCAATGAAGAAGCTGAAACTTCCTAGGTAAGGTGAAAATCTCTCCTTAATTTAAAAGTTAAAAGTTTTAAGTTTTGCCTTGTAGTTTTGCCTTTTTTGTTTTAAGTTTTGAGTTTTAAGTTTTAAGTTTTGTCTTGTAGTTTTGCCTTTTTTGTTTTAAGTTTTGAGTTTTAAGTTTTAAGTTTTTATAGTGGACCCGCCGAGAATCCCTGCCCGCCAGGACCTATTGTTTTTGGTGGACCGAGGGGGATTTGAACCCCCGACCCCTACAATGCGAATGTAGTGCTCTACCACTGAGCTATCGGCCCAGACAATTGGCAGGCGGGGAACTCGGGACTCGGCAATGCGAATGCGGTGTTCTACCACTAAACTACATCCCCATACTAATTAAATTATACCTGAAATATTGACTAATTTCAACTTTTTAGGTTAAAATTTGATTGATGAAAATTATTAAAATTGATCCAGAAAATCCAAATCCGACAATTTTAAAACAGGTTTTTAAATTTTTAAGTGAAGCAAAAACAGTAGTTATACCAACGGATACGGTTTATGGATTGGCCGCTGATGCTACAAATTTAAAAGCTGTTAAAAAAACTACTCAGATCAAAAGAAGGTCTTTAAATAAACCATATTCTGTCTTTGTGGCGGATTTAAAAATGATAAAAAACTTGGTTCAAATTGATAGGCAAACTTTAGAAATTTTGGAAAGAAATTTACCTGGACCATTTACCATAGTTTTAAAATCCAAAATTGGCAAAGATAAAACCGTGGCAATTAGAATCCCAAAATATCCTTTAATTAATAAACTTTCTAAAATCTTTAAAAAACCAATAATTGCCACATCTGCGAATATATCTGGAAAATCACCCTGTTGGAGTGTAAAAGAAGTTTTAGAGCAGTTTAAAAACAAAAAATTTCAGCCAGATATAATTTTTGATGCAGGAGTACTTCCTAAAAGCTTACCATCAACAGTGGTTGACTTAACTTCTAAACCATATAAAATCCTTCGTCAAGGCGGAGAGAGATTTGTAATAGAGATATAGAGATAGAGAATGAGGCTGTTGGCTAAGAAAAGTGTCTCGGAGGCGGAGCGGGCAGGGTCTCCGACGATACGTCGGAGGAGCGCAGCCGAGAGGCCAAGCGGGAATTTTCTCGCTGGGAAAATTAACCGCGTCTTTTCGTGCTAATAGCCGAATGATCTGACAGGGACGAATTTGATTTTTAACCAATTTTCAGGTATATTAAGATGAATGGGCAGGTGCTGGAACTGGTATACAGCCTAGTCTCAAAAACTAGGGGCCGCAAGGCCATGAGGGTTCGACTCCCTCCCTGCCCACCATAAACAGCTTAATGGGCTGTTTATTGTTATATATCTTGACTTTTTCCCCAATTTGTCCTATAGTTGTTCAAAACTTAAGATTAAAATGGTAAAATAAAAGCAATGGATAATTTTGTTGAATCATCTTTGCACGAAAAAGATGTCAGAGATTTGTTAGGAATCCCGCGGAAAACTTTATGGTTAACATTAAAGCATTTTTTCAAATATGCTGTTATTTTTTCCTTGATTTTTGCCGCCATTTTTACCCTTGCCAACGGCCCCGCTCTCTGGCAAAAATTGAAATATTTTTGGAAAACAGAATATAAAAACCAGCCATATTCCAATTATCCCAACATCAATGCTAACAATTCCCAACAAGTTTTCTTGCCTGACATTGGTAATATTCCATCCTCAACACAAGTTTCCTTAAACGAACTCAAAATAGAAAATAACCATTTGATGATTGTCAAAATTAACGTTGACGCGCCTATTGTGTGGCAAGTTGACGAAAATAATATCCTCGCCAATCTTAAAAATGGCGTGGTCCATTATAAAGGCACAGCGTTGCCCGGTCAAAACGGCAATATTTTTATTACTGGTCATTCTTCAAATTATTGGTGGGAAAAAGGCAACTATAATCATGTTTTCGCCTTGCTGCCACAAATGGTTGTGGGCGATATTATCATCATCAACTATAACAACACCAAGTATGCCTACCGCGTAAGCAATGTTTTTGAAGTTAAACCCTCACAACTGTCGGTTTTGGCGCCGACTCCGACGCCTATTTTGACATTGATGACTTGTGTGCCGGTTGGCACAACTTTAAGAAGATTAATAGTCCAAGCGGACCAAATATGGCCTTCGGCTTCAGAATCAACAGCACCAGTTTTAGAGCTGCCGTTTTTAAACCCTTAGCGAATTTGGGCTTGAAAAATAGACCCAGAGTCCTCAAAATACAATGTTCGGCCAAAATTGGAAACTGCCAGATTAGTTATGGCCTTGCCTTGCGCCAATTCAAGGTTGTTGCCGCCGTCAATATCTATAACGCGAATTTCGTTGGCAATCTGGAAAATAATATGCTCTTCGTCAGTGTATAAAATTGCCCGTTCTATTTTTTGGGAGAAGCGGGTCACAAATTTGCTATTAAGCCATAGCTCATCGTTTTTCACTTCCAGATTGCTGTTGTTATTAAGGGAAAATAGTTCTTTTAAAATGTCTGAAGCCGGCGATGTTTTCGGATTGTCTAAAAATAAAACTGCTTCACAATCAGGCACTGTACCGCTGTCCAGCCAAACTGATTTTTGCCAAGTTTGATAGCCGTCCTTTTTAACTTCAACGCTATAAACGCCGGGCAGTAAATATTCATCCTTGTAAGGCGCCTTTTGGCTTTTCAGTTGGTCATTGACATATATTTGAACATCTTTTGGGTCGGACTGAATGTATAAAATGGCTGTTTTTTGGATTTTTTTGGCCTGTAAATTAACCTTGTAGCCGTAAGCTTTCAAAAGAGTGGCCGTAGCGGACGCGGAAAAAACCAGCGCCAACATGAGCCAAAATATTGCCCAGAATATTGTCTTTTTGAATTTCTTCATTTATTTAATAATGAAGATAATTTGTTTTATTTGCAAGATTTCTCATTGACTTTTAACTAAAATTACAGGTAAACTTAATAAGTAAGAAGGATAAATGGCAAAGTTTATAATCTCCGGCGGAAATAAGCTTCAAGGCAGAATCGAAGTTTTAGGCGCCAAAAACGCGGCAATGAAAATAATGGCCGCGGCACTTTTAACTGACGAGGTTTCTATTTTAGAAAACGTGCCCGATATTTTAGATATTGAAACAATGAAAGGCATTTTGGAGAGTTTAAATGTCAAAGTTACCAGGTTTAACCATACTTTGACAATTGACCCCACTAAAATCGCCTCAAAAATGCCAAATCCCGATTTGGTGACAAAAATGCGCGGCAGTGTTGTTTTGATAGGACCGTTATTGGCGCGTTTTGGGCAGGTGAAATTTGCCCAGCCAGGCGGTTGCGTGATTGGGGCGCGGCCGATTGATACTCACCTTGACGCATTGGCACAAATAGGGGTGACCATTGAAGAAAAAGTCGGATTTTTTAATTTTAAGGCGGATAAACTTTTAGCCAAAAAAATTGTTTTAAAGGAAAAATCCGTCACCACTACTGAAAATGTAATGATGGCGGCGGTCTTAAACGAAGGCAAAACCATTATTCAAAACGCCGCCCAGGAGCCGGAGATAGAGGATTTAGCTAATTTTTTGCATAAAATGGGCGCCAAAATTTCCGGCGCCGGAACAAATACAATTGAAATTGTTGGCGTAAAAAAGTTAAAAGGCGCAAAACACCAAGTTATTGCCGACCGCATTGAAGCAGGTACTTTCGCGCTGGCCGCTGCCGTGACGAACGGCGAGCTTGAAATATTAAACTTTAACCCTGGTCATCTTCAAGCATTTATCCAAAAAATGCAGCAAGCCGGAGTCAAATTTCAGCTTAAATCCTCAAGTATTCATATTTTACCCTCATTAGCATTCGAGCCCGTAGATATTAAAACTGGTCCTTATCCAGCTTTTCCTACTGACCTTCAAGCTCCATTTTCCGTTTTATTGACTCAAGCAGTAGGTAAAAGTACAATTTATGAGACAATGTATGAAGGACGACTACGGTATCTTGCAGAATTAAATATGATGGGCGCCAAGGCCAAACTCATTAACCACCATCAAGCAGAAATTTTCGGTCCGACAAAGCTAAGCGGCAAAAAAATTAAAACCTTGGATTTGCGCGCCGGCGCAACATTAATTTTAGCCGCATTAATTGCCAAAGGACAAACTGAAATTTCTGACATTAATCTTATTGATCGGGGATACGAAAGAATTGACGAAAGATTGCAAAAACTGGGGGCTAAGATAAGCAGGGTAAATTAGATGATTTTAAGAAGGTTAGGCATTGATTTGGGCACAACCAATACAAGAATTTATCAGCCGGGAAAGGGGATAGTGGTCAACGATCCGTCTGTGGTTGCGCTGGAAGCTTCAACCGAAAAAGTCATGGCTATTGGCACTGAAGCCAAGAAAATGCTGGGCCGCACGCCCGAATCGATAATTGCTGCTCATCCTTTGCGCGACGGGGTTATTGCCAATTACCGCATTACCGAGGCAATGTTAAGATATTACATCAACCAACTTTCTGGCAAAATACGGCTTTTTAGGCCTGATATTATGGTGGCAATTCCAGCCGGTGTCACTTCGACGGAGCGTCGCGCTGTCATTGACGCCACTATATCTGCCGGTGCCAAAGCGGCGTACGTCATCAAAGAACCAGTGGCCGCGGCTTTGGGTGCTGGCATTCCGATTGCCTCCCCAACCGGCAATATGGTCATTGACGTCGGCGGCGGCACTTCAGAAGTAGCTGTAATTGCGCTTGGCGATATTGTTGTTTCAGCTTCAGCCCGCGTTGCCGGCAATAAAATGGATGAGGCTATTTATAATTACATCCGCAAAAAATATAATCTTGTCGTTGGCGAGCAGACAGCTGAAGAAATTAAAATTAAAATCGGCGCTGCTACTCCGCTTAAAAAAGAGCTTTCTATAGAAGTTTCCGGATGTAATGCCATTACTGGTCTGCCCGAAAGCGTTATGGCCACTTCAACTGATATGTGCGTCGCTTTGAAAGATGTTTTAAATGAAATAATCGGGGCTGTGAAAACGGTTTTGCAAAAAACACCGCCTGAACTGGCTTCCGATGTAATGGACAAAGGTATGATTATGACTGGCGGCGGCTGCCTATTGCGTAATTTGGACCAGTTATTTACCAAAGTTACCGGTGTACCTTGCCAACTGGCCGAAAATGCCCAAATATGCGTTGTCAAAGGCACAGGTATTGCCGTTGATAATTTGGATTCATTCAAGCATTCAGTTTTGTGGGCAAAATAATAATCAATGTAAAAGCTAAAAGCTCAAATGTTAAAACTTCAACTTAAAGGATCAAGGATTTTCTGTCATCTTTTATCCTTTAAACTGTAGCTTTAAACTTTTAGTTTTAAACTTTAAACTTACTATGATTATTGGTATTGACGCTTCAAGGGCAGCGAAAAAATTTAAAACCGGCACCGAATACTACAGCATTGAAATAATCAAAGCCATCTCCAATATTGATAGAGAAAATCAATATATTTTGTATAGTCCAGTGCCATTGCCAAAAGAATTAGAAAATCTGCCTTCAAATTTTTCTGTTAAAATTATGCCTTTTACAAAACTCTGGACTCAAATTCGTCTGTCAATGTATTTTTTGCGGCACAAGCCCGATATTTTCTTTGAGCCAGCTCACACTCTGCCGATTATTTATCCTAAAAAGACGGTCGTCACTCTGCATGATGCTGCATTTAATTACTATCCCGAACTTTTCACCAATTTTGAAAAATTTTACCACCCGTGGAGTATGAAATTTTCTGCCAAACGGGCAACCAGAATTATTGCCCCATCAGAAGATACCAAGAAAGACATCATTAAATTTTATAATGTTGCTCCAGATAAAATAACGGTTATTTATCATGGCTTAAACAGAGAAATTTTTATACCAGACAAGCGTTCGTCATATAAGCACGGAAAATATATCTTGTTTATTGGCCGATTAGAAGAAAAGAAAAATGTTTTAGGTCTTATTAAAGCATATGAAATTTTAAGGCAAAGAGGCGATATTACGCATAAATTAGTTTTGGTAGGAAGAGATGGATTTGGCATTGAAAGAATCAAGGAGGCCATAAACGCTTTGCCAGTTAAAATTGCTAAAGACGTCATTATTACCGGATACATTTCCCAAGATGAAAAGGTTAAATTATTGCAAAATGCTGATTTATTTGTCTTGCCCTCGTTTTTTGAAGGTTTTGGTTTGCCTATTCTTGAAGCAATGGCTTGCGGCTGTCCTGTGGCATGCTCTAACATTACCTCACTGCCGGAAATTGCCGCCGATGCCGCCATGATGTTTGACCCCTACAAAAGCAAAGAAATATCTGAAGCAATGACAAAAATTATTTTAAACCCCAAACTCAAAAATGAATTAATTACCAAAGGATTCCAGCGGACCAATACCTTTTCATGGGAAAAGGCCGGCGAAAAAACATTAGAAGTTATTTTGAACAGCTTGCAGTGAACAGCTTCGCTGTGAACTGAAGTGAAAAAAAACGAATACTTGGAGTTATTTTGAACGAAGTGAAAAAAAACGAATACTTGGAGTTATTTTGAACGAAGTGAAAAAAAACGAATACTTGGAGTTATTTTGAACGAAGTGAAAAAAAACGAATACTTGGAGTTATTTTGAACGAAGTGAAAAAAA
>Ga0210051_1001174_pt1 | contig 26374 bp, 34 predicted proteins | sample CryGey092014_all_FD_185464 | JGI IMG/M metagenome (GOLD analysis project Ga0210051, IMG submission 185464) | Groundwater microbial communities from aquifer - Crystal Geyser CG23_combo_of_CG06-09_8/20/14_all (SPAdes) (version 2) | ecosystem: Environmental > Aquatic > Deep subsurface > Groundwater...
CGGGGATGACTAAATTGAGTATAAATATACTGGTACAATTGACCTATGGAAAAAGCATTATCGCTTGCCTACCGCTATCTTTCCTTCCGCCCTCGAACCGTTATAGAGGTTGAAAAATATCTTCAAAAAAAAGCCCTCAAATATCTCTTTACTGCAGGAGAAATTGCAGCAGCTCTCGAACTACTGAAGGACCAAGGATATCTCAATGATCTCGAATTCATAAAATCGTTTGTCAATTCTCGTAATTTGCTTAAACCAAAAAGCAAACGGGTATTGAAAATGGAACTGAAAGGACTCGGTGTGTCTCAAATGAATATTGACACCTATTTTTCTGAGAACTCAACCGATGAGGGCGAATTAGCCCAAAAAGCCCTCAGGAAAAAAATGAAGTCTCTTGCCCTCATTCATGATGAAAAAAAACGGTTTATCAAGGCTGTTTCCTTCCTTCAAAGACGAGGATTCTCCTATGACGTGGCCAAAAAGGCCTATTTGCAACTAACGAATATATAGAGTATAATATCGCTATATTATTAATTGGTTGGCGGAGAGGTACCAATTATTGTCGGTTTTCACCATGATTCACTATTTATCGCAATTTAGCAACACAGATGATGAATAAAATACGTACTCTCTCTCAACTGATCTAAACAAAAAGACTATGTTTGGTTCATTTTTTAAACGATTGTTCTTCGGAAAACAAGTACAAGAACAAGAAATCCAGCCTCGACAAGAGGCTAAAGAAATTATCCTCAAGGCTAACGAGGAAGCATTACGCATCAAAACAGATGCAGAACGGCAAGCTCAAAAAAACCTTGCAGAATCATTGGAAGTCGAAAAACGAATCGCCACCGAAAAACAGCAAATCGATGAAAAAGAGAAGGCTCTTGTGGTGGAAAAACAAACACTTGAAAAGGAAAAACAATCTCTGACGGATACAAAAAAAAGCGTCGAAGAAAAACGGGACCAAATTCTCCAAAAACTGGAATTGATTGCCCAGATGACAAAAGATCAAGCGAAACAACTTCTCTTCCAAGGATGGGAGGAAAAATTAAAATCTGATGTTGCACGGCGCATTACACAAGCAGAAGAAGACGTAAAACGAACGGTTGATGAAAAGGCAAAAGGTCTTCTGGTTGATGCAATGAGATATGGCGCAACCGATATCACTGCAGAGTACACTCTTTCGGTTGTTCATCTCCCCAGCGATGAATATAAAGGGCGTATTATCGGAAAAGAAGGACGCAACATTCGTGCTTTTGAAGTTGCCACAGGAGTTGATGTTGATCTGGAAGAAGAAGGAGTTATTAAAATCTCATCATTTGACGCAATTCGCAGAGAAATTGCCCGCACCGCACTTGAAAAATTGATCAAAGATGGTCGAATCCAACCACCACGGATTGAGGAGATTGTTGCAAAGACAAAAGAAGAGATCGAAAAAACGATTTTTAAGGCGGGAGAGGAACTTGCTCATAAAGTGGGTGTCTTTAACCTCCCTGTTGAGTTAATCAAACTCCTGGGGCGATTTAAATATCGTTTTTCCTACGGACAAAACATGATTATCCACACCCTTGAGGAAACACGCATTGGTATTGCTCTTGCTCACGAATTGAAAGCCGATGTCAACGTGGTAAAACTTGGATGTCTCTTCCATGATATTGGAAAAGTTATCAATGACAAGGAGGGTTCGCATATTGACTTAGGGGTCGAATTATTGAAAAGACATCGTTTCCCACAAAAGGTCATTGACACGGTAGCATCCCATCATGAGGACGTTCCAATGAATAGTATTGAGGCGGTGATTGTTTATATTTCGGATGCAGTTTCTGGAGGCCGGCCAGGAGCTCGACATGAAGATTTTGAAGAGTATTTAAAACGAATTAAAACAATAGAAGATGTCGCCAAAACCAAAAAGGGCGTCAAGGAAGCATTTGCGCTTCAAGCTGGTAGAGAGCTCCGCGTTATTGTAAGACCTGATGAAATGTCCGATGATGATACAGTGATTTTGGCAGCAAAAATCAAGCAAGAACTAGAAGAAAAATTTGATGTATTCCCAGGTCAGATTAAGACAACGATCATACGAGAATATCGAACAGAATCAACGACTAAAATCTAACAGGGAAAAAATCTTAGGGACAGAATATATATTCTGTCCCTATTTTTTTTGTCATTTTCTCACTGTCCCAAAGCCCTAAATTTGATATAGATTGCTACAGTAAGATATTTAAAGTGTAGATTGACAGAACGCGATAAAATGAGTAAGCTATCTCTACTTAATCATAAGTTAAGTCGTTTTCAAGGGAGGTGAATCTATATGACAAAAGCAGATCTTATCGCACAAGTAACAAAAAAAGCAGGTCTTACTGCAAAAGCATCCAAGGATGCTGTTAATGCAGTCTTCGGCTCAATCACAGACGCTATGAAGCGAGGTGAAAAGGTCGTCGTAACTGGATTTGGAACATTCATGGTCCGAAAGAGAGCAGCCCGAAAAGGCCGCAATCCACAAACCGGGGCGGAAATTCAAATCCCAGCAACAAAGACTCCAGGTTTTACAGCTGGTAAAAGCCTGAAGAGAACTGTGAAGTAACAGCCCTTTGGGCTACACAAAAAATACCCCTCCGATTTGGAGGGGTATTTTTTAGTCTTTTTTTAGCTTTTGACTTTCAGCTTTTAGTTTATGTTATACTTATACATATGCCGGTCTTCATTGCTACAGACCACCGCGGATTTGAACTGAAAAATAAACTTGTAGAATATTTACAAGAGAAGGATATACGTGTTGAGGATTTTGGTAACTACCAGTTTGATTCTTTGGATGACAATCCGGATTTTGCTCAAAAAGTTGCTCAAGCCGTCCAACAAAACCCACAAGAGAATCTTGGTGTTGTTATCTGTGGATCTGGTATCGGAGTAAGTATTTCCGTAAATAGATTTAAGCAGATTCGTTGTGGAATTGCCCTTAATGCGGATCAGGTCAAGCATGGTCGTGAGAATGACCATACCAATATTCTTGCGATTGCCTCGGATTATACAGACCTTGAAACAGCTAAGAAGTACGTTGACATATTTCTCTCATCTCATCCAAAACAAGATGATAAATATATAAGAAGAGGAAAAAAATTCGATATTATACCCGTACAATAAAACTTCCATCAAAGTCCTTCCCTATTACCCCCCGTACTTCAAGAAGTGAGAGAATGGGAAGTGTTTCTGAGACGCTCAGGGAGATTTTTCTTGCCACTTCGTCTACATAATACTTCTTTACTGACAGCAAATCATAAATTGTTTTTTCCTCTCCTGTTAAATCTGTTGGTTTTTGCGTAACCATCTCAGACTCTTGACTCAATCCAAAATCTTTTAACAATTCGCTTGCACTTGAAAGAACATGGGCCCCCTCTCGCAAAAGTATATGGGGACCAACTGACATTTCAGATGTTATAGGACCAGGCACCGCATATACATCTCTTCCATTTTCGGCTGCATAGCGAGCAGTCGTCAGCGTACCTGAATGTTTTCCTCCCTCAACAACGACGATAGCTTTTGAAAGTCCGACGATAATACGGTTCCGTAATACAAACATTCCTGGGTGGGTCGTAAATCCCGGAGGATATTCCGAAATAATAAGACCATACTCTTTTACTATTTGGTCGTGAAGTTCCCTATTCATATAGGGATATATAACATCTATACCCGTCCCCAAAACTGCGATTGTCCGTGCTTGCTTTTCAATCGCTGCTTTATGCGATATCGCATCTATTCCAGTTGCCATGCCAGAAACAATTACTAACCCTGCTGAAGCGAATTTTCTTCCTAATTCTTCAGCAACGTACTGTCCATATGCTGTGTTTTTACGAGCCCCTACAATTCCGATACAAGTATCATTGATAAAATCAATACTATTCCTGTCTCCTTTGCCATACAGACAAATAGGAGAATCATTTATATTTTTGAGGAGTTTTGGATAGTCGTCATGCCACTGGGTCATAATCCATGCTCCATTATTTTGTATTCTCTGTATCTCTTTCTCAGGATTATAGGTGCGGCGAAATAAAAGAAATACTTCGTGGTGATGTGCGATACGGAAAAAAGGGCGCAGTGCCAAAGAAGGAGCAACAAAAGCGCCATGAGGAGAGCCAAAATGGGCAATTAATTTAGCAAATGTCATGGGACCGACACCACCACAAAGAGAGAATCCAAGACATGCCTCTTGATTATCATCCACATCTTTCACTATACACCTTTTATTCGTTTATTTGATTATTTGATTATTTGATTATTTATTTATTGAAGTTTGTCTATCCCCCCCTTATTCCAGGGATTGCAACGAAGAACACGAAGAAGTCCTAATAATAAGCCCTTTCCTATTCCATACTTTTCGACAGCCTCATATGTATAATCTGAGCATGTTGGATAAAACCGACAAGATACTCCCATATATTTTTGGAAAAAAGATATTGATTGATACCAACGGATAAGCCTAAGAACAATCTGTTTCATACAACAATTATACGACAATCTTATGAAGACCCTCTCATATATCTTTCAGCTTGGATAGTATACAGTTCCGCATATTTTTTCTTATTTTTAATAAGAGCTTGATGATTACCATCTTCAATAAGTTTACCCCTATCAAGAACGATTATACGCTCAGCATCTTTTATTGTTGAAAACCGATGGGAGATGAAAATGAGTGTATTGTTTTTCATTTCTTTGATTAACCTATCGAATATTTCCATCTCACTTTTCGCATCGACTGCCGATGTTGGCTCATCAAGAATGAGAATGGGTGATTGCTTTGCATAGGCTCGTGCGATTGCAAGCCGCTGCCATTGCCCACCGGACAAATCTATTCCATCTGTATATTCCGGTCCTAGTTGTTGTTCAAATTGGTTTTTAGAATCCTTTATAAACTCCCACGCATTTGCAAATTGCAAATATTTTTTCATTTCTTCCTCGGTTAGCTTCTTTCCTGCTGCAATCTCCAGATTGTCTTTCACGGAAATATAAAATTTTCCAAAAGATTGAAATAAAGTCGAATAAATAGCAAATAAAACCTTTTCAGGAATCTCTTTGATGTTCACGTCGTTTAAAAATATCGATCCTTCGGTGGGGTCATACATGCGAAGGAGAAGTTTGACTAAAGTTGTTTTCCCTGCCCCATTTTCCCCAATAAGAGCAACATTTTGTCCAAATGGAATACTGAAACTGACATTGTCGAGAACTTTGTTGGTTGAATTCGGATATATAAAACTCACTTCTTCCAATCGCAGAACTGGTAATCGAAGCCTTGGAATTAAAAGGGATTGGGCTTCGCCTGGTAGATGAATAAACTGTGTGGCGGGCTGTATGTCAAAAAAATCTATTGCATCTTTAATCAAGAGACTTGAACCATGCAATTCTCCCATGTTTTGGCTCATTGTCTTCAAGCGAGAAAAAAACGCCATACCGTTGATAAATAATACAACAAAAACACCACTTGTCATTTTTCCGGCTTGATATTGCAGTCCGGCAAAATAAAAAAATAAAAAAGTAACGATAAGCGGAATAATTTCGGCTAAAGTGACAAAGAAAAGTGATTTTTGTTCCTCCTTCAATTGATTTGACGTAAATCGTTTATACAGAGTAAGAATCTGATGTTTAAAATATATGAATGCGCTGTTTAATTTAATCTCAGGGAGCGTAACCCTATCAAGCAATGTGTTTGTTAAGTAACCGAATTTACGTTTCGTTTCATCATCCGCTTTGTAAATATTAAAAATCCCATACGAAAATCGGGAGCGGACGAAAAGAGGGATGAGGTTTGAAACTAAAATTGCGACTCCCATGAGAGGGGAAATATAGACAAACACCAATAAGGATGCCGCCGCTTCGATACAAGATGTATAGGTCTGTGAAATTGAAATGAAATAGAGTTTAATCTGATATTGAAACCGATTGAATGCCCTATTGACAAGACCCACTGTGTTTGGGTTTTCGAATGTGGTGAGATCAAGGGAACTTACTTTATCGATAAACTCTTTATTTAAATACAAAAGGCTTTTTACATCGAGATTATTTTGAAGATAGGCAATAAAACTAAATAGGAGTTTTGAAAAAAGGAAATATCCAAAAAGATAAATAATCGCTTGTGAAAATTGCATCCCTAAAAATGTTTCTTTTCCGCCTGCGGCGTCAATGATGATTTTGTACGCATATAAATCAGCCAGGAATAATAAGGCAAAAAATGTTTTCAGTATCGATGTTAGAAGAAATAAGGAAGGATTGGACTTCTTTGTTTTTTTTATGACGAACAGAACTGATTTCCACATAGCGATAATTTCAGTATATCTCATTACAAGTATATTGAGTATAATTGAATGTATGAAAATAACCATCGTCACCCTCTTTCCCAAAATGATAGAGGGCTTTATCCAAGACTCCATTATCAAACGAGCCCAAACAAAGGGGGCTGTTGAAATAAATATCGTTCATTTGCGTGATTTTGCTCGTGATTCGTATGGTACGGTTGATGAGCGACCTTATGGAGGCGGGGCTGGAATGGTTCTCTGCGTAGACGTCCTCAAAAAAGCCCTTTCATTTGCCACTAACGACCTAGACCAAAGGTCTATCGCCCTTTGGGCGAAACCACCAGCTCCTGACAAAAAAGTCATCCTTACCTCTGCTCGGGGAACACCATTTAGTCAAAACAAGGCTCAAGAATTTTCCAAACTAAAAGAGCTCATTATTTTCGCAGGTCACTATGAGGGGTTTGATGAACGGTTTTCTGATTATATTGATGAGGAGATATCCCTCGGAGACTTTGTCATGACGGGAGGAGAGCTTACCGCAGCGGCAGTTTGTGACGCTGTCGTACGCCTTCTTCCGGGAGTATTGAAAAAAGAAAATGCGACGACCGAAGAAACGTTTTTCAAGAGTTCAATTCATTATTTAATTGCATTGTTGGGAAATCATCCCACTCTACTTGCACTTCAAAAAAAGGGAGTGACAGAAGTGCAGCTATTGGAATATCCCCAATATACAAGACCGGAAGAGTTTGACGGAAAAAAAGTTCCGGAAATACTGCTCTCGGGAGATCCAAAAAAAATCAAGAAGTGGCAGTACCAAAAAGCGTTCGAAGCAACACTTAAAAAACGTCCTGATTTACTTTCGTAATTCAAAAATTTTATTTGGCTGTTTGGATCCTTTTATCATCAATAATTTTCCCAGCGGTACATGCAATAGAGTTGAGAGCATTTCCTTAACCGCTTCATTCGCCTTCCCTTGTTCAGCCTTTTCCTTTGTATATATGATGTAGGAATCATCCGATTTTTTTATCGCCTCATTCTTTTTTGCATTTGCATATACCTTCACCTTAAAATACATATTTTATATAAGAACTTCAGTTTTGAAACTCAATAAGGAGCCAATCGTATAATCAGGTAAATAATTGATCGGTGGTACCGATGTTGAAGTTGGAATGTAAACTACTCTCATTCCTGCTTTTTTTCCTGCGGTTATGCCAGACTCCGTATCTTCAAACACAATACACTCTTGATTATGCAAATCCTTTAATTCATTGAGTGCCTGATCATATGCTTTTAAATAGCATTCAGGGTCGGGCTTTCCTCTCTCTACGTCATCTCCCGTAATAATGAAGTGTATATCATTCCTTAATTTGAATATATCCATTACGAGTTCCACATACTTCTTCGTACCCGAGGATACTATTGCTGTAATTATATGTTTCCGCTTCATGACTTCTAATATTTCACGAGCACCTTCAAGAAGCACTATCTCATCTTTCATGAATGAGAGGAAATATCCCTCTCTTATGTCCAGAAGCTTGTCCATAGGCATCTGTTCTTCGGAGATTCCAGCTCCATCCCTGCGGGCCTTGAGGTTATCATACACCCTTTTCCCCATTGAGATATGGTTGGGGGATTTTTTACGTTCTTCCGAATAATCATACCCGAAAACAGCAAATGCTTTTTCTGTTGCTGCCTTATGTGCATGCTCTGCGTTTATGAGCGTTTCGTCCAAATCGAAGAAGGCGGCTTTAATCATGGATGAATTATAATCAAAACTTGACACTGTGCGTTATGTATGTCAAAATTAAACTGTTACTAAGTTAGTAATATATTCACATGATACAACCAAAAGTGTTTAACAAATCAATCTTTGAAATGAAGGGCATTTCCAAAAAAACAGTCGAAGACCATCTCAAACTGTACCAGGGATATGTGAACAAATATAATGAAATAACGGAAAAGATAAAATCTCTCACCGAAGATGATTACGAGAAGGCAAATCAGGTCTTTCCAACTATTCGGTCTCTCAAAACAGAATTGAGCTTTGCTTGGGGAGGGGTTATTAACCATGAACTATACTTTAATCATTTGGGAGGAAATGGGGGGACGGCGAGCGGTAATCTGTTACAACAAATTGAGAAAGATTTTGGGTCTTTTGAATCATATAAAAAAGATACGAAAGCTTCCTCGATAGCTGCCCGTGGATGGGTGTGGACTGTATGGAATAGTCGAGAGCAAAAACTCATGAATCATATCGGGGATTCCCAAAATACGTACGCATTGTGGGAAACAACACCTATTGTTGCATTAGATACATATGAACATGCCTACTTTGCCGATTACGGAGTGAACCGAGGGCAATATGTTGAGGCTTTTTTTGAAAATATGGATTGGAGTATCGTCGAAAAAATGTTTTCAAAGCTCAGAAAATAATTTTCTCTACTTGAATTGAGCTGTTTTTTTTGGTATAACCTAATGCTATGATAGAGGTTTCTCACGTATACAAACAGTTCGGAGTGAAAATTGCGGTATCGGACCTTTCTTTCAAGGCTCAGATTGGAGATATTATCGGTTTTGTCGGCCCTAATGGGGCAGGAAAAACAACAACCATGCGTCTCATTACCGGACTCCTGAAACCAACTGAGGGAAAGGTGAAAATATTCGAAAAAAATCCCATTACTGAGAGACTCTCCATTCTCCCTCGCTTAGGATACCTCCCGGAGAACAATCCCCTTCCAGCGGATATGACTGTTATGGAATATTTAACTTTCATTGCTGGCGTAAAAAAAGAAACACAATTAGAAAAGATAGTTCAGGAACTTCACATTGATGATGTGTATGACAAGAAAATAGAACAGTTATCACGAGGGTATAGACAACGTGTTGGTCTCGCAGCATCTCTCTGTGGAAAACCTGAAATACTTCTACTTGACGAGCCCACTTCTGGACTTGATCCTATTGAACAGGACGTTATAAAAGACCTTATCCAAAAACTTGCAAAAAGACGCATTGTTATTTTTTCTACACATATACTTTCAGAGATTGAAGACATTGCAACGAGAGTGCTTATTATTAACAGAGGTTCCCTTCTCTTTGATGGACCTAAGCCGAAAGGAAAAGGAAGCGTAGAAACATTGTTTAAAAAATTAATAAAAAAATCATGAAGCATTTATACAAAAAAGAGCTTTTACATTATCTCAATTCTCCTGTCGGATACTCCGTCCCGATTGTCTTCGCTTTATTTCTTGGATATCTTTTCATTAAGGATGTTTTTGTCGTAGGTTCAGCTTCTCTCAAACCATTTTTCAGCGTTGCTCCCTGGCTTCTTTTTATCCTGGTTCCTGCCATCTCTATGAAAAGCATCAGCGAAGAAAAACAGAGTAACACTATCGAAGTACTTATGACTCTTCCTCTTTCGGAGCGCACAATTGTCTTGGCCAAATTACTTAGTCTATCTACTATCACCGCCATTACATTGGGTCTTACCTTATCAATTCCAATCGTGCTCGGATTTATATCAAATCTCTCTATTCCAGAAATAATGGTTGGATATATCGGTCTTATGTTACTCAGTCTCCTCTATCTGAGTTTCTCTCTCTATATTTCCAGTAGAGTGGCAAGCCAAATAGCTTCTTTTTCCCTATCAGTCGTATTTCTATTTTTGATTACCGCACTTTCCTCGGACTTTCTCGCAAACATACTGCCTAAGATGGTACAGGATATCCTCATACTCGGCAGTCCGCTTTTGCATCTAGAGAATTTTACGAAGGGCGTTATTGATTTGCGATCTTTAAGTTATTTCCTTTTTCTGATTATTTTATTTTTTGAATTGACCGTTAAGGAGTTACAAAAAAGGACTTAATATGAATTATATTCGAAAAGCTCCCCTATCCGTGTTGTTATTTATCTTTTTTGTCACAACGTTTATTCTTTTTTCATTTCTTCCTGTCCGTCTTGATTTTTCAAAAGGTGGAGCGTATACGCTTTCTCCCGCAACAAAAAAAACAATCCGCTCTATTAATAAGTTGGTTGAAATCACTCTCTATATCTCGACAGATTTACCGACAAAAATAATTCCTCTGAAAACCGATGTGATTGAACTGCTTCAGGAATATAGAAGGTCGGGTAAAAATATAAAAGTCACCGTTATTGACCCAAAAAAAGATTCTAAAATTGCAGAAAAAATAAAGCAACAAGGAATACCGGAACTACAGTTCTCTCAATTGGAACAAAACAAATATCAGACTTCCTCATTTTATTTTGGTATTGTCCTCTCCTCCAACGACAAAAGGGAGGTTATTCCTCAAGTGAGTGATTATCAAAATCTTGAATATAATCTAACTTCTGCAATCTATCGCTTAACGCGTACTGAAATGGCAAAAGTTGGAATCGTGGGTGAGGGAGAAGCTAATTACGGACAGCAGGATCCGCTCAACTCCCTTAAGAATGTCTTGTCCCAACAATACACAGTTGAGTCTGTCGATTTATCAACGATCAAGGAAGAGGATGCGAAGACCTTCATCAAGGCCTTTGCCACCATCATCGTATTGGATAAAGGAACTACACAATATCCATCCGAACAAATCCAACTCTTGAAGAAGTTCTATGAATCGGGAAAAAATGTCCTTGTTTTTGCAGATGGTATTAAGATCGATAAACGATCATTAAGCATCACGCCAGCAGACCATAATCTCAATGAGTTAACGGCAACTTATGGAGCACATATTGATTATAACGCGGTGCTTTCTACATCCGCAGAATATGTTAATTTCGGAAATGCGACATCGCAATTCCTTGCCCCTTATCCATTTTGGATACGATCTAATTTATTCAATAAAAAGTCAGGATTATTCGCGAATATCCAATTTGTAACCTTCCCTTGGTCCTCTTCCCTTTCTTTAAAGAAAACAAATAAAATTGCGATTACGCCGCTTATTGTTACTTCTAAAAAATCATGGATACAAAAAGACACATTTTCCCTTAGTCCAAATACAATTCCTCAACCAATTCAAAGGGATTTAAAGGAATTTGTACTGGGTGCAATGCTGAAGAATAATAAAGGGGGGGAGATGATTGTTATATCCTCATCGCGATTCCCACTTGAACAATATATAAGTCGTGGTGGCGGCAACTTGGATTTTATCCTTAATGCGATTGATACATTTAGTTCTAATGGCGCGTTAAGTGGTATTCGTTCAAGAATAGTATCATTCTATCCGTTACCTGACTTGTCTGATTCACAAAAGGATATCTATAAATACATGGCAATCCTTCTGTTCCCGTTGCTGTGGGGAATATATGGGGTAATACGGTTGATGAAGAGAAAATAAACCACCGTCATTCTGGTAAGCGATAACTGTGAGCGCATCCAGAATCGGGGCAGTAGACTCTGGACAAGCCAGAGTGACGAATTATTCTATATACTCACATATCTGGCAGATTTTGTACTTCCTATTTTTTTGATGAGATTTTTCTTGACCAAATCTTGTACGTCGCGAAGCACTGAATCCTCTGAAATTTCCGGAAAGATTGTCTTGAAGGCCTTGTTTTGCAGATAACCAACTTCTTGCATATACTCGATAATCTTTATTTGTCTTTCTGTGAGAAATATTTGCTGCCCACCCATTTTATCTTTTAATTTTATGTCTTTCGAAAGTTTCTGAATTTTTTCCTTAATACGGGTAAATTCCACCGAGGCACCAAAACTAAAATATTCAAGCCATGCTGTCAAGTCCCCCGCTGTTGCTTTTTGTAAATGCTCATAATAAGAAATTGCATCTTTATCAAAATATTCTTCAAGAGAAAAAAAGCGGCGTATATCATATCCGCCAAGGAGAAGCACGAGGGAAGCAAGTACTCTTCCCACTCTTCCATTTCCATCGATAAAGGGATGGATGCGGACAAATTCATGATGTACTATTCCTGCTTTTAATATGGAATGAATGTTGCGTGTTTCATCTTTGTTTATCCAATAGACAAACTCTTTCATAAGAAATGGAACTTCTAGGGGGGTTGGAGGCTTAAAGGTGATTTCTCCTGTGGCGGAATTGCGGATAACAACCTGTTTTAATCTGTAAATCCCTGCTTGTTCCTGGGAGAGGGTTTTTTCGGTCGTTATCCGATGAACTTTGAGAATAAGTTGTTCAGTGATCTTATCTATTTTTCTTGTCGCTTCATCATCAATAAGTTCCACTACTTTTCGATAATTTATTATTTCCTGAATATCCCGAGGACGAGCTGCGATTGTTTTACCCATCAGTACTTCCTTCGCTTCTTCCTTCTGCAACATGTTCCCCTCAATATGGGTTCCGTGATATGCGGCTCGAACAATCGCATCTTCCTTAAACTGCTTTTCCCACAGGGGAAGGAGAGGTGCGTTTCGTATCACTTCTTCAGCAGCCTCAACTTTTGAGATATTGGTGAGGATTTGATTGGTGATGGTAAATGTGGGGTTAAACATACCTTATTTTCCAAATCGCCTTTTACGTAATATGTAATCGGCAATAGATTTTTCAAAATCCTCAGGAGTGAAGTCTGGAAACATTTTTTCACTGAAAGCAAATTCCGCATACGTTGACTGAAGAGGAAGGAATCCTGACATTCGTAGTTCTCCACTCGTTCTAATCATAAGGTCTACATATTGCTGGGGAAGAGTGGCGGTATCCAGACAGGAGAATAATGAATCATGATCTACTACGTTTGACAGCTTTACCATTTTTCCAACAGCCCTCAGTATTTCGTCTTCACCACCATAGTCAATTCCAATGCACAAAAAATATTTTTTGTTATTTTCCGTGATTTTTTCTGCTTCCATAATTTTTTTTAACAATTTGGACGGTATTCTATCTTTTCTTCCTATGTGTATAAGGCGTGTATTGTTTTCTTGAGCATCTTTTACATGTTTTCCTATCATTAGCTCATATAGGTGCATGAGGTAACCAACCTCTTCATTCGTTCGTTTCCAATTCTCAGTTGAAAAAGCCCAAAGAGTAACAATTTTTATGCCCATATCTCTTGCTTTTTTAACTAGTTCATATGCCCTATCAAATCCCCTTCTATGGCCCTCAAGTGTGGGAAGACTCCGTTTTCTGGCCCATCTTCTATTTCCATCAGGAATTATTGCGATATGTATTGGAAGATTTTTCTTTTCCATATGGATTAATTATACCGAACATTTTCCGCAAACTTGACTGAATCTGTAAAATTCAGTATAGTTCATATATGAACATCGTTCGTTCCGTTTATGCTGAAGTTGATTTCGGCAATAAAGATTTAAATCCTGTTGCAAAATTTGACTCCATTACCTCTTTAGTAAACCTTATAGTACCTATCATGATGATAATTGGAGGGATTATTACTCTTACAATGCTTCTTCTTGGCGCGTATAAATATCTTACGAGTGAAGGTAATCCAGAAAAAATATCCAAGGCTCAATCGGTTCTCATATATGCCATTATAGGATTATTCTTGATTGTTGCTAGTTTCGTTCTTACAAAGATTATCGGATTTGTATTAAAAGTTGATATGCCCCTATGAAATATTTATCCGCGATTGATACGTCAGGAGTTATTGGAACAATCAATTCTCCCGTTGATGATCCACTCTATAAGGGAGATGTCAATACTGCACTTGGTAATCTTATCTCAACTGGTCTTCAATTGTTTTTTTTTGTTGCCGCACTCGCTACGCTTATTTACTTATTACTAGGAGCGTTTGAATGGGTAACTTCCTCCGGTGAAAAGGAAAAATTGACCAAAGCCCAAAATAAAATCCAAGCGGCGGTTGTTGGTCTTATCTTGATTGTTGTTGTGGTGGTGGTATTTAATGTGATAATGGGTACTGTGCTGGGAGGGAAATTTGGTATTCAAGATGGTCTCCAATTTAAGCTCCCTTCGATAGACATAACCCCAAGTCCTTAGTACTTCACAACCACTTGATTCGCTTTAAACTTTCAATGGAGGAGGGAGTGATGGGAGAAACTTTTTTTATTTCTTCCTTAGAGAAAAAGTGGATTGACTCCACCTCATCAACGGGAAAATCATATGCTCCCTCATAACTTCCAACAAAAATAGCTATCATCTCCGTTTCTTTCTCTGCATGGGTGATAAATGTGTCTTTTCTTTCCAGTCGGACTTCCTCCACTCCCATTTCTTCCTTAAGTTCACGATCGGCCGTATCTTCGTAACTTTCTCCTTTGCTCACATGTCCACTTGCTGTCACACAATAGTATCCTGGGTATAAATCTTTTTGAATACTTCTTTTTTGCATTGCTATTTTCCCTTCTTTATTAAGGAGAATAACGTCAACCGCCCGATGAATAAGGGATTTATCATGATGGCACTCATATCTTGACTTATATCCGATAACTTCATCTTTTTCGTTCACCACGATAAATTGTTCGTCCTGTATATCTTTCATATTTATTATTTCCTTGCCTCTTCTCTCACTAAACCTGTGTAGTTGGGAACAAAAGGTATAAAAGAAATGCCTAGTTGTTTTAAAACTTTCCTCATCACTTCCAAATCTTCACAATAAAAAAGGATGTATCCTGATGAATCCTTATATCCTCCTCCACCCGTAACTTTACCTTCCCCTATTTCATTTAAAAGAGTAAGTAATTTTTTCGTTGATGGAGAAACAACATTTATTTGTTCCAATAATTCCTCATTATGTTTTATATTTTCCTTGAAAAAAAGCGAGTCTTCTTTCATTATGGAGACGATAAGGCGTTTGGTCGTCTTCTCGATATCATTCATGATGTATTCCATCTTTTCTCCTTTTGTGTTGAATAGCTTCCCTACTTTTTGGACCATTTCCCCTGTTGTTTCTTTTGGTTTTCCGGTATCAATGAGAACAAGCGAATCTATAAATTTTTTCGGTAATTTTGCCGGAAGGCTGCTGATTGTTTTCAGGAATTCAAACTCCTTCCGATAATAGATAAGTCCTCCCATGATAGAAGTTGAAGTATCCACTCCCGAGGAATTCTTGTGGAAATATTTCTCCATCTGATATGCGCACATATTTATTTCATCTTTACTCCATTCGTCTCCTGTAAAAAGCTCCAATAACCCAGCGGAAATAACCGCACAATACGCAGCTGAAGATCCCAAACCTCGCCCAATCGGAATTGCTGATTCTATGGAATACGTGTATCCAATTTTTTTCTTTTTTATTTGTTTTTTTTGAAGAAAATCCATGACTGATTTTTCCAAAATAGGCATAATTATATCTTTATATTCTGTTTTTTCTGCAGGAGTAAACGTTATGGTAAGTCGTTTATCAATGGCACATACCAGTGCGGGCTTCCCATAGACAACCGCATGTTCGCCAGAAATAAATATTCTTCCAGGAGCAGAGTAAGAAATGGATTTTATTGTCATATAGACATTTGTATGCGCTCAATGTCTCCTTTATATCCTTTTTCGATAAGTATTTTTTTTATTTCCTCGATAAAAATAGGGAGCATGTCGTTTTCTTTTGTAACTCGAATCACCTTGCCTTGTCTCATTATCGCGGCTTGCCCTTTCCCTCCGCACAGCCCAATATCAGCAAAGCTTGCTTCGCCTGGTCCATTAACGACACAACCCATGACCGCTACTTTAATGGGGGCTTTTACTTTTTTTAGCATATTTTCTACCTTTGCAGCCAGCCCAATAAGGTCTATTTCTGTTCTTCCACAAGTTGGACACGAGATAATTTCAACACCTTTTTGTCTCAGTTTTAATGACTTTAATATCTCCCATCCAACTCTTACTTGCTCTTGAGGCTCTCCACTGATTGATACTCGAATTGTGTCCCCAATCCCTTCAGACAAAATGGCGCCAATTCCAACAGCGCTTTTTATGCTCCCACTCCAGACAGGACCCGCCTCTGTAATTCCCACATGGAGAGGATAATCATATCGCTGTGCAAACAACATATGAGCTTCCCTAGTTAGATTTATATCCGATCCCTTTAGTGAGACTATGATATCTTTGAACTTCATAGCTTCAAGAATTTTTATATGTCTAGTTGCCGATTCAAGCATGACTCGTGGTATTCCAAACTTTCCGTATTCAGCAAATAAGTCTTTTTCAAGAGAGCCCATATTTACTCCAATACGAATTGGAATATTTTTTTCCTTACATGCCTTCACTACTGCTTCTACTTTATCTTTTCCGCCAATATTACCTGGGTTTATTCGTACCTTGTCTACTCCTTGTTTAATAGCCTCGAGAGCAAATAAATATTGAAAATGAATATCAACAACAAGTGGAATATGAATTGCTTTTTTTATTTCTCCGAGGGCTTTTGCAGAATCAATGTCCGGTGCGGTAACTCGAATAATTTCGCAACCAGCCTCTTCCAGTGATATTATTTGTTTAATCGTACCTTCTATATCTGTTGTTCTCGTCTGAGTCATGGATTGAACTCTTACAGGATTCCCCCCACCGATTTTAATATTACCGATAGTGACTACTTTCGTTTCACTTCGCTTTGTTATTTTGTATGTGTCCATATGATATTTTTATACTTAATTTGTAAATTGATAAATGCCTTTTCCGCTGATTGTTTTGTGAGGTAAAACCCAACTATTGTTAAGCCTGAACCCGCAATAAGCTCATGTAGAGAGCCGCTGCTTTTCAGATCTTTTTTTATATTTTCTAATGTTGGATATAATTCTGCAATGATTTTTTCAAAATCATTATGAACTGAGTTTATGATGTCTTTTTTTTTCTTTTGAACTATTCCATCCTTGAGCGTATTAAGCTTACCCAAACTTAATCCTATTGTACTTGTATTTATGTTTTTATACATCCAAGCCGTAGAGGGTTTTGAAGTAGGGGGTGTTATGAGAACTGCCCATAGTTTAGGGAGGCTAGCTGAAAGTTTGACGACACTCTCCCCTTTGCTAAGTACTTCACACAGACCACCTTGCATGAAATAAAATATGTCACTCCCCAACGAATCGATGATCCCTTTTTGCTGGGATGGTGTAATGGTAACATCCCATAATTTGAGAAGTCCCCTTATTGTTGCCGCAGCATCGCTACTTCCCCCTCCCAAACCAGCCTTGATGGGAATCCTTTTTCGCAAGGTTATTTTTACCCCCAGTTTGGCGTTGTTAATTTCTTTTTTGAGTAATAAAGCGGCTTTATAAACTAGATTCTCATCATTAGATAATTCTTCATTATCACATGTCAAAGTTATCCTTCCCTCTTGTTTTTCCAAAGAGAGGTCATCGTGCAACTCCAACTCACAGTTGATGAAATGTATAGGATAATAACCCGTCTCTTTTTTAAATTTTAAATCGGGGAAAATATGCAGGTTTAGATTCAATTTCGCATGTGCCCTTTCTTTAATCATTCTATATTCTCATTAAACTTACTATACTAGTGCAGCGGATACCTTTTCCCTCCGAAAATGAAGTGAGGCCATTCCCACTCATTATTGAGATACCTATGCGGACTTTATCAAGGGAGAGAAGGGATGAAAGTGATTCTACAATACGAGAGCAGTGTCTCTCAAGAGGAGGCTTTCCCGCTTCAAGTGAAATTGAGATATTATTGATCTTATATCCTGCTTTTGTTATTTGAGCGTAGGCAATTGATAGATATTCCTTGCTATCTTCAATCCCTTTTTTGCAGAGAGGTCCGGCATAGACATCGAATGATCCTTTGCTGATAGAAGTATTGAGGGCATTGCACAGGCTGTGAATTATCATATCTCCGTCCGAATTTGCAATGACTTCTATACATTCGTCAACGACTATCCCACCAAGAGTAAGTGGTTTTTTGACTTTGTTTTTATGATGGATTATTTTATGGCTATCCTGGCCAAGTCCTATTCGAAACATACTATTATGTGCTAACTTCCAATATTTTTTCTGCTATATATGTATCTTTTGGATATGTAATCTTTATGTTAATATCATCCCCAGGAACAATAAAAACTTTTGCCCCCGTATATTTAATCGCAAGTTCGCTATCATCAGTTGGAACAAAATATCCATTTTTAACAGCCTTTTCGGCAGCACGTAAAATAATATCTCTTCTAAATCCTTGGGGGGTTTGAGCTATCCATGTATCTTTACGTGAAAACGAGTTTTCAATAAACCCATTCTTGCTGTATTTCATTGTCGCAGTAGGGTTTACTGCAGTCATGGCGGCACCATTCTTTTTCGTCATTTTGATTAATTCATCAATAAGTGTAACTGGTGTAAATGGACGGCAGCCATCATGGGTAATTATTATTGTACCTGTAGAAACTTTAATTCCGCTTAGTAGTGATTCAACTCTTTCTTTTCCTCCCAAAGCGATTTTAATTTTGATCTTTAGGTCCTTGGCAATTTTTTCGAAGGTCTTCATATCTTCTTCTTTTGCCACCACTACGATTTCATCTATGAATGATGATTTTTTGAACCTGCTCAACGTGTGCCATAACACTGACTTTCCATTAATAGGCATTAATATTTTGTGCGTCTTCATACGCGTTCCATTGCCAGCTGCCGTAATAACTACTGATACTATGTCTTTCATATCTTTTTATCAATTAATTTCTTTGCATATGCTTGGCCCCATTTTTCTGCAGAAATAATTTTATCCAATGTTGGATTTTGTATTACTTTATGAGCTTTCATCGTTTTTTGTATGATGAGAGAAATATCTACAAATGTTATTTTTTTTAGCAAAAATGCCTGTACTGCCGACTCATCCGCACCATGCATGACAGCTGGCATCGTCCCTCCCTTTTTTATCGCATCAAATCCCAACTTCAAGCCGGGAAATTTATCATAAGGTGCCTTTTCAAAGCTGAGGGTTTTATCCGTAATGTCAATTCCCTGCGTAACGCACATTTTTTTTCTTTCGGGATAAAACAGGGCGAATTGGATGTATCGCTTCATGTCCGGAGTTCCCATCTCAGAGATAATACTTCCATCTACAAACTCAACCATTGAGTGACAAATATATTCTGGGTGTACTACGATATGAATTTTACTCGGTTTAATATCAAAAAGCCATCTTGCTTCAATTACTTCAAAGCTTTTGTTTAAACATGTCGCACTATCAATGGTTATTTTATCCCCCATTTTCCATACTGATCTATCCGTAATCTGTTCAAGCGTGACTGATGATAGGTCTTCTTTTTTCATTGCGGCAATTTTACCCTTGCCCATTGTTAATATTATTTTGTTCACTTCCTTCCCTTCCCCTGAACGAAGGCATTGGAAAATTGCAGAATGTTCAGAGTCTATGGGAATAATGTGCACGTTATACTTCTTTACCTCCTTCATCACCAATTCTCCAGCAACAACCAAAACTTCTTTAGTAGCTATCGCAATGTCCTTTCCGTTTCTGATAGCGGCTAATGTCGGCAAGAGTCCAGAAAGCCCAACGACCGCGACTATTATTATATCCGCCTCCTTCATTGTGGCTATTTTCATGAGGTCTTTTTCCCCTATTCCCGTATCCAGTGGTTTGAATTCCGCAGCCTGTTCCTTCAGGAGTTTTATATTGGTATTTGTGGTTAAGCCAACGACTTTAAAGTCATGCGGAAAGGCCCTCACGATATCAAGAACACCCCTACCTATCGTTCCCGTTGATCCAAGTACTACTATTTTTTTCATGTTACTCTCCAATTATTTGAATTGTTACAGACCGGGGCCTAGCGCAGTCAAGCTCTATGAGAAATATGCGCTGAAATGTCCCAAAGGCAAGTTTGCCGTCAATTATCGGCACATGTTCGCTTGTACCTCCCATCAATAAATGGAGGATATGAGAATGCCCATTAAGACAATCCGATGCTCCCGGTTCACATACCAAGTTTTCCGTGCGAATCGTTAAGTCATTATGGTGATAATAGTCTTTGGAGGGGAGTAATTTCTTCGCGAATAACTCAAAGTCTTTCGTTATACCCTTTTCCCTTTCATTTATGCGGATAGCTGCAGTTGTATGATTAATAAATATGGTGAGAAAACCATTCTGAATTTTATTTTCTTTAGCAAAAAGCGCTACGTCTTCAGTAATATCAATGAAGTCCATAAATTTTTTTGTTTGGTATTTTATTTTTTTGACATGGTGTTTCATAGGTTTTTTGGTAATGGGAAAATAATAGATTCCTTAATAGTTGTGATTTCTTCAACTACTGTTTCTTTATTTGATAAATAATTAATAACTTCACTTATAAGCTCATCTGGCGCAGAAGCGCCTGCAGTAACCCCGACTATTGATTTTCTCTCAAGCCATTTTGGATCAATTTCCGTTTTACCATTAATAAGGTGTGCTTCAATTCCTTGTTTCACAGCTGTTTCTCGTAATTTATTACTATTTGAGCTTGTTTTTGATCCAACTACAAATATTATTTGTGCTTTTCTTGCCAATTCCTTAACTGCATTTTGACGATTTTGTGTCGCATAACAGATATCAAAGGCAGGGGGAAGTATTGCATAGGGATATTTTTTTCGAATCTCATTAACTATTAATTTTGTATCATCCACACTTAGGGTCGTTTGTGTCAGTACTATCATCCTTTTGCTGGCAGATACTTTAAGATTATTTACATCCCTTAGAGAATCAATTAACATAATTGAATCCTTTGGAACCTCTCCCATAACCCCGGTAGCCTCTGGATGATTTTTGTGACCAATGTAGGCAATGTAATATCCTTCACTTGCATATCTTTTCGCTTCCAAATGAACCTTAGTTACCAATGGACATGTCGCATCATAAACCGTAAGGTTTCGCTCCTTCGCCAGATTATATAATTCAGGAGAACTTCCATGTGCACTAAATACAATAACCGATCCTTGAGGAACTTCTTCAATCCGTTCAATAAATATAACTCCTCTTTTTTCAAAACCTTTAATAACATGGTCGTTATGAACGATATGGTGGCGAACGTATATGGGTTTTCCATGTTTTTTTAGTACCACATCAACTATGTCGATGGCCCTACTCACTCCCGCACAAAACCCTCGAGGTGAGGCTAAATATATTTTCGCGACATTCATACCTTATTGAGTCGGTGGGGAAAGGTGAAATCATTCAGACAAACGGAACTCGAGAAATACCATTATTGTAGAGAAACAGCCACAAAGGAATGGAAAGTGCAAGGTAAATCAACATGTAGTAAATGACACGATATAAATGCACTCGCAAAGAGAAACGAATACTGAGATAAACAAGGATCAATTTCCATAGTAACAAACTCACTGAAAGGGCTATATAAAAAATACTGAATGATTTTCCTAAAAATGAAGTTGTCCGAGGGGGAGGAATCAAAAAATAAAACAATAATGTAGTATAAAACCATATAAGGGTGGGAAGTAACGTGTAAGTCCATGTCATAAACATTCTGTTTAGCCGCTCCCGAAATAACCCACCTGCTGGCAATGAGGATAGGAATAAAATACTCATAACGAAAAGGCCTAGTGCACTCAACAATCCATTGATCCAAAAACGAACTGCATTGGTAATGAGAAAGTAAACTATCGTCAAAATATATATCCATATCAATTCTCCCCATGAGCTTTCCAAGCTTATCTTCCTCATTGTGGCGTACGGGGTTAATATAAGACCAATGGCCCGGCGAAGGAACAGGATGAATGAGACTGTGTCAGAAACCATATTGAAGGAGTGAAACAAGGCGCACTGCTAACAATCCAAATACATAGACGATAAGAGTCGCTCCTATAAAGGAAAGAGGGACCAAGAATATAAAAGGGGCATTCTTAAAGAAGATATTTATCTTTCTGTAAATAAAGGTAAGTAATGGAAACCCTAAGTCGTTCGGCTCTACGACATATATTTCCTTCAGATGTTTTTGTAACTGTCTTGTTTTTTGTTTCATGAATTAAGATCGGTGTACAGTTTTGAAAACTCTTTCCGCGCCCTAAACAGCATACTTTCTGCGGCTTTAAAGTTGATCGCAAGTTTTGATGCAATCTTCTTCACTGTAAATCCGTCTATATACTTGAGTCGTATGATAAGAGCATATTCATGCGGAAGATATTTAAATACCCGTTCCAGCATGTCAGTGATTTCATCTTTTTGAACTGTTTCGTTAAACAGTAAGGCGGCACACCTATTCACAATATTCTCAGGTAACGCAGAAAGAAAGATTTTTTTTATTCTTTTTCGCCTGATATGGTCGATTATCTTATATCGGGCAATAGTATAAATATATGCGGAAAAAGACTTTATTTCCTTGCTCTCGCGAATCCCTTCAATACATCCCATAAAGACATCCTGGACAATCTCTTCCGCAATACCCACGTCTTTGATCTGTCTGTTAATAAACTGAAATAACCGAAGGTAATATTTTTTGTATAAAAAAAGGAGCGCTCGTTCGTTTCCGAGCCTGATTTTGTTGATGATGTCTACCGTGACTTCTTCCCCGCTCATAAATCTATTCTGTATAATTTTGCGCCTTTTAGCAGATACGCCTTGTCATTATACACCTCCACATCCGACACCTGGCCTAAAAGCGAAGCTGTCACTTGTCTTTCGTATGTACCATCTCTTGTGGTGATATACAGGGCGTTGTTTTTTTTGTCCCATATGTAGAGTTCTTTTTGGTCGCTATGGGTTATCACTTTAGACAACGTAATGTTTTCTCCGGGAATCGTAAGCTTGAAATCATCCCGAAGGCCTGCGGTGTACTTGGTGACTGAATCTGAATTGGATACATATACCGATATATCTATCGCAAACGTCGAACTTTTATCCATCTCGTTATAGGAGCCCTTGAAATAAGAAACCCTATCACCATATCCATCCGTTGTTACTGAATATTTATACAGGGCATTGTTTCCTCCATCAAGAAGATAGACGTTACCGTTATAGACATGCATGGAAACAATATCGCTCCATTGGGTTTCCCTCGGGATGATGACTTTACTTTTCCTATCCTCATCAATCCGGATAATGCCTTCAGATGGATTCAAAACGAACGCATTCTTTTCGTAGCCTGCTATCAATGAGTCAGCACTAACCTTTCCAGATAGTTTTCTCTTTTCTAGTGCTTTTTTTTCAAGTGCCAATATATATATCTTCCCTTCTGGATTCAGTACGAATGCCTTGTCTTCGAATAAATACATTTTTGTTCCGGTCGCTCCCTTTTCTTCAATCCCAAAGTCATAGTGTTCTGGAGCGTCTTTGGACTCTCTCTTGAGAAGAGATGATTCTATATCTTTTATCTTCACTTCTAAAGTAGTGAGTTCTTCTTTTTTGTTCTGAGGGGAGGTTTTTTTAAGAGATGATAAGTTGTCTTTTGCTTCTTGGAGCAGTTGAAGTCCTTCGGAAACTGCATCTGTTTTGGTTCCTGCCTTTTCCAAAGTGGTTTCTATGAGTGATTTTTTTTCATCATAAGACTGTCCTTGCCCAATGCGTATACCCCCATTTTCGGTGACACTTCTTTTTACATTCCACCCAAAAAGACCGATACATATCAGAAGAATGAGCCCTATTATTATTTTCTTTCGCTTATCCATCGATAGTGCGGAATTCATTCCTGACTGGACCGACTCTCTCAGTTTCGCAATAAAATTTTCTTTCTGAGCTTCTTCTCCTTGTGCTATTTCCGTATGTGCCCCAAATGAAATAAAGAGGGCAACTGCCCCCGTATCGTCTTCTGTCCCAATCGTTTGCTTGATGTGTTCGGGAAAATCCCGCATCGTGAGGTGTTTATGAAGAAGAGATTTTATATGGGTGATTCCTTTCAGGGATTCGGTAAAAAAAGAGGTAGTAAATGTGAATATATCCTTTGAATGATACTTTCCTGAGGCGATATTATCGCCCTTTACAATCGTCTCAAACGATTTTCCCCGACTGATATATATTTCTCCAGTTCCCACGGTCTTGAGATACAGTAAGTTGTTTTTCTTGTATCCAAGGGCAATTGAAGTATCCATAGGAGTGTTGAGCCGTTTCAAGATACCGGTAACTGAAGCATCAAATCCTCCCAAACTATTAAACTGAGCAGCCCCAACTTCCGCCAAGGCACTCATGAGTTGCTCTCCCTGTTCGTTGGTAAACCCGTCAAATATTTCCACTACGCAAAAGAAGTTTTGTTCTGAAAGAAAGCCGGTAAAGCCATTTTTCTGTTCTTGACCTAAATATACTGAGTATTCTGTGTCCATACGTTACAAAAAGAAAATTGCTGCCAAAAATAAGAGGATACTGATAATAACCAGTATAAATGAAATCATCTGTATATATCCATTCCTTCGGGTTCGTACCGTTTTGCTGACCGATCTAACTTGTACATACATCTGGATGGTAAGAACGATAAAAAGAAACGAAAATACCGCTCCTCCTATTTGGATTATCCGTTGTACTGTGAATAATGTATTAAGAATTTCCATATTGTTTGAGAATATCCTCGATAATTTTTGCCGCACGGGCAGGGTGAGGGATCATGATAAACTCGCTATTGATCTCCGATCCTGCGGTTTGGATATAAATGCTTCCAAAATCAAAAATACCTGAAATAAACCCACTGGTTTTAACCGTAATATCCTCCACATGGGCAAGTTCTGTGCGAGTAATCTCCTTAAAGGTGAGGATATTGAAATCCACATCAATAATTTGCATGTTGGTTATCAATCCGATATTGAAATACCAATTCACTATTTGCATCCATAAATATACGAAAACAAAGAAGATAAAAAAAATATTTATGTACAAGACTGAGCGAACTGAAATAAGCTGTGAAATAACGAAATTAAGGAAGAAAATAAGGATAAAAAAGACTATAGTGCTAAAAAATGCGGGGACAAGGGTCACGGGGTGAGCTCGCATGCTTAAAAGCACTGTTTCATCGTCTCTCTGACTATCAAACTGCACATTCGGCCGCACACAGAGAGAATGAAGCGTGGAATGACTTTCTTCAAGCTGTGACATGTCTTTATTATACTAGATTATAGGAGAAGTTCCCAAAAAAAAATGTCCGGGCTACGACCTACTTTCCCTTTCGATTGGATCAAAAAGTATCATAGGCGCTGACTTGTTTCACGACCTTGTTCGGGATGGGAAAGGGTGGTACCAAATCGCTTCAATAACCAGGACAAGAGCAATTATAGCGAAGTGGTCATTTTTTTGCAACTGCAAACTCAATATTCTTTGGCACTACAAATACTTCCTTCTTCATCTCTTTCACATTAGTGCACGACTCAAGAATGGCCCCCATATCGAAGGGAAGACTTTTTCCCATTTGTTTTGCAAGTGTGCCGAGGGAATCGACCGATGCAAGACCGGACCCCAGAAGCTGCTTCCCAACCGTGACGTATTGGCCCATCCCGCATTGTTTTTGGCCCACTATCTCCTTTTCCATCCATGTATACATGCAGTCCCCCGCGAGCACCATCTTTTTTACTTCACTTTTCTTTTGCATCACGACAGCGATGTTGGCTCCTTCCAGTTGGGCTGAAATGGTTGAATTAACACTGGAAAAATTACACTGAATGGGATTATTGTAATTGAGGCTTTTTATTTTTGCGTTTATATCCTTCTGTTGTGAAGTTGTGGTAACTTGTTTCGTTTCCCTGTTGGTTTCCGGACCTTTCTGGAATGAAAGTTTTGAGAATAATCCAAGGATGATGATAATAAAAGCGACGAAAAAAAACATAAGAGGATAGTCTACTTGTTGGGTTTTATGCATAATTCACAGTATTACAATATTTCACTCTCTTTGCTGTCCCCGTTTGAAGCGCTCTCTAATATATAGATATCTTCTTTATAGTTTCCTACTCCAATAAACTCCCCCTCCCCTTTGAGTAATGCTTCATATGGTTTACATGAATAGCATTCTCCCTCTGATTGTTTGCATTTAAATAGTTCCAGTTTCGTTGCAAGCTGTATCTCAAGTGCGGCATTCATAACCTGTTGGGATACCGTTTCCTCCGATGGCAATTCTTTTTCGATAATGCCGTTTTCCCGCTCGAGATACCAATAACTCATTTTCGCCACATGGCGCAGTTGGCAGTTTTTCGCCAGCAAGTAATAAATAGGGAGTTGAAGGGAGTCATTTTCTTCCTCTTTTTTGCTTGTTTTGAAATCGATGATATGGACTGAATCAATGTCCGGCAGATACTCCATCCAGTCAATCTTGCC
>Ga0210051_1001179_pt1 | contig 26302 bp, 31 predicted proteins | sample CryGey092014_all_FD_185464 | JGI IMG/M metagenome (GOLD analysis project Ga0210051, IMG submission 185464) | Groundwater microbial communities from aquifer - Crystal Geyser CG23_combo_of_CG06-09_8/20/14_all (SPAdes) (version 2) | ecosystem: Environmental > Aquatic > Deep subsurface > Groundwater...
TTGACATATACTCTATCCTCGCATTGAGGATGTGTTCCTGAAGAGCCGTGTGAGGGCAAACCTCAAGCACGGTTCTGTGAGGGGCATTAACAACCAACAAAGGAGGTTGAAAAGATGTCTACTCGACATGAAAAAAACCACCAAAAACAATAGCAACGATTAACTTTAAGGGCGGCGTTGGGAAGACAACCGTCACATGGTGTTTGGGTGACCTCATCTCGACCTATGGGAACTCGAATGTTCTTCTTTTTGATCTAGACGCTCAAATGTCTCTCACTCAGGCGATAACTCTTAATGAAGACGGGAGTCTATATCGCAAGTTCAGCGATTGGTCTGATCGCTCCGAAAAGAAAGGTAAAACTATTTTCAAGGCTATCGAAGCCTACACCGGTAAAAATGGGTTCGATTTTGGTATAGGTTACGATTTCATTTATAAAATCACAGATAGGTATCACTTTGTCCCATCAGTGGAAGACCTCTATTGGCTTGAGCTGGATGTGTTTGATCGGGAGAAGATGCAAGGATTCATTCGGGACATTCTCGGGAAAATTACTTGGTCAAAGAATGTTCCAGATTATGACTATGCTCTTTTTGACTGTCCTCCGTCTTTTACGCTTCTTTCCTATTCGATTCTTTCTGTCTGCGACTTGATTTTGATTCCTGTCAACCCAGATTTCTATGCAGTGAAAGGCGTTCCCCTGATTCTCAATACATTACAGCTACGTATCGAGCCTTTTCCGATACCAAAGATTGCTGTCTTTATGAACAAGGCAAAACCTTATGCGGGGAGCATGACAAAGGAATCACAATTTTATTGGAGCCAAGTCCAAAGGGTTTGTTCTCAAGCTGCGTCTAGAGCCGGGCTGAATGTGAAATGCCTTGATGCACCGATTTATGATAGAGTGGCTATTAAAAGAGCAGTTACTTCAGGGGGTGTGCCAGCCGAGTTTGTCAGTGATTTTAAAAACCTTTGGAAAGGAATAACGGATTTTTTATATGAATAACGAATTTACAGAACCAACAGATGAATTGAAGCGTGTTGCAGAAGAGATCAACCTCCTTAGACGAGACTTACAAGCAACTTCTTCTGCACTTGGTCGTATTGAACGCCGCTTGAAAGCCGCATTCCCGAATTATCCACCAAAGCAGAAACAGCCAAAAGAAAAAAGACAATCAGAAAGAACACGTTCCTCAAAAACTCCCCAGGAGCTACAGGCCATTTTTGAAGATCTGGCTGATCGAACCAGAAATGGTGGCGATAGTGCTTTTGCAGCAAAAGTGAACGAATTCAAGGATGAAGATATTATCGCATTATCTGTTGAAGTCGGCATGGGTTCACATAGCCGTTTATCACGGCAGAAGGCCGTGGATGGTGTACGCAAGAGGGTTCAGGAAGCTATGCAGCTGCAATTTGAAAAGAAAAGAAACCTCCAACAAGCAAATCCAGCGGACGGGGAATAAGCGTGGCGCGATTTTAGCAAAGGTCGTAGCCCCGCCGCTGATTTAAGTCGTTCTCCCCTCGCTCCGCTCGGGGAGAATGCGGCAGTTGAGCAGCGAACTCCTGAACCTCCCCTCCGCTCCGCTGCGGGGAGAACCAGGAGTTCGAGACAGATTGCCCCTCCGGGGCACTGCTCAACTGCCGCATTGGCCTGAAAAATTAGTCTAAAGCGGATGGAGCCATGACAGAGATAATCGGTAATTTGGAAAATCGCATTTCGGAAGCAGTTACCCATTACTGGCAGACTCGTAAAGCCCAAGTGGAAAAGCAGAAAAATAAAGGGGTTTCTGATGCCGGGTTGCGGAGTGCAGTGACCGGCGGTGCCCAAATGGATGGTTTTATCCGCCTTTTCACAGACATAGTGGTCGATGCCGGGCTTGACGAGAAATATGTCTTCAGAAAAAAGCGTCTTGAATTGCCTGGATTTTTTCGACCGACCAAGGAATGGGATTTGGTTGTAGTCAAGAGCGGACATTTGGTTGCAGCAATTGAAGCAAAATCACAGGTTGGCCCCTCTTTCGGCAACAATTTCAATAATCGGACAGAAGAAGCTATGGGCAGCGCTCTTGATCTTTGGACAGCTTATCGGGAGGGGGCCTTCAATGGTGGAGTTCAGCCCTTTCTCGGATATTTTTTCATGCTCGAGGATTGTAAAGCCTCTGTTCGCCCAGTCAAAGTCAAAGAACCACATTTCAAAGTCTTTCCAGAATTTGTTGGAGCATCCTATATGAAAAGATACGAACTCTTTTGCCGTAAGCTTGTTCTCGAACGGCATTATTCATCGGCATCGTTCATAACCTCCGAAAGCGAGACAGGTCTTGAAGGCACATATCGAGAACCTGCAAATGATCTCTCATCTACAATTTTTCTCAAGTCTATCGCATCTCACGTTGGAGCTTTTGCATGAAAAGCATGAAACAGAAGACTTATCAGAGGCTAATTAACGGGGATGCAAGAGATCTGACGTTCTTAGAGGATGAATCTATACATCTCGTTGTTACCTCACCTCCATATTGGAATTTAAAACGCTATAATGAGAATCCAGACCAATTGGGCCATGTCGATGATTATGAGTCTTTTTTAAGGGAGCTTGAAAAAGTTTGGAAAGAGGTTTTTCGGGTATTGGTTCCGGGTGGCAGGTTAGTTTGTGTTGTCGGTGATGTATGTGTTTCGAGGAGAAGATTTGGACGCCACCTTGTTTTCCCTTTGCACGCGGATATCTGTGTTTTATGCAGAAAAATTGGCTTTGATAACCTTAATCCCATTATTTGGCATAAAATCTCGAATGCAAGTTTTGAAGTCGAAAACGGGTCAAAATTTTTAGGTAAGCCGTATGAACCGAATGCAATCATAAAGAATGATATGGAATTTATCTTAATGGAAAGAAAGCCCGGGGGCTATCGTAAACCAACTGAAGATCAAAGAAAATTGAGTAAAATCGAAAAAAAGGATTTTAATATCTGGTTTCAACAGATATGGAATATCACCGGTGCATCAACCAGAACTCATCCCGCGCCATTTCCTCTGGAGCTTGCAACTCGTTTGATCAGAATGTTTTCCTTCCACGAGGACACAGTTCTTGACCCGTTCTGTGGTACCGGCACAACCATGATAGCGGCCCTGAGATATGGAAGAAACAGCATAGGAATCGATATTGAACCCGAATATTGTCGAATGGCCGCGCGATACTTGAAAAAAGAGAGCAGCAATCTTTTTTTTAATACGGAATTGATATTTGAAAAAATGGCAGCTGACAGTTCAGGTCAACTGCAAGTCTGTGAAGATCAAGCCCTTTACGAAGTTAAGTCAGCCAGAAAGTCGCTGGAATAGGCCAACAAGGGCATGGAGATGGATTGAGAAAAGCTGGCGCTTTCCTCAACCACTCATGCCCCGCGTTAGCGATAATGAACAACGAGGAATGAAGATGCAAAAAAATTAGCAGTAGTATCCACTGCAAAATGGTTCTACGATCTTAATTTGCGCAATATGGAAAAGAAACATTTGAAAGGAGGAACAAATATGAGGACACTTGTGGTAATTTCGGCTTTGTTTTTAGCTTTATTATTATGTGCCGGTTGTACCAAATCTGGCGCTCCTTCATGTACTGACGAATCTGTAATAAAACTGGTATTGGATATTTCAGCAGGCGAATTAAGAAATCAACTCTTTGAAGCCGGTAAGATCGAGTATGGAGTCAGGGACGCTTTTGGCGTACTCCGCGGTACATATGATGATTTCGGTAAACTCAAGGACAGTCCGGGTTATGAGAAAGCGCGTGAACTTATGTCGGCTGTTGACAAACAGATCGCAACGGCAAACATCAGTCTCGCAAATATCAGGGTCAACTCTAAACGTGATGACATCAAGAAGTGCGGTTGTGGCGCGGATTTGGTTTTTTCAAATGGTAAAACCCACACTATCACTTACACTGCACAATTTACCGAAGACGGAAAAGTGTATGTTGAAGTGGCCGGTCTAAAGTAATATTGTTGTCGGCCTGATCGTAAGAGCTATTATAGGGAGAACAACCAAAATGGAAGAAGAACTTAATGGCATTGAGACAGAACTAAGAAATAGCCCTGCGGAGTGGCAATGGCACGTTGCTCAAATGATTACTATAATTCCGAGTGGTCAAATCGCCACATACGGGACAATTGCAGAAGCTGTTAACCGCAGACATGGGCATAGAATAAACGCGAGAAATGTCGCTTGGCTGAGAGCAAAGCTCTATGAATTATTATCCCACGAAACGGCGGTCCCACTCCACCGTGTTGCAAAGGCAGGTGATGTTGAATCTTTAGCTGACTCAGCGGAAACCAAAGAGATCAATGACGATCTGCGCGGGCGAGAAGGCTCATTGCAGAATACTGTGTGGTGGACGGCTTAATAAAAGCGGCGCTAACAAAAGCAATCCAGCCGATCGCTGCGCTCCGGCTGATTTCTTCGTTCTCCCCTCGCTCCGCTCGGGGAGAATGCGGCAGTTGAGCAGCGAACTCCTGAACCTCCCCTCCGCTCCGCTGCGGGGAGAACCAGGAGTTCGAGACAGATTGCCCCTCCGGGGCACTGCTCAACTGCCGCATTATATCCTAAACAACTCCTTACGTGTATATTAAAAAAACTTGACTTTTTTTAAAAAATGGCGACAATGTAAATTACATCCTAAAAGGAGGTGTTATAATGGCCGAGCCAACTAGGGAACAAATAGAAACAAATTATAAAGTTTTCCAAGAAAAGTTGCCCGACCTTATTAAAAGCCATTCTGGTAAGTTGGCACTGATGCATGATGGTGAGGTTGTGGCATTTTTCGATACTATGGCAGATGCTTATACCGCAGGAAAGAAAATATATAAAGAAGATGAATCCTTTTCTATACAGGAAGTCATCAATGCACCAATAAACTTGGGGTTTTTTTCTTATGCCATGTCTTAGTGGAAGATTTGATCCTATACAGGGAATTTTTATTAATATGGCAGTTGCAAAGCCGGGGGCGGAGTTCCGGGGAGGAGTTCCGGGGACAGGGAGTTCCGGGGACAGGATACTTAATTATTAGAAATGTAGAGTGGAGACAAGTGGTTAGCCATTGATATCGGATAAAAAAGATAGCCCAACCAGCCACTCAAGCCGACCGCGGGAACGTTCGGCGGTTTTCATCAAAGCCACTGGCGCGGCGGCTTAGCTTTTCGTTACTGAAGCATACACCTTAGTTCAAACCGCAAAGGAAAAGAATGAAAGATTGGATCTATGATGAATCTAAACATGTTGGTGTCGATTACTCGCAAAAAGACAATGCTAATTCTTGAAATATCATTTTTCTTCAGAACCCTTCACAGCTTTGCTAACCGTAGTATAGTGTATCCCTAAATGATCAGCAATCTCTTTCAGAGTATATCCATATTTAACATGGGCAGCATATACGTTACTGTTTCGTTTGGCTGCTTTCTCTCCTTTGGAAAATAGCTCGGACAAGCCGGGCCTCCTCACATATCGCTGTGCCCTCGGTATCTCTTGTATCTTCTCTTTGTCAAATAAATGCTCCTTGAACTTGTCTATAAACCCCTCTTCGCCCAGCAATATCTATCCTTGAAGGTCTTAATATTACTAACTATTAAGATTTCTCGCTATGCTCGAAATGACAAAAAGGGGGATTGTAACACCGTATCCAGGGGGAGAGAAAAAGCATTTTATACACTCAATTTGAGGGGAAAACCATACAACATCAAAGGACAATTGTTATGGAAGGCTGAATCAAGAGGAAGGTAAAATGTTAAACCTCCAATAAACCCTTTGTAAAATTCTTCTCTTTTACATGCCCAAGAACGGCCAGTGAGAGGTAGTCCTTATTAAAGATCTCCTCTGCCAACTGTATAACTTCCTCTTTAGCCACCTTTTCGATACCATCGATTATCTCATCTACGGTAATAAATTTCCCGAAATAGATCTCACTTTTGGCCAACCTGCCCATCCTGTTATCGATATTCTCGCACGCTAGTATCAGATTTCCTTTAAGTTGTTCTTTTGCCATTTGGAGTTGCCCTTTTTTCAGGGCATTGATCTTAAGCCTCCTGAGTTCTTTTATAACCAATTCAATTACCTTCTTTAAGGTATCTCCGTCAGTACCAGCATATATTGTGAATAGACCCGTATCGAAATATGCTGACATATAAGAATACACGGAATAAACTAACCCTCTTTTTTCCCTTATTTCTTGAAATAAACGTGAACTCATCCCTCCACCCAGCACAGCATTCAGGATATAGCTTGCATATCTTAGGGGATGAGTTTGTGAAGGCCCCTTGCTTCCAAGACAGACATGAGTTTGTTCAAGTTCTTTTTCTCGAATTAAGACTTGAGAAATTGGATTTGGTAAATCTTTGGCTGCATATCCATCCTCTTTCGGCAGGCTACCAAAGTCATCCTCGATCTTTCTAACAACTTCGTCATGCTTAAGATTTCCACAAACTGAGATGATTATTCTGTTGGAGGTATAGTATTCTTTGAAAAATTCGATTATCTTGGCTCTATCTATAGTACCAACGGTTTCTGGCTCTCCAAGGACTGGATAACCTAAGGGATGTTCACGAAAAAATACCCTGTTAAATAGTTCCTGGATATGCTCCTCTGGAGTATCTTCTACCATGCAGATTTCCTGGAGTATTACCTGTTTTTCTTTATCAATCTCTTTGGGATTAAAGGTGGAATTAAGAAGGATATCGGAGAGGAGGTCTATGGCAAGAGGAAGGTCTTTAGTCAATACCTTTGCATAAAAACTCGTATATTCCTTACTGGTACAGGCATTTAATATGCCACCAACAGAGTCTATCTCTTTTGCAATCTGCATTGCTGTCCTCTTTTTGGTCCCTTTAAAGAGCATGTGTTCAATAAAATGGGATATACCATTTTCATTTCTCTTTTCGTCACGGGACCCAAGGACAACCCAAACACCAATAGAAACGGAATTAACGTACGGTATCTCTTCAGTTACTATCCTAACCCCATTGTCTAAGGTAGTCTTTTGATACATCTTGTCCTGTTCTCTAATTCAAAGAACCTTTCAATCCATTACTCTTTAAGACTCATTCCCAACGCTTCTTTGCGACTGAGTTTGATTCTTCCGGCTTCATCGATACCGAGAACCTTAACTAAGACTTCATCACCCTCATTAAGCACATCCCTTACATCCTTGACCCGCTCTGTTGATAACTGAGATATATGTACCAAACCATCGACTCCAGGAAGAATCTCAACAAATGCCCCAAAGTTCATGATCTTCTTAACCTTTCCCTTATAAATCTCTTCGATCTGAACCTCTTGGCATATCTCTTTAATCATCTCAATTGCCTTATCACCAGCTTTGCTGTCAACTGATGCTATATTTATCTTCCCTGAGTCATCAATGTCTATCTTTGCCCCTGTTTTCTCAACTATATTTCTGATAACCTTCCCACCAGGACCGATTACATCTCGAATCTTATCAGGATTAATCTCCATAGTAATAATCCTTGGGGCATAGATGGATAAAGACTCTCTGGGCTCAGAAATTGTGGCCTTCATCTTATCTAATATATAGAGTCGGCCCTCTTTAGCTTGATAAAGGGCCTTTTCGAGTATATCTTTAGTAACCCCTTTAATCTTTATATCCATCTGAAGGGCTGTAATACCATCCTGAGTACCGGTAACTTTAAAGTCCATATCGCCTATATGGTCTTCATCTCCCAAGATATCTGACAATACAATAAAATCTTCATCTTCTTTCATCAAACCCATGGCTATCCCAGCAACACTGGTTTTTATGGGAACTCCGGCGTCCATAAGGGAAAGAATTCCTCCACAAACGGTAGCCATAGAAGAAGAACCGTTTGACTCTAAAACATCGGAAACAATCCTGATTGTATATGGAAAATCTTCATTCGAAGGCAAAACCCTTGCAATTGCCCTCTCGGCCAAAGCGCCATGCCCGATCTCTCTTCTGCCGGGGCCTCTCAGAAACTTAACCTCTCCAACGGAGTAAGGCGGAAAATTATAATGGAGCAGAAAGGACTTGTAGCTGTCTCCAAAGATGGATTCTATCTTCTTTTCATCCGTTGATGTCCCCAGGGTTGTAGTTGCCAATACCTGAGTTTCACCTCTTGTAAACACTGCAGAACCATGGGTTCTCGGTAAGACCCCAACCTCACAGGTAATCGGTCTTATATCATTAAAGCCCCTGCCATCGATCCGTTTTTTCTCCGAGACATACATCTCTCGAACCAGTCTCTTCTTTAACTCCTCAATATGCTCCTTTATCTCTTCTTCTCTTCCCTCGTATTCCGGTATCAGTTCCTCTATAGTCAGATGTTTGATCTCATCAAACATCTGGTATCTCTCAAGCTTCGCAGGTATCCTTATCGCATCACTGAGCTTTTCACGAGCTATATTCTCAATCTTCTTCTTGAACTCAGGTTCTATTACCTTACTTACAATCTCCCTCTTCGGTTTTCCTGCAATTCTTTTTAATTCTTCCTGAATTGTGAGGATTGGCTGCATGGATTCGTGTCCATACCATATAGCCTCCAACATAACATCCTCGGGAAGCATATTCGCTCCACCTTCCACCATAACCACCGCATCTCGGGTGCCTGCTACAAGAAGATCAAGATCACTTTCCTTTAACTGTGAATTTGTTGGATTACAGATAAGCTCACCATCGATCCGGCCTATCCTTACCCCTACTAAGGGACCTGCAAAAGGAATATCAGAAATCTCCAAAGCAGCAGAAGCACCAATCATTGCCAGGGTATCTGATTCATTCTCTTGATCTACAGATAAGACCGTTGCAATAATCTGGGTTTCATAGAAATACCCGTCTGGAAAGAGAGGTCGGACAGGTCTATCGATAAACCTTGAAGTAAGTATTTCCTTTTCACTGGCACGACCTTCACGTTTGAAAAAGCCACCAGGGATTTTGCCGGCGGCATAATTCATCTCTTGATAATCCACTGTTAATGGCAGAAAGTCAACTCCCTCTCTAACCTTTTTATCTGCTACAGCGGTTACCAATACTACTGTCTCTCCATACGTTACAAGCACTGATCCATTTGCCTGCTTTGCTAATTTTCCCGTTTCAATAGAGAGGGATCTTCCATTTACATCTACACTGACTTTTTCTATCATTTCCAATCATATCTCCTTTACGGATTTGAGGTCAGACCCCAAATCCTTTAATAATGGACCCAACTATAATTATAAAGAGCCTCATTTTCTTATACCAAGTTTCCCAATAATACTTCGATACCGATCAGTATCTTTTCTTTTCAGGTAATCCAACAATCGCCTTCTTTGGCCTACGAGTTTCATTAACCCACGGCGTGAATGATGGTCCTTCTTGTGTACCTTAAAATGCTCCGTGAGATAATTTATCCGCTCACTCAACAGGGCAATCTGGACTTCCGGTGATCCAGTATCTTTATCGTGAACTCTGTGTTTTCCTATCAATTCTTCCTTTTTCTGAGTATCTAACATTACCTTTAATACTCCTTTCCAAGAAATTGTCTAACCGATCTTTATCATATATGCCCTTCTTTGTAAAGAACGATCTTGATGTATGGCTAAGTGTTAAAAACTCGAATCAATTTACAAATCATATCCCACCCATCTTTCTTATCAGTTAATGGGGAAGTTATCAAAGACTCGCCTACGGCGATTAGATCGTCTTTTAAAGAAGTAATCCTTAGTCTTTCTCCTGTTTTAATATGGAATAGACAAATGTCTTTCACATCGTCGACTATAATCTGTTTACCATGCCTAACCCTTCTTGCCAGATCGTCATTTACCTTTATTTGAGGCAAGTTATTTAAGGCTTTATCTAATGGTATTACTTTGTCTTTTACTGCCCCATTTTTCAACAGGACTTCTAACTCATCTAGAGAATGAGAATCTTTGATATAAAAGCTACCACTTCTTATCCTTCTCAGCCCAACTAGGTGGGCACCACAACCCAATCTCTTGCCAATATCAGCACATAATGTTCTAATATAAGTACCTTTAGAACAGGACACATTAAATGAAACATAGGGAAGGTCAATCTTGGTAACATTAATTTTGAAGATGTGTATCTCCCTCTCTGGAGTATCAACGTATATACCTCTTCTTGCCAATTTGTAAAGGGGGGTCCCTTGATACTTTAAGGCTGAAAACACTGGTGGCTTTTGCTTAATATTACCTTCGAAGCTTATAAAGGTATCAATTATCTTATTATGATCCCCAGGAATCTGACAAGACTCTCTAATTACTCTACCAAACAGATCCTGGGTGTCTGTTTCTACACCCAGCTTTAAATCTGCTTCGTATTCCTTGTCATCGTTTATTAGAAATTGAACTATCTTGGTCGCTTCATTTATGCAAATAGGAAGAACACCAGTAGCCAGAGGGTCCAAGGTGCCTGTATGCCCTGCTTTATGAACCTTAAGTAACCTTTTCACCCTCTTTACAACATCATGAGAAGTAACCCCAGATGGTTTATCAATAATTAATATACCATTCATTAAAAAATACCTAGACTAACCTTCTACTAATAGCCTCAAAAACCTTCCCCTTTACCTCTAATAGACTGCCTCCGACATTCCCACCCGAAGCATTAGGATGCCCACCTCCGCTGAATTCCCTTGCAATATCAGCAACATCAACATCTTTGTTGGATCGAAAGCTAACCTTATAATAATTCTTGGATACCTCCCTGAACAAGACTGCCACTTTTACACCCAAAATGGATCTAGGGTAGGTTACTATATCTTCTGTGAGTTCTGGAGTAGCCCCTGTTTTTTTTAACATTGAAAGCGTTGCCACCACGGAAGCTATCCTTCCATTGCCTAAAATCTCCAATGTATTCAACACCAGCCCCAGTAATTTAAGCCTAGAAACAGGCATTTCTTGATAAATCTTTTCAGCAACGTTAGACGGATTGACCCCTATTCTAACCATCTCACTCGCAATATGAAAAGCCCTCTCAGTTGTATTAGGATTGCAAAAGGCACCGGTATCTGTTAATATGGCAGTATAGATGTTAAGAGCAATCTCATATGTAACCTCAATGGGAATATCCTTTAAAACAGCATATATGAGTTCTGCAGTGGAGCTGGATTGTGAATCAACCAATCTTATATCACCAAATCTACTATTAGTTATATGGTGATCTATGTTTATTATTTTTCTTATCTTCTCAATTTCCTTCCCTACCCTATCAAGGCCGCCACAGTCTAAAACAAAAGCGGCATCAAAACTAAGAGACCCGTCTATCTCATGAATAATCTCCGCACTCATAGGCAGAAATTGGAGATTCCGAGGGATGGGGTCCTGATTAAAAACCGTTACCTCTTTGCCAATATTCTTTAAGGAAATTGCCAGGGCGAGGGCTGAACCTATGGCATCACCTTCTGGATTAATATGGGAGGCAATCAGGAAGGCTTTGTTCCTCTTTATCTCTTCGACTATTTTCGCTTCCATTTCATCAGTCAGAGACGGTCCTTTTTAAGCCTTCAAGGATACTATCAATATGGCTTCCATACCTTAATGAACTATCAAATTTAAAGACAATATCTGGGATATAACGCATTCTCAACCTCTTTCCCAATTTCTTTTTAATATAACCGGATGCGCTATTTAGCCCCTTTGTAGTCTTTTCCAGTTCTCTATCACTCTCAACCATACTGAAGAATACCCTTGCCTGACGAAGGTCATCAGTAACTTCAACGTCAGTAATTGTCACAAAACCAATCCTTGGATCTTTAATGTCTTTTAATAAGATTTGAGCGATTTCTTCTCTAAGGAGGTCAGAAACCCTATCAGCCCTTTTGTAATCCATTAAAAATCCCCAGTGTTAGGGTTATATTAAAAATCCAGTATCTCTATCTCTGAGTTGAGTAGATCCACAACTCTCAGGTCATTGATAAAGTTAGCTATCTTGTCTAAAGAAGAATTGACATATCTTTTATCATTACCCACCACACAAAAACCCACCTGCGCTCTTTGCCACTTATCGTTCTCCCCTACCTCTGCTATGGATACATTGAACTTCTGTTTAACCCTATCAATGACCCGTTTTAAAGCCTGGCGCTTCCCTTTCAGGGAAGAGTTGTCGTGTATCATAATATCCAAACGGCAAACACCGATAACCATCTTCTTGCGTAGTAACTACTCAGGTGTTTAGGCTGAAGGCTAAAGTGCCCTAACAGTCTTCCACCTTCAGTCTATCTACCTGAGTAATTATGAGCCCATGTTTAGTCTCAAATCACAGGGTTGCTAAAACCTTTTCATAAGTATATGATTCAATAATATCGTCTACCTCCAAATCATTAAAATTTTCTATTCCTATCCCGCATTCATAACCAGATTCAACCTCTTTTACATCGTCCTTAAATCTCTTTAATGAATATATCTTTCCATCGTGAATTACTACATCATCCCGTAATAAACGAGCATGCTCACCCTTTACAATCTTTCCATTTAGAACAAAACTACCGGCTATAGTCCCAGTCCTGGATATAGTAAATGTGCTTCTTACCTCTGCCCTTCCTAATGTCTTCTCCTCCAGGGTTGGCTCTAATAAGCCCTCCATGGCTTTCTTCATATCGGATACTACATCATATATAATACTATAAAACCTGATACTCACCTTTTCTTGTTCAGCAATTTGCTGAACCTTTGTATCTGATTTAACATTAAAACCAATGATTATTGCATTTGAAGCAGAGGCTAACATCACATCAGACTCTACTATACCGCCAACGGAGGCATGAATACCATGTAACTTTATAGCATCAGTACTCAGTTCATTTAATGCCTTCAGAAGAGCCTCGATCGAACCCTGTACATCTGCCTTGACAATTATATTCAGTTCTTTTACATACCCCTCTTGAATCTTATCATAAAGGTTCTCCAATGCAATTTTGCTCGTTTTAACAAGTTCAGACTCCCTTTTCTTTTGCTGTCTGAACAATGCAACCTGTCTTGTTTTCTTCTCGTCATCAACTACAATAAAGCTGTCCCCTGCCTCGGGCACTCCAGAAAGTCCGATAATTTCTATGGGCATAGCTGGCCCCACTTGTGTTACCTTTTCTCCATTTTCGTTAATCAGCGCCCTTATCTTCCCAAATTTTACTCCAACTACAAAGGGATCACTGACCTTTAAGGTGCCTTCTTTAATAAGTACAGTAGCTACCGGGCCCCTACCTTTATCCAGTTTCGCCTCAATCACAACTCCCTTGGCTGCCTTGTTAGGATTGGCCTTTAATTCTAATAGTTCAGCCTGTAATAGGATAAGCTCCAGGATGTCATTTATACCCTGCTTTTTCTTAGCAGAAACCTCCACAAAGACAGTGTCTCCCCCCAACTCTTCTGGGACAAGTCCATATTCCATGAGGCTTCTCTTCACTCTCTCAATGTCTGCATTGGGTTTATCAATTTTATTAATTGCCACCATCAATGTCACACCAGCAGCCTTTGCATGGTTTATAGCCTCAACTGTCTGAGGCATCACACCATCATCCGCCGCCACTACCAGAACTACAATATCGGTAACTTGCGCCCCCCTAGCCCGCATCGCTGTAAAGGCTTCGTGGCCCGGGGTATCTAAAAATACTATGTCACCTTTTGGGAGACTTACGTGATAGGCTCCTATATGCTGTGTAATACCGCCTGCTTCTTTGCCTATGACATTAGTCTCACGTATAGCGTCTAAAAGAGAGGTTTTCCCATGGTCTACGTGCCCCATTACAGTAACCACAGGCGGCCTATGCACTAATTCCTCAAGGGCATCTTCCTCTTTTTCCAAAATATCTTCATCTATTGGTATACTTTCAACAGAGTAAGAAAACTCACTGGCAATTAAGGAGGCGGTGTCAATATCCAAAGGTTGATTAATCGTTGCAACAACTCCCAAGTCCAACAACTTCTTTATCACATTACCCACCTTAATTCCCATCTTCTTAGCCAGTTCATTAACCGTAATAGTTTCCAATATCCTTATCTTTCTCTTAATTGCCTTTGGAATAGTAATCTCTGTCTTCTTCTTTATCCGCTTAGGTGGTCCTTTCTTTACCGCTGTGCCCCTAGAAGGTTCAAGAACATCTTCCTTTTCATATAAATCCTTCGTTGTACGGTCTTCCTTCTTCTTATAAATTACCTTCCTTCTGGAGGGCTTTAACTTTATTGGGTCTTCAGCCTCTCTCTTTGTCACTTTTTTACCAGGTTTTACCCTCGCCTGATCTTCATCCTCTTCTATTTCCGCAAGTCTTTTTAAATCCTTCTTCCTCATGGGAAGCTCGGTTTCAATACTAACGGGTTCAGGTACCACTTTTCCTGGTTCAATCGCTTTTCCTTCGATAAGTTCTTCCCTTTTTTCGACAATTTCTTCTGGTGCAGTTGAAGGAGGAGCCACTTGCGGCAAAGGTTCTTCAACCTTTGGTAATTCAGCTTTCCTAGCCTCGGCATCTAACGTTTCAATGTCTGGTTCTATCTTCTTCATTCTTCTCCGAATAACCGTAGGCTTTACCCTCTTTTCAATAAGTTCCTGAGCTTTAACTCCAGTAAGACGATTTTTAATCACCTCAACTTTTTCTTCCTCAATAGAACTCATGTGGCTCTTAGCCTCTATGCCCAGCTTTGCGAGTTCATCAATGAATTCATTGTTTGTCATCCCCAATTCTTGAGCCAACTCATACACTCTAACCATTCTATCCCCCCAAAAGGAATATAGTTCTACTTTGCCTCATCTTCCTCTCCGCTTGCTACCGACATATCTTTTGTCGAGACCTCACCACTTTTTTCTAATTCCTTTTGTTTCAAGTATTCTTCAGCGGTTTTTTTAAGTCTATCGGCTTTTTTCTCACCTATACCCTCTACCTTGGTAAGCTCCTCAATACTTGCACTAAAAATGTCATATGCTGAAAAAAACCCCCTATTAAATAAAGCACCTGCTGTAGAATAGCCTATTCCAGGAATATCAATAAGAGACTTATGTATATCTTCTGAAATTCCAGCAACTTTTGATTCACTCTTGATATCTATCTTCCACCCTGTAAGTCTGGCAGCCAAACGTACATTTTGTCCTTTCTTCCCAATAGCCAAAGATAACTGATCATCGGCAACAATGACCTCCATTGTCCTCGCTACATCATCAATTATCACTTCAGAAATCTCTGCAGGAGACAAAGCATTACATACAAATTTAGCTGGATCATCACTCCATGGAACTATATCTATCTTCTCTCCATGCAATTCTTGTACAACACTTCGTACTCGAGAACCCTTCATACCTACGCAAGCACCGACTGGATCAACGTCCAAATCCCCCGAGTAAACCGCTATTTTGGCTCTGCTACCCGGTTCCCTCACAGCGCCTTTAATCTTCACAATTTGCTCAGAAATCTCTGGAACTTCAACCCCAAATAGCCCTATAAGCAATCCTGGGTGGGTCCTCGAAAGAATGATCTGTGGCCCCTTGGAAGACTTGAGAATGTCCAAGATATAGGCTTTAATTCGGTTCCCCTGAGTATAGACCTCTTTTGACACCTGCTCATGGGGTGGAAGGATAGCTTCTGCTCTTCCCAAGTTAACAATTATGTTGTTTCTGTCAATACGATGGATAATACCATTAACCAGTTCCCCCTTACGACCTTTGTAGTCGTTATAAACATTCTCTCTCTCGGCATCCCTAACCTTTTGGATTATAACCTGCTTAGCAGTTTGAGCCGATATCCTGCCAAATGTACCTACATCCATTTTTATACCAAGGCTATCACCAATCTCAACTCCAGGATCCAGTTCAACAGCTTCTTCAAAAGATATTTCTACACGTAGGTCTTTAACCTCATTCACTACAGTTTTAAATTCAAACAGTTCAACTTCACCCAGTTCCTCATTAAAATTGGCTTCAATGTCTTGATAGGGACCAAATCTCTTTTTGGCTGCTGTCAACATAGCAGATTCCAAAGCTTCTATAAGTATTCCCCTGTTAATCCCCTTGCTTTTTCCAACTTCATCAATCAAACGGGTCAGATCCGAAATCACTTTTTAATCTCCCTTATTTTGGGTCATTTAAGTATGGATTAGAAGTAACTATTCAGGCACAAAGAGGCAAAGGCACATAGGCACAAAGTTGAAGGAATACGATCGGAATGCAGCCCGCCTCTGGCGGACAAGTACCGCTTTGTAAACATCTTATAGGAACTTAAACAACTCATTCTCTCCATATCTCTCGACTTTGTGCCTTTGGTGCTCTGTGCCTTTGTGCCTACCTGAGTAGTTACGATTAGAACTTGTATATTAAATTGGCTTCCGATATCTTATCGAAAGGCAAATTGATAATTTCATCTCCAACCTTAATTTTTACCACCCCATCTTTATAATCCAAAAGCCTACCTTTGAAATGCTTCCATCTACTTATTGGATCGTCTACTTTAAACCTAACCAGTCTGTCTTTATGTTTTACAAAATCCTCTTTTCTTTTCAATGGTCTGCCGAGCCCAGGAGAAGAAACCTCCAACACATAGGAATGTGGAATCAGCTCGTCTATATCCACCAGATGACTTGTCTGTCCGCTAATATTAGAACAATCATCTATTGTTACTCCTCCCTCTTTATCGATATAAAGCCTTAAAACCCACCCCCTTCTTTCTCTCCTGTACTCAATGTGCACAAGTTCCATGCCCTCAGATATAACAATCGGCTCTACTATCTTCCTTACAGATTCCAGAATATCAGCAGACATTGTTGCTCATTTGGGGGTTGGGGTTACACTAAAACCCCTTTTATAATAAAAAAGTGGGCTTTAAGCCCACTTTTAGTGAACTTTAATAAATTGACATTTAAAAAATAACGCAAAATTCCATAAGTTGCAAGAAAAAAATGTTTGATTTAAGAAATGAACCCATAGCCTATTAGGTTTCCTCTTTGATTAAAAGTGGAGCGGGCAACGGGATTCGAACCCGCGACACCAAGCTTGGGAAGCTTGTACTCTACCAACTGAGCTATGCCCGCTCACTATATGAGTATTCTAATTCCAGATATGTTGTAATTCTATTAAATATTTAAAATTTAGTCAACGATTATTTAACAAGGCGGTAGCCTGTGGCCAGTTCAGCAACTATCCTTACTCTTTCCCCCATTTGGTTAAAAGATGTTGACTATTCAGGCAGGCGCAAAGGCACAGAGTACCAAAGGCACAAAGAAGGAAAAAACAACGAAACGACACTGATCTGCTTTGTGCCTATGTACCTTTGCCACTTTGTGCCTGAGCAGTTACAAAAGATGTGTTACTAACATTCCGTCAAATTCTGATTGACAAAAAATATTTACAGGTTTAGAATTTCTACAAAATATAACTTACAGTTCAATAATTGTAAGGCGGGCAGCAAGCTCGCGCCACCGCCGGTCAGCTCACCGTTATCCTCATCGAAACTGAATTGACACGAACTTGATCTGTACACACAAATGATGTACAATTCAAATATGAGATATGAATGGGACCCGCAAAAGAATGAGTGGTTAAAACGAGAAAGAAATATCTCATTCGAGAAAATAGTCTTTCATCTATCTCAAGGTGATGTATGGAAACTTGCAGATCATCCCGACCAGGAGAACTACCCCGGGCAAAGAATATACTTCGTCATTGTAGAAGACTACATTTATCTTGTTCCTCATGTTGTTGAAAAGGACTACGTTTTTTTGAAAACGATTATTCCCAGCAGAAAGGCAACCAGGGCATACAAGGACGAGCAGGAGGGCTAACACATGAAATACGATAAGGAAGAAAAAGCTATTGTTGATGCTTACGAGAAAGGGAAAATGGCTCTTTCCACCCCAACAAAAAGGGAAATTGAGGCAATCAAGGCAACGGCACGAAAGACGTTAGTAAAAGACAAACGAATTACCATACGTCTCTATGATCATGATTATCAGGGCATTCAAAAGAAAGCCATCGAAATGGGCATCCCCTATCAAACTCTCATTTCCGGCATAATTCATCGGTATATTGAAGGGGACTTGATTTCAAAGACCGGCTAACCAGTCAATCAACCCGACCGGGGACTCCTTCGTGTGGTGGGGCCATTTCCGTGGCCCGGCGGGTTATCTTTACGTTAGGCGCGCGACGCGAATTGAAAGAGGGTGATTCAAATGGCAACAATAAGTGAAGTAGTGAGAAAATGCAAAGCGGCTCTTGAAAGCCATTATGGTTCTCAGCTCAAGGGTCTGATTCTGTATGGGTCTGTAGCACGCAACCAAGCTGACTCAATGAGTGACATTGATCTGCTCGTTTTGTTAAGCAAACCCTTCGACTATTTTTCAGAACTGCGTCAAGTTATAGATGTGCTGTACCCCATCCAATTAGAGTCAGAGCAGCTTATTTCTGCCAAACCCGTTCCTCCGGATGAATTTGAGAGCGGAAGGATTCAATTCTATCGAAACGCAAAACGGGAAGGAATACTGGTATGACGCCAGAATACGAGCAGGAAATCGCCGCCAATCTTGAACGAGCAGAGCAATCTATACAAGCGGCTAAAGACCTGGCTGTTAAAGGCTACCACGATTTTGCAGCGTCGCGTGCGTATTATGCAGCCTTTTACGGAGCCACAGCGGTTTTGCTCAATGGGGGTTTGGATTTCAGCAAGCATAGCGGGGTCATTGCTTCGATTCATCAGCGATTTGTCAAGACGGGGAAATTGAGCAAGGAACAGGGCAAGGATTTGAATTGGCTTTTTGAAATACGCAATGTTGGGGACTATGGGGGCACAGCACATGTGTCTCAGCCAGAAGCGGAGCGGGCGATTCAGGCTGCGGAGAGTTTCTTGCGTGCTATCAAGTCCCTGCTCCACAGATGAACAAAGGCAAAACACCGCCTAACCAGACCTACCCCACCTACCTTTAGGCAAAAAGAGTCAAGTAAAGAAAGTTGCCCCGTGAGACCTATCCCCGTCTACAAGGCGGGGCATTACGGCCTCACGGAAAGCCGGCGACTTTCATAGTTTAATTCAAAATTACCATTCATCCCCGTTCACAGCGGGGCATTCTGGCTGTTTTCGTAAAGATTTAGCTTCTCCTTAAGAACGTTATGGACAATCTGAATACCCATAATATTGCCTCACTCTACGAAACATTCGAACCCAAGGAAGCCAGACGTTTGGCGGAACGACTTGATATCCATTACACGCCAAAGCACGGTAGCTGACTGAACATGGCGGAACAGACAAAGAGAACTGAAACAGATGAATGCTAAAAAGACAGAAAAGAGAAGAAGGCTTAAACCCATTATAATTTCATTTGTTATCGTGTCTGTAATCGGGTATCTCATCTATACCGGGTTGAGGGATACCATGACTTACTATCTGACGGTAAGCGAGGTATTGGCCAAATCATCAGAAATCCAGAATCAAACAATCCGTGTAGGGGGAAACGTATCCCCTAATTCTGTACAATGGGATCCCAAGGATTTAAGGCTGCTTTTTAAAATAGAAGACGATAAATCCAGCCTTAACGTTGATTACAGAGGGGTTGTCCCTGATTCTTTTAAACCTGGAAGGGAGGTTGTCGTAGAGGGAACATATAAGAGCAATGGACAGTTCGTGGCAACGACAATCATGCCGAAGTGTGCATCAAAGTATGAGTAAAGATAACTACATCATTGAAGTCAGGGGGCTGGTAAAGAAATTCGGTTTTAAAACAGTCCTGCGCAAGATTGACCTCTCTTTAAAAAAGGGCGATTTACTGGTGCTCTTTGGTCCCAATGGAGCAGGGAAAACAACATTAATCCAAATCCTATCTTCCTTGATGTTGCCAACATCAGGCAAGGTTTGGATCGCAGGGTTTGATACCGGATACGACAGGGAAGCTCTCCATAAAGTCATCGGGGTTATTTCACACAACACATTTCTGTACAATAATCTATCCGCCCATGAAAACCTTAAATTCTATGGGAGAATGTATAAGGTAATGAATCTAAGAGAGAGGATTGAAGAGGTTATAGGACTGGTAGGATTGAGAGGATACATGAACGATCATGTCCAAACCTTTTCTCGTGGGATGCAGCAGCGCCTTTCTGTGGCCCGAGCGATAATCCACGACCCATTGATATTCTTTCTGGATGAACCTTTTACCGGTCTTGACCAACACGGTGTTGAGGATTTCAAGCAAATCCTGAAAAAATTTCGAGATCAGGGGAAAACCATCGTCATGACATCTCATGATTTAGACAGAGGGTTGGAGCTGTGCACTCAGGCAGCGATCTTAAAATCAGGGAATCTTGTTTATAAGGAAGATGTATCGAATATAAGTCAAGATGATTTTAAAGATATCTATTTTCAACATACAGGTGAACAAAAAATGCCTGTATATGTGTATTGAGAGTTTTGAAAAAGTATCCCTTTTCGCTTCAGCATCCATTTTTTGACCCATCTAAGCTCGCTTCATTGAAAATTTACAAACTCCCCGCCTCTGGCGGGTCAAACATGTAAATTTTCTACATTACGCTTGCTAAGAAGGGTTCCCCAAAAAATCTATGAATTCGCTCTCAGGAATACTTTTTCGAAAGAAACCAGGTTTTATCCTTATGACTTTTATTCAAAAAGTGTGGGCCATCGTGTGGAAAGACATCGCATCTGAACTCCGCACCAAAGAGATGCTCCTCTCAATGTGCCTCTTTTCCTTCCTGGTCTTGATTGTCTTTAACTTTACCTTCGATACAGGATTAAAAAATTTAAGGGAAAACATCTCAGGGATCCTCTGGGTAGCATTTATATTTTCGGGTCTAATGGGATTGGGCAGGTCCTTTGGTGTGGAACGAGACAAGGGGACTCTTCATGGTTTACTCCTATGCCCGATAAGCCCATGGGGAATATATCTGGGAAAAATGATCGGGGTTTTCATCTTTATGGTAGTTATGGAGATATTTACTTTATCTGTATTTACCGTTCTGTATAACATAAATATCATACCATTTCTATTGCCCCTGGGGTTGATTATTTTTTTGGGGACATTGGGTTTTGCTACTATAGGCACAGTCTTTTCCGCCATGTCTGCAACTACAAAAGCAAGGGATGTGATGCTGTCGATTCTCGTATTTCCTATCTCCGTTCCCATGATTATTGCTTTGGTTAAAGCAACTTACATAATTCTCTGGGGAGGAGCGATACAGGAGATATATCCATGGCTAAAGATTTTGATTGCATTTGATCTGGTTTTTCTTCTACTTGCCTATTTAACATTTGGTTTTATCATAGAGGAATAATATTGACACACAATCGAGCCTTTCTCAAAGTATTCCAATTCGTTACCTTTTTTATGATGCTTCTGGCTCTTTATGCCATATTTGTTTATGCCCCTGTTGAAAAAAGCATGGGCATTATACAGAAGATTTTCTACTTACATGTACCTTCTGCTTTTTTGGCTTTTTTTGCCTTTTTCATAACCTTTATAGCCAGTATTCTTTACCTTTATAAAAGAGATAACCGATGGGATACAATAGCCTTTTGTTCTGCAGAGATAGGGGTCATATTCTGTACCATTGTTTTGATAACCGGCCCTATATGGGCGAAACCCATCTGGAACGTATGGTGGACGTGGGATCCAAGATTAACGACAACTTTGATTCTCTGGTTTATTTATGTTGCCTATCTCATGCTTCGAAGCGTAGCAGGGGAAAATCGGCGATCAAACTTTTCTGCAGTATTCGGGATTTTTGGGTTCGTTAATGTCCCTATTACGTTCCTGGCTATCAGGCTATGGAGAACTATACATCCCTTAGTTATCACAGGGAAGGGCATTAATATTTCTACGCCGATGATTCATACATTAATAATTGCATTTGTCGCTTTTTGTCTACTTTTCTTCTGGCTTCTCATAAACAGGATTGGGTTGGAGAAGATGAGATTAAAGGTCGAGGAGATCAGAGCCTCTATAGAAGACAAAATTCATCTTGAACACGAAAAACAGGGAGGATAATTCAATGGCTGGCACCCTTTATCTCTTTGCTGCCTTTAGTATCACATGGTTAATTATCTTTGTTTATATCTTCAGTATCTCCAGAAGGCAGAAAACACTCGAAAGGCAGATCGAAAAAATAAGTGAGGCATTGAGAGACCGTTTGTAAGCTGTCCTTCTTTAAAGGGGGGTAAGAAACTATGGCAGAAGATTCGGTACGTGGTGTGGAAAAGATCACCCTTCCCATTCAGGGGATGACCTGCGCATCGTGTGTAGCCAGGGTGGAAAAGGCATTGAACAGCGTGAAGGGGGTTGTTAAGGCAACCGTAAATCTGGCCACAGAGAAAGCCACCGTTGAATATTCCCCAGAAATAGTATCTGTAAGAGAACTCAAAAGGACTGTTACTGATTCGGGTTACAAGGTACTGGATGTGGAAGAGAAGGATCTTGTGGAAAAGGAGAAGGCTGCCCGGGAAGCAGAATTCAAAAGGCTGAGAAACAAACTTTTCATCGGTGTGATTCTGGTTATTCCGATTTTCCTCCTGGGCCACTGGGAAACCCTTGGCCTGGACAGATTGTTGGAATGGGACAGACAGACCAACTTTATACTCCAACTTCTCTTTCAAACCCCCATACAGTTCTGGGTTGGTTGGCAGTTTTATGTAGGCGTGTGGAAAACCGCAAAACATAGAACCACAGACATGAATACCCTGATCGCTGTGGGAACCTCGGCAGCGTATGCATATAGTGTAATAGCCATTTTCCTGCCAGAATTGTTTAGTGCAAAGGGATTGATAGCTACGGTCTACTTCGATACGGCTGGGACCATCATTGTGCTGATTCTCCTCGGCCGTTTGTTGGAAGCTCGAGCTAAGGGTCAGACCTCCGAAGCTATAAAGAAACTCATGGGACTCCAGGCAAAAACTGCCCGAGTGTTACAGGGTGGGAAAGAGATTGATATTCCTATTGAAGAGGTTGAAGTGGGTGATATCGTGGTTGTCAGGCCTGGAGAGAAGGTCCCTGTGGATGGTATTATCAAAGAGGGTCACTCCTCTTTAGACGAATCCATGATCACCGGAGAGTCTATCCCTGTGGAGAAAAAGGCTGGAGATAAAGTAATAGGGGCTACTATCAACAAAACCGGGACATTTCAATTCGAGGCAAAAAGGGTAGGAAAAGATACGATGCTCTCTCAGATCATAAAAATGGTTGAAGAGGCACAGGGTTCAAAACCCCCCATTGCCCGTATGGCAGATATCATTGCCAGCTACTTCGTGCCTGCCGTCATTGGAATCGCTATACTCACCTTCGTCATTTGGTATTTCTTTGGCCCAGTTCCCGCCTTAACCTATGCCATGCTTAACTTTGTGGCAGTTCTCATCATTGCCTGCCCATGCGCTCTCGGTCTGGCAACCCCTACATCCATCATGGTAGGAACGGGTAAAGGGGCGGAGAATGGTGTGCTTATCAGGAGTGGAGAAGCCCTGGAAACTGCCCATAAGTTGAACGCTATTGTCCTGGACAAGACGGGTACCCTGACCAAAGGGGAACCATCCGTGACCGATATATTGACCAGCAAAGACTTTAAACCCGAAACAATCCTCATGCTCTCAGCCTCAGCAGAAAGGGGGTCAGAGCATCCCCTTGGCGAGGCAATTGTTACTAAAGCCAAAGAACAAGGGCTAACCCTGGAGGCACCATCGGATTTTAATGCCATTCCAGGCTATGGTATTGAGGCTGCCATAAATGGCAAAAAGGTCTTGCTGGGTAATATAAAGCTTATGCGAGACAGGAAAATCGAAATCGGAGACCTTGAGAAAGAGGCAGAAGACCTCTCCAACCAGGGAAAGACCCCTATGTATGTGGCTGTTGATGGAAGTCCTGGAGGAATTATTGCGGTAGCAGACACCCTGAAGGATAATTCGAAGGAGGCTGTGGCCACATTATACAAGCTGGGACTTGAAGTAATCATGATCACAGGAGACAACCAACGAACCGCCAGTGCCATAGCCAAACAGATAGGGATAAAGAGGGTGCTTGCAGAAGTACTTCCGCAAGTTAAAGCCAGTGAAGTCAAAAAATTGCAGAAAGAAGGGAAAAAAGTGGCTATGGTTGGGGACGGGATTAATGACGCCCCTGCTTTGGCACAGGCAGATGTAGGCATTGCTATTGGTACAGGTACAGATGTTGCCATGGAAGCAGCGGATATCACACTTATTAGTGGAGATTTACAGGGTGTGGTTACGGCAATTGCCTTGAGTAAAGCCACTATAAGGAACGTCAGGCAGAACCTTTTCTGGGCATTTGCTTACAATACCGTTCTGATTCCAGTTGCCGCTGGTGTTCTCTTTCCCTTTTTCGGAATCCTCCTCAACCCCATCTTTGCAGCGGCTGCCATGGGACTCTCATCTGTTACTGTAGTATCCAACGCTCTGAGATTGAGGAGGTTTAAGTCGCCTATTGCTACAGTGATTTAGTACTATAGTGACAGTTTTTGCGTAACCTTTCCCCTCCCCCTTGATGGGGGAGGGCGAGGGTGGGGGTGACATATTTGAGAGCAAACCAGCTTGAAGGATTCAAATCACCCTCCCCTTAATCCCCTCCCCTCAAGGGAGGGGAAAGTAGTTGGTGATACTTCCATTAAGGAAGGGGAATTTACCCACTTGAAATGAGAAAGAGCCTTTGATATGCAGAAAGACAAATTAAATGGTTGCAAAAAGATTATCAAGAGATTATTAATCATCTATAATGAGTTAAGTAAGTTCTGAGAGTTCATAGGGTAATTTAATGAAGAAGCTTTAAGAACAACTTTTATCCTTCTGTATATCATTGCGGATATGGAGATATGCAGAACTGTAGAATAACTTGTTGTCGAGGACGCTTCGCGTCCTCGACAATCGCTGCGGATTTTATCCGCTTGTGTTCGGCGCGAAGCGCCTCACAACAAGCGAATGCAGCAGTCAATCCAGTCGGCAAACAAGTTTGCCCCCTGTCTTGCTGCTGATCCGCAGCGATTATATGGAGGACTAATAGATGAAATTGACTGATCGAGAAAAGGACTTATCAGAAGCCCTATCGGGAACAGCAAAATCAGCTCTTTCTCTAATTCCGGGATTAGGCCAGGCAATTGCAGGTTGGGATGCTTACAAAAGAAGCTCCTTTGATAGAAATCTAAAAAGGACTATTTCCTATCTCAAGGATAAAGTGGACGATTTTGAGTCTTTCTTTTCTGATGATTGGGCTAGATCAGAAGAAGGCCAACAGTTCGCAAGAAAAGTCTTTGATTCTGCTTTTGATGCACAAATGGAAGACAAGCAGGAATTATTTATAAATGCATTAGTTAACGGTGTGCGAGACAAAGAAACTTCTAACCTAGAAAAACTTAAATTTGTTGATATCTTGAGGCATTTGTCCTTAGCCTCACTAATGATCCTAGCTGATATACACTTGATGTTTAAATCCAAAGTTAAAAGACCTGGCCGACCAGGTTCATCTGTCGATGGTAGTCCACTTGTAGATCCAGGTAATATTGCACAAGAGTTGAGCGATAAATACCACCCATACCTAATAAACGCTTCTATTTATGAAATGGAAAGCCAAGGATTATTCAGCAACATTCATGAGTGGCGTAAGGCCACGAACGGAAAATATGTTTCTGGAACCTATTTCAATGAGGCCTTATCATATACAGATTTTACGTTCCGGTTTGTTGAATTTATTACCACAAAAGAAGGGCCGAAGCAATTACCAGGCAATAAAAGGTAATCATATAACATCACAATTCACCTGATCAGTTACAGCCTGGGGCTTCCTCTGCCAGGTGATTGTGGGCGTTCTCCCTTCGCTTCGCTCAGGGAGAACGCGGGGCTGAGCCATGTGCCCCATCCCTCCGCTACGCTGCGGGAGAACCAGGGGCACGAAACCAATGACCCTACGGGTCATGGCTCAGCCCCGCGTTGGGCAATGACATAACGACCTCGACAAAGGAAAAAAGCAATATGGATACGTGGGAATTAGGATCGGACATCACCCTTGACCGGATATTTCGGAAGATAGACATTATCGTTGAGAATATTCATCAGCATGCGGTAGAGCCGCTATTCTCAATGGACATAAAGAGGAGAAGCGCCGGTCTTCCATATTCTGCTGTTTCAGACGAATACGTCCTGAAACGTATGATCAGACTGATTGCATTCAGTGAAAGAGTGCAGTCAAAGGTAATTGACAAAATGGAGCCTGTTCAATAATTCAAATTTATCACAGGGCTGATTTTGCCGGTTTTGATGTGATCAAAAACGATATCATGGGTCAAGACGATATCATGCTCAATTGTATGGATGGTGACATGGTCGAGCCCCT
>Ga0210051_1001183_pt1 | contig 26267 bp, 22 predicted proteins | sample CryGey092014_all_FD_185464 | JGI IMG/M metagenome (GOLD analysis project Ga0210051, IMG submission 185464) | Groundwater microbial communities from aquifer - Crystal Geyser CG23_combo_of_CG06-09_8/20/14_all (SPAdes) (version 2) | ecosystem: Environmental > Aquatic > Deep subsurface > Groundwater...
TTGATATAAAAATTATCCCGCTTGGCGGACAGTCAGCAATTGGTGTACAGAATTGCTGGTTGATAATTTACAAAAACATTCAAATATTACTTGATTGTGGTCGAAAGATCGCCAATTTGAGAAACTATGATAAAGGAGAAATTCCTAATCATTTCAATCCTGATTATTCAAAAATTGATTTTTCAAAACCATTATATGTCATTTTGTCCCACGGGCATCTTGACCATATTTTAGGTTTAGTTAAGCTAGTTCAGCTTTGTAAAGAGTGTAATTGTCATGTAGCTATCTATGGTGCTGAAAAGACAATCAAGGTTGCCAAAAGGATATTGCGTGTCAACAAACTTATTGAGCTGGAAACACTTGTTTATGATTTTATAGAATTTAATACCAATAGTTATTTTCAAGTCGCTGAGATTATAATTGAGTCTTTTGAAGTCTTTCACTCAATCCCCGGTTCGGTTGGCTTGGTCTTAACAATTGAAGGTAAAAAAATAGTTTATTTGACTGACTTCAAGTATTGCCGTGATTCTGATCCACAAATCCCGCAAACCTCTCGTAGGTTTCAGAAAATTGGTAAACAGAATATCGACACATTGATTGTGGATGTGACTGGTATCATTAAAAACGGGTGGGTTAGTCCCGTCTCGTTGGTCACTCATCAATTTAGAGAAATATTTGAAGACAAGAACAATGCTGAAAAAAGAATTTTCATTACCACTTTTGCATCCGATATTCAAACCATCGGAGAAATTGCTGATCTAGCAAATGTGGTTGGTGGTCGACTAGTTGAGTTTGATGGTGCCACAATGAAATTCTTTGCTGAAGACATTGAACTAGAGAATCAAGATCAATATACAAATCCGCCAGTTATCTTTGTAACCGGTTCTCAAGGTGAAAAAGGGTCCAGTCTTGGCAAAATTGCCAAGGATGACCATTTCATTTTTGAGTTAAATGATAATGACCTGGTAGTTTTTACTTCTGCTACCCTTGGACAAAATGCTTTGCAAGTGGAGGCGATGATTGCTAGCCTAGAACAGCAAGGTGCCAGTGTGCTTATTGCCCGGCACGAGTCCGGGCATGGCGCCAGAAAAGATATAATCCAAGCAGTTCTCGATTTTCTGCCAGATGTGGTGATCCCTTGCCATGCTGGTCGAGCCAATCGGGAAAAGCTAAAAGAAATAATCGAAAAAGACGAATTTCTTTCTTCTCGAGTCACGGCTTTGTTGCTCGAAGACGGAGATTCGTATCAGATGTAGCAATATCCCGCCCAGCGTACCGAAAGGTACAAACGGCGGGTTTTATTATTTGTTTTTATTGCCTATATAACCTATAAAACTTATCTTACCTATTGACAATCCCAACAATATATGCTATGCTATCAGCACAATCGTTCGTTGACATAGAAATCTTTTTATCAATTTCTGAAAAATATAATATCTCTAATCTAAAACCGTAATCATTCGGTCAGGGAAATATATTATAAAAGAAATTTGGTAATTAGAAATACAAAAAAAGAAGGAGAAAAAAATGGGAAAGAACATCCCAATACGTCGGCATGAGGCTGGCGGACAGAGAGAAAAAAAGGATGATCAGCACCCACTAAGAGACGGGCAGGCTGATGTCCTTGTTACGGTAGTCGGTACGCACGGCAGTGAGCGTGCGTACGCAGAGGTAGCACAGATTATCTCCTCGAATATCGAGGAGCTGGACGAAGGCATGAAGGTTTTCGTCCAGGATACGGTTGCCGAACGAATGGTTCGCGACCGAAAAGGGCAATGGGGCCCCGGATCACAAATGGTGGTCCGGGTATCCCGGAATACGAGTGAGAAGTTCTCCCAAAAGTGGCCCCTTTGGGGATTCTTTTGGGACATGTACCACACGGACAATGTCCGAGTGGTACCCCGTGACCCCGACGATGTCGTCGAGGAGCAAAATGCCTCGTCGATCGAGAGTCTTGAGAAAGAAATACTCAGCCTAGTTGAGCGCAAAGAAGCGCTCAATGTTAACGACACCCGTCTCGAGCAGAAGACGCTCGAGGCTGTCTGTGCTCTCGAGTTGCTCTTGTCCGAGGAGGATATGGGTAAAATCGATGAGCGAGAAGGGGCGGCAAAGATCGCGTTGACTTCGCTAAAGAAGTCAATCGCGATACTGGAGCGCCCGGCTGAATTTCAGTTGGGAGTTAAGGACCGATGTGGGTCCTTGGTCGAGCGCCTCCGGGCGTCGATCAAGAAGATGCCACCGCCCACTCGAAAGAATGGCAACGGCTCCTCCCCGAGTGGGGAGGAGGGTCACCTAACGGTGACCATTGCTGACATCGTCGGCGATCTGGAGCTGAACCCCGCCCAGGACAACCCCGACGATGTCGTCGAGGAGCCGGAAGCCATTCCGGCATAACACTTCCCCCTGTTCTAGGCACCCCGCATTCGTTGGGCAGGGGTAGAAAGGAGGTGATGGGCTTTGAAGAAGCCTGGTCATCTGGAATTTTGGGGCGCTGGGGCGCCCGTTGAAGACTTAAAGGGAAGCCATCCCCAGTTCCGGCTTCCCGAACCCCTTTCCTGGTAGGGGATGCTTAAATAAACCGGGAGGAGAGAGCGACCAGGAATGGCTCTCTCCTCCCATCCATTTACAAACCTGTCAGCAATGCGCTGAGCGGGTTTTTTCTTGTCAAAAAACGAGAGAGAGTAGGAAAAGTAGGTTTGGTAGGTAACTTAGGTCAAGTAGGTTATAATACTAATATGTCTTTGCGGTATGAAAACTTAATAATTTACAAACAAGCTGTTATTATCTTTTCTTTGATCTAAATGATTATTTTTGTAAAACCTATCTTAAGGACTATGCTGAAAAGCGAACCGTTGAACAGATGCAACAAGCGTCAAGAAGCGGAAAACAAAACATAGTTGAAGGTATCTCAGAGATTAGTACAAGTTTACAGATAAATTTAGTGGCTGTTTCAAAAGCATCTTACCTAGAGTTTCTTGAAGATTATAAAGACTATTTGAGCAGAAACAGATTTAAAGTTTGGGACAAAAATGACCCTAGTTTATCTGTAATTAGGTTTTCTTCTACTACCTACCAGACCTACCTAACCTACAAAATCCTACCCATTTCTATCAAAAAACTTCTTACTCAACCAGAGTCTTTTTGTAACTTAATGATAACTTTATTGAATCAAGAAACTTATATGTTGGATAAGTTTGTCAAAACACTTGAGAGCCAGTTTATTAAAACTGGCGGTTATGGAGAAAACCTGACCAAAAAAAGACTTGATTTTCGGAGAAAAAAGCAGTAGGTTGGGTAGGATATGTTAATCAAAACCATTCTAGCGATCGAGACTTCGTGCGACGAAACTTCGGCATCAGTACTTCAGGTTAACCCCAGAGGTGAACCGAGAGCTAATTTAAAGGTTAAGGTGCTTTCATCTGTGGTTTACTCGCAGGTATTGACACATCGAAAAACTCAAGGGGTAGTGCCTGAAGTAGCGGCTCGGGAGCATTCGGTTAAGATTATACCAGTAATAAAAAAGGCACTTTTGGATGCTCAAATAGTTCTAAAACAATCAAGCTTGAGCCGAAAAGAGTTTATTTCAAAGCATATTGATTACATAGCGGTAACCACTAATCCCGGTCTTTTTGGCTCATTAATGGTTGGGGTTGAAACAGCTAAAACTCTTTCTTACTTGTACAATAAACCAATTATACCTGTAAACCACATTCATGGGCATTTAGCATCAGTTTTAACCGAGAAGTTAACCAGTCAAACTGGTTTAGATAAAAAAGCGCAAAAAGTACTATTTCCGATGATTACTCTGACGGTCTCTGGTGGGCATACCAATCTGGTTTTATCTAAAAAATTAGGCGATTATCAGATTGTTGGGAAAACGCTGGACGACGCCGCCGGTGAAGCGTTTGACAAAATTGCTAAAATGCTCGATCTTGATTACCCTGGTGGGGTGGAAGTTGCCAGAATAGCTGACCAGTACCAACAAGAAGTAGTAAGTAGTAAGTATTATGTATTAAGCGAAGACAAAAGAATACCCCATAATATTAGCCCCATAATACATAATACAGACTTTAACTTTCCTCGTCCTGTGCTCCACTCTCACGATTTCAATTTCTCTTTCTCTGGCTTGAAGACAGCTGTCTATTACCAACTCCGAAAAATGGATAAGCGTTGCATAAAAATTATGCAAGGATATATCTGCTACGAGGCACAAAAAGCGATTGTGGAGGTGTTGGTTGCCAAGACCCTGAAAGCGGCTGAAAAGTATCAAGTTAAAACGGTTGGTTTGGCTGGCGGAGTTGCCAGCAATTTTTTCTTGAGGAAGAAACTAAAATTTAAAATTAAAAATTTAAAATTAAAAATTGCCCTTTCAGTAGCTCCGAAAGAATTATGCACGGATAACGCTACAATGATCGCTCTGTCAGCGGGAATAGATTTGTATTTAGGGAGAAACATTAAATCGTGGGAGAGGGTGGTAGCGAGTAGTAACTAAGCAAGAATAATTCATTTCAAAACCTTGCCTATCTAACCTATATGACCTATAATCAAGACGGGTATAAAGGAATGTAGGAATCTAGAGATAAAGAAAATGGACAAGCAATACAATTTTAAAGAAAACGAGGAGAAGCTCTATAAAGAGTGGGCAAAAAAAGATGTGTGGAAGCCAAAGGGCGAGGGCAAGCCGTTCGTGATGGTGATTCCTCCACCAAATGTAACTGGCTCACTCCATATGGGGCATGCTTTAAACACAACTTGCCAAGATATTTTAGCCCGTTATTATCGTCAAAAAGGACGACCGGTCAAGTGGGTGGTTGGGACTGATCATGCCGGGATTGCGACGCAAACTAAGGTTGAAAAAGCGCTCCTCAAAAAAGGCATCAAAAAAAACGAGATCTCAAAAGAAGAATTTCTAAAACATATTTGGTTATGGAAAGAAGAGTATGGCAACCAAATTATTCATCAACTTCAACGATTGGGAGCAAGTTGCGATTGGTCAAAAATTTACTTTACAATGGACAATGATTATCAAGAGGCGGTTAAAACTGCTTTCAAGCATTTCTACGATCAAGGGTTGATTTATCAAGCCGACCGTGTTGTCAACTGGTGTACTCGCTGTCAGACATCGCTGTCGGATTTGGAGGTTGAGTATCGAAAGGAAAATACGAAGCTATATTATTTTAAATACGATAAAGATTTTCCGATTGTGATTGCTACCACTCGTCCGGAAACAAAATTGGGAGACAGCGCTGTTGCAGTTAACCCAAAAGATAAAAGATATAAAAAATATATTGGGCAAACAATCAGTGCCGATTTTGTTGGACAAAAATTAAATTTAAAAATTATTGCCGACCCGATGGTGGATATGAAGTTTGGTACTGGCGCTTTAGGTGTAACCCCAGCACATTCGTTGGCGGATGCTGAATTGGCTGAAAAATATAGTCTCAAATCGATTCAAGTTATTGATAGATTCGGAAAAATTGTAAGCAATTTTTCCGAAGGTTTAAAGGTACGAAAATTTAAAGGTTTAAGGGCGATAGAAGCTAGAGAAAAGATTATTGAAGAGTTGGAGAAGAAAGGATTGATTGAAAAAATCGAGGATATCAAACACAACATATCTATTTGTTATCGGTGCGAGAGAGAGATTGAACCGATGACATCGAAACAATGGTTTGTTTCGATGAAACCCGAAACCCGAAATCCGAAATCCGAAACAATATCAAAATCTAAAATTCAAAATAAATCATTACGAGAATTAGGGATGGAAGCGGTTAAGTCGGGAAAGGTTCAATTTGTGCCGAAAAAGTGGGAAAAGGTTTATCTGAATTGGATGGAAAATGTTAAAGACTGGTGTATTTCAAGACAGCTTGTTTGGGGACACCGTATGCCCGTTTTCATTAAAAAACAAGCTACGAATTTAAAATTTAAAATTAAAAATTTAAAATTAAACGATAAAGACATCTATGTTGGGGACAATCCGCCTGAGGGGTTTGAACAAGTTGACGATGTTCTCGATACTTGGTTTTCTTCGGCGTTATGGTCGTTTGCGACTTTGGGCTACCCAAAAAAATTGGATAAAAAATATTATCCGACAACGGTACTTTCGACCGCAAGAGATATTATCCATCTTTGGGTTTCTAGAATGATTTTTTCGTCACTAGATTTAACCGGCGAAATCCCGTTTGAAAAAGTTTATATCCACCCAACAATTTATAATCAAGAAGGCAAACGGATGTCAAAATCACTTGGAACTGGGCTAGACCCGATTGAATTAATCGATAAATATGGCGCTGACGCTGTTCGTTTTGGTTTAACGCTTTTAAATACTGGAGTTCAAGATATCAAATTTAGTGAAGTTCACATTTTAGCGGGGAGGAAATTTGCCAATAAACTATGGAATATAGCTCGATTTATAGAGATGAATGAGATGAATCGGAAATTTTTAATTTCTAATTTTCAATTTTCATTAAATTTTCAAAACCCAATTTACAATCTATATTTTAATAAAGTCGATAAACTGGAAACAGAGACAGAGAGGGATTTGGAGCAGTTTCGGTTTGGGCAAGCTTTGGAAAGAATTTACCACTTTATTTGGCATGATTTTGCCGATAAAATGATTGAAGAAACAAAGCAAGACGAAAGTGATGAAAAAATGGTATTTTTGCAAACGGTGTTTTCTCGCCTACTTAATTTAGTTGAACCATTTATGCCGTTTGTGGCTAGTAAGCTAAAATCCGAAACCCGAATACCGAAATTCTAAACAAATTCAAATATTAAAATTATAAATTACAAACTGAATGTCATCCCAGACTCGATCGGGGATCCATAAATAATAGTCTAGATTCCCGCTTTTGTGGGAATGACAATCGTAACAATAATTTTTATGCAAAAAATTAAAAATATTTACCATCTTTTACGGGCGGTTGTTGCCAATTTTCGCTATGGATTTCCGACCAGAAAATTATTAACAGTTGCGGTAACCGGCACGAACGGTAAAACTTCAACTGTCAATTTTATTGGTCAGACGCTCGACCTTTTAGGTGAAAAAACGGCTTGGATTACGACGATTGATTTTAAGGTCGCTGATAAAACTTGGCAAAATAAAACCAAGATGACAGCACTTGACCCGATGCAATTTCAAAAAATTGCCAAAGATGCGGTTAAGGCGGGTTGTAAGTATTTTATTTTTGAAGCCACCTCCCACGCTATTGATCAAAAACGGATTTGGGGAACGCATATCAATGTTGTAGTGCTAACTAATGTGACTCGGGATCATTTGGATTATCATAAAACATTTAAAAATTATCTAAAAACTAAGCTCAAAATATTTAAACGCAAGACTAAAGCGGTGATAAATTTAGACGATGAAAACAGCAAAAAATTTATTAAGAAATGTCGCAAAATTATTACTTATTCAATCAAAAATCCTAAAGCGGATCTAAATTTAAAAAATTGTGAAATTAAGAACGATCAATTATTGGGCGAATTTAATCAATCCAATTTATTGGCTTCGCTTGGCGTTTTAATCAGTTTGGGTTTTGACAAAAAAGTAATTGAGAAAAATATTTCTAAACTTAAAAATATTCGGGGAAGAATGGAATTAATTGAATGCGGGCAAAATTTCAAGGTGGTGATTGATTACGCTCATACGCCGGACGCTTTTAAAAAATTGTATAGAGCTCTATTGCCATTGAAGAAAAATAAAATCATTCATGTTTTTGGTGCCACTGGCGCTCGGGATAAGGGTAAAAGACCAATATTAGCCAAAATCGCTTCGCAATTTGCGGACAAAATAATTTTGACTAACGAAGATCCGTATCACGAAAAACCGGCACAAATTATCAACGAAATAGCGATAGGAATTCCCAAAATATTTACTGATTTTGAAATAATCATTGATCGAAAACGAGCGATTAAAAAAGCTGTTCAAGTGGCTAAAAAAGACGATATTGTACTAATTACTGGCAAAGGGCACGAGGAAATTATGGCAGTTTCGGATGGAACGAAAAAAGGCTTTATGTTGGTGGAGTTTGATGAGAGAGAAATAGTGCGAAATACAATACAAAAAATTCTAAATACCAAATCCTAAACACTAAACAAATTCAAAATATTAAATTCTAAATTCCAAACGGTTTGTTATTTGGTATTTTGGATTTAGATATTGTTTAGAGTTTAGAAATTAGAGATTAGGATTTATTTATCAAATTTTAAAATGAATTTTTTGAGATCCATTTATTGGCAAAAGTTTCAACAAAAGTACGGACGCAATGTCAGCCGTTTTGACGACTTAAATACTATCTATTTTCCATTGAAAAAAGGTTTGTGTTGGGGGTTGGTGTCGGCATTTGAGGAAAAAGATCGAGCTAAAATTAAAACTATTATCAAAAATGCTCGAGAAAATAAAGCCATATATTTAAAGTTTGAACCGACCGAAGATTTTGATTGGGGGAAAACAGATTATAAAATTGTTCCGTCAAAAGATATTCATCCGTTACAGACACTAGTTTTGGATTTGATAAAATCTGAAGCTGAATTGATTGTCTCGATGAAACAAAAAACTCGCTATAATATTCGCTTAGCCAGTAAAAAAGGAGTTAAAATTGTTAAAAATCCGGATCAAGGGGTGGAAATATTTTATCACTTAGTCAAAGAAACTGAAGCGAGAGATAAAGCCAAATTTCATAACTTGAAATATTATCAAACTATGTATGCGGTTTTGCACAATCAATATCATCGGCTCGATGTTTATTTAGCCAAATTTGAAAACAACTATTTAGCCGGAGCGATTATCTATCACGATTTTGAAAACAAGACCAGCTACTACTTGCATGGCGCTTCATCAGATCAAATGAAAAATTTAATGGCGCCTTATTTATTACAGTGGCAGATAATTAAAGATTGCCGAGAAGCAAGTCAAAAAAAGTACGATTTTTTCGGTATAAAAACAGCCACGACCGACCGATTAATGGCGGACGAAAAACATTCTTGGTATGGGATCACCAAGTTTAAACTTGGTTTTGCGCCCAAAGGTAAATTGATTAATTATTCTAAAGCGAAAGATTTGATCCTTAAGCCATTTTGGTATAAAATTTATACAGTCTACCAAAAAATAAGATAGAAATTTTGCTCGAAAAAAGAGAATCAAAATTAAAGGTTTTGATATTGGTCTTAGCGATAGGGCTATTTTTTTATTGGCACACCAGTTTGCCGAGTCGGGGAAAAGGAGAGTATCAAATTGTCTTTCCAACCAATATTTACACTGAAACCACCAACGATCAAGCCGTCAAAGATTTTTTAGCCAAAACATCGGGGCTAAAAGAGTTATTTGATAAAGCGCTCGAATATTATGGGGATGAAAAATATTTAGAAGCGGGTGTGATTTTAGAAAGGATTGTTAGTGAAAATAAAACTTTTCGGGATGGATATTATTTTTTGGCTGAAACCTATTTAAAGCTGAGCGAAAATGACAATGATAAAAAAAACGCAATGACACGGCAAATTGACGAGACAAAATATGAAATCCAATTTAATTATTTAGACAAAGCTGAAATTGTGCTTCGCAAAGCGTTACAAATTGATCCAATTGATAGCAAAATTTATCAACTTTTAGGTGATGTGATGGAGAAAAAAGGTAATGCGACTCAGGCTGGAGAGTATCGGAAGAAAGGAGAAAAATTCTAAATTTGATTATTAATTATGAAATCTTAATTCTTAATTATTTTGAAATTTGTGTTATAATATCACTATGAGCAATAAAGTCGATGACAACTGGATGACAAGTGATCCAATTAGCGAGGAGGTGTTGGAGGGTCAGTTGGCATTGGATGTTTATCAAACTGAAGATGATGTAATTATCAAAGCACCGTTAGCCGGCGTGGAAGCAGATGATTTAGAAATTGGTTTGACTGACGACGTGGTGACGATTAAAGGACATCGGAAAGTCGATCAAGAAATTTCTCAAGAGAACTATTTTGCGCAGGAATGCTATTGGGGACATTTTTCACGCACTTATTTATTGCCGATAAAAGTTGATTCGGATGAAGGCAAAGCGGAAATAAAAAACGGTATCTTAATTATCACCTTGCCAAAGCTTGAGAAGACCAAGACGAGGTACATCAAAGTTAGTTAATAGTTTTAAGTTATTAGTTATTTTTTTATGTTTCGACCTTATCACACTAACGTTGTTCAATATGTATTGAGCTATACTTATGCATTAGCTCGCTGGATTATTTGGTTAGTTGTGGGATTGGTGCTAGTGCACATTTTTATAGCGACAATTTTTATTGTTGACGGACCATCGATGGATCCAAATTTAGCGACTAATGATTTTATGCTGGTTAATAAAATTGCTTATTTAACTTCAAATCCAAATCGAGGCGATATTGTGGTCTTAAAATTTCCCGGCGATCCAGATAAAAGAAAGTTTGTTAAACGAGTAATCGGGCTACCGGGCGAAACAGTTGAGGTCAGGAAGGGTAAAATTTATATTAACTCCCAACTATTGCTCGAGTCATATCTTGACTCCGATATGAATAGCGGTCAAGATCAAAAAGTGTTTTTGGGTGAAGATGAATATTTTACTTGCGGGGATAATCGTCCTAATTCTAACGATTCCCGTTTTTTTGGACCTGTGCCAAAGAACTATTTAATCGGCAGAACTCGTTTTATTTTCTTACCAATCAGCCGTTTTGGATTTAAAACAAATGAGGATTATAATATAAATTAGCAAATAGTTAGAGTGGCGTTTGACTTCTTTGAAGGTTCGTGATAGTCTAATTAAAGTTATAAATTATAAATTGCTATTTTTTTTATGGCAAAGACAACTAATAAAAAAACGGTAAAATCAAAAAACTTAACTAAAAAAACAACGGTTAAGAAAATTGCTAAACCAAAAAAAGTTAAGACAAAAATTAAAGCCAAGGATTTAATTAAGAAGTATCAAGCTCATAAAAATGATACTGGTTCGACTGAAGTCCAAGTCGTCAATCTATCGGAAAAGATTGAGTATTTAGCTAAGCATTTAAAGAAACATGGTAAAGATTACGACTCAAAGAGGGGGCTTTTGATGATGGTCGGGAAAAGGCGCAGATTACTAAATTACTTAAAACAAAAAGAAATTGAAAAATATCAAAAACTAATTGAAGAACTAGGGCTTAGAAAATGATTAAAAAAGTTAAAAGCGTTAAAACAAAATTTGGGGATAACAATTTAATCCTTGAAACTGGCAAAATTGCCAATTTGGCGACGGCTTCCGTAGTTGCAACTTGGGGAGAAACAGTTGTTCTTTCGACAGTTACCGTTAATCTTGAAACGAATGATGATATCAATTATTTACCCTTGCAAGTTGAATATGAAGAGCGGTTCTATGCGACTGGTAAAATTTCTGGTTCTCATTTTATTAAGCGAGAAGGCAAACCATCCGATAAAGCGGTTTTATCGGCACGCCAAATTGACCGACCGATTCGTCCCCTTTTCCCTAAATCCTTAAGAAATGAGATTCAAATTGTAGTCACGGTCTTATCTTACGACGGGATTCACAATACAGCGGTTTTGGGTACGATTGCGACTTCGGCGGCTTTAATGCAAACCAGTTTGCCGTTTGAAGGACCAATCGGTTCGGCAAGAGTGGCAAAAATTGATGGTAAAATAGTTGTTTGTCCAGATGATAGTCAGGTTGCCAATTGTGATATGGATATTTTAGTTGCGGCTACACGAGATAGAATAATGATGCTTGAGATTGAAGGAAAAGAAGCGAATGAAAAAGAGGTAGTTGAGGGTATTAAATTAGCCCATAGTGAAATTAAAAAAATTCTTGATATTCAAACTCAACTGGAGAAAAAAGCCGAATTTATTCTCGAAACCAAAGATGAATTAATCGAAATGGAAAAAGAGATTAAAGATTTTCTTGGCAAAAAATTGGAAGCGGTGATGACAGAAAAAGACAAGAACAAGAGAGAAGTCAAACTGAACGAGTTTGAACAATCAGTATTGGACAATTTTGAAGGCAATTATAAACAAATTAATTTAAAAGAAAGTTTTTCAAAATTAGTTGAGAAAGAGATTAGAAAGACAATTTTGACAAAGGGGGTTCGACCGGATGGCAGAAAATTGGACGAAATTCGACCGATCGATATTGAGGTTGGTTTACTGCCTCGGACACATGGTTCGGGTCTTTTCAGTCGTGGGCAAACACAATCATTGTCAATCGTAACTTTGGGAGCGCCGGGAGATGAACAGACAATCGAAACAATGGAAGAGGAAGGAACAAAGCGCTATATGCATCACTACAATTTTCCACCTTTTTCAACTGGCGAAATTAGACAAATGCGATCGACTTCACGCAGGGAAATCGGACACGGCGTCTTAGCGGAAAAAGCACTTATTCCAGTTTTGCCGAGCAAGCAAAATTTTCCTTACACAATTCGGGTTGTAAGCGAGATCATGGCGTCGAACGGTTCGTCTTCAATGGCGGCGACCTGTGGTTCGACTTTAGCATTATTGGATGCTGGCGTGCCTTTGTCTAAACCAGTGGCTGGAATTGCGATTGGTTTAATTACTCCAGAAGATTTTAAGGCTAAGCCAGGTGACGATTTTATTATTTTGACTGATATTGCTGGAATTGAAGATTTTGCTGGCGATATGGATTTCAAAGTCGCTGGGACAAAGGACGGGATTACAGCCGTTCAAATGGATACAAAATTAAAAGGCTTAACTTATCCAATTATTGAAAAAGCTTTTAAAGCGGCTAAGAAAGCCCGTCTCGAACTGATCGAGAAGATTAAAGCTGTTATTCCGAACCATCGAAGCGAATTAAGCCCATACGCACCTCGGATTGAAAAAATGATTATCGACCCAACCCGAATCGCTGAATTAATCGGACCGGGGGGAAAAACTATTCGCAAAATTGTCGAGGATGCCGGAGGTAAAGAAATGATTTCAATCGATATTGATGATAGCGGTTTGGTAATGATCACATCTAACTCACCAAAAGCAAGTCAATATGCTAAAACAACGATTGAAAATTTGCTTAAAACAGTTGAAGTCGGTGAAATTTACGAGGTTGTAATTAGCGATATTCTTAAAGATCGTAATAGTGGCGTCGAGATTGGTGCAATTGCTGATGTTTTGCCCGGCAAATCTGGTATGATCCATATTTCGGAGATTGCTAATTTTAGAGTTCCGAGCGTCTCTTCGCAACTAAGAATTGGACAAACAGTTAAAGTTAAAGTTGTGGGTGTGGATAAAGAACGAGGCAGAATCGCTCTTTCGATTAAACAGGTAGCAGAAAAAGTTTAGAATCTCGAATCTCGAATTTTGAATTTTGATATTGTAATTATTAGATATTCTATATTCAGTAATCTAGATTATAAATTATATAATTTGGTTATTGACATTGTAAAAACAAAACTAGTAGTGTATGATACGAGCAAGTATTTAAAAATAACTTCTATAAGGAGGAGGTGTGGAAAAAATTTACGCATTAGTGAATCAAGCGTTAGCAGCTAGTCCGGGATCGGGTTTTGATAATCCTGTGCCATCTGGTTCTAATATCAATACGGGTGGAAAGTTTAAAGATCTACCAACCACAATTGCGACTCTGTTTAACTTTATTATTGGAGTGGCGGCGGTAGTTTTTGTTATTCTGTTAATGGTCGGTGGTATTACCTATTTAACTGGTGCTGGAAACGAGGAGCAAGTTAATAAATCCAAGAAGTTGATGATCGATTCAATAATCGGCTTAGTAGTCGTTTTGGCGGCGTGGGCAATCGGTACCTATGTCCTCAACGCCTTTGGTTATTCAGTTAGTTAAAAATAATTGATAAAAATTAAATAAGCTTGTTTATGCTACTCAAGTTGTTGAACATGTTTTTGGTAGATCACGCTTTGGCGATTAGTGTGTTGCCGACCAAACCACCAGAAGGAGTCCCCGATTTGTTTGGAGGGGGTGAAAAAGAAGGGGGGGTGAGTACGGCTGGCGATAATCTTGCCGATATTATTAGTTTTATTTTTGATTTTGTTATAGCAATTTCAGGAGGAATTTTCGTAATAATGTTTCTTATCGGTGGGGTAACTTATTTAACCGGCGCTGGTAACGACGAACAAACTAGTAAAGGCAAAAAGATGTTAATTGATGCGGTTGTAGGTATTTTTATCGTATTAGTTGCCTGGGGAATCGGGACTTATGTTATTAATGTATTTAAAACCACAAATACAAATACAAAACCATCAGGACCATTATGGACATGGACATAATTAATTTATTCTTAATTGATAAAGCGTTGGCTTTTAACGATTACAATGTTTTTCCCAACCGACCGGAAAATGTGCCGAGTAAATTTTCGGGATCTGGCGGGGTAAACAATGCCAGCGGTAATCTAGCTAAGATCATTGAATTTATTTTCAATTTTGTAATTGCTATTGCTGGAGCAATATTTGTCATTATGCTACTAATCGGTGGAATTACTTATTTGGTTGGCGCTGGTAATGAAGAACAGATTGGCAAGGGAAAGAAAATGATGATTGATGCCATAATCGGAATTTTTATTGTGCTTGCTTCTTGGGCAATCGGTACCTATATTCTTAACGCTTTTGGATATAGATCTTAAAGAAAATCTAAAATCCTAAATCTAAAACTGTTTAGAGAATTTGAAAATTTGAATTTATTATTTGTTTAGAATTTCGTACTTCGGATTTTGGATTTAATGTACTCATTGCATTGTCACTCTTCTTACTTCTGCTTCGCTTGTCAGACCGAGCTTGACTTTTTTCATCCCGTCTTCAAACATAGTTCTCATTCCAATTTGTTTAGCTTTAGTTTGGAATTCTTCCAGTGTTGCTTTTCTGACGATTAAATCATTGAATTCTTTGGTGGGCTTAAGAGCTTCGATGATTGGTAATCTTCCTTTATAGCCAGTTCCTCCACAGTTTTTACACTGTGGTTTTTTGGTGTCATTATTTTGACAAACTATACAGATTTTTCTAACCAATCTTTGGGCGATAATTAAATTAATTGAACCAGCCAATAAATAAGGAGCGGCGTTCATATTTAACAGTCTTGGAATTGCCGCCGCCGCCGTATTAGTATGCAATGTTGAAAAAACTAAATGCCCAGTGATTGAAGCGTGAAGAGCAATATCGGCAGTATCATTATCTCGGATTTCACCGACCATTATGATATCTGGATCTTGTCGGACGACCGATCTTAGAGCAGAAGCAAATGTGTAATTGGCGGCTAGATTAACTTGAGTTTGATCAATGCCTTTGATGCGGTACTCAATCGGATCTTCAATCGTAATAATTTTGACTTCTGGTTTATTCAATTTATTCAAGATTGAATAGAGAGTAGTCGTTTTCCCAGAACCAGTTGGACCAGTATTTAAAATCAAGCCATTCGGAGCCAGTATCGCTTCATTAATTAACTTCATTGCTTCCGGGTTAAAACCTAATTCATCGAGATTTAATAGCCGTGTATCTTCGAGTAAAATTCTCATTACAACCGCTTCTCCATATGCAGTTGGTAAAACAGAAACACGAACATCAATTGTGTGCTGACCGACTTTTTTTTCAAAACGCCCGTCTTGAGGTTGGTTAGAGATGTCGAGTTTCAAGCGGGATAAATTTTTTACTCTCGCCAAAACAGCTTTGTACTGAATATTGGTAATGTCGCTGATATCTCTTAAGACGCCATCTAAACGATAGCGAAGACGAACTGATCCATTGGCTGGCTCAATGTGAATGTCGGAAGCATCGAGATTGACGGCGCCAGCTAAAATCAAATCGATCATTTCAGTCGTCGAAACTTTAGTAATTTGGCTGGAAATATCTTCTAATGTGTGAACAACATTTGCCCAGTCGCTCATTTCTTTGAGTTTGGCTTTTTCTGCTTTGTTAATGCGATTTTTTTCAATTTTATCAAAGAGGTTTAAACAGTATTCAAATGAAGTTTGGCTACACAATGCTTTTTTGAAGCCAATTTTGAGTAAGCCTCCTTTTTGTCTGAGAAAATTTTCTTGAGTATCATTGAGTAAATTTGGGGTGGTGCACCAAACTGTGCTACCAACTTTCATATAAGGCGCAATTTGATTAATTTTAGCTTCATCTTTTGTAAACAATGATAAAACATGATCGGCTATCTGATAATTGATCAGATTAACATATTGAACACCAAAATTGCGTGCCAAGGTTTGGGTAATGTTCTCTTCTTGCGAACGTTTGATTGATGATAGCTGACCAGAAATATCTTGCATATAGATATTATAGCATTAAATCAATTAATTGATTTAATGCAAATCCTAAATTTAAAACTGTTTAGAGAATTTGAAAATTTGAATTTAGATATTGTTTCGGATTTAGAAATTCGTGCTTCGGATTTTAGGATTTATCAAATGCGTTATGTTATAATATATTCAAAGATTAAATAGCGTTTTGTGTATGGCAAGAAAAAGAAAATATACTAAGCATAACGACAAAAGTTGGGTGAAAAAATTTGATTGGACGATTGATCCTCAAACTGGTCGGGAAATATTTGCGATCATCTTTTTTATCGTTGGAATTTTATCAGCCTTAGCACTTTTCAATCTGGGTGGTGAGTTTAGCAATTCGACCATCGAATTGATGATTAGCCTTTTTGGAATTTCAGGATTTATTGTGCCTTTGATTTTTGTGGCTCTGGGGATCTATTTTTGGAATGAAAAAGAAGCCGGTATTAAAATTCTACAAATTTTTGGTTTGGTAGCACTATTTATATTTTTACCGAGCTTATTTCTTACGAAGGGTGGATCAATCGGGATTAGTTTTTCTGAGTATTTTTTGAGTCTCTTTGGTGAAATTGGCGGTTACTTAATTTTAGTTGGCTTGAACATTATTTGTTTAGTTTTAGCAACCGGAAAAAGATTGAAACAAATAATGGCTTGGATTTTTAATCGAGGCGGTGGTGATAAAAAACCAGAAAAAGAAGCTCGAGTCTCTGTTTTTGAAACAGTTTGGCAAAAAATATCGAAAAAAAATGGTGACGGAAAAGTGCCAGTCGTTAGAATAGTCGGGGATGGAAATCAAGTTAAAAATTCATTCGATGGTGCTTGGACTTTTCCGACAACGGATATTTTGCAGACTTCAAATACTAAAGCTTCTGCCGGAAATATCCAAAAGAATGTTGAGATAATCCAAAAGTCGCTCAAAGACTTTAGTATTTCGGTGACGATGGGCGATGTCAATATTGGTCCAACCGTTACTCAATATACATTTAAACCCCACGATGGAGTTAAGCTTAATCAGATTACCGCAAGAAGCAATGATCTATCTTTAGCATTGGCGGCTCACCCGATTCGTGTTGAAGCACCAATTCCTGGCAAAGCGGCAGTTGGGGTTGAGGTTCCGAATAAAGTTTCAGCGGTAGTTACGCTACGGGAGATACTTGAGTCTAAAGAGTATTCAGAGAGTAAAAGTGGTGGCACAATTCCATTGGGAAGAGATGTTGCCGGCATACCAATTGTGGTTGATTTGCACAAAATGCCCCACCTTTTAATTGCTGGGGCGACCGGTTCAGGAAAGTCGGTCTGTATCAACTCGATCATTTTAGCGCTTTTGTATCAAAATTCACCTAACGATATGAAACTGATTTTAGTCGATCCAAAAAGAGTTGAATTTTCGATGTATAACGAAATACCTCATTTACTTTGTCCAGTTATTACTGAACCGGACAAAACAGTTAATGCGCTTAAGTGGGCTGTTAATGAAATGGAAAAAAGATACCATATATTATCAGAAAATCATAAGCGAAATATTGTTGAGTACAATCAATCGGGTCCAGCTCAAAAAATGCCCTATATAGTGGTTATAATTGACGAATTGGCTGATTTAATGGTTCAATCGGCAAACGAAGTTGAAGTGGCAATTGTGCGGATTGCTCAAATGGCACGAGCGGTTGGAATCCATTTAATTGTGGCAACTCAACGACCGTCAGTTAATGTCATCACAGGTTTAATTAAAGCTAACATTACCAGTCGGATTGGGTTTGCGGTGGCTAGCCAAGTTGATTCTAGGACGATTCTTGACCAAGCCGGTTCGGAAAAATTGTTAGGCAACGGGGATATGTTATTTATGTCGAACGAATTTGGCAAACCCAAAAGAATTCAAGGTGTCTTTGTGGGTGAAAAAGACATTCACAATATTACCGATTTTATGCGTAGCCAGGGGCAATCAAGCTATGTCGAAGATATTATTAATTACCGCACACCGTCTAAATACGGTAGTACGCCGAGTGGCGTTGATATTGACGATGAACTTTACGGAGAGGCAAAAAATATTGTCATTCAAGCTAATAAAGCATCAGCTTCACTTTTGCAGAGACGGTTGCGAATTGGTTATGCTCGAGCAGCCAGACTGCTTGACATACTTGAAGAAAATGGTATTGTTGGACAACAGGCAGGTTCTAAGCCAAGAGATGTTATCGCCACGACCGAAAGAGTCGTCCGTGAACCGACCTCAACGACTAATTACTCTTCTCAGCCACCAATTCGTTCTCAAATACAACCGGCTCCTGTGAGCGAAGAGCCAATAATAAATCAAGACCACAATGTTCAAAACCAAAGCCATCCCGACCAATAGTAAATTAGGTAAATTGCTCTACTTGACACGGAGTAAAAAAAAGTTGTCTCTTTCAGATATTGAAGAAAAAACCAATATTCGAAAAAAATATTTAATCGCTCTTGAAAATGGCGATTTTTCTGTTTTCCCTGGCAAAGTTTATGCGTTAGGGTTTTGTAAAAAATATTGTGATATTCTTGGCTTGAAACATAATCGAGTTAATCAAATTTTTGAAAGTGAATTTGCGCTCAAAGAAGATAAAGAAGTTTTTTTTCAGGAAAAAATTGGAACAGCATTTATTTCAGTCACGCCCAAAACTTTTTTGCTAGTGCTGGGAATTTTAGCGATATTGTTATTGTTGGGATATTTTTATTATCAAATCAACTTGATCTCCGCTCCGCCAAAACTGGAAATTATCAATCCATCAACTGAAATTACCACCGACGAAAGTAAAATTATCCTTACTGGAGTGGCAGATATTGATGCCAATTTAAAAATTGATAATCAAGCTATCAATCTAGATAGTTCGGGCAGTTTTACTCAGGAGATTAGTTTGAAAGAAGGTCTAAATAATATCGAAATTGTCGCTACTAATCGTTTTGATAAAAAGACAACTAAAAATATTAAAGTTCTTAAAAAAGAGAGCTTAGAAACAACTACCACTACCACAATCTAATTAAGCATTAAGATCCAGCCTACTGACAGGCAGATCAAAATTAAGAAATAAATTATACATTAAAAATTATTACAAATTGGTTATAAACCATTGGACAAATATAATAATGTGTTATTGTGGTATTGTAAGACTTAATAATAATCACTTACAAAGAAAAATTATGAAAAAAACTAAAGTTAATCCAACATCGCTGAAAGCGGCTTTGGCGCAGATCGAAAAAGATTTTGGCGAAGGTGCCATTATGAAATATGGCGAAATGGATAAATTAAAAGTGAGTGTTATTTCTTCTGGTTCGCTCTCAGTGGATTTGGCACTGGGCGTTGGAGGTTTGCCAAGAGGCAGAATTGTTGAAATTTATGGACCGGAAAGTTCCGGGAAAACAACCTTAGCTCTGACGACCGTTGCCCAAGCACAAAAAGAGGGTGGTTTGGGCGCTTTTATTGATGCTGAACACGCTCTTGATCCAGAGTATGCTAAAAATATTGGCGTTAATGTTGACGAACTATTGATATCGCAACCGGATTCAGGCGAACAAGCGTTAGAAATATGTGAAACCTTAGTTCGTTCCAATGCGTTAGATGTGATTGTCATCGATTCGGTTGCCGCCCTAGTTCCAAAAGCTGAGCTCGAGGGTGATATGGGTGATTCGCATATGGGTTTGCAAGCCAGATTAATGAGCCAGGCGTTGAGAAAATTGACAGCGGTGGTCAGCAAATCAAAAACGATTGTGATTTTTATCAATCAAATCCGAATGAAAATTGGAGTTGTGTTTGGCAACCCGGAGACCACGACTGGGGGCATGGCGTTAAAATTCTATTCATCAATTCGAATTGAGATCCGGAAAATCGAATCGCTAAAAGTCGGCGATGAATTTATTGGTAATCGAGTTCGGGCTAAAGTGGTTAAAAATAAGGTTGCTCCGCCCTTTAAATCGGCAGAATTTGATATTATGTACGGGAAGGGCGTTTCAAAAGAAGGCGAAATTTTAGATATGGGCGTAGCCAATGAAGTAGTCATTAAAAGCGGTGCGTGGTATAATTATGGAGAAGAGAAAATTGGACAAGGCAAAGATTCAGCCCGGCAGTTTTTAACCGATCATCCGGATATAATGAATGAGATATTTGAAGTGATAAAGAAAAAGGTGAAGAAGTAAATTACCAATTACAAATTTTAAATTGCGTTTCTGTAAATTATTGAGGGGGTAATTATTAACATTTTGTGGCTTAGGGATGTGTCTCGTCGAGATATTGCCGAGGTTGGAGGGAAGGGCGCAAATCTAGGGGAATTGATTAGTGCTGGTATTCCGGTACCAAATGGTTTTGTAGTAACTTCAAGCGCTTATCGACAATTTTTGAAGGATAACAATTTAGTTCCAAAAATAAAGAAAATATTATCCGATTTAGATGTCGAAAAATCCGATATTTTGAGTAAAAAAGCTTTGGAAATTCAAAAACTGATATTATCTGGGAAAATGTCGGATATTTTGGTAAGTGAAATCAAGGATGCTTACGAAGCGTTAGTGGTTCGATCAGCTTCAAAATTAGTCGCCATTCGTTCCTCGGCAACAGCGGAAGATTTACCGAGCGCATCCTTTGCTGGTCAGCAAAAAACTTTTTTAAATGTAACTGGAGCAGAACAAGTAGTGGTAAATGTGCAAAAAGCATTTGCATCACTTTTCGAGGCTAGAGCTATCTATTATAGGTCAATAAACCATTTTGATCATTTTCAGGTGGCACTGGCTTCGCCGGTCCAGCAAATGGTACAAGCTGATAAATCGGGTATATTATTTACCGTCAACCCACTAACTAGCAATGAGGATGAATTGGTGATTGAGGCTGGGTTAGGGTTGGGTGAAACGATTGTGTCGGGCTCGGTCAATCCAGATCAATATATCATTGATAAAGCCTCGTTCAGAATTAAAGATCAACATATTGCCAAACAAGCTTGGAAAATGGTTTATGATTTAGCGACGGGGAAAAATGTTCATCTCAACTTGACTGTGGCTGAACAAACGACTCAAAAGATCAGCAATGAAGAAATTTTGCAACTCGCTCGATTGGGATTAAAAATTGAAAATTATTATCGTTTTCCACAGGATACTGAATGGGCAATTCAATCGGGACGGTTATTTTTTGTTCAATCTCGTCCGATTACGACATTAAAAAAAAGCGTTCAACCAAAATCGGATGTTGGAATTCCTGAAAATACCAAAATCAGCTCGGGTGAACCATTATTAAAGGGTATTCCAGCTTCGATCGGAACTGTAACTGGTAAAGTAAAAATTATTCATTCTCCGGCAGAAAATAACGATATCCAAGTTGGCGATATTTTGGTCGCCGAGATGACCAATCCGTCTTTCGTGCCAGCGATGAAAAGAGCGACTGCGATTGTGACGGATAGCGGGGGTATGACTTCGCACGCCGCCATTGTTTCAAGAGAATTAGGCAAACCGGCAGTGGTTGGTACGGGTCAAGCGACCCATCAGTTAAAAGATGGCGAGGAAATCACGGTTGATGGCACAAGAGGTTATATTTATCGTGGAAAAATTGAGAGCCAAACTATTATTGATGAGCATATTGTTGAATCGCAAATCTCAACGCCCAACGACATTTCGATTTTGCGAGATGTGGTGCCAGTTACCGGAACAATAGTTTATCTCAATTTAGCTGAGCCGGCTGGTGCTAAAGAAGCCAGTAAATTACCGGTCGATGGAGTCGGATTACTAAGGGCGGAGTTTATGATTGCTGAAGTTGGCATCCATCCCCAAGCTTTGATTGCTCAGAAAAAAGAAGAGGAGTTTGTAAAATCTTTGACACAAGGAATTTTCGATTTTGCGAGTGCATTTAAGCCGAGACCGGTCATTTACCGAACGACCGATTTTAAAACTAATGAATACAGTGGACTAACGGGTGGGGAAAAATTTGAGCCTAAAGAAGAGAACCCAATGATTGGTTTTCGAGGTGCTAATCGTTATGTGACCAATCCGGAAGTATTTAAACTTGAAATTGAAGCCTTGAAACGAGTCCGTGAAAAATTTAATTTAAAAAATGTGCATATTATGATTCCGTTTGTCCGTACGGTTGATGAGTTAAATAAAACACTTGAAATAATGAAGGAAAATGGGCTGGAACGATCGAAAGATTTAAAAATTTGGATTATGGTTGAGGTGCCTTCGACAGTGCTTTTGATTGATAAGTTTTGCCAATGTGAAATTGATGGTGTCTCTATTGGCACGAACGATTTGACTCAGCTGATTTTAGGTGTTGACCGGGATAATGAAAAATTATCCTATCAATATGATGAACGAGATCCAGCTGTTTTAATGGCGATAGCGAGAGTAATTAATGTATGTAAACTTTATCACAAAACTATCTCAATTTGCGGTAATGCGGCTTCTACCTACCCAGAAATTGTTGATTTTATGGTTCGCCACGGTGCTACTTCAGTCTCGGTTTCGGCTGATGTGGCGATTCAGACCAAAAAACTTATTGCTTCAATCGAAAAAAAGATCTTATTAGAACATCAGTGCGGAGCTTGAGATATATCGGTAACATCCGTTACATCAGTTGAAATGGTTTCTTGTCCAGCGTATACTGTGTGCGTGGAACCGTTAGCATCAATAATCAGACCTAAATATTTGTCCGAATTCATTGGACAATCTCATTTAGTTGGAGTAGGAAAACCTCTTCGAATTGCTTCAGAAAACCAACATTTATTCTCATTTATTTTATGGGGACCTCCGGGGGTTGGTAAAACTACTTTAGCCAGAATATATGCGAATGCGTTGAATGTAAAGTATTTTGAGCTTTCGGCTGTTTCTTCTGGGAAAGAAGATATTAGAAAAATCGTTAGATTTCTAACCAAAGAAAACGAAGCCAAACTATTATTTTTAGATGAAATACATCGCTTTAGCAAAGCGCAACAGGATTTTTTATTGCCATTTGTTGAATCAGGTGAGATTACATTGGTTGGAGCAACGACAGAAAATCCCAGTTTTGAAATTATAGCACCTTTGCTTTCTAGATGCCGAGTGTTTATTTTAAACCAACTTCAACCTAAAGAAATGGAAAAAATAATTGAACGAACTGAACTAAAAATTGGAGCTGACGCAATAGATTGGTTAATTACTATGGCGGACGGCGATGCTAGACAAGCAATTTCAATGTTAGAAAATACAAACAAATTATACGGTAAAATTACAGTTGAGAATTTAAAAAACACACTTCAATCTAAGCTGTTACGTTATGATAAAAAAGGCGAAGAACATTATAATCTTATTTCTGCGTTTATAAAATCAATGAGAGCTAATCAGCCGGATGCAACACTTTATTATTTAGCTAGGATGATTGGCGCAGGCGAAGACCCAAAATTTATTGCTAGACGAATGGTAATTTTTGCCAGCGAAGATATTGGTTTAGTGCAACCAACTGCGTTAGTGGTTGCGAACGAAATTTTTAGAGCAGTTGAGACTGTTGGATATCCAGAATGCGCTATCAATTTAGCGCATGGGGCAGTCTATTTATCTCAAGCTAAAAAAGACCGGTCAGTTTATAATGGTTTACGACAAGCACAGGCAGACTCAAATAAATATGGAAATTTATCAATACCACTAAAGTTACGCAATGCTCCGACAAAATTAATGAAAGAGCTTGAATACGGAAAAGATTATCAAAAATATAGTCAAGAAGATTTATTGCCAGATGAATTAAAGGGAAGAAAGTATTTATAGGGAATAATTTTGTTCTTAATAGCTGGCGGTGGGACAGAGATTCGAACTCTGGGTGTTCTTTCGAACACACACGCTTTCCAGGCGTGCGCACTAGTCCACTATGCGATCCCACCCTACCAGATTATGGTATAATAAAGTCAGATATTATTCAATAAAATTCTAGATTATAAATTATTAATTATTAGGAGGAATAATGGAAAATTCTTATCAAAAATTAGAAAATAGTAAATTGCTCGACTTGACTGGTAAAACAGCGATTGTGACCGGTGGGGCGATGGGGATTGGCAGAGGGATAGTTGAGAGATTGGCTGAGGCGGGGGCAAATGTGGTGATCGCTGATTTTGATCTTGAATCTGCCAACAAAACCGTCGAAGAACTAACCGCTAAACGTTATTCGCTGTACGCTGTCAAAGCTGATGTTTCAAGCGAAGAAGATGTGCAAAATATGGTCAAATCAACCGTTGAAAAGTTTGGTAGTGTTGATATTTTGGTCAATAATGCCGGTATTTATCCATCCGTGCCACTTTCCAAAATGGCTAAAGAAGATTTTGAAAAAGTGATTGCGGTTAATTTGCGGGGCGTATTTTTGTGCGTTGAAGAAGTCAGCGATCAAATGATTACGCAGGGAAAAAGTGGAAAGATTATCAACATTACATCTATTGACGCCTTGCATCCTTCGATGATTGGACTGTCAGCCTACGATGCTAGCAAACACGGTGTTTGGGGTTTTACCAAAAATGTAGCGTTAGAACTGGCGGAGCATAAAATTTGGGTTAACGCAGTTGCGCCGGGGGGGATTGCCACCCCGGGCGTGGCAAAAATGAACCAACCCAAAGAGGGTCAAGCACCAGCGCCTCAAGTAAATCAAGAAGAAATGATTAAAGCCTTTATGGCAAAAATTCCGATGCATCGTTTTGGTGAAAGTGATGAAATCGGCAAAGTGGTATTGTTCTTAGCCAGCGATATGTCTAGCTTTATGACTGGCTCGCAAATCGTGGTTGACGGTGGAGCGTTGTTGAGTTAACTTTTTATAAAGTTCATCAAGTTTATAAAGTTTTATTAAAGTTTCCATTTTTAATGTTTAATAAATTATCAAGGATCAATTTATTCTTAAATCCAAAACCTTAAATCATAAATATATATAGAAAGGAGTTTTATGAACATTATTGAAAATGTAATCATGATAACTCTGGGGTTGATTGCTTTTATTGTAATTAATTTATTCATAATAAAAATATTAAAAAATAATTGTAGAAGTCTTTCTATCGAAATTTCTACGAATAATGCGTTATTAATATCACTAATCACAACCCTGCAAATTGTTATTATTATGGGAATCGCATCGTTTATTACGCCTATTAATATGTACGTAATTATTATTTATAGTATAGTTTTCATTTTCGGAATTTTTTATTTATTACTACATAAATTTACAAGGTTAAATTTTAAACAAATATTAAGAATTGCATTTGCAATAGGCATCTCAATGTTTTTAATATTTTTCTTTTTTGCAATGATTGGACTATTTATAGCATTTTATTTTGCATCAAAATCGGGCTCAATATAATACAATTCCAAGTATCATTAAGTTGTCAATTATCAAATTCCAAACATTAAAATATTTATTAATAAAGGAGGAATAATGGAAGATCAAAAGTGTGAGTGTGGAGCAGAGCTTTGTGAGGACTGCAAATGTTCTTGCAATGAGGAAGTTTGTAAGAAGTGTTGCAAATGTGATGAAGATTGTGACTGCGGTTGTAAAAAATAAATTAGTTTCAAAATTTTCTTTTTAATTTCAACGTTTGCAAAACATATTCAAACTGACTAAGTGTTTTTTGTGTATCATAAAACATTCTGGTATTCTGGTGAATATCAGAATGTTGTTAGTCAGTTTTTTCAGTATTAATTTAACTGCGTAGGTTCAAACACATCGTGGACACTCTACCCTAATAATGATAGGGTAATAGATTAACTTAGAAAGGAGTGCTATTTCAATCAATTGGTTTTTATTAATTCTTGTTTATGCTATATTTTAAGTATGAAAATAGTTAAAGATGAAATATTCCTTGACGAGCTCAAAACAATGTCAAAAAATATGTTTGGCAATTTAGTCAAAGCGGTTGTTGATATTGAGAAAAAAATAATGGCGGTTAACGCAGAGCTTCACAGTGATGAAGAACAAATACTTTTAGAAAACGGTTCCACGCAAAATAATCTATGGGGAATTAACCTATATCCGGAAAAATTTGGCACAGATAACTTTGTTGAGTTTGACTCAAT
>Ga0210051_1001184_pt1 | contig 26261 bp, 25 predicted proteins | sample CryGey092014_all_FD_185464 | JGI IMG/M metagenome (GOLD analysis project Ga0210051, IMG submission 185464) | Groundwater microbial communities from aquifer - Crystal Geyser CG23_combo_of_CG06-09_8/20/14_all (SPAdes) (version 2) | ecosystem: Environmental > Aquatic > Deep subsurface > Groundwater...
TCTTGAAGCAGGCATAATGGATGGTCTTGAGAGGTGGACGGATATTAAAGGCACGCCTCAAGGTGGGGTAATTTCACCTCTCTTAGCCAATATCTATCTTAACAACATAGATAAAGGCTGGAAGCCTTTAAATAATTCTGCCCGCCTTATCCGCTACGCTGATGACTTGGTGATTATGACTAAGTATCACTCAGAAGAGACAATGGCAAAACTCAAAGAAATAGTTACTCATCTAAAATTGCGGCTTAAGCAAGGTAAGACCCGCATACTTAATGCTGAGGATGAGCCGTTTGACTTCTTAGGTTTTACCTTTATCAAAGCCTTAAAAAGAGGCAGTAAGGATAAACGAATAACCTACTTTTATCCTTCTCACAAAGCTGAAAATGCTATAAGAAGAAAGATAAGGCAGATAGTAGATTATCGACGTCCTGCAAAGGTAGAGCAATTAGTCAAAGAGCTTACCCCTGTATTAAGAGGCTGGGTAAACTACTTTAGGATTGCTAATTCCTCAAAGAAATTCGGTAAAGTCAGGTTTTACGTAGCGCAGAGGATAAGGAAGTTTATGCGTAGGCGCAGACAGAAGGCAGGTTATGGGTATAAACAATATCCCGATACCTTCCTTTACCCGAAGTTAGGGTTATATAATGACTATCGTGTCTGCTGGGCGAAAGCCTCTTGAAGAAATGTTATCGGAAAGCCGTGTGAGGGAAAACCTCACGCACGGTTTGATGAGGGGATGGTGGAAACACAATCTGTTTGCGCGCCACTGTTCTACTCTACAAAATGAATTTTTCACAGATTCATAGTCAAAGGATTAAATATTCTTAACATACTTGTGTACAATAAGTTACAATAATAAAATATTAAAAAATAGTCAAAAATTAACATAGTAGTGTTATGGAAACAATGAAAATGAATTTGAGCAGCATACAAGATTTAAAACATATTTTAACATGAATTTAAAAATAGCTATAGATTTGAATAAAGGAGAAGGTGCGGGGTGAAAAGACCTCCGAGTTTAGCAAATACAAGAAAATCGCCTTCGGCGATAACCTTCAGGCACGATTTTCAGTGGTTAGGAAAGTGTTCTATACTTTCCTATACCATAAAAAAGCTTGATAAATCTAATATGTTAAATCTGTTGTTGGATTTTCCTTTACAATGTAAACAGGCTTATGATATTGCCAAAGCCAACAAATTGCTATTAGGAAAGAAAGATTTTACAAAAATAGTTTTTGCGGGGTTAGGCGGTTCAGCCATTGGCGCAGACTTGGCGAGGTCGTATCTATATTTTGAAAGCAAAATCCCCATTTGTGTCTCTCGGGAATATGATTTACCGGCTTATGTGGACGATTCCACGCTTGTATTTATCTCGAGTTATTCCGGCAATACCGAAGAGACATTAAGCGCCTATCAACAGGCAAAAGAGAAAGGTGCCTCTTTAATTCTTATTTCATCAGGCGGGGCATTAAAAGAATATGCAAAAAATGATAAACTCCCATTTATCGAAATACCCCAGGGTTTACCGCCGAGGTGTGCCTTGGGATATTTAAGCATTATACCCCTGGCCGTATTAAATAAGTTAGGGTTGGTTAGTGACATAGCGCCTTATATAGTAGAGACGGTTGAAGTTTTAGAGGAGCTAAAGAATAAAACCCTTAATCCCCGTATAGGCCAAAAGGATAATATCGCTAAATATATCGCCGATAAACTATTTAATAAATTTGTGGTTATTTATTCCAGTTCTATACATTTCGATGCAGTGGTAACGCGCTTAAGAGGCCAACTTAACGAGAATTCTAAAAGCCTAGCCTCAACCCATGTGTTTCCTGAGATGAACCATAACGAGATTGTAGGTTGGCAGAACCCCAAGAAATTATTTAAGAATTTTGTAGTGCTAATGCTTAGAGATAAGGATATGCATCGGCGCGTAGCAAAGAGGATGGATATAACGGCTGATATTCTTAAGGACGAAGGCGTTTCGGTTTTAGAAATCTGGTCGCGGGGCCGGAATCTGTTAAGCAGAATTTTTTCTTTAATATATATAGGTGATTTCATCTCATTTTATCTGGCAATGCTTTATGGAATTGATCCTACGCCAGTGGATAGAGTTACTTATTTGAAAAAGAAATTAGCAGAGGGTAACTAGTTAGTGTGTAAGTGTATAAGTTTTTAAGTGTGTAAGTATCTTGTAAGTGAAAATGACAGCTTAAACACTTCACACTTACAAACTTTACACTCCCGAGTGAAACGAGGGCAAATGAAAGCACTAATTTTAGCTGCGGGTTACGCTACCAGGCTCTATCCTTTAACCAAAGAATACCCCAAGCCGCTACTTAAAGTGGGCAAAAGGCCCATAATCAATTATATTATAGATAAACTCGCAGCTTTAGATGACATAGATGAGATAATTGTCGTGACAAATAGCAAATTTTTCCCTAAGTTTAAGAAATGGCGAAGCCACCTGCAAAGTAAGAAACACATCAGCCTGGTAGATGATTTGACAAAAAGCCATAGCGATAGACGCGGTGCAATCGGCGATATGAGTTTCGTTATTGATAAGAAACGCCTCAAAGACGACCTTTTGATCATAGGAGGAGATAATCTATTCAGCGGTGATTTAAAGGAATTTTTATCTTTTGTTAAGGGCAATCCGAATCCCGCAATAGGAGCTTATAATATAAAGGATATACGGCAAGCAAAAAAATACGGCGTAATTAAACTGGGTGCAAAATTTAAACTCATTGATTTTAAGGAAAAACCTGAGAATCCCAAATCGACCTTAATCGCGATGTGCCTTTATTATTTTCCCAAAGAGAAGCTGAGATTAATTAAAGAATATTTAATGGGACGGGAAAGTATAAGACCCTTCCTTAATAAGTTTAGGAAGGTCTATCCCTTCTGGATAAGACCCTTTCCCATACCACTGCGAAAATCGCCTAAAGTCACTGCCGAAGGCAATTTTCTTGATATTAAGACAGACAAACCCCGCCCTTTCTACTACACAGGGTCGCTTCGGAGTAAGAAAGAGCGGGGCAAACACGACGCCACGGGTTTTTATATAGATTGGTTAAGAAAGAAAGTGCCGGTTTATGGATTTGTATTTGACGGTTTCTGGTATGATATTGGAGACCATAAGTTTTATAATGAAGCAAAGCAGAAGTTCTCTAGATAATAAGTTTGTAAGTGTGTAAGTTTGTAAGTAAATGACTTAAAAACTTTACACTTATACACTTTACACTCCGAGCGACTGAAAGGAGCGAGGTTATGGCAGTGCGTAAACATTTTTTTACTTCTGAATCAGTAGGAGAGGGGCATCCGGATAAGGTATGCGACCAGATATCCGATGCTATACTGGATGATGTGCTCAGGCAGGACCCGTATGGCCGGGTTGCCTGTGAAACATATGTGACCATGGGGCTTTTGGTTGTCGGCGGCGAGATTACCACTACCGGTTTTGTTGATGTGCATAACCTTACCCGCAACGTGCTAAAAGAGATAGGCTATACCCATCCTAAATACGGGTTTGATTATCATACCTGTGCAGTAATAAATACCATACACAGTCAATCTCCGGATATTGCTCAAGGAGTGGATAAAGGCGGTGCCGGAGATCAGGGGTTTATGGTAGGTTTTGCCTGCCGCGAGACAGAGGAGTTGATGCCCTTACCTATAATGCTTGCTCATAAACTGGTGCGGCGCATAGCGGATGTAAGGAGGCAGGGTATATTAAAATATCTCGGCCCTGATTGTAAATCCCAGGTAACCGTAGAATATCACGACGGCCATCCTAAAAGAGTGGATTCTTGCGTTTTAGCCTGTCAGCATACCGAAGAGATACTCGATGCCACAAAAGAAAGAATTAGCAAAAAAGCACGCCAGGAATTAATTGATGTGATTGCTAAACCCATATTAAAAGAATACATTGATAAAGATACGAAATATTATGTTAACGAGACAGGTAAATTTGTTATCGGCGGCCCGCAATCTGACACGGGTATGACAGGAAGGAAGATTATCGTGGATACCTATGGCGGAGTAGTTGCTCCGGGTGGAGGCGCATTCAGCGGAAAAGATCCCACAAAAGTAGACCGCTCTGCAGCCTATATGGCAAGATACATTGCCAAGAATATTGTGGCCGCAGGCCTGGCGGATAAATGCCAGGTACATATTGCCTACGTTATTGGCCGGGCAGAGCCTTTGGCAATAATGGTGGATACCTACGCAACAGGCAAACTCTCTGAAAGCGCATTTATAAAACTCATCAGGGATAATTTTGAACTGACGCCTCAGGGGATGATTAAAGAGTTGGATCTGCTCAGGCCCATATATATGAAAACTGCCTGTTATGGCCATTTCGGCAGGACAGAACCCGAATTTAGCTGGGAGAGCACAGATAAGGCAGCGGCATTAAAGAAGCAAGCAGCAAGATTGTAAGATTGTAGGTTACGTTGTTTGGTTACGGTAACGAAGCCCGTATCGTTTATCGCTTACGTTTATCGTCTTTAAGACGTAACCCTAACCCAACTACGAAACGGGCATCGTAACCATAGCCGATTGACGAATTCAATTTTTAAAGGAGTATTTATGAATTACCATATCAAAGATATTAAATTAGCTAATAAAGGCGCATTAAGAATAGAGTGGGCGCGGAATAATATGCCGGTTCTCGGGTTGATCACTAAAAGATTCAGCAAAGAAAAGCCATTGAAAGGGCTAAATTTAGCTGCCTGCCTACATGTTACTACTGAGACAGCGGTTCTGATGGAGACATTGAAGTTAGGAGGCGCAAGTTTAGCTCTTTGTGCATCCAATCCTCTGTCTACCCAGGATGATGTGGCAGCGTCTTTAGTCAAGAATCTTAAGATTGCAGTATTTGCGATTAAAGGTGAGAATACCAAGACTTATTATCAGCATATTAATTCCGTATTAGCGAGTAAGCCTGAAATTACCATGGATGACGGTGCAGATCTGGTATCCACAATTCATAAAGAGTGTCAGAGTGTCAGAGTGTCAAAGTGTCAAGTTTTAGGAGGGACTGAAGAGACAACTACCGGTGTCATCAGGTTAAGGGCTTTGGCTAATCAGGGAAAATTGCGTTATCCTATAATTGCGGTAAACGACGCCAAGACTAAACACCTATTCGATAACCGCTATGGCACAGGCCAGTCTACAGTCGATGGAATAATCCGCGCCACAAATAAGCTATTAGCAGGCAGTAATTTTGTAGTTTGCGGATATGGCTACTGTGGCAAGGGCGTGGCCATGCGCGCAAGAGGTATGGCGGCAAAAGTTATTGTGGTCGAGGTTGATCCCCTGCGTGCTTTGGAGGCAACTATGGATGGTTATGAGGTAATGCCGATAAGAGATGCCAGCCAAATAGGTGATGTATTCGTAACTACTACCGGAGACACCAGCGTAATCCGCCGCGAGCATTTCTTATTCATGAAGAACGGCGCAATCCTGGCTAATTCCGGGCATTTTAATGTAGAGATAGATATACCGGCATTAGAAAAATTAGCTAAAGCGAAAAAGTCCATCCGCGAATTTGTAGATGAATATATCTTAAGAGACGGCCGTAAAATTTATGTATTAGGCGAAGGCCGGCTGATAAATCTGGTAGCGGCAGAAGGCCATCCTGCGCAGGTAATGGATATGTCTTTTGCTAATCAGGCTTTAAGCGCGGAATATATTATCAAACACCACAAAGAATTAAAAAACCATGTTTACGCGGTCCCCGAAGCTATAGATAAAAATATTGCAGACTTCAAATTAAAATCTATGGGGATTAAAATAGACAGTTTGACTGCCAAGCAGAAAAGGTATCTTTCCAGTTGGGAAATAGGAACCTAATTAGGTGTTAGGTGTTTGGTTTTAGGTTTTAGGCAGCAATAAAATCCGGAGGCGCAAAATGAAAAAGATGGGTAGTATAGTTTTGGTTTTTGGTTTAATTTTATTCTCTAGTTATGTTTTTGCCTCTGAGATTGAAGTAGAATCGCGGATTAGCGAAGTTACTGTTTATCCCGATTCCGCGCTTTTAAGCCGTGTAGCGAACTTGAAGTTAAGTCCCGGAGAGTACAGGGTAATATTTTCTAATATTATTCCAGAGGTAGATGAGAATTCTTTAAGGGTTTCTGCACAAGGCGCAACAGAAGTGAGGCTTTTTGGAGCGCAGGTGAAGAAAGAATTCTTGGAAGAAGTGCCTTCAGAGCGTATTAAACAACTTAAAGACGATATTCAAAAGCTGGAAGATGCTATAAGGAGAGAGCAGGATTTAAATAAGCTGCTTTTGGAAGAAAAGAATTTCTTGGATTCTATAAGGTTATTCTCCGGCGGACAGATCCCCAAGGACTTGGTTACCAAGATACCTACGAGTAAAGACTTGGATGATACGCTTAAATTTTTAGATACAAGACTTAAAGAAAATTATATGCAGGTTTTAGAATGCGAACTGAAAATAAGGGATTTAGAAGATAAAGTTGATGCCTTAAAAAAGCAGTTATCTGAAATCTCCTCCGGTTCAGGTAAAAAACTAAAGAGGTTGATTGCGGTGGAGTTGGAAGTTTTGAAAGCGGCAAACTTTGATTTGAGTGTTTCTTATCTTGTGGGAGGCGCTAACTGGAAACCCATCTACGATGCCCGGGCGAATTTTGAAAAATCCGAAGTGGAAATGGTTTCTTACGGAATAATCCGCCAGAGAACGGGCGAAGATTGGCAGGATGTGGAAATTTCTTTATCTACTGCTAAACCCGCTATTGGCGGAAGAATGCCTTATGTTGCACCTTGGTTTTCAAGGCCATATCAGCCACAGAGAAGGCTTGATGCTGAAGACAAAATAGCAGGATGGGGACTGCAAAATATGGCATTTGAAGGACGAGCACAAGCGCCGGTCGCTGCGGAAGCAACAGATAAATACGCTAAGGTAGAAGAGAAAGGCATAGCTGTAGTTTATAAACTTGCCCGTAAAGCAACTGTAAAATCCGATGGTTCAGAGCATAAATTACCTATATCTACACAAATATTGAGTGCAAAATTTGAATATTCAACTTATCCACGGGCAGTTCTCAATGCTTATCTAGGGAGCCGGGTCATTAATGCACCTAATCTGCAACTACTTGCTGGCAGAGTGAATATATTCTTAGAAGGAGATTTTGTAGGAACATCAAGCATTGATAATATCGGACCAGGTGAGGGATTCGACCTTTATTTAGGTTTAGATGAGAATGTAAAAGTAAAAAGAGAGCAGGTTGAAAAGAAGGTTGATGAAACCTTGGTTGCTGGAATTCCCTCTCCTACTAAGCGCACGACATTTAAATATAAATTAACCGTCGAGAATTATAAATCCAAGAAGATAAATGTAAAATTATTTGAAGCCATGCCAGTTTCTGAGGATGACCGGATTAAGGTAAAGATTGAAAAGGTAAGCCTTGAACCAAAAGAAAAAGACTGGAAGGATAGAAAAGGCGTTTGGCTTTGGGAATTAGAATTAGAACCAAAGGCGAAAAAGGAGATATTTTATAACCTTATTATTGAACATCCGCGCGAGATGCAGGTTGAAGGTCTATAACTAGAATGGCGATAAAAAGAATTGCAGTTTTAACTACCGGCGGCGACGCACCAGGGATGAATGCCGCTATTAGGGCAGTCGTGCGTTACGGAATAAGCAATAACCTGGAAGTGATGGGCGTATTCCGCGGCTGGTGGGGTTTAATTAATGAGGAGCTGAAAGTTTTAAACCACCGCTTTGTTTCGGGAATTATTAATCAGGGCGGCACGATTCTTAAAACCGCACGCTGCCCGGAGTTTGAAACTGAAGAAGGGCAAAAGAGGGCATTTAATACAGTAAAAAAGAACGCCATAGATGGCCTGATTGTGATTGGCGGAAATGGTAGTTTTAAAGCCGCACATATATTTGGCAGGAAATATAATGTGCCTTGTATTGGTATACCCGCTTCCATTGACAATGATATTAATGGTATAGATGTCACTATCGGTTCGGATACGGCTATAAATACGGCACTCGCTGCTATTGATAATATTCGCGATACCGCAACTTCTATGGAGAGAATCTTTGTGGTTGAGGTTATGGGCAGGGATTCCGGGTTTATTGCTCTTACGGTTGCCCTTGCCGGCGGCTGCGAAGAGGCAGTTATACCGGAACGGAAATTTAATCTGGAGGCAATCTGCCATGATATCGTTAATGGTAACATAAGGGGAAAAATAAGCTGGATTATTGTGGTAGCTGAAGGCGTAGGTTCGGCAGTCGATATTGCAAAGAAAATAACCGAAATGACCGGCCTTGAAACCCGGGCAGTGGTTTTGGGGCACATTCAAAGAGGCGGTCGGCCCACTGCCGCAAGCCGCGAGATGGCCTTAAATCTAGGTAAGGTAGGAGTTGATTGTTTGTTAAAAGGAGAAACTGATAAAACAGTTGGCCTTTGCGGTGGTAAAATAACCACTGTAGATTTTGAAACCGCGATAAAAAAGAAAGAACTAAAAGTAGACGATTTGTATAGTTTAATCAAGATATTAACTTAGTTAACTTAGGGACGGTTCTGAAGCTCAAAGCAGAACTGTCCCCTAAAAAGGGGCCAGGCCCCTTTTGATAAAGGAGTAAGAATTTATGGGTAGGAGACCTTTGGACATTGAAAAAATAGCGTGGGATTTAATTATGAGTGATGACCTCGCAATAAAAAAGAATCTTGCGGGGAAGATTTTTAATATCGCCTATAAGAAAGGGATTTATCCTTCCAGTATCCATCAGTTTTATATGGCACGGGGTAGAGGTGAATTCGGCGGGTTTACTGTTCCTGCCATAAATTTAAGGAGTATGACTTATGATTTGGCGCGGGCAATATTTCGGGTGGCCAAGAAGAATAATTCCGGCGCATTTATTTTTGAGATTGCCAAATCTGAAATGGGGTATACTAATCAGCCACCCATAGAATATGCGGGTGTTATTTTGGCTGCGGCGATAAAGGAAGGGTATGCCGGACCTGTATTTATTCAGGGTGACCATTTTCAGGTGAATGCAAAAAAATTTCAAGAGGGCCCCGATAAAGAAATTGATAGCCTTAAAGCCTTGATCAGCGAATCTATCGACGCAGGATTTTATAATATTGACATTGACTCATCTACCTTGGTGGATTTGTCTAAAACTGATATAAAGAAACAACAATATTTTAATTATGAGGTATGTGCGAAGCTTACCCAGTTTATCCGTCAAACTCAACCGCGAGGGTTAGAGATTTCTGTAGGCGGTGAAATTGGGGAGGTAGGCGGTAAAAATTCTACGCCTGAAGATTTGCGGGCATTTATGCAGGGTTACAGGGAGAGACTGCGCAAAGGCCGCACAGGTATAAGTAAAATAAGCATTCAGACAGGCACCTCTCATGGAGGCGTAGTTTTGCCTGATGGAACCGTGGCGCAGGTGAAATTAGATTTTGATACGCTAAAAACATTATCTAAGATTGCACGGGAGGAATTTGGTTTGGCGGGTGCAGTCCAACACGGTGCATCGACTTTACCGCCTGAAGCATTTCATAAATTTCCCGAGACAGAAACTTGCGAGGTGCATCTAGCTACCGAATTTCAGAATATGATTTATGAAAGTAAACATTTTCCGCAAGAACTAAAAACAAAAATCTATGATTGGTTAAAAATCAACGCAGCGCAGGAGTTAAAGGAAGGTGAAACTGAGGAGCAGTTTATTTATAAAACGCGTAAAAAGTCATTGGGTCCCTTTAAAAAAGAAATTATGTCTTTGCCCAGCGATTTACACAATGCAATTAGTAGTGAAATCGAAGATAAATTTGAGTTTTTGTTTAAACAACTGAATACAGTGAATAATAAGGACTTAATAGATAAATATGTTACCTTGAAGAGAGTAATCACCCGTAAGCGCAAAGAAAAAGAGGCTGTGGTGCATGACAAAGAGGGCGCCGATTAAGGTGGAAATTGGAGAGGGTAGGTAGTATTTAGTAGGTACTATGCAGGTAGTCCTATATACTAACTACTACATACTATCTACTCTTGTTAACGGAGGTTCAAGATGCGCTCTGATAAAATCAAAAAGGGTTTAGAACGGGTGCCGCATCGAGCACTTTTATATGCCACAGGGCTAACCAAAAAGGATTTGGAGAGGCCTTTTATTGGCATTGCTACTTCTTTTACGGATTTAATTCCTGGCCATATTGGTATGCGGGACTTGGAACGGTTTATTGAGCGCGGAATCTGTTATGGAGGCGGGGTGCCGTTTTTATTTGGGGTACCCGGTATATGCGACGGTATTGCCATGGGCCATTTAGGCATGTGTTATCCTTTAGCTTTAAGAGAATTGGTAGCAGATACTATTGAGACAGTCTGTAATGCCCACCAATTAGATGGAATCGTATGCCTGACTAATTGCGATAAGATTACGCCGGGTATGCTTATGGGTGTGGCGCGGCTAAATTTGCCGGCAATTATTGTTACCGCCGGACCTATGCTTTCCGGCCGCTATAAACAAAAGAAACTGGCTTTTGTCCATGATACATATGAGGCATTGGCACGGGCGAAAAAGGGCGAGATTTCAGAAGAGGAATTAGCGTGTTTAGAAATGGAGGCTTGTCCGGGCGCTGGTTCCTGTCAGGGTTTATATACCGCGAATACCATGGCTTGCCTTACCGAGACAATGGGAATGTCTTTACCGGGCTGCGCTACAGCATTGGCGGTTTCCGCAAAAAAACGCCGTATTGCGCAAACAAGCGGTGAACGCATTGTGGAATTAGTAAAAAAGAATATTGCTCCTTTAAGTATTATCAATAAAAAATCTTTAGAAAATGCTATTATCGTGGATATGGCTTTAGGCGGTTCAAGCAATACTGTTTTACACCTGATGAGTATTGCCCATGAGGCAGGAATAAAATTAGACCTTAAAACATTTGACAAAATAAGCAGTAAAACACCACATATTACAAATATAGAACCCGCGGGCCCGCATTTTATGGAAGACTTAGAATACGCCGGAGGTATTCCTGCAGTTCTCAAGAGATTGAAGAATAAATTAAATAATACAATGACTGTAAGCGGCAAGAGGATATTTGATGTTGCTAATGGGCTTGAGATTTTTGATGAGGAAGTAATCCGGCCATTTAACCGTGCTTATCATAAACAGGGCGGTATCGCGGTCTTATACGGAAATCTTGCGCCTGACGGAGCGGTGGTGAAACAGTCAGCGGTGAGCCCTAAGATGATGAAATTCGTAGGAACGGCACGTGTGTTTAATCGGGAAGAAGAAGCAATGAGCGCAATCTTAAACGGTAAAATAAAAAAAGGAGATTGCATTGTTATTCGCTACGAAGGCCCTTCTGGCGGCCCGGGTATGCGCGAGATGCTTGCTCCAACCTCAGCCATTGTGGGTATGGGTTTGGCTGAATCAGTAGCTTTGATTACCGACGGAAGATTCTCCGGCGGCACTAAAGGGCCCTGCATAGGCCACATCTCTCCTGAGGCAGCCCAGAAAGGTGTAATTGCGATTTTAAAAGACGGTGATATAATTGATATAGATATCCCCAATAGAAAATTAGAAGTCAGGTTAAGCAAGTCTGAAATAGAAAAAAGATTTAAATCTTTTAGAGCTGTTGCGCCGAAGATTAAAACAGGTTATTTAGCGCGTTATTCTAAATTGGTGAGTTCGGCGGATAAAGGAGCAGTTCTTTTGTGAGGTTAAAGATGTTAAGGAAGTTAAGGATGTTAAGGAGGTTGCATAAAAATAAAAGTAACTTTCTTAACCTTTTTAACATTTAAAGACATGACAGGTGCACAAATTCTTATTGAGTGCTTAAAGCGCGAAGGCGTTCAGGTGATGTTCGGCTATCCGGGTGGGGCGGTGTTACCTATATTTGATAGATTGTATGATGCGCCCTTAAGATTCATTTTGACCCGTCATGAACAAGGCGCAGCCCATGCTGCTGACGGATATGCCCGGGCAACCGGCAAAGTCGGAGTCTGTATTGCTACCTCAGGCCCTGGCGCGGCCAATCTCACTACCGGTATTGCCAATGCTTATATGGATTCTATTCCTATTGTGGCTATTACTGGCCAGGTTAGAACTCTTTTAATTGGTAATGATGCATTTCAGGAAGCAGACATTACGGGTATTACGCGGCCGATAACCAAACACAATTATTTAGTTAAAGACACCAAGGATTTAGCCAGAATTATACGCGAGGCATTCTATATTGCTTCAACCGGCCGACCTGGTCCGGTGTTAATTGATATTCCTGTAGATGTTCAACAGCAGGATATAGAATTCATCTGGCCAGAGGAAGTAGATATCCGGGGGTACAAACCCACCTACTTTGGCCATCCCGGACAGATCAAGAAAGCAGCTAAGCTAATCGCTCAATCCAAGAAACCAATTATCTATGCCGGCGGTGGTATTATCACCTCAGGGGCTCATCATGAGTTAAAAGAATTAGCCGAGAAAATTCAGGCGCCTGTAACCATGACGCTTATGGGTTTAGGCGGTTTTCCGGGAACGCATGGACTTTCTTTAGGGATGCTGGGTATGCACGGCACAGCCTATGCTAATCATGCCATAATGGAGGCGGATTTAATTATTGCCGTGGGTGCGCGTTTTGATGACCGCGTAACCGGCAGGCTTGATGTCTTTGCACCGCATGCCAAGATTGTCCATATTGATATTGACCCGGCTTCCATTAGCAAAAATGTAAGCGTGGATATTCCTATTGTAGGCGATGCCAAAAATGTTTTGGGACAGTTATCGGAAGAGATTAAAGAGGTTCCCGATACATCAGTGTGGCTGGCGACCGTTGAGGCTTGGAAGAAAAAATATCCATTGCAATATAAAGATGACGTTAAAATTAAACCGCAATACGTTATTGAACAAATTTACGAAGCTACTGGCGGAGAAGCCATTATTACTACGGAAGTCGGCCAGAATCAGATGTGGGCATGCCAATGGTATAAGTATAACCATCCGCGCACATTTATATCAAGCGGCGGATTAGGCACGATGGGTTTTGGTTTTCCTGCTGCTATGGGCGCTAAAATAGGCTGCCCGCAAAGTTTAGTTTTTGATATCGCAGGCGACGGCTCAATCCAGATGAATATACAGGAACTGGCTACTTGCGTCTCGAACAAAATAAATGTAAAGGTGGCAATTTTAAATAATGGTTATTTAGGCATGGTCAGGCAATGGCAGGAATTATTCTACAAAAAGCGTTATTCTTACACCAGCCTTTATAATCCTGATTTTGTGAAATTAGCGGAAAGTTACGGCGCCGCAGGTATCCGCGTTACAAAAAAAGAAGAAGTGCGGCCGGCAATTGAGAAAGCCCTCTCCGTAGATAACACCGTATTTATTGATTTTCATATCGAGCCGGAAGAGAATGTCTTTCCCATGGTGCCAGCAGGCGAAGCGATAAATCGGATGATTGGAGGTATGGCTTAAGCACGAATAAACACGAATCAAAAGCCGAATTATCACGAATATTATGAGTTATTCGTGTTAATTCGATAAAAATTCGTGGAAATTCGTGTTAAGAGGAGCGATAGCGACGAATGAGACATACAATTTCAGTCTTAGTTGAAAATAAGTTCGGGGTTTTGGCGCGCATCGCAGGTTTATTCAGCGCACGGGGCTATAATATCGCTTCTTTATCTGTTAGCGAAACATTGGATCCGGCTATCTCTTATTTGATAATGGTGGTAGAAGCAGGAGATGAAAAAATACTGGAGCAGATTAAAAAACAACTAAATAAACTTATAGATGTGATTACGGTTACAGACTTTACTAAAAAAGAGCACATCAATAGAGAACTCATTTTAGTAAAGGTTAAGTATTCGGCAAAGGAGGAAACTGAATTAGAGGATATTTTAAATAAATATGTAGCTAAAATGATTCAACACAAGGGCGATGTTGCGATTATTGAGGCTGTGGATGAACAGGAAAAGATTAAGCGATTGCTTCAAGATCTGGATCAATTCGGAATTAAAGAGCTGGTAAGGACAGGTAGGGTTGCTATGGGGTATTAATCAGTAACTAGTAAGTTAGTAACTAGTAACTCGTAATGGATTGAATTAAGAAAGGGGGTAGAAATGGCAAAGATTTATTATGATCAGGATGCGGATTTAAATCTTTTAAAAGATAAGACAATTGCGATTATCGGTTATGGTATCCAAGGCCGAGGCCAGGCGCTTTGTCTACGCGATTCAGGTTGTAAGCTAGTGGTTTCAGAACTCGAAGGTACACCCAACTACGAACAGGCCCAAAAAGATGGGTTTAATCCTGTTGCCGCGTCTGAGGCAGCCAAGGCTTCTGATATTATTCAGATTTTAACCCAGGACCATGTTCAGGCAAAGGTATATAAAGAAGCCATTAAACCAAATCTAACAAAGGGAAAGGCATTGTGTTTTTCTCACGGCTTTAATATCCATTTTAAACAAATAAAGCCGCCTAAAAAAGTAGATGTATTTATGGTTGCCCCTAAGGGCCCGGGCGCTTTAGTCAGGAAGATGTATGAAGAAGGTAAAGGCGTGCCTTCTTTAGTAGCAGTATTTCAGGATGCCACAGGAGAGGCTCTAAAATTGGCTTTAGCCTATGCCAAGGCGCTGGGTGCCACTAAGGCGGGAGTAATTGAGACGACTTTTAAAGAAGAGACAGAGACCGACCTTTTTGGTGAACAGACGGTTCTTTGCGGCGGCGTAACTGAATTGATTAAAGCTGGATTCGATACTTTAATTGAAGCAGGATATCAACCTGAGATTGCTTATTTTGAAGTATTGCATGAATTGAAACTCATTACTGATCTTATTCAGGAGACAGGTATATCGGGTATGCGCCGTCGGGTTTCGAATACTGCCTGCTACGGAGATTTAACCAGAGGTAAAAGAATAATTACCGAGAGAACCAGAAAAGAAATGCGTAAAATCTTAAAAGAAATCCAGAAAGGTAAATTCGCCAGAGAATGGATTAGAGAGAATGAAGCAGGCCGGCCGAATTTTAATAGATTGTTAAAAGAGGCAGATGAGCACCAAATAGAAAAAGTCGGGCAACAGCTAAGAGAAATGATGCCTTGGATGCGTAAATAGTTCATAGTTATTAGTTCATAGTTCATAGTAAAAATGGAAAAAATTATAATATTTGATACGACACTGCGCGATGGAGAGCAGGCGCCAGGGGCTTCTTTAAACCAGAAGGAAAAATTAGAAGTTGCCGATGCGCTTACTCGCTTAGGCGTAGATATAATTGAGGCAGGTTTTCCTATCTCTTCAAAAGGAGATTTCCAGGCAGTCAAAGCAATTGCTAAGTCCGTAAAAGGCCCGGTTATCTGTGGTTTAGCCAGGGCAATTAAGAAAGATATCGATGCTGCCTATCAGGCCATAAAATTCTCTTTGAGGCCGCGCATACACGTATTCTTGGCTACCTCCAAGATACATATGAAATATAAATTAGAGAAGGCAGAAGATGAAATTTTACGCCTGGCAGTTTCCTGCGTAAAGTATGCTAAAAAATATTGCTCCGATGTAGAATTTTCTCCTGAGGATGCCTCACGCAGCGAAAGGGAGTTCCTCTTTAAGGTTATTGAGGCAGTGATTGATGCAGGCGCAACTACAGTGAATATTCCTGATACTGTGGGTTATGCTGAACCTCAAGAGTTTGGCAGTTTAATTAAGGAAATCAAAGAAAATATTCCTAATATCCATAAAGCTATAATTTCTGTGCACTGCCATAATGATTTAGGTCTAGCAGTAGCCAATTCTTTAGAGGCAACAAAATTTGGGGCGCGTCAGGTGGAATGTACTATTAATGGTATAGGTGAACGTGCAGGCAATGCCTCTTTAGAGGAAATCGTCATGGCCTTGGATACAAGAAAGGACATTTTCGGTAATTTAAAGACAGATATAAAGAAAAATCAGATTTATAAGACATCGCGTTTAGTAAGTAAACTCACCGGTTTTGTCATCGCGCCCAATAAGGCAATTGTCGGCACAAATGCATTTAGGCACGAAGCAGGGATACATCAAGACGGTATCTTAAAGGAGCGCTCTACTTATGAAATTATAAAACCAGAGGATGTAGGTTTTTACGGTGTAGGCCTGGTTTTGGGTAAACACTCTGGCCGGCATGCATTTAACGAAAGACTAAAAACATTTGGTTTTCATTTAACCACCCAACAGCTGGATAAAGCCTTTGTGCGTTTTAAACAGCTTGCCGATAAAAAGAAAAATATATTTGATGATGACCTTATGGCCATAGTTGAGGATGAGATAAGGACAACAGTTAAGCCCCTGTGGCAATTAGATAGTTTTGAAGTTAACTCGGGCACTCAGATTACGCCCACAGCAACAGTAAGATTAAAAAAGAAAGGTAAGATTCTTGCCGCTTCTTCCGGCGGAGATGGCCCAGTTGATGCCTGTTTTAAAGCCATAGACAAAATTACAAATATAAAGGTCAAGCTGCAAGATTATCGTTTAGAGGCAGTTACCTCAGGCAAAGATGCCCTGGGTAAAGTTAGTCTTAAATTAGACGCGAAAGGCAAGACTGCTTCTGGTAGAGGTTCTAGCACTGATATAATCGAATCTTCAGTAAGGGCATACCTGGATGCGATTAATAAATTAGAATCTAAGCGATGACCCCACCTAAAATCTATGGCCTAATCGGATACCCTGTCAAACACAGCCTCTCGCCCGCCATGCACAATGCAGCATTTAATTACCTCAAACGAAACGGAGAAATTAATTATGATGCCGAATACCGCTTGTTTGAGGTAATACCGGACAGGCTTGAAGGTTTTCTCCTTAACTCAAATGAGATATTTAAAGATACAAATAATAATTCTATTCGTGCCGCAGATGTATTGGGTTTTAATATTACTATTCCTCATAAGGTAAGAGCCAAAGAAATATTAGAAAAAAAATTTCCCTTCCCCGACAACTTCTACGTTAATGTATCCGGAGCTGTTAATACAGTAAAAAGGAATGGAGATAAATTAGATTATGATAATACTGATGCCAGCGGTTTTAGGGCAGCCTTAAAAAGAGATTTAAAATTTGACCCTAAGGGGAAAAACGTACTTATTATCGGCTGCGGCGGCGCAGGCAGGGCGATTATTGCTGCTTTAAGCTATATGCTAGGCATCATTAATATATATATAAATGATATTAGTAGTGAAGCGATGGATTCAGCAGAAAAACATTTTAAACAAATCCCGGCTTTAGACAGACACACAAAATTAAAATTTATTGGGTATAAAGAAATGCCTTCTATTATAAGAGGCTGCCATTTATTAGTTAATGCCACGCCCATGGGCATGAAAGAAAATGATGGTTCTGTGATTGATAAGGATTTGCTTTACAAGGGATTATATGTTTATGATGTAGTATATAACCGCCAAACGCAACTAATTAAAGATGCTCGAGAAAAAGGATGTATCGCCAAGGAAGGATTGGGTATGCTTCTGTATCAAGGGGTGCGTTCCTTTGAAATTTTTACAGGCAAGACCGCACCAATTGAGATAATGCGGCAGGCTTTAAACGAAACGGTCAATAAATTATGATAGGTAAGATATTAGCATTTATCTTTGGTTCTATTGTGGGGAGTTTCCTGAATGTGTGTATCCACAGGATGCCGCTGGGCGAATCTATTGTTTGGCCGCACTCGCATTGCCCTAAATGCAAAAAGAAAATCCCTACGTATGACAATATACCATTTTTAAGCTACATCATCTTAAAAGGAAAGTGCCGTTTTTGCAAAGAGAGAATATCGCTGAGATATCCGACGGTTGAGTTATTGACAGCGCTAATGTTTCTTGTGGTTTTTAACCGCTATAGATTAAGTTACGATTTTTTTATTTTTTGTGTTTTTATTTGCGGTTTAATTATTGCCACATTTGTAGATATCCAGCACCGCATTATCCCTGATGAGATTTCTGTCGGCGGCATTATCTTCGGATTCATATTAACTGCGATTAAAGGTTTTAACTTAAAACCCATGCCGCCTATGGCGGCACCCCGCCATTTGGCGGTGGTAGTCTATAACCCAAGACCTGCGTTTGACTCTTTACTCGGTATCATCGTTGGCGCAGGGATTATCTACTTAACCGGAAAAATCTTTGACCTGGTTTACTTTAAAATACTTAAACGGCCCCCCATCCAGGGAGAGACCGAATCTATGGGCGGCGGCGATGTAAAACTATTGGCTATGATTGGGGCATTCTTAGGTTGGCAGAAAGTAATATTTGTTTTTTTCCTCGCTCCTTTCTTTGGAGCGATTGTCGGCACAATAAATCTTCTGGCAAAAAAAGACCACACCATACCTTACGGCCCATTCTTATCTTTCGCAGCTATTTTTTCCATATTCTGGATGGATAAAATAATCCGCCTGGTTTTCCCCTATTAACCGTTTATTTGTATCCTTTGGTAGTAAAGAAGTTAAGGGCACGACTTTGTTAAAAATGCATTTTTCCTCAGATGCACACAGATTTTTAAGGATGCACACAGATTTTCTCCGTCGATATCAGTGTGAATCTTTCTTTTATCTGTGTGTATCTCATAGTCAAAAATTAACATAGTAGTGTTAAGGCTCAAACGGATTATTTACTTTAGAAAGATAACTTGTCATGGTATAATATGAGGTCTCTGAAAAACTCCCAAAAACTACATCAGAGACCTCTGATTTCAGAGATTATAAAAAGATTACACAGATTATTCCGACGACAATAAATCGCTGTAATCTAAATTTAATCGCTGTAATCAAGAGAGCTCCGCCTATTTTTAGACTTTTTCAGAGCTCTCAATATTCATGAAATTTTTAATCGTACCTGCTTCACCGGCCAGGCAGGAAGCGATTTTCTTGAGCGGTGAAAATATGCCCTGGTTAATTGGAATATTATTTTTATTTTTGTCCATAATTATTATTACTATTGTCTTGAAGATTTCTGCTCAGGTTAATGAGCGGTTGAATCAGATGAATCAATCGCTGCAGGAGGCCAATAAAATCATTGGGCAAAATTTAGGCTCAGCTACTACTGTATTTGGCAATGTAAAAGAACAATTGGGAAAATTAGAAAAGACAAATCAGCAGATTGTCGAGATTAGTAAGGATATTTCCAGCCTCCAGGAACTCCTGCGCGCCCCAAAATTTCGAGGCTCAATGGGCGAGACGCTCCTGGAAAATTTATTATCGCAGGTTTTGCCCAAAGACCATTACCAGATGCAATACCGCTTTAAGTCGACCGATACTGTAGACGCTGTAATTCGCATAGGCGAACGCCTAGTTCCTGTTGACGCGAAGTTTACTTTAGAGAATTTTCAGAAGATGTTAGATACTCAGGATGAGCAGCTAAAGAATGCCCACCGTAAAAAATTTATCCAGGATGTAAAGAACAGAGTCGATGAAGTTGCCGCAAAGTATATTTTGCCGCAGGAGGATACTTATGATTTTGCGCTGATGTATATCCCGGCTGAGAATGTATATTATGAGGTAATTATTAAAGAAGACCTTTTTTCTTACAGCATGTCAAAAAAGGTTATTCCTGTTTCACCGAACACGTTTTATGCTTATTTACAGGTAATTTGCTTAGGGCTAAAGGGTTTAAAAATAGAGGAGAATGCGAAAAACATATTAAAAAATTTAAGTACGCTTACAGTTGAAATCAATAAGTTCAAGGATGATTTTGATACTTTGGGTGTGCATCTTAGCAATGCCGGCGCTAAATATGCAGATAGCCAAAAGAGGTTGGATAGATTTTCCGAGCGGCTTACAAATATCCAGGATGCCAAACAAATAGAAAGCAAGTAAGTGTTTAAAGTGATGAGTGAAGAAGTAAAAAATCCGGGGGTGGCAGCGGTTCTCTCTTTTGTTTTTAATGGCTTAGGCCAGCTCTATAATGGCCAGATTATTAAAGGATTAGTAATTGTCTTTATTTCTACATTAAATATACTTATTTTTATGGCAGGCAGCATACTCATTGGTTCCTGGATTTTAAACAAAGTTGTATTCACAGGGCAGTTAGCCTGGGGTGTTGTGTTGTTTTGTATAGGTTTATTCTTTATTTGCGCATTAGGAATATATAGCATCTTTGATGCCTATCGGGTTGCCAAAAAGTTGTGATTTTAAATATCCGCGTCATACCAAGAGCCAGTAGGAACCTCATTAAAAAAGAGAACGATTCCTTAAAAGCATATCTCACTAAAGCCGCACAGAACGGTCTTGCCAATAAACAATTAATAGAGTTATTAGCGGGGCACCTTCAAGTAAAAAAATATCAAATTAAGATTATCAAAGGCGAGAAGTCAAGAAATAAGGTGATAGAAATTGATACTAGAGCCGGCACCGGTAAAAAATAGAAAATATTATCTATTTGAAAACTTTCCTAATTTAGATTTGCTTTGCGCATTCAGTACGCGCATTTTAGGAAATATGTCTTTATCCTATGGCGATACTGGGAATGCATTAGAGAACCGTAAAAATTTCTTGCAAGAATTAGGTATTGATTATCGTGATTTGGTATGCACAAAACAGGTTCATGGAAGCGTAGTCAGATATATCCGAGAGATTGACAAAGGTAAAGGAGCCTTATCTTGTGACTTCGCTATTACCGATACAGATGCCCTTATAACAAATAAGAAAAATGTGCCTTTGTCTATATTTACTGCCGATTGCCTATCAGTATTTTTGTATGCTCCCAAAACTCCCAGCATAGGATTAGTCCATGCGGGTTGGCGTAGCAGTAAAGAAAACATCTTGGGTAAGACCGCAAAATTGATGCAGGAGAAGTTTAATACCAAAGCAGAGGACTTATGCGTAGGTTTTGGGCCGGCAATAAGAGGATGTTGCTATGAAGTGGGAAAAAAATTCACTGATTTTTTTAGCCCCGAATACTTAATTAAGAAAAACGGCCGTTATTATTTAGATTTAGTCGGGATAAACAAAAAGCAACTTTTAGTTTTGGGGGTTAAAGATAAGAATATCTTTGATTCTAAGATTTGCACTGCCTGTCGCAATGAAGAGTTCTTTTCTTTTCGTTTAGGAGGAATTGGCTGCGGCAGGATGATGTCGGTAATGATGTTAAGATGACCCGTGAGATTTTAGGGATACTTAGGATATGCGTAAATATTATTTAGAATTTATTTTAAATATGCAAACTGTTTCACCGGAGGCCTTAAAGAATTCCATAGTAGGATTTGGGGAGGATTTAGAGATTTCTCAAACCCCACAGGATAACGATGTTAAGGGCAGGGATTTTAGGATACGTATATATACCGAAGACCCCACTATTATATTCGATACCTGTGCCCAATTTGGCCGGTTAAAGTCAATAAAGATAAATGAAGCCACAACTTGAGCAGAACATAAGCGACATAAATTGTCTGCTCATTGAACGAGGAGGTATATAAATGGCAAAGGCATTAGTTATCTATTATTCTCGAACGGGTAATACCAAAAAGATGGCAGAGTCTGTTGCTGAAGGTATTAAGAATGAGGGCCTTGAGGTAGTTGTAAAAGAAGCCAAAAATGTGGATGTCGACGAATTATTAAAGTATGATGCGATAGCTATCGGTTCACCAACTTATTACGGGACAATGGCTTCCCAGATTAAAAAACTATTGGATGATTCAGTGAAATTCCACGGTAGACTCGAGGGCAAGGTTGGCGCTGCCTTTGCCTCTTCTGCTAATGTGGGCGGTGGTAATGAGACTGCAATTTTAGATATCTTGAACGCTATGCTCATTCATGGTATGATTATTCAGGGTGATCCTCAGGGAGACCATTATGGTGCAGTAGCCATCGGTGCACCGGACTCCCGCGCAACCCAGCAATGCGTAAGATTAGGTAGCAGGGTTGCTAAATTGGTTAAAAGGCTGAAATGAATCCCGTTAGAAATAGTGTTATAGCGGGAGAAAGGGAAGATTTCTAACGGGATGAATGTAGTAATTTTTGTGACTGCGGCAAATAAGAAAGAAGCAGAGAAGGTCGCCTCTGCCTTAATCAAAGAGAAATTAGCTGCCTGCGTGAATATTATTGAAAATTTGCATTCAATGTTCTGGTGGCAGGGTAAAGTTAATAGGCTTAAAGAAGTGCTTTTGATAGTCAAGTCCAAAAAGACGCTTATGAATAAATTGATAAAAAAGATAAAGTCACTGCACAGTTATGCAGTGCCGGAGATTATTGCCCTGCCGATTGTTGCCGGCGATAAGAAATATTTGAAATGGATAAATGAGTCTACAAGGTAATTCCCTCGGTTTTATAGGCGCATTCTTAGGCGGAGTATTGGTGAGTTTTTCTCCGTGCGTGTATCCCCTCGTTCCTATAACTTTGGGTTTTATCGGTGTTAAGGCAGGTTCCTCGCGCCTGAGGGGGTTAATCTTAAGCCTGGTTTATGTATTGGGCCTGGCGATTACTTATTCTATATTAGGGCTGATTGCTTCGCTTAGCGGTAGATTATTCGGACAGATTTCCAGCCATCCTATTTCTTACTTGCTCATAGGCAATGCCTGCATTATTGCCGGGTTGTCTTTCTTTGATATCATTAATATAAGCTTTACGGGTATACACCTGCAAAATAAGATTAAAATGAAGGGCAATACTCTTTCGGTATTGCTTCTGGGCCTGGCTTCGGGATTGATAGCCGGTCCCTGCACAGCGCCTGCCTTAGGCACAATTTTACTTTATGTAGCTACCAAACAAAATATATTTTATGGCGCAAGTTTATTATTTGTTTTTGCTTATGGAATGGGGTTTTTATTAATCTTAGTAGGGACCTTTAGCGCTGTTTTTGTAAATCTGTCTAAATCTGGAATTTGGCTTATGCGGATAAAGAAACTTTCGGGTTTTATAATGCTTGGCGTCGGTGAATATTTTTTGATTAGAGCTGGGAGGGCGATGTGGTAAACCCCGTTAGAAACACTGCGCAAATAAGGGCTATGATGGTTTCTAACGGGGTAAAAAAGATATTTTTTACCATTTTATCTTTAATATTAGTGCAAAACTTTTTATTTGCCGCGCAACCACTACGAAACAAAACCCCTGAATTGGCCCCTAATTTTAACCTATTAGATTTAGAGAATAAAGAATTTTCCCTGTCAGATTTTAAAGGTAAACCCACAATATTGTTTTTCTGGACGACATGGTGCCCTCACTGCCGAAAAGAATTAAAGCAACTGAATACTACGCATGCGCAGTTTTTAAAGGATGGCGTAGAGTTGGCTGCGATAAATGTAGAGGAGCCAGTGGAGAAAGTACAAAGTTTTATGCAAAGATACCCTTTCTCCTATAAGGTTCTTTTAGATAAAGATGCTACAGTTGCCAGAGATTATGGGATATTAGGTGTACCTACCTACATCTTTATTGATAAAGAAAGCCGCCTTGTTTCCTACAGTTATTATTTCTCGCAAGAAAAATATAAAGATATAATCTCAAAATAAATACCCATGCAAACCTGCCTATTATTAGATTTATATGAATTAACTATGGCGCAAAGCTATCTTATTTATAAAAGGAATGCTTTTGCTACCTTTGATTTGTTTGTTAGGGGGCTTCCTGAAAATCGCACGTATCTGGTTGCCTGCGGATTGGAAGATGCCTTAAATTATATAAAAGGTTTAAGGTTTAGTAGAGAAGATTTGGAATATTTAAAAAGGCAGAAGATTTTCTCTGCTGATTTCCTTAATTATTTAATGAGATTTAGATTTAAAGGGGATATCTGGGCAATCCCCGAAGGCACCATATTTTTTGCCAATGAGCCGATTATACGCGTTACAGCTTCAATTATTGAAGCCCAAATTATTGAAAGTTTTCTGTTGAATACGATAAATTTACAGACGATGATTGCCAGCAAAGCCTCGCGTGTGGTCCAAGCTGCAAAGGCAAGAGGCGTGTATGATTTCTCTTTAAGGAGGACGCACGGCGCCTCTGCCGGGATAAAAGTACCACGCGCCTCATTTTTAGCAGGATTCAGCGGAACATCTTGCGTATTAGCAGGAAAATTATATAAAATACCCATTACAGGAACTATGGCGCATTCGTATGTTATGTCCTTTAAGCATGAACTGGATAGTTTTCTTGCTTACAGCAATACTTTTCCTGCACGCACAATCCTGCTTGTGGATACTTACGATACAAAAAAAGGCATTGAAAACGCGATACGGATAGGGCTATATCTTAAGGCCATAAAATACCGACTACGCGGTATAAGATTAGACAGCGGCGATATTGCTGTCTTATCTAAATTAGCCCGAAGGCAACTGGATAGGGCAGGCCTGGATTATGTGAAGATTTTTGCCAGCGGTAATTTAGATGAATTCAGGATAAAAGAATTACTCGCTAAGGGCGCTCAAGTAGACAACTTCGGGGTAGGGACCAATATGGGAACCAGCGTTGATGCGCCATCGCTGGATGTTATATATAAAATAAGCGAGGTTAGTAACGAAAACGGAGATTTCCTGCCCACAATGAAATTGAGTAAAGGCAAGGTAAACTATCCGGGCAGAAAACAGGTTTTTAGGATCCAAGATAAAAGGGGGAGATTTACAAAAGATATCTTGGGTTTAGAAAAAGAAAAGATTAAGGGTAAGCCTTTATTAATAAAAGTAGTGGAGGAAGGCAGGGTAATTTACAGGTTGCCTTCGCTAGAAAAGATAAGAATATCAGTTAAAAATAATCTTTCGAAATTTCCCGAAGCTATGAGAGAAATATATTCCCGCTACGAATACCCGGTTATAATCAGCCCCCAATTAAAGAAATTAAGGCGCACCTTAGCTTCTCAATTAGAAAAAAGACAATAAGTGAGGACATAAGTTATGCGCTCATTAAATGGATAAGAGGATAGATAACCTTATTAAGAATTGGCAGAAGAGAAATATTGCTGGGCTTTATTGCGATAATAAAGACCGGGCAACCGAGAAGTTATTAGAAATTATCCCTGTGTCTGGTAGCGTCGGTTTTTCCGGCTCAGTAACCCTGGATCAATTAGGCATAGTTAAGTGTTTAGATGCGCGGAGTAACAAAGTGTTTAACCCTTATAAAGCAGGTATGAACCGAGAGGAAAGCTTAGGATTAAGGAGACAAGGTGCTTGCGCGGATTATTATTTGGCCAGCCCCAATGCTATCTCTGAAAGAGGAGAATTAGTTTTCTTTAGTGCTTATGGCAATCGCACGGCAGGGATTTCTTATGCCAAGAATGTTATTATTGTCGCAGGCATCAATAAAATTACACCTAATATTCAGGAGGCATTAAAGCGGGCAAGAGAATATGCCACACCCCTTAATTGTAAACGTCTTAATTGGAACAGTCCTTGTTTTAAAGACGGCATCTGCCGGGAAGATTTCTGTCTTTTTCCGGAATATAAACGGATGTGCTGTCAGATTCTGATTATCGAGGCAGAGGTTACGCCCAATAGGCTAAAAGTAATTTTGGTGGGAGAGAACCTGGGATTTTAGGGACGGTTCTCGAACGACTTGAGAACCGTCCCTACCATTCAGATGAGAAACCTAAAAGGTTTAGCAACAGGTATAGGAAGTTTACCGCATAAGGATATAGAGGCAGCTTTGGATTTAATCTTTAAATACACGCCTCATATTCCATTTTGGCCGCAATTACCTAAGCGAGATATCCGCGAAGGGATGATTGTCCAATTCAGCGAGAATTTTCCCTGTTTAAAAGTAACGCATGATGGTCTGTTCTTTGATGGAAACTATCAGGAAAAAGCATTAGAGACTTTTTATGAGAGGATAATTAATAATGACGTAGATTATTTCAGGATCAGCCCTGATTTTGCTTTAGGTTTACATAAATTTTATCAAAGGCTGGAACGATTCGGCCTAAAAGAAGCAGAATTTATTAAATGTCATATTACGGGCCCATTTACCTTCGCTGCCAGCATAAAGGATGAAAAAGGTGTCGTGCTTTTACATAACGCAGTGTTTATGCAGGCAATCTTAAAGGGTCTGTCTATGAAAGCCCTCTGGCAGATTAAGCTTTTTGAGAAATTTGGCAAAAAGATAATTTTTTTTATAGATGAGCCATATCTTGGTAGCTATGGTTCTGCGTACACGCCGATAAACAAGGAGGACGTAGTTAGAGGTTTAACTGAGGTTGTGGATGGGATAAAATCAACCGATGTATTAGTCGGCGTGCACTGCTGCGGCAATACCGATTGGTCTATTTTGACGCAGGCCAGGGGTATAGACATTATTAGTTTCGATGCCTTTGGTTTTCTGGATAAAGTTATGCTTTATGCGAATAACCTAAAGG
>Ga0210051_1001185_pt1 | contig 26258 bp, 37 predicted proteins | sample CryGey092014_all_FD_185464 | JGI IMG/M metagenome (GOLD analysis project Ga0210051, IMG submission 185464) | Groundwater microbial communities from aquifer - Crystal Geyser CG23_combo_of_CG06-09_8/20/14_all (SPAdes) (version 2) | ecosystem: Environmental > Aquatic > Deep subsurface > Groundwater...
AAACGCAGACATGGGGGATATGGAATGAACAGAATGACGCCTCAAGAAAAAATAGCGTCTACATTATTTTTATCTTTAAATAATATTAATTATCCACAGAAGGTAGCTTTGACTCTGCAACAGTACAAACTTTATCCAAATAACTTTGTAAAATTATCATTGCCGCCAAAGCATCCCTGGGAGCTTTTGTTTTTTTGTCCCCCGCTAAGGCATCAGCCGCCTTGGAAGTCAGTCTTTCATCAAATAAATGTATAGGAATATTTACCTTATTTTTTATAATTCTTAAAAAATTGATAAATTCATTTTGCATTTTAATTTTTGATTTTTGCATTTTAATTGGCATTCCTAAAATTATTTTATTAATCTCCTCTTCTTTAATTACCTGTAAAATTCCACCAATACTGCCGACGACCTTTAAGGGAGTGGCGATTTTAACAACATTATCGCCGACCGCCAGGCCAATGCGCGCTTTCCCCCAATCAATGCCTAAATATTTAATTAATAATTTTGTATTTTCCATTTTATACGCTTGTAAGCACTATATTTCCGTTTTTGGTAATAGCCAGCGAATGTTCAAAATGAGCGCTTAATGAATTATCTTTTGTTAATATAGTTAAACCGTCGCTAGCGACTTTTATTTCGCTTGAACCAATATTCACCATCGGTTCTATGGCTATAACCATGCCTGGTTTTAATAAAATATTTTTATTCTCGTCTTTAATAATATAATTCGGCACCGGCGGGTCTTCATGAACCTCCTTGCCGACGCCATGGCCGACCAAATCACGCACTACGGAAAATCCGTTTGCTTCAATATATTTTTGAATTGTACCACCAATATCATTTAAAGTATTACCTGGTTTTGCATTTTCTATGGCTAATCTTAATGATTCTTTAGTTGCCTTTAATAATTTTTCTGTTTGCTTAGAAATTTTTCCGACGGCAATAGTTTCGGCCATATCAGTAAAATATCCTTTCTTGCCTGATTTGTAAGGATACTCCATGCCAATATCCAGGCCGATTATATCGCCTGATTCAAGCTGGCGGGAAGGCAGGGCGGGAGCATGAACAACTTCATTATTAATTGAAGTGCAAAGAGAGGTGGGAAAAGGTTTTGCCTCCTCTTTGCCTCTATAATTCTTAAAGGACGGACGGCCTCCAGCTTGGCTTATTAATTTACAAGCTAAATTTTCTAAATCTCCCGTAGTTGCCCCGGGTTTAATAATATATTTAATTTCTTTTAAAATACCAGCTAATATTTTTCCGCCTTGTCTTAATATTTCTATTTCTTGGCCGCTTTTAATTATAATCATAATTACAATTTTATTCCTAAATTTCTTATTTTTTTTTCAATATCCTTTCGCACTCGGCTAATATTCTGTCCGCCATTAATTTTAATTAATCTTTTAGATTTTAACCAATAATCAATTAGCGGTTCGCTTTGCTGGTGATATAATTTTAACCTATCCGCTATCACCTTCGGCCGATCATCGTTTCTAATAAATAATTTTCCCCGGCATAAATCGCAAATTCCACTTTTTTGAGGCGGATTATATTTTAAGTGATAAGTCGCCCCGCAAGCGCACATTCTTCTTCCGCCTAATCTCCTCTTTACTTCTTTATCGCTGACATCTACTAAAATAGCATAAACATTATTTTTACCCAGCTTTCCGGTTAAATGACGTAATTGATTTTTATTGCGCGGAAAACCGTCGAATATCATGCCCTTATTCGCGTCTTTAGCGGTTAACCGCTTATTAATTATGGCTTCAACAATTTTATTTGAAACTAATTTGCCTTTAACTATTATTTCCTTGATCATTTTACCCTTGTTGGTATTTTTTTCCTGTTCATGGCGCAACAATTCTCCGGTTGATATAATCGGCAGTTTGGCTTTAGCTGATAACATTTGCGCCTGTGTTCCTTTGCCAGAGCCGGGCGGCCCCAAAAAAATTAAATATATCTTTTCCATAAAATATTTTATTTTAACATACTAAACGTTAAGTCGCGATGACTTCATTACTAAAATTACATTATAATCTTACTTTAGGAGAAGCCGGCGGTTCATCACTGCATAATTTTTCATTTTTCTCGCCAAGCCCGATTGAGGAGCCTTTTTTATTGGATTTTTTTTCTAATTCTTTCGGCTTTCCAAATAATTCATTTACTTTATCATCTATTCTTTGTTTCGCCCGGCCGCCTCTATCTGATTTTTCCGCCCGGCCTTTAATCAGTTCATTGGCTAAATCTTCATCCTCTTCCATTAAAATTTCCCGCCTTAAAGCTTTTATATTTCGCTCTTTCTGCCCTTCGGTTAAGCCCTTTTTTATTTTAGTTAAAGAATCTTTAACTTTTTTTTCAGTTTGGGGGCCAAATTTTTCTTTTATTTCTTTTAAAATCTGGCTATGGGATAATTCTATTCCGCCGGCAAATTTATTCTTCATAAAATTTTTTACTTTTATTTTCTCGCCAAAAGGCAGCTTGGTTAAATTTCTGCTAAAATCTATTCCACCAATCCTATCATAAGATCTAAAAATTTTTTTTATTTTTTCCTCTTCGGGCTGGGATTTTTTATAATCATCATATGGCATATTTTTTAAACTTTATTCTGATTATATTTATTAATAATCACTACATTATTATAACACAATTCTATTTTTAAATAAAAAACCCCCTAATTTATATAAAAGAGAATTCCAATCCCTGCTTTTTATTTTTTTATTTTCTAATTTCCCTCGTATTTTCTCATAGTAAGCTGAGATTCAATCTGCTTGACGGTTTCAATCACAACCGCCACCACAATTAATAAACTGGTTCCGCCTATCGCCAAAGATTGAATGCCGGTAAAATAGCGCATTATTAAAGGAAGAATGGCTATAATGGCCAAAAATAAAGCGCCAACAAATATAATCTTATGTATAGTGTTAGCTAAATATTCACTAGTATGCCTTCCTGGCCTGATTCCTGGAATAAAACCGCCTTGTTTCTGTAAATTTTCGGCAATCTGCGTAGGATGAAAAATTACTTCTGTATAAAAATAAGTAAAAGCAAACACCATTAGAAAATAAATTATTCCATAAAAAAGCTGGTTTTGAAAAGCCCTGATTACCCACTCGGCCGCGGACGCGATCCAGGCGGTTTTAGCTTGCATAAAAAACTGGGCGATCATTGACGGAAATAATACCACGGAAATGGCAAAAATAATAGGAATTACTCCGGCCATATTCACTCTTAAAGGAAGATGGGTGCTGGTTCCCCCGTACATTCTGTTGCCCCTTACTTGCCTGGCATATTGAACCGGCACATTGCGCTGGCCTTCGGTAATCACCACTACGCCCACAATGGTAATTAAAGCTATGATAGCAAAACCAATCATCAAAAATAGCTGAGTTTGATCGAATGTAGCCACCACCTGCATGACTGCTTGGGGCAAACTGGAGATAATGCCAGCAAAAATCAATAAGGATATGCCATTGCCAATCTTTTTTTCTGAAATTAATTCGCCAATCCACATTAAAAAAATTGTACCGGTGGTGATGATAATTAACATAGAAATATAATTAAAAGGCGTAACATCGCTTAAAATCTGATATTGCGATTGGCTTCTTAATATGGTAATCATTCCAAATGACTGGAGAATGGCCAAAGGAACTGTTAGCCAGCGAGTCCAAACGTTGATTCTTTGCCTGCCCTGCTCTTCTTTTTGCATTTCTTCCAGCTTAGGCACTATCATGGCTAATAACTGAAAAATAATTGAAGAAGTAATATAAGGCGCTACTCCCATCATAACAATGGAAAAATTCTGCATTCCTCCGCCGGAAAAAATATTGAGAAGGCCTAATATTTGATTAGAGGCGAAATACTCGCGTAGTGCCGTGACATCAATGCCGGGAATTGGAATATGAGCGGCCAAACGAAAAATAACTAGCATGCTTAATACAAAAAAAATATCCTTCCTTAAATCTTCGGCCTTCCATATTTGGACAATCTTATTAATCATATTTATTAATTTTTTATTTCTTAATTTTTTATTTTACTTTTTTTAAAAATAATTTTTGCCCCGTTTTTTTCTATTTGAATTTTTACTTTGGCACTCATCTTTAAATCATCAACTATTATATTTTTTAAATCCAATTCGCCCATGCCTAATATTTTTATTTTAGTTTTAATATCGTCAATTAAACCCTTATTAAACAAAGTTTTTGGATTTATCATATCTCCATCTTTGAAATTTTTATTTAAATCTTTTAAATTTATAATTTGATTCTTTATTTTTGAAGATTTAAAACCTCTTTTTTTAGAAATACGCATTAAAGTCATTTTAAAACCTTTTCTTTTCAAATTGGAAACACCGGATCTTGATTTCTGGCCCTTTAAACCCCTGGTACTGTAAGTTCCGTGGCCAGAAGCATTGCCTCTGCCCACGCGTTTTCTCTTTTTAGTTGCTCCTTTAGCCGGTTTTAAATTATTTAATGATAATAGCATATTTTTATTTATATTTATTAATATTATTTTAATCTTTCTTTTTCGAATGGCTGGCTTCTTTTTTAACTGGTTTTCGCAATCTCTCCAAGGCTTCAATCGCGCATTTAACATTACTAACTTTATTATTAGTGCCTAAAATCTTACTAGTAACATTTTTTATCCCGGCTAATTCTAAAATAATACGGACTGCTCCGCCGGCTATAACTCCCCGCCCTTTTTTAGCTGGTTTTAATAATATTTTAGACGCGCCCAGCTTATGATAAATTTCATGGGGGATAGTATTATTAACAGTTACAACATTAATCATATTCTTTTTCGCCTTATTAACAGCTTTAGTAATAGCCATAGTAACATCGGCGCCCTTGGCCAAGCCAATGCCTACTTTATCTTTTTTATTTCCTAAAGCTATGCAAGTACGGAAACGCATTCTTTTCCCGCCAGCCATGACGCGTGTAACTCTAGCAATATCAACGATCCTTTGTTCAAATTCTTCTTGCCTTTCATCTCTGTTTTTATCAAAATATCTTCTGGCTTCCTTTTTACCGGCATAAACTGTTTTAACCGAAGCATCCGGCTTAGTTGTTTGTTTATCTTTTTTTTCTTCTGCGGTCATATTAAAAATTTATTTTTATTTATAATTAAAATTTTAACCCGCCAGCCCTTAGGCCGTCAGCCGTCGCTTTCACTCGTCCGTGATATTTATTGCCGGCTCTATCAAAGACAATGCTATTAATTTTCTTGTCTTGAGCTTTTTCAGCCATTAATTTTCCCAATTCGAAACTAATAACAATTTTCTTGTCTTTTTTCTTTATTTCTCGGCTATGGGCGCTTAACAAGGTTTTCCCTATTTCGTCATTAATCAATTGCAGATACATGCCCTTATTAGATTTAAACAAGCTTAATCTGGGACGTTTTAAAGTTCCTTTAATCTTCGCCCTTACTTTTAATCTGCGCCGTTCTCTTTTATATTGTTTTCTTTTTTCTTTATTCATATAATTGATTAAACAAAAATTCTATTATTATTACTCGCTCTTGCTCGCGGCAGTTTTGCCGACTTTTATTTTAACTATTTCATCTAAATATTTAATGCCTTTTCCTTTATAAGGTTCCGGTTTCTTTATTTTTCTAATTTGAGCTGCCGTCTCTCCAACTAATTTTTTATCAATACCGCTTATAGTTATAATATTATCTTCTACTATAGCGCTAATGCCTTCAGGTAAATCATATTTAACTGGATGGGAATAGCCAACATTCAAGGTTAATATTTTTCCGCCGGCTGATGCTTTAAACCCGATGCCGTTAATTTCCAGCTTTTTAAAATAACCATTATTGACTCCTATCACCATATTATTTATTAAACTGCGGAATAATCCCCATAACGCCTTTTGATTTCTGTCCTGGGGTTTCTTAGCTGTAACCTTTATTTCCTTTTCATTCAATTCCACATTAACTAAATTATTTATTTTTTCCCTTAATTCACCTTTTGGCCCTTTAATAATAATAAAATCGCCCTCGGCTTTCGCTTGAGTTCCTTTTGGTATGGCTATTGGCAATTTTCCTAATCTAGACATAAATATTCATTAATTAATTATATTGGATTATTAATAAATTTATTGGATTAATATATTTCACAGATAACTTCCCCGCCCACGCCTTTTTTACGCGCTTCTTTATTAGTCATCATTCCTTGAGGCGTGGAGATAATAGCTATGCCTAAATTATTCAATACTTTTGGCAATTCATCCTTTTTCGCGTAAATTCTTAACCCCGGCTTGCTGATGCGCTTTAAACTAATGATAACTGGCTTATGTCCTTCTTTATATTTTAATATTATTTTTAACTCATTATATTTAGAACTTTTATTTTTTTCATTTTTTCTATTAATCACTTCAACTTTATTAACCCAGCCGCCATTCTCTAATATTTTGGCTATATTATATTTTATTTTGCTCATTGGCAAAACAACTTCATCTTTATAAACGGCTGAAGCATTTCTTATTCTTGTTAGCATATCCGCGATTGGATCTGTCATAGTATTTATTTTTTTATTTTTAATTAAAAATAAGAAAAATTTAATTATATAATATAATTTATTACCAGCTTGATTTTTTAATCCCCGGCAAATCGCCATTATTAGCTAATTCCCTAAAACAAATACGGCATAAGTCGAAATCTCTTAAATAGCCGCGATTACGCCCGCAGCGCCAGCAACGCCTGACAATCCGAGTTGAATATTTAGGTTTCTTTTTTGATTTTGCTATTAATGATTTTCTTGCCATAAAATATAATTATCCCTAATTTAATTGGTTTTAAACGGAAATCCCATTAACCTAAAAAGTTCAAGGCCCTCTGCTTCAGTTTTGGCTGTAGTGGCTAGGGAAATCTCCAAGCCAAAAATGTTGTCTACTTCATCCGTGCCTATTTCTGGAAAAGCTACATGCTCCTTGAAGCCAATAGTTAAATTGCCCTGTCTGTCTACCTGCTTTAAATTTATGCCTCTGAAATCTCTTATGCGGGGAAAGGAAACATTTATTAATTTATCAATAAAATCAAACATTCTTTTTTTGCGCAATGTCACCATTACTCCTATAATCATGCCTTTTCTAGTTTTAAAAGTAGAAACGGATTTTTTTGCTTTTGTTAGAACGGGCTTCTGGCCGGTAATCTTAACTAGGCTATCCTCAACATTTTTAATATAAGTTTTATCTTTTGCATATTTGCCAACTCCAACATTAACTGCCACTTTATAAATCCTTGGGGCGGATAATCCGTTTTTATAACCAAACTTAGCAATTAATTTTGGCAAAACTTCTTTTTTATATTGCTCTTCTAATCTCATAAAATTTAATTATTTTAATCAATAATTTCTTTGCATTTATTGCAAATTCTAAGTTTTTTATTTTTTGTTTTTACTGCTTGATTCGGCTGTCCCGATTTTTGCAGAGAAGAATCGGTTATAACATCTTTATTTTTTTTTGTTATTTTGTAGCTAACTCTGGTAGCTTTACCGCATTTGGGGCATTCTAATATGACATTTGATAAATCCATTAAAGCTGGGAATTCCACTCTTTGGCCTTTTTCGCCCTGCTTCTTCGGCCTTAAATGTTTAATTAACAAATTAAGGCCTTCGACGCTAACCCTATTTTTAGATGAAAAAATCTGCAATACCTTGCCTGCCTTGCCCTTATCTTTGCCGGCTATAATTATAATTTTATCTCCTGACTTAATTTTCATATATTATATCTTGATTATTTATATTTTATAATATTTTTGCCCGGCGATTAAAGTACCTCCGGCGCCAGCGAAGCGATTTTGAAAAATCCGGCTCTTCTTACTTCTCTGGCAATTGGCCCGATAACTCGTGTGGCTTTTGGATCTTTTTTATCTTTTTCAATAATAACGCAAGCGTTATCGCTAAAACGCAAATAAGAACCGTCTTTCCTTCTTATTTCCTTTCTTGTCCTGACAATAACTGCTTGCACAACATCTCCCTTTTTCACAATAGAATGCGGAGCGGCAACTTTTATCGCTACAACTATTATATCGCCGATTCGGGCATATCTTTTTTTATAGCCGCCTAAAACCCTGATGCATTGGACTTCTTTAGCACCGGTATTATCAGCTACTTTAATTTTTGACTGCACTTGGATCATATTGTGTATGATATTTATGATTATTAGGATTTTCGTGATATTTGTGATTGCAATATATCCTAATAATTCTCAAATATCTCTAATATCTTAATAATCTTATTTATAAATTACTCTCCACCTTTTATCTTTTGATAAAGGCCTGCAGGCAACAATAGAAACTTTATCATTAACTTTAAATTTATCTTTTGGGTCATGAACTTTATATTTTCTGCTTACTTTATATCTCTTTTTATATTTGGGATGAATTTTTACGCGGCTGACTGCAACGATAATGGTTTTATTCATTTTATCGCCAATCACTATGCCATCCAATTTTCTTTTGATTATTTCTTTTTCCTGTTTTTGATTTTTTGCTTGTGTTTTTTCTTCCATATAAATTAAATTATTTAATGCTTTATTTTATTTTTTCTTTATTAATATCTTTTTTATCATTTAATATAGTTAATATTCGGGAAATTATTTTTTTGACTATTTTTATTTCTTGCACATTTTTCAATTGATTTGAAGCTGCTTTAAAACGAAAATTTCTTAACTTTTCGCGAGATTCAGAAAGTAATAACTGCAACTGGCTTTTAGTTTTTTTCTTTAATTCTTTATGTTCCATATAATATAATAATATAAAAAAAATTAATTTTTAGATACAAACTTGCACTTAATCGGTAATTTATAAGCGGCCAACGACATAGCTTCTTTGGCGGTTTTCTCGTCTACGCCTTCTATCTCAAATAAAACCATTCCCGGCTTAACGACAACGACGTAATGATCCACTGATCCTTTGCCTTTGCCCATGGGAATTTCTCCGCCCTTTAAGGTTACTGGCTTATCAGGGAATATTCTTATCCATATCTTTCCTCCGCGTTGGATATATCTGGTCATGGCTCGGCGCGAAGCTTCAATCTGCCTGGAATTAACCCAGCAAGACTCAAGGCTCATTAGGCCGAAGCTACCGAAATTTAAACTTGTTTTTCTGGTTGCTTGGCCGCCTCTTTTGCCTTTATGCGACTTCCTATATTTGGTTTTTTTGGGCATTAACATAATATTTTAATTGAACTTAATCATTACTTTTATTTATTTATTTTTTCTCCGACAATAGCGCCGACAATAGCTTCCTTTTCCTCTTTTTTATTAAAAATTTCGCCTTTATAAATCCAAATCCTAATTCCGATTGATCCATAAGTAGTATGGGCTACGCCCCGGGAATAATCAATATCCGCTCTTAAATTATGAAGCGGAACTTTTCCCGATGTTAGCATTTCTGATCTGGCAATTTCCGCTCCATTTAATCTGCCTTTAATTATAACTTTTACTCCCAGCGCGCCGGCCCGCTCAACCCGGCTAATTGCCTGTTTCATAACCCGCCGGAAAGGCAGCCTTTTTTCTATATCTAAAATCATCTGTTGCAATACAATCTGGGCGCTCAAATTTGGCCGGTCAAATTCAGTAATATTTAATATTATTTCGGATAATCTAAAAGTTTTTAAAAAAGTATCATGCAATTTATTTTTTAAATTTTCTATCCCGGCTCCGCCTCGGCCGATAATCAAACCCGGCTTGGCTGTAAAAATATTAATGGTTATTTTATTCGTATTTCTTTCAATTTCAACTCTGTCTACTCCCGCTTCGCGCAAATGATTAGTCAAATATTTTCTAACATAAACATCTTGCTTTAAATTATTTATATATTTTTTCCCACTGCCAAACCACTTTGACGGCCAAGTTCTTATAATCCCTATTCTTAATATTTTTGGATTTACTTTTTGTCCCATGTTTTAAATTTATAATTTAAATATAATTTAAAAAAATAGTACTATTAACCGCTTTTACGCCTAAAAATTTTATTAACAAACCCTTTTTGGCTGCTGCCTTCAATTTTTGTATGCTTTCCCTGCCCTTCTTCCCTGGGATCAACAATAACTTTACCCTTTTCGCTTTTAAATTCAGACGGCATTTTTTCTTTTGAAACTTCTTTTCTTTTTTCAGAAACATATTTTTCATCTTTAGGTTTTTGGCTTAATCTAATCGGAGCTTCTGTTTCTTTCCTTTTTATTTGCTTTTTCACGCTAGCTTTAATTTCAGATAAAACTATATAAACATGGCTTGTTCTTTTGCGAATGGGAGTGGCGCGCCCATGGGCCTTTGGCATCCAGCGATGAATCGTTGCCCCTTCGTCTACTCTTATCTCTTTTATATATAAATTATCTTTTGCAATTTCATAATTGTTATTAGCATTGGCTATAGCCGAATTTATTAATTTAATTATCGGTTTAGCCGCCCATTTATTTATAAATTTTAACTGATCCAAGGCTTTATTTACTTCCCAGCCGCGGATAACATTAACCACCAGACGAACTTTTCTGGGAGACATATGAATATGTTTTACTTTGGCTTTAATTTCCATATTTATTATATTATACTTTTTTTATTTTAATTCTTATTTTAATTCTTATTTTAATTCTTATTTTAATTTTTATTTTTCAACTTTATCTTTTTTTTTTATTATATCTTGTTTTTGGTCGCTACTTTGCTCTTTAGCCATTCTGCCGCCATGGCTGACAAATTTTCTCGTAAATGAAAATTCGCCTAATTTATGGCCAACCATATTTTCCACAATATAAACGGGTATATGCTGCCGGCCGTTATGCACGCCAATAGTAAATCCTACCATCTCTGGTGTAATCGTTGCAGCCCTGTCCCATACTTTTATTATCGTTTTATCTCCGGGTTTTAAATTTTTCAATTTTTTAATTATCCTTTCATTTACATAAGGACCCTTTTTAAGCGATCTGGACATATTTTTATATTTTATTATTATTACGTCTTAAAATTATTAATTTATCTGATTGCTTTCCCTTTATTCTTGTTTTCACGCCTAGAGCCGGCTTGCCCCATGGTGTTTTAGGATGCTTTAAGCCGATAGATTGCTTGCCTTCGCCGCCGCCATGGGGGTGATCTACCGGATTCATTGCTTTTCCCCGGACTGTCGGCCTTATCCCTAAATGCCGACTACGGCCGGCTTTACCGATGGTAATATGCATTTTATCAGGATTACTGGCCTGGCCGACCGTGCATAGGCATTCTTTTTTTATCAATCTTATTTCTCCTGATGGTATTTTAATTTGCGCGTATTTTCCTTCAATTCCCATGACATAAGCCATATTTCCGGCGCCTCGGGCTATTTTTCCCCCTCGGCCCGGCTCCAATTCAATATTATAAACACCCTCGCCGGCGGGAATATATTTAATCGGCATGGCATTGCCAATTTTTATCTCTATTTGCTTTTTAGAGCTGATAATTTCAGATCCTACTTTAAGATTTGTAGGAGAAATAATATATCTTTTAGCCCCGTCGGCGTAATTAAGCAATGCGATTCTAGCTCCTCGGTTGGGATCATACTCAATACTAGCTACTTTGGCTGGTATGTCAAATTTATCTCTTTTATAATCAACCATCCTAATATATCTTTTAGCCCCTCCGCCTCTGTGCCTGATAGTTATTTTCCCCTGGTTGTTTCTCCCTCCTCTTTTCTTTTTGATTATTATTAATCTTTTTTGTGGAGTGGTTTTAGTAATATCAAAAAAATCGTCGAAGCTGGCTCCACGTCTTCCGGGTGTAGTTGGTTTTACTTTTATTATTCCCATATTTCAAATTAAAAAATAAAAATTATGGTGTGAAAAATTTATTTAAATTTTGCATTTTGATTTTTGCATTTTTTATTATACGCCTTCATATAACTTTATGCTGCTGCCTTCGGGCAGGGTAATAACCGCTTTTTTCCAATTTTTTCTTTTACCGGTTATTCTTCCATATCTGGTCTTTTTACCCCCCATGGTAACTATATTCACGCTTACAGGCTTTATTCCGTAAACATCATTAATGGCTTTGGATATTTCAATTTTATTAGCATCCCGGCTGACCTGAAAAATATATTTATTGGCCGAAGCGATAATACTGGCTTTTTCAGTAACCATCGGCTTTATTAATATGCGATAAGCCCTGCTAAACTGATTTTTGGCTTTTACTTCTTTATTTTCTTTTGCCGGCAAAACGGTTGATTTGCTGTCTTTATATAAATCTTTCATGCTTTTTTTATTTTGTTCTTTCTTTTTATCTTCGGTTTGCAATTCTTTTAAGGATTTGTCTTTCCCCTTTTTACCAGCGTAAATTTTAACTGCTCTTTCGTCAGTTTTATCTTTATTATCTCTGATTTTTTTTCCCGAAAATAAACCCATATGCTTATTCCAATTTTAATCCGCCTATTGGCTGATTAATTTTCTAATTAATTTTATTTATGTCTTCAATTTTTTTAACACCAGCCAAAGTCAGAATTAAATTTTTATATTTTAATAAATCAACTATATTAATATTATTCAAAGAAATTGTTTTTATTCCGGCTATATTTCTGGAAGAATATTTTATCTTGGCATCCAGCTTGTCATTTATAATTAAAACGCTGTATTTCCGCCTGCCCTTGGCTTTTGCCTGCCCTTGGTTGTTTTTATCATTATCTTTTACTTTTATAATTTTCTCCTTATTATTTAAAATATTTTTAAAATTATCAACTATTTTTAAAAATAGTTTGGTTTTAAATTCATTTATTTCCAATTTATCTAAAATCACAAAATTATTATTGGCTACCTTGCTACTTAGCGCCATTAAAATTGCTTTCTTTTTCATTTTTTTATTAATTTTTTTTGAAAAATTTCTATTTTTCAATGGTCCGAAAGTTACCCCTCCGCCGCGCCAAATTGGCGATCTGCTTGATCCGGCCCGGGCCCGTCCCGTCCCTTTTTGCCTCCATGGCTTTTTACCGCCGCCGCTAACCTCTGATCTATCTTTGGTATGGGCTAATACTTGTCTTTCGTTCGCCATTTGCGCCACGACTGCTTGATGGATTAAAGCTCCTTTTTCTTTTACGCCAAAAACATCATCGGCTAATTTTATTTCTCCAACTGGCTCTGCTTTGGTATTGTAAATTTTAACTTTTATCATAAAATGCTTTAAACTTTATTTTTATTTTTTTTGCCTATTGCAAATAATCTGATACCTCTATAAAAACTTTTTCTTTTAATTCCTTATCCAATTCTCCGGCCTTAGCTTCGTCAAAATTATAAAATTCCATTAAGTGATTTTTTAATTGGGAATATTCAATTTCTTTATTAATTACTTTAGCTATCATGCTTACCAAATCTAAATTATTTTTTTCTTCTAATATATTAATTGATTTAATAATCCGCGGCTGGGAAATCTTATCTTTTATTTCCTGGGCTAAATTGGCAAATCTGTCTTTGCCAACTTGATTTTTAGCCAAATCCTTGCTTGCTTGGTTGCCTGCTTTTTTATTTTCTCTCGCGTTGCTTTCCGGGGATATTTTTTCTACTTTTAATTCACCGTCTCCGGTAATCAGCAATAATCCGCCTTTTATGCCCGGAACCGCGCCTTTGATATATAACAAATTATTGGGCGCGTCAATATTAATAATTTTTAAATTACTGATAGTTTTTTTATCTCCTCCCATCCGACCGGGCATTCTTCTGTTTTTAAATACATGGGCCGGCCCGGAAGAGCCAATAGAGCCGGTCATTCGCAGCTGGTCTTTATTCCCATGGGTGGCGGGAGCGCCGCTTAATTTAAATCTTTTAACTACGCCTTGGAATCCCTTGCCCTTAGAAATGCCGGAAACATTAATTACGTCATTTAAGGCAAAAGTGCTGACATTTATTATATCGCCAACTTTTAAATCTTTATTTATATTATCAATCCTAAACTCTCTTAAATATTTTAAATTTTTTTTTCCGCCGGAAACAGAGCCCTTGCCTCCTATGGCAGACGCAATGGCTTGAGTGGATATTTTTTTCATATGGCCGATTTGGGGTTTTTTGATATTTTTTTCCTTTTTTGCTCCGAATCCTATTTGCATCGCTTCATAGCCGTCTTTTGTTTTACCCTTTATCTGCGCGATAACGCAAGGACCAGCCTCAACTTTTGTCACTGCGGCAACTTTATCTCCCTGCCAAATCTGAGCCATTTCTATTTTTTTTCCTAATATAAATTTCATAAATATATAAATTTTTAAAAAATAAAAGCTGGTATTTTCACAAAACCAGCAAACACACGCTTTGCACAACTATAATTAATAAGCTTATTTACACAAATTTATATAAATTTTAAGCGTAAATCCGTATTAGTTTTAGTATTATTCGTGTTTATTGCTGAATTATACCTCCAAATAAAGCATTAATATTATTTTAGCACTTACCCCTCCCCAGTCTGATTTTAATAAAATCAGACTGGGGAGGGGTGTTACTTAAATAATCGTTAACACCATTATTTAAAATAATAATTTATTTTAATAATTTAAAAAATAAGACTACATTTTTATTTCCACGTCAACGCCGGCCGGAAGACTTAAATTAGTTAAAGCATTAATGGTTTCGACTGAAGGCTCAATAATGTCAACCAATCTTTTATGCGTTCTTATTTCATATTGATCACGGGCGTCTTTATGCGCAAAAGTTGAACGATTAATCGTATACTTCTTCTTTTCAGTCGGCAATGGTATCGGCCCAAAAATTTCCGCCCCGCTTCTTTGAGCTGTTTCAACAATTGTTTTGGTTGATTGATCAATTATTTTATGATCAAACGCTTTAATCTTAATTCTGATTCTTTGCTTAAAGTCCTCATCTTTATTAATAGAAGTTTCCGGTTTAATCTTCCGCTTTCCTTTAATTTCGGTCATTTAATTATAATATTAATTTATTAATAAACAATAAAAATAAATTCAATCCGTCCATATTTCAGTATGAACGGATTTATATCTATCTTATTTAATAATCTTAACAACTACCCCGGCACCAACCGTTTTTCCGCCTTCACGAATGGCAAATCTTTGTTTTTCATTTAAAGCAATCGGAGAAATTAATTTAATTTGTAAATTAATCGTATCGCCAGGCATTACCATTTCCGTCCCCTCCGGCAATTGCACTTCGCCGGTGACATCAGTAGTCCTGATGTAAAACTGCGGTTTATAACCTTTAAAAAATGGTTTGTGCCGGCCGCCTTCTTCTTTTGTCAAAATATAAACTTCACCTTCAAATTCAGTATGGGGAGTAATCGTTCCCGGTTTGGCTAAAACTTGCCCTCTTTCTACTTCATCCTTTTTTATTCCTCGTAGCAACAAACCGGCATTATCTCCGGCCCGGCCTTCATCTAAAGATTTATTAAACATTTCAATGCTGATAACAACAGTTTTGGCAGTATCCCGCAAGCCGATAATTTCAATTTCTTCATTTACTTTTATAATGCCTCTTTCAATCCTGCCGGTAACAACGGTACCGCGCCCTTCAATGGAAAAAATATCTTCAATCGGCATTAAAAATGGATGATCCACATCTCTCTTCGGTTCGGGGATAAATTCATCTAATGATTTTATTAAATCAAGGATTGGTTTGGCATCATCTCCGGATGGATTTTCCAAAGCTTTTAAGGCTGAACCGCGGATAATAGGAGTAGTATCTCCCGGAAATTCATATTTTTTCAGCAAATCTCTTATTTCTTCTTCCACTAAATCAATTAATTCTTTATCTTCAACCATATCGCATTTATTTAAAAATACCACTATATAAGGAACGCCAACTTGCCGGGCCAGAAGAATATGCTCTCTGGTTTGCGGCATCGGCCCGTCGGTGGCGGCTACTACTAAAACAGCGCCGTCCATCTGCGCCGCGCCGGTAATCATATTTTTTACATAATCAGCATGACCGGGGCAATCTACGTGGGCATAATGGCGGTTAGTAGATTCATATTCAACATGAGCGGTGGCAATGGTAATACCGCGCGCTTTTTCTTCCGGCGCGGAATCAATTTGATCAACGCTTTTCTCGGAAGCTTTAAGCCCATTAGCAGCTAATACTTTTAATATAGCCGCTGTTAAAGTTGTTTTGCCATGATCAACGTGGCCGATAGTGCCAACATTGACATGGGGTTTTGTTCGTTCAAATTTTTCTGCCATTTTTTTATTGCTCACGACCCCTCAAAGTTAATTACCGAGAGTTTTTTGTCCGGAATAATTAAGGACAACCAGTCGCTATAATTAATTTTATTAAAATTATAAATCTTTTTTTATTAATAAGGAATTTCTTCTAAATACCGCTTATCTTCATCTATCACTTCTTCGGCTGACTGCTTAATAACTTTTGGTATAGACCAATTATTATTCTTTTCTTTTCTAGATTTATTATCAACTTTTTTATCTATCTCGTTTTTAAAAGATATTAAAAAATCTTTTTCTATATAATCTGCGTCATTATTAATATTAATATTATCATTATCTCCTTTTATGTCGTAAAAACTATTTAAATTATCAAAATCTTTATCACTTTTCCAAATAGCAATATTGCGATTTATTTTATCAAGTAATTCATTCTTTGTCAACCCCCTCACTTCACTTTTGCCGATAATCAACTTTTCATATTCATTATAATCCATTATTACATAAGAATTGTCAGCATTGGCATTATCAAAAATAATTATCCGATCACCGGTTTTTTTTATTAAATTAATTATTTTCTGTAATTGATTGTGCATAAATTAACTACAAAAAAATTATGCTCTTATTTTATATTAAAATACTTCAATCGTCAAATATTAATAGACTTGTTGCTTAATAAAATTTCATGGCGAAATAAAAAAATTTCAGTAGAAAAATTATTAAACAACAGGTCTAATGGCTAAAATGATTTATTTTTTCTCTTTAGCATTCATTATTTCCTGAGTTACATTTTTGGGCACTTCGCTATAATGGGAAAATTCCATGCTGTAATTAGCCCGGCCTTGGGTCATGGACCTAAGTTGCGTAGCATAGCCGAACATAGAAGCCAGCGGAACCTTGGCGGTAATTTCCTTTACCTGCCCCCTGTCTCCCATTTCTTCCACCTGCCCCCTTTTTGAATTTAAATCGCCGATAACATCCCCCATAAAATTTTCCGGGGTAATGGCCACCACTTTCATAATCGGTTCTAAAATAATCGGATCGGCATGGCGAGACGCTTCTTGGAAGGCCATTGATCCGGCAATTTTAAATGCTCCTTCCGAAGAATCCACTTCATGATAGGAACCGTCAAAAACTTCCACTTTTATATCTACCATGGGATAACCGGCCAATACACCTTTGTCCATCGCTTCTTTGACCCCTTTTTCAATGGCGGGAATATATTCCCTTGGGATATCTCCACCCTTAATTTTATTATCAAATTCAAACCCCTTGCCTTCTGCCTGCGGTAAAACCCGAAGCCAGCAATGCCCGTATTGGCCTCGGCCTCCTGATTGCCTGATATATTTTCCCTCGGCCTCGGCTTCTTTCTTAATAGTTTCTCTATACGCCACCTGCGGCTGTCCGATATTAGCCTCCACATTAAATTCTCTTTTCATTCTATCAATAATAATATCCAAATGCAGTTCTCCCATGCCGGATATTAAAGTCTGATTAACTTCCTCATCTGTTTTTACCCTAAAAGTCGGATCTTCTTCTGATAGTTTAGCTAAAGCCATACCCATCTTTTCCTGATCGGCCTTGGTTTTCGGTTCAACGGCGATTGATATAACCGGTTCTGGAAAAAATATTGATTCCAGAAGCACCGGCCTGTCTTCATCGCACAATGTATTACCAGTGGTAGTTTCTTTTAAACCGATAATAGCGGCAATTTCGCCGGCATAAACTTCTTCAACTTCTTCCCGGTGATTGGCATGCATCCTGACAATCCGGCCAATGCGCTCCTTTTTTCCATTGGAAGAATTTAAGACATAAGAGCCGGATTTTAAAATTCCGCTATAAACTCTGATAAAACATAATTTTCCCACAAAAGGATCAGTGGCGATTTTAAAAGCCAAGGCAGCGAATTTTTCCTCATCGCTCGGTTTAACGGCAATTTTTTTATCTTCATTATTAGGATCAAAACCTTCTATGGCCGGCACTTCCAACGGCGAGGGAAGAAAATCTTCTACGGCATCCAATAAAAACTGGACGCCTTTGTTCTTTAAAGCGCTCCCGCACAGCACCGGCACTATTCTGCCGGCGCAAACCTCCTGGCGCAGCTCTTTTTTTAAAATATCCGATTCAATGGCTTGGCCGGCTAAATACTTATTCATTAATTCTTCATTATTTTCCACAATAGCTTCAATTAGTTTGCGGCGGTATTCTTCCGTTATCTTAGACATATTATCGGGCACATTTGAGTCTTCCCATTTAGTGCCAAGATCATCCTGATAGATACGCGCTTTCCTTTCAAATAAATCAATAATCCCTTTAAATTCGCTTTCCACCCCGATCGGCAGCTGTATGGGATAGGCATTTTTTGTCAATCGCTTGTGGATTGATTCCAAGTCTTTGAAAAAATCCGCTCCGGTTCTGTCTAATTTATTAATAAAAGCGATGCGCGGCACATTATATTTATCCGCCTGGTGCCAAACTGTTTCTGATTGCGGTTCCACTCCGGCTACGCCGTCAAAAATCACTACACCGCCGTCAAGCACGCGCAAAGACCTTTCCACTTCGGCGGTGAAATCAACATGGCCGGGGGTATCAATAATATTTATTCTGACGTTTTTCCAAAAACAAGTGGTGGCGGCCGAAGTAATAGTGATGCCTCTTTCCTGTTCCTGCTCCATCCAGTCCATTTCCGCTTCGCCATCGTGCACCTCGCCGATCTTATGTTTTTTGCCCGTGTAAAACAAAATACGCTCGGAAACGGTAGTTTTGCCGGCGTCAATATGGGCGATAATCCCTATATTTCTTGTATTTTCTAAACTATATTCTCTAGACATAATTTTTATTGCCCCCTTGATAAGGGGGGGTAAGGGGATTTTAATTTTAAATTTTAAACAATTATTAATTTCCAATTTATAAATTTATTAAAAATAATAATTTATATAATTTATCTGAAAATATTATTTTTAAAAAGTGGGGCGAAACTACGTTGCCCCGGATTTTATTTTTTTAACTTTTCCGAGATTAAGATAATAATCCAAACAAGGGCGATGCAACCGAAAACCAGAATAAAATTTGTTATCTTTCCAAAGTTAGTAAAAAGCATATTCAGTGGCGATTCACTAATAAAATCATTGGAGAGTGAGTCACACAATACAATGAAAGACGCAATTAACAATCCCGAAAAATTCGGAAATAAATAATAACCAATCTCTCTTTTCTCTTTCATCTCTTCCTCCTTATTTTTTAAATGAACTTAACTTTATATAAAATAAATAAAATTAATACTTAGCGCGCAAAGTGAGCAAAGGCCTTGTTGGCTTCGGCCATTCTGTGGACGCTTTCTTTCTTTTTATAAGCCGCTCCTTCTTCTTTAACGGCATCCATAATTTCCGCAGCTAGTTTCTCATGCATCGGCTTTCCTTTCCGACCGGCAGCGGCTTCAATTATCCATTTGCATCCCAAATTAAAACGACGCTCGCCCCGAACTTGGAAAGGCACTTGATAATTCGCGCCACCGATTCTTTTGCCTCTCACTTCCACTAAGGGCGATACCTTTTTAAGCGCTTTGCTGAATACATGCCTGGGATCCTGCTTAGTTTGTTCTTTGATAATATCAAAAGCGCCGTAAACGATTTTCTGCGCTACGGTTTTCTTGCCTCCGATCATAATATAATTTATAAATTTAGCGATATCAACATCGTTATATTTCGCGTCTCCTTCAATTTTTCTTTTAGGCGCTTGTTTTCCTCTCATAAATTTGCCAATTTGTTAATTTATTGTTTTTTAGATTTTGCTTTTTTAGCTCCGTATCTGCTCCGGCTCTGCATTCTTCCCTCAACTCCCTGGGTATCATAAACTCCCCTGATAACTTTATAACGCACACCGGGCAGATCTTTTGTCCGGCCCCCCTTTATTAAGACAATTGAATGCTCTTGTAGGTTGTGGCCGACTCCCGGAATATAAGCTGTAACTTCCATACCGTTGGATAACCTAACTCGGGCAATTTTACGCAAAGCTGAATTCGGCTTCTTGGGAGTAGTAGTTGTCACTTTCAAGCATATCCCTCTTTTAAACGGAGCACCTCTGTTAATTTTTGCTCTCTTCCTATACAAGGTATCAAGGGTTATCTGCATAGCCGGAGATTTACTCTTCTTTTTTGTTGTGCTTCTTCCTTTGCGGATAAGCTGATTAATTGTAGGCATAGATAATTAATTTTCAATTCTCAATTTTTAATTTTTAATTAATATAAGAATTGTTACCGTAAATAATTTATTTAAAATAAAAAATAAAAACCCGAACTGTCGGGATATGTTCATATTAATATCTATTTTAATTTAGCAAAATGTATAAAATAAGTCAAGCTTTAGGCATAAATATACAAATACTATTTTAATTAGCAAATTTTTGTTTAATATATTTATTAAGTTTTAATTTTAATTTATAACCATGGCAATGTTTTAACAACCCATAATAAGATTGAAGCGATTGATTAAACGATCCTAACGATCCTTTAGATATTAACCCCTGATCTAATTTTTACTTATTCAACTTAATTTTTCTAAATATTCTCTTTTTGGTTTTTGTTCTTAGTGTTATATAATAAGGTAAAATAACATATCCGAGAAAATCAATTCCTTGCTTGAATTTTCTAATTTCTATTTTTTGAGGATGCAATTTTAAATCCAGTATTGTTTTTAAAAAATATTCAATCGGCTTAATAAGATGTTCAAGATATTCTAAATTTGGATTAATAATTACAAAGTCATCTGCGTATCTAAAATAATATTTTATTCTTAACTGCTTTTTAATGAACCAGTCAAATTTGTCTAAAAATATATTGGCAAAAATTTGCGAAGTCAGGTTGCCAATCGGCAATCCTCTTTTTTCTAATAATTTTTCGTTTATTCCCCTGCGCCAAGAGCGCAGGGCGAATTAAGAAATAATTTTATTTACTTGGAAACCTAAGGTTTCCAAACCTTCCTAAGCGGTTCCCTATGGCAGAAACCGCAGGGTGAAACTATTATTTATAATAAAAAAAGAATTAAAAACGTATTAATGAATTACCCCGCAGCAGAGTTGCGAGGTATCCTTAAGATAGTTAATTATTTTGAAAAACCAATGGTTTCTTAAACTCTTCCTTGCAAGGAATACCCCGGAGCAGAGCTCCGAGGAATACTTTGATTTAACGCAAATGTTATTAACAAATTAAAAATTTTATCAAAATAAAAGGTTGGCAGATAATAGCGATGAAGCAATCTCAAAAAAAGAGAATTATGTATTTATAATAAAAGAAGAATTAAAAACGTATTATTTAATACTAATCATATATCTATTTTGCCGAGATTGCTTCGTCGCTTTTTGAAATAACATTTATATTATCTTAAAAATTAACTGCCTAAATACTCTATTGTTTCCATTAAACACCAAAACGCTCCTCGCAATGACAGTTGTTGGTAGTTAGTCCTGTAAAATTACTTATAAACATTAAAAGAGCAGGCGGATGCCGGTAATAACCTGCAAAAGAAAAAATAAAATATAGGAAATAAAAATAAATAGTCCGGAATATAATAAAAATAAAACAATAAAAATGCCGTATGGCTCTATCTGATGCAGTCTAATCTGCCAATTATAAGGCAAAAATGCCATCAAAACTTTAGAGCCGTCAAGCGGCGGGACTGGAATTAAATTAAATACCATCAGCAGTAAGTTAATAAAACAAATAATAAGGGACATTATAAAAATACTGACCATTATCGAGCCCTGCATATTATCCAGTAAAAAATTATAATTTTGGGTAAAAAAATTTATAATTAAATCTGTTTTTAATAAAATCGGCAGGGGTATAAATCTAACTATCAGGCCAAAAACGGCCGCTAAAATAAAATTGGTGCCTGGCCCGCCTAAAGCGACTTTTAAATCGCCGTATTTGGGATCGCGCAAATTATACGGGTTATAAGGCACGGGCTTTGCCCAAGCCAAAAAAAAGCCGGCGTTGGCTATAAGCAGAAAAAGAGGCAAAATTATAGAACCGACTAGATCAAGATGGGGAATCGGATTCAAAGTAAGCCGGCCGGCGTTTCTGGCCGTATCATCTCCCAATTTGCTTGCCGCCCAGCCGTGAGCGTATTCATGGAATACTGCGGAAATTATTAAAACTATTATAATAAATAAAGTTATTATCATATTAAAACCATATCATATCTTGCATAATTTATCAAAAGGTGATAATATTTAATTTGTTATTCTAGAATTTAAAAAATTAATAATTGTCACCGCCTGAGCGGATCCCGCTTCTATAATATCTTTTTGGGTGCGGGAAAAATTGATAATTGAAACATTATGGCTAAAAAATGCGATTTATGCGGACGCGGCTCTACTAAAGACGCTAGCCGTTCCCATTCAAACATAAAAACTACGAAAAGGCAGCATATAAATCTGCAGATAAAAAAAATTGACGGTAAAAGAATGAAAGTTTGTAGCAAATGCCTGAAAACAATTGCTAAAACAAAATAATTTCATATTGCTTAATAAAAAACACTCCGCTAATTAGTTGAGTGTTTTTTTATTTTTTAATAATTACTTTTTATTTTTTATCCAAAATATTATATATTTTTTTAACAATTTCATCTAAGGTAAAATAAGCTTTTACTAAAAAATCGGTCGCGCCCAGAGCCATAGCCTTGTCTACATCTTCCTTTTGCCCTAAATTGCTTAAAATAATAACGGGCACATCGGCAATACTTTTGTCTTTTTTAATTTTAGTTAGGATTTGAAAGCCATCTAATCCTGGTAAAATTAAATCCAACAAAATAATATCGGGTTTAAAATCTTTTAAAACATTAAATGCGTTTTGGGCGTCAATAGCCGTTTTTATATCAAATCCGGCATCGCCTAATTTTCGCCCCACTAATTGCCTTAAAAATTCATCATCCTCCACCACTAAAACTTTTATATTTTTTAGTTTATTATTTATATTTTTATTATTAACAATTTCTGTATTTATTTTTTCCGGCATAGACGCGTTATTTGCCTTCCCATCCATTTTTTTAACTTTCAAAACCTTATTTACTTTATCCAAGACTTCATTCGGGTCAAATATGGCCTTAATTAAAAAATCTTTAGCTCCTAATTTTTTCGCCCGCTCAATTTCAACCGGCTGGCCGGAATTAGAAACAATAATTATAGGAATATTTTTTATATCTTTATCTTTATTTTTTTCTTCCATTACTTCAAAACCGTCTTTTTTGGGCATTAAAATATCCAATAAAACTAAATCGGGCTTTTCTTTTTTTATTTTTTTCAAGCCGACCTCTCCGTCTTCAGCGCCAATAGCGAGATAATTGCTTTGTTTAAGCTTTTTAATCAATATTTCCAATAATACCTTATCATCTTCTATCACTAATATTTTTTTCTTCATATGTTTTACTAGACTCACTATATAATAACTTTATTAATAATTCCTTTATTTTGAAAATTTCACTTATAATTATATGAATTGAATCTAATCTTATATTTTAATTAATAATAAATAAAATTATTCATAATATATCTTATTTTCCTTGGGTATAAGCTTCTTATTCAGGGGTAAGGTAAAAGTAAAAACAGATCCTTTATTTTCTCGCGATTCCAGGCTTATTTTCCCTCCGTGCCTTTCCACGATATTTTTTGTAATAAATAATCCCAATCCTGAACCGGAAGTTTGAATGCGCATCACGTTTTCTCCCCGGTAAAATTTTGTAAACATTCTGCCAATTTGATTTTTGGGTATGCCCACCCCCGTATCACTGACTTTTATTTCTATAAATCCGCCCTTTTTATTGATATCTACTGTTACTTTTCCGCCGTCTAATGTATATTTTATCGCGTTATCAACTAAATTTTGAATGACTAAACCGATTTTTTTATCATCAAAAACAAAAGGGATTATTTTTATTTTAGAATTATTAAATATCAAATTAATATTTTTTCTCTTAGCGACAATATTTGTGCTGGTTATTACGGAAGATAGAACTTTAATAATATCATTCTCTTTGAATTCATATCCGAACCGGCCCTCTTCTATCCTGGCTACATTTAACAAGTCATTCACCAATTGTATCATTTTTTCATTGGTTTGATAGCCCTTATTGAGAAGTTCGATTTGAGCGGCGGTCATAGGGCCTTCGTCGCCGTCAATCAACAGACGCAATGCCCATTTGATGGCCGAAAGCGGCGTTCTCAACTGGTGGGCGGCAATTGATATAAATTCGCTTTTACTTTTGGAAATTATTTTTTCTCTAGTTATATCCCTGATAATTTTTAAAACGCCTATTCTCTTTTTTGTATAGTGGCTGAGAATGGGAACAGTGGTAACGTTCAATTCCCTTTCAAATTCATTTTTAATTTTTAATTCATGGATATCGTTGTCCACGCCGGAAATCTTTTTGTCGTATTTTATGGCTCCTTCGCAAAGGGCGGGGTAAGTAACTTCCACTAAAGATTTTAAACTTTTTATTTTAATATCTTTAGGAGTAATTTTCCAGCCCATAATCTTTTTTCTCTTAACGCCCAATAAATCTTCGGCCGCTTTATTAATTCTTATTAAAGTTAAATCATTATTATATTCAATCAGGCCGCTGGTCAGATTTTCAATTATTGTTTCTATATGGATATTAATCTGCTTTAATTCTTTTGTTTTCTCTTTTACTTTTTTTTCTAAATCTTTTGAATATTTTTCCGTTAACTCCCTTTTCAATTCCTCTTCTCTTTTTACTTCTTCTATATTTTTCCTTTCGCTCCTTTTTCTCGCTTTTTCCAATTCATATAAATCGTCAATCATCAGTTGCAAGCCGACTAACAGCTCAGTAAACTCATCTTCTGTTTTGGGCAGGGTTATTTTAGTAGAAAAATTCCCAGTGGCGATTTCTTGCAAAATCGGCGTTAATCTGGATAATTTTTTAGTGGTGTTTTGCTTATATTTTTCCAATTCTTTTTCCGTGGTGATGTCTCTAAAAACTAAAATGCCGATTTTATTATTTTTTATTTTAAATGTTTTGGCGGAAATAAAAACCGGAAACCTGCCCCTATTAGACGATTTAAAATAAATAGTATGGCCCGCCGGCGCGTTAAAAGTTTTATTCTGCTTTATCACATAGCGGCTGATAATATCTTTGGGGCTGATTATCTTATTGTCCAAATATATTTTGATTACCTTGTCAATATGCCTGCCTATCAGTTCTTTGCCAAAAATATCCAGGAGCAGGGCGGCATGGGGATTTACATAAGTTATATGCCCTTTCTCATTAAAAAGCATCACTCCTTCGGCAATAAAAGATAATAAAGGTCCTATTTCGGAACTTTTATTCATAATATAGCAATATTAACATTATTATTTTATATCCACTATTGACTCGCGGCACTTTTTGGCGATGCCCGGAGGAATATTGGGTAAATTATGCTCTTTTAAAGCGTGCGCTGAAGCTAACCTCATAATTTCATATTCTGTTTCCCCGGTAAACTCCGCGTCGCAATTTACGCCAATATCCTTGCATGAAAGTTTTTTCATTTATTTGAAATTAATTTAATTAATTATTTTTCCATTAGCCATTTAAGGGCATTAATTTTATTATTAAAAAATTTAATATTCTTTTTATGGGTGGCGGCGATAACGAAAGAAGCCAATGTCCTCACAAATATATTTCCGCCAAAAATGGCGGCTTTTTTCGCATTTGAATTCTGTAAAAATTTTACCCATACTTTTCTGGCGCCAGAGGTAAATTGGCTTGATTGCCGTATATCAATTATAATATAAAAAGCTTGGCCGCTATTAATAAATTCCGTGCCGAAATTATCCAGTAATATCGCTTCTTTTTCATCCACCGGCTTGGATATAACATAATAAACAATGCCATTTTCCAGCCATACTTTATTTTTAGGTTTTTTTATATTATTATCCATTTATTATTAAAATTATTGGGTTATTATATTTTATTATATCATAATATTTACTTATATGCAAATTCGTGTACAAGATGAGTACATCGGTAACACTTTTGAGAATTCCAGGGGTGTTTGATAATTTAAAGATTGGTGCGGTCTTTTAAAATTGTATTCAATGAGCCATTCCGTCAGATTATGGTTAAATTGATCTTGGTTAA
>Ga0210051_1001186_pt1 | contig 26252 bp, 42 predicted proteins | sample CryGey092014_all_FD_185464 | JGI IMG/M metagenome (GOLD analysis project Ga0210051, IMG submission 185464) | Groundwater microbial communities from aquifer - Crystal Geyser CG23_combo_of_CG06-09_8/20/14_all (SPAdes) (version 2) | ecosystem: Environmental > Aquatic > Deep subsurface > Groundwater...
CAGTATCATATATGAAGAAACTATGTATAAATGTTTCCCTATTAATAATTTGTATCTATTTGCTCTCCGTCTCAAATCCAAGAACAGCCATAACTCCTGAGCTTAACATAAGAAACATTGAATTCTTGAATAGAGAATCTTTCATTATGCTTTCATAGAGGCTTTTCATGAAATATTGACATAAATTCCATTTTTAAAGATTGTTTATTGAGGTAAGACTTAGTCTATCCCACCATTAGGGAAGTAATTATCGTCTAAAATCAATCGTTTGTAAATATATTAATGTATAACAATATAAGATTTTACTAAGATAACTATTTTTTCTTTAAAGTATAATAAGCTCCTCTGTATGCTCCAACTTTCTTAATAAAATCAAATTCAATCATCTCGTTTAATTCATTTACAGCAGTGGCATGTGAGACTTTATTAATCTCTTCATATGTGTTTGACTTTATTGTTTTATTTCTATTTAAATAATCTAGAGCTTTCTTCTGTCTCTCGCTTAAATCTCCTTCATTCTTAATCGGTTCTTTCTTTCCCTTTCTGTTATATAGAATAATACGGAAAAAACTCTCAGTAAAATTAAAATCAGGATCTTTTAATCCTGCCTTTCTCATATAATTCTTCATTCTTGGAATTCCGGTTCCCAATCCTTCAACATAACCAAGATCTCTCAAGAATCTATAGGTGATGGGATTTCTTTGAACAGATATAGAACCAAATAATTCCCTGGGTAATGCTTGAGGCAACGAACCAGGATTTGTAATTTCAATGCGATTATCAAAAATATAAATTTGTATAGAATCTTTACTGAAATAATCTCTATGTGTAACTGCATTTACAACGGCTTCTCTAATTGCTTCAAGGGGATATTCATAATCTTCCCTTCTTCTTGGTTCTCCAGAAATCTTAATCTCCCTGTATATATTCTCTTTTACTAATTTTATAGAATCTTCTATTGAGGATGCTAAATCGCTTTGGATTAATTTATGAACAATAATCTCAACTGGTTCCTTCCCTTTAAATTTTACAAATCTTATCTCACACTGAGGGTAGAAATCCTGAGGATTTTTTGCAAATAAAAGAACAGCTGAATTCTTTATCTTTAATTTCCCGTTTTTACTTGCAAGTCTCTTACTAATTAGAAAATCTTTGATATTATGATTATTAAAAAAATCTCCTTGTTCACGGATTTTTAAATATTCATTTACTTTATTTATATCCAAATCTTTTATTGTAGCATTATTTTCATACGTCTCATCAAATGATAATATTTGTCTATTCCTTAAAAAATCTAAATGATTTTGACCTTCAAGTTTCTTTGTCGTGCTCCCTATTCTTATATATATAGCACCATCAAACATATAATAAATGTTATCAATTGCTCTTTGAATTATTGCAATTATAACTTCTCTTCTTTCAATTTTATGCGATTCTATTGAGATTACAGGAGTCGGAGAAAGACATTGACTTGCACTGGCAATTTTTCTTTGTAACTGATCAGAATTTTCATTGATACCATTAATATCCCCATTATTTGACACGCCAAAGATAATCATCCCACCATTGGTATTTCCTAATCCACACAGGATTTGACATATTTTCTGCTGGCTATGAAATGATTCTTTAAACTCTATTTCTTGATTCTCTCCAGACTGAATAATCTCTTTCAGATTTTCAATATACATATAATTAGCACTAACTATATGTATTTAAATGTATCTTAGAAGTAAATCTTTACTGCAATTTAGTTCCATTAAATGTATTTTAGAAGTAAATTAAATGTAATTTTCCCTGCATTTCCTCTTAAAATTATTTTCTTCTCATCCTATCAACCAAGCTATAAACCCAAGAACAGCTCCAACACCAGAACTCAACATTAAGAATATTGAATTCTTAAATAAGGAATCTCCCATTATGCTTTCATAGAGGCTTTTCATGAAATATTGACATAAATTCTGTTTTTAAAGATTGTTTATTCTGTTAGGATAAAACTTTGTCCCGCCCGCTCCCCCGCACGATTTTACTAAGATAATTAATCACACTTTTTAATCCAATAAACCACTAAATAGAAAGATTTATAAGTAATATTAACACAATAATATTATAATATTATCACAATTATATTACTCAAAAATGAAAGAAAATAAATTTTCATGCATTCAAATAAGGAGGAATTTTATTTAAATGATAGAAAGAGAATTTTATGATAGAAAAGAAGAAATGAATTTTCTTAAAGATAAATATGCAAATCTTTCAGATGGAAATATGTTCGTGTTATATGGAAGAAGAAGAGTCGGAAAGACAGAATTAATAAAGCAATTTCTAAAAAATGTTACTAATAAATTCTATTTTTATGTAGAAGTTGCTGAGAAAAAAGTAATTTTAGACTCCCTCTCAAAATCAGTAAAAGAACAGCTTAAAGAGAACAAAACATTTGATGATTTTTATGGATTTCTTGATTATATAGGAGATAAGGATGAAAAATCCCCATTTGTTTTAGTCATAGATGAATTTCAGAGATTTCTGGATATTGCTCCAGAATATATAACTAACTTGCAAAATGCATGGGATTCAAAATTAAGAAATAAAAAAATTATGATTTTATTGCTTGGTTCATCAATAGGAATGATGCAAAAAATGATGAATAGCAAAGCAGGAGCGCTATATGGAAGAGCTCAGAAGATTAAAATATCCCCTTTTAAATATAAAGACTTTCGAATAATGTTTAAAGAGTTAAATGAGGAAGAAAAAGTTATTGCTTATTCTGTATTTGGAGGAACCCCAGATTATTTAGAGAAATTTAAAAAAGTACAAGGAGACATTAATGATAAAATTTTTAATCTTGTCTTAAAAAAAGGATCACCTCTTTCAGAAGAACCAAAAAATCTTCTGGAATATGAAAATGTTAGAGTTTATGCTAAATATAACTCTATTCTTCAGGCATCTTCTTCAGGAAAAGAGACTTTAAAGGAAATAGAAGATTTTACAAAGATATCTGCTCCAACAATACCTGCATACATTAGAAGATTAGATGAACTCTTAGATTTGCTTGGAAAGAAAGACCCTGTTTTAGGGAAGGAAAGATTAGGCAGGTATCAAATTAAGGATAATTTCTTTAAGTTTTGGTATAAATTCGTATTTCCTAATCAAACCCCATTAAATCTTGAAAACACCAAGTTTGTCTCGGATTTAATAAAAGAAAATCTTAATGGATATGTGGGAAGAATTTTTGAGGACATTATAAAAGAACTTTTAATACTTTATAATACAAAAGAAATAAAAGAAGTTAAGTTAAACTTTGAGAATATTGGATCTTGGTGGGATAGAAATGGAAATGAAATTGATATACTTGCCTATAATCTCAAAGAAAAAGAGTTTTTAATGGGGGAGGTTAAATGGACAGCAAAGCAATTAGATATAGATATAATTGAAGAACTAGAAAGAAAATCCAAATTTATTAATTATGGGGGAAATTACAAATTCATTTTTGTATCTAAATCGGGATTTACTGAAAAAGCAATAAATAAAATGAAAGAATTAAACGCTCTTTATTTGGATTTAAAAGATGTTTCTGTTTTATTTGATAATTTAATTTAGTGAGATTTAAATTTTTTCCCTCTCTTTCCCTCTCCTTACTCCCTCACAGCATCCTCCTAAAATACCCCTTACAAATATTGCACCAGCCAGCAAATTATAGATAATTAATCATTCCCCCCTCCCCCAGGAGAAGTAGTTAATGCTAAAACAATCTTGCTCAACTTTGTAATAATAAATTACTGTAGCAGATAATTATTCACCCTCTTCACTTCTTCCACCCAATCACCAAAAAACTTGACTAAGTAAATTTATAAACAAATCTTCCCATTCTCATTTATGAAAGAAAAGTCAATAACTGAAAGAATACTCTTTTCATTATTCATATTTTCAACTTTAGGTGGATTGTATATAATCGGAAGTGCATTAATTCATCCCCAGACTCTTCCTATTCAGCTCAGCCATTTAACTCCCTGGATAAAAGAAGACACTTTTGGAATAATATGCTGGGCTATATCATTTATAACATTTACTTCTTGGAATATAATAAGGGATTAATTCTTTTCTCACACCATTACAACCACGAACCTTGCAAGATTTTACTGAGACAACTGATTACTTTTGAAATGTCTTTACAATAACTATTGTAAAAAGTGCTATAAAGTGACACTTTTTAGAACAATATAAACATTTATATATCTATATATCCTTGAGTATTTATGGATAAAAAAAATGTACTGTACGAGGCACTTATGAACAGAGGAAAAATACTCTCAAAGAAGCAGATAATGAGTATTATGCATGAATATGATAAAGAACTTAAAAAAATCAAAGAAGAAAACCTGTTAAAATATCTTTCAAGGCATAATTATATAAGAAGAATATTTTCAGAATTTTATTATATTAATTCCTATGATGAGAGAAATAGGAATTTTTCTGAGCTAGAAGATAAAGAAGTAGTTTTCATTGTGCTGAATAAACTGGGAATAAACTGGTATCTTGGATTAGGTTCTTCATTATATTTTCAGGGAAAGACCTGGCAGACTCCAAACCAGATATCTATTATAAATAATAAATTCAGTGGAATAAAAAAAATATTTGGAATTAAAGTTAAATTTTTCAAAATAAAAGAAAATCTCATATTTGGGTTAAAAAAAGCACAAACAAAACATACAACATATTTTTATTCTGATCCTGCTAAGACTTATATTGATTTGGTTTATTTTAGAGCAACTCCCAATCTAATTAAAATAAAAAATACTCAGGAATACCTTAAAAAATACCCAAAATGGATTGGAAAGAAATAAACATAAGGAAGTACATAGGTGAGATAAAGAAGAACCTTAACATCAGCATTGCAGATGAAATAATTGAAAAAGATTTATTGCTTACGTTAATTCTGGGGGAATTTGAGAAAACAGGGATTGGAAAGGAATTAATATTTAAGGGAGGGACACTGCTTTCAAGAAACTATCTTAAATATCATAGGTTTTCAGAGGATTTGGATTTTGTATACAAAGATTCTGATTCATTAAGGAGTTTAACAAGAAATTTAAGAGAAAAGAAAATAAAGCAGTTCATAGATGTTTTTGCTCCAAAACTCAAGGAAATATCAGATAAATTTGGTTTAGATTTTTCAACAAATAGAAGTGATAAAAGATATTGTACAATACTTAGTGGGAGAACAGTTTATACTTTTAGACTCTATTATTCCAGACAGAAATACATAAAGATTGATATTAATTTCATTGAAAAAACAATAAATAAACCAGTAGAATTATTAATCAATGCAATCACAGATTTTTTTAATTCAAAAGACATAATGTTTGCATTAAATCTAAAGAAAGAAAACTTTAAAGTTCTAAGTTATCCTTTATCAGAAATTATCATAGAAAAATATAGAGCAATACTTACAAGAAATAAATTAATGGAAAGGGATTTATTTGATTTATATTTAATTCCAAATTCCTTAAATGTTAATGTTAAAGAAGTAATAGAAAAGATAAAATCTTCTAGTTTAATTAAAAAACATCTTGCCTCTCTTTTAGAGATAAAATTAAAAGAGTTAAAAGAAGAGAAATTCTTCACAAGCACTGAAAAAATACAAGATTTAGCAATAATCAAATATGATTTAGTTGAGTTTACTGTTTTTAAAGAGAAAATAAAATCGATATTAATTAGTATTTGTGAAAAGTTCTTAAGTGAGTAGTTTTATTTAGTTGGTCTTCCTCCCCCATTCAAATAATTCCAATCATCAGCAAGCTACAAATCCAAGAACAGCCATAACTCCTGAGCTTAACATAAGAAACATTGAATTCTTAAATAGGGAATCTCCCATTATGCTTTCATAAAGGCTTTTCATGAAATATTGACATAAATTCTGTTTTTAAAGATTGTTTATTGAGGTAATGACTTGTATGTGTTTGTCCCACCCCAATTCGCAATCTCTTTAGTTGTGGATTAGTACAATTTCTCTAAAGAAATTGCTCACCCTCCCCCAGAGAGATTAGTTATCACTCAAACCATTCGTGTGCAAATGTATAATAAAATTACTCTGGCAGATAGCTTAACGCATTCCCGCCCACCCAACCCCCAACATTTCACCTTGATAACTTATTTCTCTAAATTACTTTATTATAAAATTACTCTGGCAGATAACTCATTCATCCTCTGCATCAGGCTCAGGCAACCCTTCTATCTTCAACTTCTTCCCAACTTTCTTCCTTTCCTTTTTTACTCTTTCCCTGTATTTCATGCCAGATATATTATGCATCTCTTTTTGTTCTTCTGTCCTCTTCTTGTATATGTGTGTTTTCCTCTTCACTTTTCTGTTTATATAATCAGAAGGAGTATTTTTCACAAGAATCTTTTTCATTTCACTACGCAGACTCAGCCCATCCTTTTCTGCTTTCTTTTCAATGGCATATTTAAGCCAGTCATCAATTATTACTGTTATAGGAGTTTTGGAATTATCAGCTTTTCCAATCCTGCTTCTAATTTCTGCTCTTTTAGGTCTCCCAGCATTAGAAAAAGCATTTTCAATCACATCTTGCGGATATCCCTTGTCAAGAAGGCCTTTCTTTATAATATCGTCCCTAAATCCCTTTATCCTTGCCCCTTTTATGTAGTCTATGAATCTTTCTATTTCCATTATGCAACTTACAATAAACTAAAGAAAAAGGATATTATAAATTTTCCCCATTTCCCCCTCCACACTTGATTTTACATTGATAACTTAACTTCTTAATAATATAAATCCAAGACAAATTACACATAGAATCAGAGTCCAGATAATTATGCTTCTATGTTCTTCTATGAATCTGTTAGCTTAATCGAAAGGGTTTTAAATTCTATTATATTTTATAAGGTATGGAAAAGACTGGAGAAGATAAAAGAGCAAAGTTTCTTAAAATATATGCGGATATTCCAGAAGGATTAAGAAAAGATATAATAGTTGTTATTGATAAGAAACCTTATACATGGAATACCTCTTTCATTGAGATTCAAGGAAGTACCTCTCTTGGAGAGAAAATCTTAAAAGCATTGAGAAACATGGGATTAATATGACTAACGAAGAAATTAATCAAGAAATGAAAGAAGTTGTTATAATGAGAATAGAGTCAATGCCATCTAATTTAAGATTATCTATAGGAAATAATAAAAGTCTTACAAAAGAAGAGATGATTAAACATGTAAGAGAAGAAGATGATACTGGAAGACAAATAATTAATTCTCATATTTCCTTTATGAAGGCCATTGCAAGAGGAGATTTTACTAAAGCGATAACCAGTATTTAATATGAAAAAGGGAATTTTAATGACTTTACCAAGACATGATGATATAACTGAGTATTTGTCTCAGTTTTCTTAACAAATAGAAGATTTAGCAAATGAGAAGAATATAGAGATTAAATCTTTAAGAGATAGAGAAGCAGTTAAAATTGTTTTTGAAAAGATAATAAGAAATCAAGATTATAAGATGATTATCCTCAATGGACATGGTTCTGAAGATCACATAAATGGATATAAGGAAACAATTCTCCAAGCAGGGATGAATGATTCTATAATAAGGGATAGAATAGTTTATGCTAGGTCTTGCAATGCAGCAGTAATTTTAGGAGTCAAATGCACAGAAAATTCAAAAGAAGGCTGTTTTATTGGATATGATAGACCTTTCCAGTTTTATGTTGAAATTAGATGGACAGGCAATCCAATAAAAGATAACACCGCTAGACTTTTTTTAGAATCATCTAATTTAGTCCCAATTTCTTTGATAAAGGGTAATTCTGCTAATCATGCAAATGAAAATTCAAAAAAACAAATGCTAAAAAATATAAGAAAAATTATTTTAAATCCAGATGCAGAATCGTTTAAAATAGCCGAAGCATTGTGGAATAATTATGAAGGACAAGTAATTCTAGGAAATGAGAATGCTTCTTTTATAAATTAAATATTAATCTGGGTTATAATTAAACGATACGATTTCACTTAGATAACTACTTCTTCTCCATCCACTAATCTACTTTAAGAGATTCTGGTATTCAGTGTTTCATCCACTTATAACACACCAACCAAAACAGCGCGAAGTAAATAAGGAAGAAAATCATTCCAGAATAACTATGATATAAGCCTAGAGCTAGGTTTCTTGAAATATATGCACCAACTAACATTAATGTGAAAACTCTGATTATATTAAATGCAAAAGCGCCGAGCACTGCAGGCAGGAAGACGAGAGCGGCTTTCTTTTTATTCATCTTATTCCAGTCAAGGAAAACTATGAATAAGTAAAGTGCACTGAAAATAAATATTGAATAAATTCCGCTACATGCTTCTGCAATTTGCACAGCAAAACCATTCACACTTATTGTATTTGAATTAATAACTAATACATTTATTCCAATTATTTTTAATAAGAATGTTACTGCTTTCATCACACCCATGCTCAGATAAGGCCATAAACCCCAAACAATATTCATTAAACTGTAAACTATTACCCCAAATATTACGAAATATAACAACTCTTTCTTGAATTTCTTAAGAAAATGCTTTACAAAACTTATCCCATAGATTCCAACTGCAAGAAAGACAAATATTGAAATTCCAAGAATATGAACCAAGATAATATTTAATGTAGTTAATGGTATACTTCCTGAATAAATCTCAACAATATAAAACCCAACTAAAGTCATGATGGATACTGCCAGCATAAGTGCATCTCTTAGCCTATAATTAAACTTCTGAAATTCAGTCAGTCTTTTTCTATAAAGAAGTATGAAACCAGCAATTGAGAACAGCAGAATATATCCAATTCTTGCATATATGCCTATTTTCCATGTATCAATAAAATTATTTGTGAAGATTTTTGTTCCAACTATGAATGAGAAAAGCATAAATGCTGCTACAAAAATCCCTGTCTTCCACAAGAACTGCTTGAATCCTTTTTCCAGCTTTACCATAGAATAAATGGGATTTTCCTGTTTATATGTTTTATTCTGGGTGACAAATTCCCACCCAACCCTCCCAGGAGAATACCAATTATCATCTAAACAAATCGTGTGCAAATATATTATAGAATTGGCTGTTGGATATAGCTTAACTTTATGGTGCCCACATTCTTATTTTAATGATGTTTTGTGGTCACCTTTTTTTAGCAATGCTTTTTAGTGTCTTTTTATACTGTTTAATAAGAAATTTTATTGTTGGTTTCAAATCATTCTCCTTTGAATATTTCTGAAGAGTCTCATAATATTCTCCCCTATTCTGAAGCAATATATTTATTGGGGGATATTTATTTCTTAAAAGAATAAAATTAAGCAATAATCTTCCAACTCTTCCATTTCCATCCTGAAATGGATGTATCTCTTCAAATTGATTGTGTATTATCCCCGCAAGTATCAAAGGCTTAAATTTAATCTTATTCTTATTATACCATTTAATTAAATCTCCCAGGAATTGATTTAATTTAGAAACAGGAGCTCCAGAATGAACAATCTCCCCTCTGGAATTTGTAACTACAACACCTACATCCCTGAATTTTCCTGCATATTCCTTTGTCCCGTCAAAGCAGATTTTATGAATTCTTTTAATAAGTTCCAAAGATAAATCTTCCTTTGTTGTTCTTATAAATTTCACTGCCCTTGCAACATTTTGAGTTTCTATTTCGTCACTATACTTTGCACCTTTCTTCTCTTCAATAAGTACTTTTACTTCTTCCAGTTCAACTCCAGAGCCTTCAATAGCATTTGTATTATAAACAAATTCTTCTGTAAATATCTTCCAATCCTTATCAGACAAATGATGAATCTTTATTTGTTTATTATATTCATTTAACCTCTCTATTTGCTTTTTTGTTAATTTAAAATTAAATATATCAGTATTGTATTCTTCTATAATCTTTAAAATAAACTCTTCTGCATATTTTCTTCTTTTCTTTAATTCTTCATCAGAAAGATTAACTCCGAGATACTTTCTTATTTTTTTGACTTTGTCTTTTTCTCTATAAGAATGAACTAAATAATATTTTGTTTGCTTCCCTGTTTTTCTCTTTTCAAGGTACATAATATAATAGAGGTGCCCACATTTTAAATACTTTTCTATTTGTGGTCACCCCTTGTACGAGTATAAAACCTAATTTTTCCTGCCCAAAAGGTAAATTTTATACCCTTGTTAAACTATTAATCCCCTGTTACAGATAACTACTTAATCATATTCTCTCATATCCAAGGGCTTGTCTCAATAATTAATACATCAATTATTAGAACATGTATAGCAACTCCTATTAAAAAGAATATTAGTGCAATGCAAGAGGTTTTGAATGCTTTCTTTGATATTTTATCTGATTTATACAACCAAAGCATTAAAACAAAAATAATTAATCCAAATATAATCCAGTGCCAGAATGTGTGTCCAAACACTGCAAGAGGGCGAAACCAAGGAGCTGTCATTATAACTGCAGGATCTAAAGAACCCTGTTTTATTCCTGCAATTCCAAAATCCAGCAAATCAGGAATAAAATGCCCCAAAGCAAATGCTGCACCATACTTCCAATTCTTAAAAATAAAGCCAAAAATAACACCTCCAACCAACGCTATTATACAGTGTGTTAATAATCCTGCCATAGATAATAATTATTTTAGAAGGTTTTTAAAGCATTACTTTTATGTAATTTGCTTAGGGAATTAGAACATTAATTATCATATAACCCATTAATCTTATTATTACATAAATAGTGTGGGAGATAACTTATTATTTTAATAGGGTAACTACCTTTAAGTATGTGACATCATGTTTATATATGCTCTTTCATATGATTTAATTGTACCTAAAAATTTAAATAAACTAAATTTCTCCTATAAATAACATGATAAAGATTTCCCATTATGATGAAGATACAGACAGTTTAATAGTCTCATCTATTGAAGATGATGAAAAAGTTAAAAGAAATTTTACTTTTGATGACTTTGTTGTAAGCACTACAGGAAAAGGCAAGATAGTTAGTTTGGAAATAAGAGAATTTTCTAATTTTATTGAAGAAATGGGTCTTGACATAAGCCAAATAAAGAAAGATTTGGATAATATAACTCTTATTGTAAAGCCAAAAAAAGAACTTTTGTTTATAGGGGTGGGGCTGGAAAATAAAGATTCTTTTCTAAAGCAGATTCCTATTGCTAATATCCCAGTACAATGTGTAAGCAATTAAAGCATATTTTTACCGTATCTTTTTATAATTACTTTTAAAAAATTCTTAAATATTTTATTTGCTATAAATGCATTATCCATTTTTGGTCTCTTCCCCTCTTCAAAATGTATTGCAAATAAGGCATAATCCCCTTTTTCAAGTTCATAGTGAATATCATAATTTTCATAGTTATTTTTATGCTTTCTTATCATAACTAATTTTATTAGCTCAAATTTGTAATATATTTCCTTTAAATCTTGCTCGTTTGTACCTTTAGATAATAAAGAGAGTTCATAATGAAGAGGTTTAATATAATCTTCAAATGAATATTCCTTTAACTTATCAACTATAGCATCAATATCTTCTTTTTTAACACAAATTTTCTCTATCCTTTCTCCTTCTTTTACCATTCATATAATAAAAAATTATTCTTTAAATTCATTTATATCTTATTACTATATTTACAAATTATGATTTTACCCAGATAATTTATTACAGATAACTATTTACTTTCTTCTTAGGAAAAAGAACATTCCCAAAGCTCCTAAGACTGTTGTAATTCCTGCAATTAATCCGAATTCAGGAACTAATGGAACATTTACTATTCCTACATTTAATGTTATTCCAGGTAAATTATAATTCATGCTTACGCTTCCATCGTTTGTTCCTGTCAATGTATTTTTTTGTGCATTTACAGTTACTAAATCACCATAATCGCACTGACCACACTGGAATTCAGCAGAATATTGTCCATCAGCTATGCTCAAAACATTTTGTGTATAATTTGTTCCACTGTGGCTACATATTACTTGAACAGTTGCACCCACAACACCATTAGTAACAACATCTTGGTAAATTGTTCCACCAACAATAGTGTTCCCAGTACACACTGCACTCACAACCCCTAGCATTGTAATTATCATTAAGCTTAAAACAAATAAACTTACTAATTTTTTCATTCTTTTAAGAGAAGGTACTCGCTTAAAAGTATTATTGTCGTAGAGGATTATCAATTTTTCACTACTTTTTTTAATGAAAATTCATAAAATAGAAAAATGTTTTTGTTTTACTTCAATTTATCTTATTCTCACATGCTTTTTTGAGATTCTAACCTTCTTTCTTATAACAAAGAATGTTCCAACAGCACCCAACACAGTCAATGTTCCTGCAATCATCCCAAATTCTGGAACTAATGGAACATTCACAAGTGCAACATCAATATACCCCTTATTCTGAACATTTCCACTATTGGTTCCTGTCAATCCGTCTTTTTCTGCTTCAACAGTTACCACATCCTTTTCATCACATATTGTATTGCAAAATATAACATAATAGTTTCCTTTTGAAGATTCATCTGAGGAACTCACAGCTGTTTCAGTAGTTTCCTTTCCGTTGTGATTGCATGTCACAGTAACATCTGCACCCCCAACCAGAGTATTATCTTGAGCAAGAGATATGTTTCCCTCTACAAGTGTTTTGCATCCACTTCCGATGCAACACCCTACATTATTTGCAGACATGAAAGAAATCGAACTCAACAAAACAACAGCAATTAAAACAAATAAAATAACAAATTTAATATCACTGCTTCTCATATTTCCTCTCTTATATATTCTAAAATATACTTTTTTGCTTAAAAGCATTTCTATTGTCGAGGATATATACTATTTTTACCTTTAGAACGTAACGAACTTTTAGATTTACCTCTGATATTTCCCTCTTCTTTTCACCTCCCAAAAAAGTTGTAAAAAATAAAAAAATAAAAAATTATGACTTATTTTCTTCTAACAACGAAGAATGTTCCTAAAGCACCCAATATTGTTAAACCAGCAACTAAACCTCTGAATTCTGGGACTAATGGTACATCAGCGCAAGCAACATTAACTATTAATTCTAAGCAGCCAATCTGATTAGTCTCTGAAGACCAAACCACAGTATCGCTGTTTCCACTTAAACTATCATAAGTCGCACTAACAGTTACATCATCTCCATCATCACATTCTGAAGATAGATATTGGACAAGATATGAACCATCAGCAGCACTTGTAGTAGTTTTAACATTACCATTACAAGTTACTTGAACAGTTGCTCCATTAACTGGTGCATTTCCATTAGTAGCATCAGTTATTAAACCACTAACAAAAGTTGTTTCAAGTGTAGCACAAATAGGAGTTGCACTAGCCATTCCTGCAAAAGCAAGAACCATTGCTGTCAACATTAATACGCTTAATAATTTTTTCATCTTATTTCCTCCTTACAATAAAAAATATTCCTAAAGCACTTAGTGCTGTTAGCATGCAAATGATTGTTCCAAATTCAGGAACAATTGGAGGTTCTGTTGTGCAGTTTGCAGTGCAGTTTTCACCACCATCACACTCTTCTCCATTATCCAAGTTTCCATCTCCACAATAAGGGAGTTTGCAATTATTTCTACATGAATCCAAATTATTAGTATTTCCATCATCGCACTCTTCACCTGCTTGTTTTATTCCATTTCCACATATTAAAAGAGGAGTACAAACACTAAGTTTTCCCCAAGTTCTTGTGCAATTCCATCCACTTTCAGTCTGACATCCAGTATGATCCAAAGAAGAAGAACCATAAGAACATCCATCTCCGTTTATATGATTTCCATCATCACACTGTTCCCATGCTAGGTTTATAATGCCATCACCACAATGGCAAGCACTTGCAAAACCAATTGCTAAGACAAACATGAAACTTAATGCAATTAAACTATATATTTTTTTCATTTTATTTTGAATTTAAACTGTTAGAAATTTTACTTTCTTCTAACAACAAAGAACACCCCTAATGCACCTAAAACAGTTGTAAGTCCTGCTAATAATCCGAATTCTGGAACTAATGGAACATTAACAACTCCTAAATTCAAGTCTAATTCTGGAAGAGGATAATTATCGTGTATGTCTCCGGTTAATGTATTTTCTCCAACACCTGCTTTGAAAGCATGAACACTCAATAAATTTCCTTGATGACAATCTTCTCCGTCATATGAAACAGAATAAGTCCCATCACCAAGGCTTTCTGTTGAAAGAAAATTTCCATTGCAAGTCACTTCAACAGTAGCACCAGCAACAGTTGCGCTAAAATCAGCATTATATATTTTTCCAGCAATAGCAGTTGTGCTTCCAGGAGGAATAGTTGCACTTACAACTCCAAGCATTGAAACTACCATTAATCCAAGAATCATTAAACTAAGTGCTTTGTTCATTTCATAATGATTATTAATTTCCTTTAAAAGCATTTCTATCGTCGAGAAGATGTTTTTTTTCACTACTGCCCTAAGTGACAATTGGGTAAAACGTGAAGAACGCTGCATGGAAGATTACATTTATTATGAAAGTGAAGTATAGGCTCTTTGTGAAGTGATATAGAGTGCATAATATCAAAGATGCAGCAAAAGCAAACAAGAATATAGGAAATCCGTAGCTTATACTGAATATACCATACAAAAGAGAAGTTCCTAATACAGAATATATATAGCCATACTTCTCATTTGTCAGATTCTGTATCTCTCCTCTGAATAATATCTCTTCTGCATAAGCTATGAATAATATCAAAGGGATTATTATAGCATTCTCCATATGAAAGAAATATTCAGCACCAGCCATTGCAAAAACACTGAATATGCCAATAACAATAAGATAGCTCAAATCATTTAATTCAACTTTCCCGGCTTTTATCCAGAACTTTCCAGCATAGTACACTGCTAGGAATATAATAATACTGTAAAATATGAATATTTTCCAGACACTTCCAAAAGGTATGAACAATTCAGATATTCTTGCTATAGGAACAATCATTAAAAAAATCAAAAGCATCTCGCTCTTGTTTAATTTGGTATCTTTTTCCATTGATATCAAGACAACTCCAAGAAGTACAGAATATATAATAAATCCATAAGTTTGGTTCCATCCAAATATCAATTCTGATATAAGAATTCCAAGTATTACAAGAAGAAATGTTAGTTTTTTCATTATGCAAAGCTCCTACAGGGGTTTGTATCCGGAGCAAAGCGAGGACTTAGAAAATCTTTGATTTTCATTTTACTTTAGCCCCATATAAGTATTATATACACTTGTTGCTGCAAATAGCAAGAAAATTATAGTTAAGACAATAACAAAAGGAAGGAGAGCCTTTCTCATCTTCTGATTCCCAAGCTCCACTATTATCAAGTATATTATCAGTGTGACTGTAAGGAAGATTGGCGATATGTCTGTTATGCTTTGCAAGCTTATCATTAAAAAGACTAAATGTGGAATTATTTAAATGTTACTATTATGATAAACAACAATTTCATAATAAATATTTATAAGCGCAAATATTATGCTCTAAACATAATATATTATGATAATAACATGAAACAAATACCCCTGAAGAAGCCAGATATCTATTATAAGAATAGGTGGATGTGTCCTTCCTCTTATATAAGATATGGATTTGAAAAAAATAATCCTTAATCAGGAAAAACACTCATAAGCAAGACTGAATTATTGGATTTTAATGAGAAATTCAAAAAACATTCCAAATGTTTATGTGAGAAAAATTAATTTTTATTTAAATAAAATAAGCATATTTGATAGTTTTGGAATGTTTATTTTAGGATAATTCAATATCCAAGATTTCTTTTTTATGTCTTTCAAAAAGGTTATTATCAACCAGCCCAAAAACCCCTTGCAGTCCATCTTTAAATTGTTTAGAATTTATTTTCTCTTTTAATTTCAAAAATCTCTCATTAAAATTATACTTTTTACTAATTTCTTCTTTAATCCACTTTTTGTCTTTTATGTGTAAAGCAAGCATAAAAACATCGCGAATATCATTTATCCTGCACGATGAAATTTCATCTATAATTCAAAAAGTTTTTATAGTCTAGAATAATCATTTTTTTATGGATAGAGGATTTGAAGTGGATATTATAATATGTTCAGAAATTAAAGGAAAAGATAAAATATACAGCATAAGCTCAATTCAAGTTCCTAATGTTGTAACACAGGGGAAGACAATAGAAGAAGCTAAGGTAAGATTAAGAGAAGCATTAAACTTATACTTTGAAGATATGCCAGAGCAAAAAGAGCAAATATTATTATCTTGTAGAAGAGAAGCCCCCATGTTCTCAAGAATATTTTTATAATTTTAATATATCAATAAATTATTAGAATTTTATATGGCTAAATTCACTTCTGTTTATTCCAGCTTCTTCTGCTTCATTTAATAGATTTATTCGAACTCTATTGCTTAATATTTTGTCATTTACAAGAATTATTGGTCTTTTCAGTTGAGGATATTCTTTTGGTCGATTAACCTTTATATGGTCTCCTTCCATTTTGATTATCACCAAACCATGCTTGTTTAATACAGACATGATTTCTTTTATAACCGGAGTTAATCTAAATCCCATTTTATCTTTTATATTTATTTTTTATATAATTATAAGCATAAGAATATATTTCATTGGATTTTGCCAACTTTAAAGTATCCTTCAAATTTTCCACTTTATTGCCTTCTTTTTCTGTATATATTAATTTCTTGCATGGAATTAATATTACATACTCCCCTATTGTTGAACCTTCTTTAATATAGTTTGGGATATTATAACTATTAAAGAACTCTTTCCAGTATTTCAAATCTTTATTTAATATTTTTATAAAATAAGGGGATTTTTCCATCCCTCTTTGAACATAAGAATAATCTGACCAGATTTCAATTGCAGATAAATTAGTAAATGCATACTCTTTTTCTGCTTTTTTCATTATTTCTGGAACTTTAAATTGCAATAAGTTTACTATTACTTTCTCAGGATTGATGCATACATAGGTGTTATCTGTTTTTTTTCTTATCCATCCAGATCTTAATAACAAGGAGAAAATCTTCTTTTTCATGCTTTGCCTGACTATCCAATCCAATTCATTCTGTTTAAATGATTCTTTTATTCCATGCCTTGCAAAGAACAAAGCATACGCTCTTAATGCATATGCAGGTATTTCCCTGGTGATGCTTATTTCGCTGATTATATTTATCTTATTTTCCATAGTTACCTATTAGGTAACTATATATTTAAATGTTTCTATAGAAAATTCATATATTCATAACAAGTTAATTTCTAAGATGTCTAAATAATATCTAGAATATCTATTCTAAAATAACAATCCTTCAGGAATCAAATGCTCTCCAGTATTTTTATGAAGAAATCTCTTTTATGTATTGCATCTTCCAATCCAGAACTATTTTCACCATTCTTTTCATCCCTCTTTTCACTTTCTCTAACCTCATCATCAGCTAGGTCATTGCAATATGTGAAATAAAGAATATCATCTGCTTTTTTCTTTAATAATTCATATCCAAGACTATCTTTTCTCTTGCTTTCTATATTTCCTGTAAGTTTCATAAAATCATTAGCTTTCCTATCATATTCTTCTGGAACAACAATAGGAGCTCTATTAGGATTAGAATGCAATGTGTAAGTGCAGTATCCTGTGCCCATGTTGTGATCTTCCATTTTACAAACTCCTAAGCATATTTTTGATAGCTTCTTTATTTGTTATTGCATTACATCTTTCTCTAGCTCGATACTCATGCCCATTGGTCAATTCTCCATCCATTGTAGCTAATTCATCATTAACCAAATGTAAGCATGTTTCAAGATAACCCTGATCAAAAGTCTTGAATTCATCTCCAAGTTTTTTACCTTCAAATGGAGTGTATAAGAATAAAATTAAATCACTAACCTTTTTTGGAATATAAACTCCTTCCAGAGAAGGCCATAAGCTCACATGATTATTGAATTCATTCATATTCTCACTTTGAAGAGCAAGATTCATTACTTTTCCAGCCCTACAAGCATACTTAAATGGAATATGAATGCTTCTTTCAGGATTTGATCTTGAGATATATTTTATTGGTCTATCTTGGTTTAGTGTATTTTTCATTTTACTTTACTTCCTTTACCTTATTTTTCTGAGGAAGATTATTTTCAAAATACCTTGATTTGCCAGAGACAGCTACTAATACATCCAAATCCCCATCATTATCCATATCTCCAACAGTCAGAGCAACTTCATCCTGGCTACCTAGTGCAGGATATTTTATTATTACTCTTCTATTAGCATATCTCCCATCTTCTAAATTTTCAGAATATTTTACTTCACCAGATGCAGCTATCAATACATCCAAATCTCCATCACCATCCATATCTCCAACAGCCTGATCCACTTTATCAGTAATGCCCATTGCAGGATATTTTGCTATTACTCCTTTATCAGAAAAATATTCGGTTTCTAATCTTCTGGTTTTTACTTCCTTTAATCTTTCTTGGATTCTTTCTTGGGTTTCTGTATCCAGACATCTAGCTAAACCAGCAAGACCCCCAATTAAAAGACCTCCAAGGATGATTCTTCTTCCAATGCTTTTTTCCATGAAAATATCACCTCTCTGCCCTTTAAAAACATTATGTTCCATCACCACTATAAAATTACACTAAAGCCCAAAAAACTTAACATTTATAAGCGCAAAATTCAATCTCATAATTATGTTATTTTATTATAATCGCTTGGCACAATTTATCATGGATAAATTAAATAGTTTTTACAAAAATAAAGATTCTTCTCCTAATCAAAAATACAATCAAAGAAACTCTCAATTTATAGATTCACCAACAAGAAAGAGCGATTTAGAAGATTTTAATGAGAAATTCAAAAAGCAGTCTAAAAATATTTCTGGAAAAGTTTAATTTTTTATTTGCTCTGTATGATTGGGGGTCTACATTATTTTTTCTTATATTTTTTTGTGGTCACCTCAACTACTAGTTTGATAAATAAATTCAAAAAATTTAATTAATGTGAAAATAATTCGTGTTTAAAGATATAATAAATTGCCGTTATAGATAACTTAAGATTCACTTCTTCTTTTCTTCTTTCTTTTCCTTCCTTGTGCTTTTAGGTCCTGTTTTCTTTCTTGAAAACAGCGGAACAAGAGTATCATCTACTTTTGCATCATAAGGGGACTTTTTTCCTTTTTGGTTAATTGTGCTTCTTCTTAGTATGTCTTCAACCTGTTCTGGAAGACTCATCATATTCTTCTTCGCTCTCTTTACTAATAATGTCCTTAAATCATCATCCAAGAATATAGTTATTGAGCTTCCAAACTTCTGTTGCTGATATTTGTTATCTTTTTCTTCTAGTTTTTTATTTATATAATGGAAAGCATCCATTACCTCGTTTTCAGGCCACCCTTTTTCAAGGAGAGATGCTTTTATTGTTAAATCATCAAAACCTCTTTTCCTGCATTCTGCTATGAATTCAGCATATCTTTGTATTTTCATTTTTTTGTTCCTCCAACATAAATTTTCTGCACTGCAAAACTCTTGTAAATTCCTTCTAATATATCTGTTCCTGCATAACCTGCAAGAAGAGACAACCGATAATCAAAATTAAATATTAATCCTGTAAAAGTACCTATAACAACAGCAACAACCACTGTTATTCCATAATATCCCCACAATATTTTTCTTCTTAGAGAAATAGCTTTCAAAAGTCCAACAAAACCCCTGGTCAAACCTCCTAATCCTCCCAGAGCAGCCGGAAGAAGAATATCTAGTACTTGTTCTGAAACCATTTCACCTCTGAGGATATTATGCAAAGGTATTTTATAAATATATTTATGAGAATAACCTAAACTATAATAATCCTTAAAAATAAGAAATTCTACAGGGCTTTAATATGACACTAAAAAATAAACTCATAAAATATGGAGCAGCTGTTGCTTTTCCTATAATTATGCTTGGCGGAATAAGAGCATGCAATACTATTTGGAATAATAAGTCAATCTCAAATCCAGGCTACCAAACAGAATCTAACTCTTCAGGTTTATTTGGACATGTTGAATTTACAAGATATTTTGATGATTCTTATGATGTTAAAACCTATCCTGAACTATCTCACAGATATTTTGATAGTCAGTTTGACCAGGACCTGAATGGTGATGGTTTAGTGGACAGAATAAGGCAGAGTGGTTCAGAGGTGAGAATGAACAGTTTAAAAAAAATATTGACAAGGGAAAATGATTACAATAAAAATAGAGAGTTATTTGATAAAGCAGATTCACAATTGCAGGATTTAATAACAAAATACCCAAAGAAATGAATCTTTTTATCTTCAATTAAATTTATATTCTTAATTTTACTGATAATTAGATGGAAATAGAGAAGGTGATTTACATAATGATAGGTTGTATAGGTGTTTTTATGATAGTTGCATTAATCACTTCAATACCCAAACCTTACGACGAAACAAAACTAGAGAATAACACTGTTGTAAGAGTAATAGATGGAGATACTTTTGAATATTATGATTTAACTACAGACAAAGTACTAAAAGTAAGGCTCTTGTGTGTTAATACTCCTGAAAAAAAAGAAGATGGTTATGAAGAAGCAAGAGATTATCTTCGCTCTCTTATTATGTACAGAGAAGTTAAATTAGTCTCTTCTGTAACAGACAAGGACAAGTACGGAAGGCTCTTGAGATATGTTTATGTGAATGAATTAGGTGAAAATGTATTTGTAAACAAGAGAATGATTACAGAAGGATATGGAGAATTAATGATAGTCCCTCCTGAAGAATGTGCAATAGTTAAATAATTATTAATATCATTCTTCACAATCAATTTACGCACTTTCCAATACTTTCTTCAATAATTTCAGACATGCTTTTTCCTGTTTTTTCCTTAATATCCCTTAATGTTTTTATGGTTGTGTTTGATAAGGTTACATCTACTCTTTTCCTGTGGAAAGGTAATTCCCTTGTTCTATCGTAGTTTTCAAGGATATCAAAGAGCTCCTTGTATTTTCTCAAAATGTAATTTATTTTTTTTGTTTTCATATTATTTTTATTCTTTATCTGATACAATTTTTTATCCTCCATTCAATATTTCTTATTTCAGTTATGTTCTTCTTTGCAATGGATATTATCTGTTCAAGCAATAGTTCTCTGTCAACTTGTTTTTTGTTCTCTTCAGCAAAATTTAAGCAAAAGAACATTGCAGTTCTTTTGTTTCCATCTGAAAAAGGATGGTCTACAAGTATTGCCCTTAATAGATATGCCAGTTTTTTATAGCTCCCTAATTTATTGTTTTTTTGCATATCAAGAGCATATTCCAAGCTTGAATCGCTTCTAAGTTCTCCTCCAAATCCCTTATTGATTCTTATCAGCTCTTCCTTACTAATATTCATACACATATATAATTGTAAGATATATATAAATGTTTCTTTTTTAGTAATTTCCACTTTCCCACAAAACTAATTTTCCCTGTGCATCTCTTAAGAATATTGTATCTCCGGTTGAAGTCCAGACATAAGTTTGATTTTTCCAGTACAATTTATTTTTATTATTTCTTTCGTCTCCAACAATTATATAAACATATTCGTGACTTTTAAGCGTAAAATCCCCAAAAACAAATTTCTTTCTATCCTCATCTTTTATTGTCCAGCTGTTTAGATTGCAGTCAATATTGCAATTATTGTAAAGTACAACCTTTTGACTATCAAAATTCCATTCTCTAAGTTCAATGCAATCTGCACATTTATTCAAGGATTTTTCACACAGATTCTTGTTGCTTTCAATGCACTCTTCCCAAGCATTGGAAAATTCAATGAAGTGTGCATTTTTCCCATCTGGAAAATAATAATTTGCATATCCTTCTTTTACTACTTCTTTGTTTATGTTCTTCTCTCCATCGTACAAATAAGCCAATTCTCTGTCATACCTGTCTTTTCCTTGCTTTTCTACTGTTAAACTCTTATTAAGGACATTTTCCTGGAGAAAATTTTTTGCTTCCTGATATAAATACTCTTTTTTTTCAGGAGTATTTATTCCCAAAAGCCTGAAAGAACTTCCATTTACAACAACAGTATCCCCATCAATCACTCTATCAACAACAATACTTTCCTCATTTGAAAAATTTTTTACAACAAAATCATTCAAAGAGGTGTAATTTATTAAAATAAATATAACTATAACAATTAGAAGTAAAAGAATTTCTTTACTTTTTTTCATGTATCTAAAAAAATTAGGAGATATAAATGGATTTCTGTGATTTGGAATAAATATAAAAAATAATTTTAAGCAATTAGTAAGATCTTTTTACATGTTTTTTCTCAATTTCTGAAAGTCCTTTTAACAATTCGTTTATTCTTTGTACTTTCTCAGGTCTGGATTTCTTTAGTTTTTCCCAACCTTCTTTTAGGGTTTTTATATAACTTGGGATTCCTAAGCCAATTAAAGTCATAAGGACAGTTGTGCGATTAGTTTTCAAAAGCTTCACTAAATCATCAGCTAATTCAAGTGATTGAACTTCTGCATTAAAAGACACTTTCTTTGTTTTTACATCTTCTAAAGGGGTTATTGATATGTCCATTGTTTTGTCTCCATTGTTTAATTGTGTATTACCTTTGGAATACATATATATTATGTCTGTAATACTTATAAACCTTTCGGTTTATGTTATTTTTAACCAAAACATTTAAAAATAGGAAAATCCTACTTTCCTACATGGAAATAACAAAAATAGGTTCAAAAGGACAAATTGTCATACCTAAAAAAATTAGAATTGAATTAGAAATAGAAAACGGTTCAATATTGGCTATAGATAAAATGAAAGATATGATAATAATCAAAAAGATAGACAAAGATTTAGTAAATCAATTCAAAGAAGGATTAGAAGATTTAAAATCAGGGAGAGTAAGAAGAGTCGTTTAATTTTTCTGCGTATTTTCTATATTCCTTAAAATATCTTACAATTTTGTCTATAGTTTCCTCTTGAGCTTTCTTTCCTCCAATAGCAACCATTAAAACAATCTTTAAATCATCATAAACAAGATAATAGATTCTCTTTTCTTTAACTCTTTTCTCACGAAAGAACTTGTACCTTATTTGGTCTCCGACATAAGGGTTCTCTTTAAGCTGTAAAAGTATTTTTTGAATAATCTCTTTATCAAATTCTGGAAGCTTATTCATCTCTTTGTCAAAAACATTAAGAACGTAAACTGCATAAACCATTGATAGAACAATAAGGCAGAATATTTAATTCTTTTTAGGGCAGGACGTGTTTATATTTTCCGCTACTTTATACACTTTTATTATTTATTCCCAAAAGCCTGAAAGAACTTCCATTTACAACAACAGTATCCCCATCAATCACTCTATCTACAGTTATGGTTTCTTGATTAGAGAAGTTTTTAGTAATCCACCCATCAAAGAAATTATAATTGAAAGCAATAAGAACAAACACTGCAATTACCAAAATAATTAATTCTCTTTTCTTTCGCATTAATTAGGTTAAAAAGAGAAGTATAAAACTATTTTGGTGATTTCTTATTTCTATAAGAGAATTAAATTAATCATAAAACTCTTTTATGTAAGTGTCATAATCTATTAAATAAGCCATTGTATCTGGTTCAGATTCTAAACGTTCGGTTAATTTAAGTAAAGAGGTATTTTTCTTGCCTAGTCTTTTCATCCAGGATTTTCCAACACCAAAAGCGATAGCATGTCCTACTAAAATATTAGCTAGTCTATCTTCATAAAGGGGATGAGTTTCAATAAATTTCTTTAATATTTTCATCTCTCTCTGAGCTTCTTTTCCATTTTCAGTTAAAAGAATTTCCATTTTTGGGGTTAATTTTTTTACCATATAATAAATCCAAAAGAATATCAAAGCAGGTATAAACAACAAAGCAACCATTGGCTTTAAAAAATCCAAAAAAGCAGATGAAAATAGAAGAATTAAATATCCCCCAAGTAAAATCTTTACCGTCCTAGGTTTTAACACTTTTACTTTTTTCCCAATTATTTGAGATCTTTTAGTCTGTTGAGAAATTAAAGAAGATTCAGCATAATCCTCTGGAGACATCTTTTTTAGAGATTCTTTTATATTTCCAGCTAAGACCTTTTGAAAATCTTTTCTTATTAATCCTTCTTCAATAAGTCCTCTTGCTATAACCTTAATTAATTTTTCTGATTTTGTATGATAAGCAATTGAAGATATTTCTTCAAATTTTAACTCTTTTTTTCTATCAAAAATTTCATTTACAAAATATTTTTCAAATTCTCTATCAAATGATTTATTTGAGATATATACTTTATCTCCCTCAATCATTAGATTTTTCTTTACAATTAAATCAACGATTGTTGCAGTAATTTCCCTGGCACCAATGCTCCAATCTACAATCACACCTGCAGATGCGGGTGAAATCTCTTTTGCTTTCTTGAAGTTTGGCTCTTCTGGTTCAACCATTTAATAAAGAATATATTGATATTTTTAAATTATCTTAATGACTCCCTACAGAAAATCTAAGTACCCCACAAAATTTGCAAGCGTGTTTATATTTCCCGCTACTTTATACAGTTTTATTATATATTCCCAACAAGAAAACAAAAAGTTTAAATACTACTATAAATTATAAGTTTATAACTATAAACTAAAGGTATACATAAAAATGGCAAAATTGGATAAAGCATCAGGAGAATGTTTAAAGATAATATTAAAAGACTTCTCTGTAGAGCACACTATAACTTCTCTCTCAAAAGATATAGGAAATACCCGAATGGGTATATGGAAGACATTAAAAAAACTTCAGTCAGATAAACTTATACTTCTTATGCCTGCCGGAAAAGGAAAGACAAGCACCTACTTGATAAGATTAAACTGGGAAAATCCCTTAGTTGAGAAAATGTTGGTTATGCTTCTGACAGAAGAAGCACTAAAATATCCTCGTTGGTTGGATAATTTTTCTGAATTAGAAGACAAAGCAGATTTTATTATTTTATATGGTAGCATACTTTCTTTTCCTAAAGGGGCAGGAGACATAGACATTCTTGGAGTAGTTTCAGATAAAAAGAAATTTAGCAGGATACATAAAACAATAGAGAAGATACAGACAACTCAAATCAAAAAAATTCATTCTATAAATCTTACAGAAGAAGAGCTTAGAAAGGAGCTCATTTCTCAGAAAAACCCTGCTTTTATAGAAGCCCTTAAAAAAGGAAGTATTTTATTTGGGCAGGAAAAATTTATTAAGTTTGTAAAAAACAAATTAGAAAAGAAGTATATAGGGTAATATGGACAAAGACGAAGTAAAAAATTGTTTTAAAAGTGCTATAAAAGATGAAGAAAAAGGTAAGAAGCATAAGGGGTTACTTATTGGAAAAGTTAATGAAGAAACTGCAAAAAGCTATCTTACAAAAGCAAAACTGAATATTCAATTATGCGAGTTGTATAAGAAAAATGGCTTTGATTATATGATTCCTGAAGCCCGGTATTATACTCTTTATTATTGTGCCTTGGCTATACTCTTAAAATTTGGAATTACCAGCAGAAGTCAAAGATGCACTGCTATTTTTTTAAGATATGCAAAAGAAAAAGGCTTAATAGAATATGGAGATGAATTTATAGATAGAATAACTGTTCATAGAGATAAAGAAGAGAAATCTGATGTTGATAAAAGAGAAGAAGCGAGATATAGTCCATTAATAAGGATAGAAGAAGTGCCTTTACAATATAATTCTATGAATAGTATGTGCAAAAAGGCAATTTCTCAGTGTGAAGAAATAGTTTTTTCAAACAAAGAGTTTAAGCTACCTAAAGAGTTGTTTGAATAAATAGAGTGTTTATATTTCTCTCTACTTTATACAGTTTTATTATATATTCCCAGCATCCTTACAGATTGGCTAATATTTCCATTTTTATAAACAACAGTATCCCCATCAATCACCCTATCAACAACAATAGTTTCCTCATTTGAAACATTTTTTGTAACAAAAGTATTCAAAGAAGTATAGTTCATAGCGATAAATACTATAATTAAAACAATCAGAAAAAGTATATGCACTTCTTTTTTCATATAAATTCAATAAATTAGGAGATATAAATGGATTTCTGTTTTTTTATATATCTTTTTTTAACATCTTCATGAGAAATAAAATCTTTGCTCTTTCTTCTTTCATCTAATTCTTTCTTAGTTCTCT
>Ga0210051_1001188_pt1 | contig 26241 bp, 18 predicted proteins | sample CryGey092014_all_FD_185464 | JGI IMG/M metagenome (GOLD analysis project Ga0210051, IMG submission 185464) | Groundwater microbial communities from aquifer - Crystal Geyser CG23_combo_of_CG06-09_8/20/14_all (SPAdes) (version 2) | ecosystem: Environmental > Aquatic > Deep subsurface > Groundwater...
TGCATAGACAATATCTTACCACATCTTTACGAAAAAGTCAATAATTTTTTGTAGCAACTAACCCCAGGAAAGATAAAAACTTACACCAAATTTTCAAGGAGTACCCCCCTACTAAATTCCTATCCGTTAAAAAAATCGTTTTCGTAGCACAAATAACGAGCTTGCTTCTGCAATCCAGGTATCAGACCGTAGATTTTTGAATTTAGCAGCTTTGACCCATGGCCTGGTATCTGAATTGCAGAAGACCCCTGTGCGAAACAGTTGGTTTATAAATAGTCTTGAAAGTCTGACTCGACCCCGCACCTATGCATAGGTGCGGGGTAATCGGTTCCCTTGATGTCCCACTCAAGGTGATTGGCTATCCCGGTTACCCGAGATTCCAGTTACTTAAGGGTTCAATCAAGGGACAAACCCTGACTATTTAAAGAACCTTCTGTTTTTATGTTCACCTTGTTAGGTAGTAGATATCTAATAGGGTAAAGGGGTGCAGGCAGTTTCCCAATCACGGCGAGAGAGCTGGGCTTTTTGTCCGGACATTGCCCTGCCAGTTATGCGCCGGGTTCACCCCGTTAGATATTTGACCTGTATAGATAACAATGTTTTACCACGGTTATCATCTAACGGGGTGAACCGCCTCACCCAATTGTTCGGCTGAGCTCACGACGAAGCCTTGACTTAGAAACTGTTTTTCATCAAACGCTTTTCCGTTCTTAAGCATATAGTAAATGGCTACGGCAAATTTGTGAGCAATGATGCTCTTTGCTTTTCCTTTACCGTGTTTTGACACCAATTTCTCGTAATATCTCTTTATCACCGGTGAATGTCTTTCTGGGCATGAATGATGATCTCACTGAATGCCCACTTGAGATACTGAATGTATTCTGGATATGGGTATATCCTTCTGCCCTCAGAGCAACAAAGCGGTGTCTTCTTCTCAAGAGGTCCCTTGTTGCTCGCATTTCCCTTGGGTAGGGATAAGCCAGTGGAAAGAGGTTGCATCTTAGAAGATCTGCTATCGTTTTTGAATCTATTCGGTCGTTCTTTTTCTTTCCACCATGGATGGCTTTCATGTACAGGGCATGACCGAGGAAGAAGGGTATGCCCACTTCCTTACACCCATCTGCGAGCCAGTACCAGTTAAATGTCGACTCCACGCCAACGGCAACACTGTGCCGGTATGGTTTTACAATGTGCAGAAAGAGAGCGAAATCATTCGGGATATTTCTATGGAAGACGGCTTCTCCTATCGCATTCATAATGCAGACATACATGGTCTTAGCATGGAGGTCTACCCCACAGTAGAACTCCTTCAGGATGGTAGCGAATTGCATACGACACCTCCCTTCTGATTCCTGTCTGCCGACAGGCAAGATTTGAACTTGACAAAACCGGGATTGTGTTATATAATTATACAACGCAAATTGATTCCACGCAAGAAATTATCTTGACGCCTTTTAATTATTATCACAGCATAAAAGGTTCGTGCCCTATGGCACTCACCCAAATGCCTTCGGCACTTCGCAAACACGCAGAACGTTGTACGCCATATTACTCGACGTGAAAGGTGGTTAGATATGTCACGATTCATTAAAAAAATATCAAAAAAGGCTGGACTTCCCCCTGGGGCTCTTGTCCATGTGGGCGAGGGAAGGGATGAGGAAGTGAAGATTACAATTATTGACTATGACGAAAGGCACTTTGAAGAGAGGAAGGTAAAAAAGGTTGAGGAATGCCTTCCTTTTACGGACAAGCCCACCGTGACCTGGATAAACATAGATGGGATACACCAGGTCGATATTATAGAAGCAATAGGAAAGCATTTTGGGGTGCATCCCCTTGTTCTGGAAGACATTGTTGATACAGGCCAACGCCCGAAAATGGAGGATTTTGGGAATTACATCTTTGTGGTTTTGAAAATGATTTATTACGACGAAAAAGAGGACGAGATTAAGACAGAGCAGGTAAGTTTACTAATCAGTCAAAAATTCGTGATTTCCTTCCAGGAGAGGGAAGGGGATGTATTTAACCCCATTCGCGAAAGGATAAGGGGTGACAAAGGCCACATAAGGAAAATGGGGGCGGACTACCTTACCTACGCGTTAATGGACGGTGTCGTTGACAATTATTTTGTGATCCTAGAAAAGGTTGGTGAGAAATTAGAGGGCATGGAGGAGGAGCTGGTGACAAACCCAACGCTAGAAACATTGCAGGCAATTCACAACCTAAAAAAAGACATGATATTCCTGCGCAAGTCGGTGTGGCCCTTAAGGGAAGTCATTGGCGGTCTGGAGAGGGGGGAATCAAAACTTGTTCAAGAGTCCACACAAATATACTTCAGGGATGTTTATGACCATACAATCCAAGTGATGGACGCCATTGAGACGTCCCGTGACATGTTATCAGGAATGTTGGATATTTACCTTTCCAGTGTGAGCAACAGGATGAACGAAGTTATGAAGGTGCTGACCATCATAGCTACTATATTCATACCACTGACTTTTATAGCAGGAATCTATGGGATGAATTTCCAAAATATGCCGGAGCTTAGCTGGCGTTGGGGTTATTTTGCAGTTTCGCTTGTAATGGTTACTATAGGTATTTCAATGTTAGTGCATTTCAAGAGGAAAAAATGGCTTTGAAGGAGCTGATTCACGCCTGCGTCATACGGCAGATAACACAGCATATACGCTACGGGCTTACGCCCTTGCCCTTAGGGACATTGCTCCCTTCGGTCGCAACGTCGTATATGCTGGAAACATTATATGAAATTCCAAAACCCGCCTTCGAACAAAGAAGAATATTTAAAGGTCAAAGTTAATTTAATATGGAGGTATAAAGATGAGTGAAAAATCTAAAAAACGCAAATCTTGGCAGGAAAAATTGGCAGATAGTAAAGGCTTGCCAAAAGTTGAAAAAATAACTGATAAAATGAGTACAAGATGGGGAACAGGCACAGTTGTTATCCCAGCACCTAAAGAAGTAGACAAAATTATGAAAAAAGTTCCTGAAGGCAAACTTATCACAATCAATGAAATTCGTGCGATACTTGCCCAAAAACACGGTGCTACAATAGGTTGTCCGATAACTACTGGAATTTTCGCTTGGATTGCAGCTCACGCAGCGGAAGAAGCTAAAGTAGAAGGAAAGAAAAATATCACTCCCTACTGGCGCACATTGAAAACAGGTGGAGTTATAAACGAAAAATATCCTGGCGGAGTAGAGACTCAAAGGAAACTTTTGGAAAAGGAAGGACATAAAGTAATCCAAAAGGGTAAGAAATATATCGTTGCTGATATTGAAAAATATTTGGTAAGAAAATCATTCCTAATTTAAATTTCATAAAAGAACACGGGATAAAAGAATTCATAAAGCAGCAGGAAAAACAAATTAAATTAATAGAAACAATAATAGAGAATTTTGATGATGGAAGATCGAGAAGTTTTTTCTGCAAGGCAGTAGCCTTAAAGAGTAAATCTTTTCATCTTTACAGAATGTATAAGAGGCTATAACGATAATATCATCAAATCTAGCTTTTGCGGCTCGCTGCGTTGACTATAATAAACTACTTCCCTTCCACTATACTTCCCCAGAGCCTTCCTTAAAAAATTTCTTGACATTTCATAAAATCAATGGTAAAATACAAAGAGGGTTTGTAAACAGAAGTTAATGGCTATCTTAAAATAAATAGACGGCCAAATTAAAAGAAATATAATGCTAAAACCGTATTTGAAGAAAATATTTGAAGTTGCCAATCGTGGAGATGCCAGAGAAGAAAGTTATTACTCCATTCTTGAGGGATTGTTTAAGGAATATACTAACACGGTTGGCAAGAAAAATATCCACATAACAACCCTACCAAAGAAAACTGAAGCTGGCAATCCCGATTTTAGAGTCTGGGATGGGAAACAACATATCGTGGGGTATATTGAAGCCAAGGCGCCAACGGTAGAAGATTTAGACAGGATAGAATATACAGAACAGTTAAAACGCTACCGGCATACCTTTCCGAACTTGATATTGACCAATTTTTTTGAATTCAGACTTTATCGCAATGGCACTTTGATGGATAAAGTTCTGACTGCTAGACCTTATGTTGTTCATAAGCTTAAAATCACCCCACCGGTTGAAAAAGAGCCTGATTTCCTTAAACTGCTTGAGAAATTCTTCGCATTCACCCTACCAAAAGTCTACGATGCTAAAACCCTTGCATTAGAATTAGCCAAGAGGACACGTTTTTTGAGGGACGAGGTCGTTGCAGAGGAATTGAAAGAAGAAGAAAAAACAGGAAAGGGCTTTATTTTAGGTTTCTATGAGGCATTTAGGAAGTTCCTCATAAGTGGTCTTTCAAAAGAGGGCTTTGCCGACCTTTATTCACAAACTATCACATATGGGCTTTTTGCTGCTAGGACCCGCACGGATGATGGATTTAATAGAAAACTTGCATACGATAGAATTCCACATACTATTGGGATTTTACGAGATGTTTTCAAGTTCGTTTCACTTGAAGACCTTCCCCCGCATATGGAATGGATTATTGATGATATTTCAGAAGTGCTTGCAGTTACTGATGTAAAGAAAATACTTCATCAGTATTTCCATGAGGGTAAAGGTAAAGACCCTATTATCCATTTTTATGAAACCTTTTTGGCAGAATATGACCCAAAGATGCGAGAAAGGAGAGGCGTCTATTATACTCCAGAACCCGTGGTCTTCTATATTGTTAGTTCTTTACACAATATTTTGAAGGAGCACTTCAATAGAGCAGATGGATTTGCAAGCGATACAGTTACAGTTTTAGACCCTGCAGCAGGAACGCTAACCTTTTTAGCTGATGCAGCTAAACTCGCCGTAGAAGAATTTGTTTCTAAATATGGAGAAGGAGGGAGAGAAAAATTCATTAAAGAGTATATCCTCAAAAACTTCTATGCCTTTGAACTGATGATGGCACCCTATGCAGTAGGTCATCTAAAGATGTCCTTTCTCTTGGAAGAACTTGGCTATAGACTTCAAAAGGATGATAGGGTTAAATTCTATCTTACCAATGCCTTAGAAATGGAAGAACTGGCACAAACCACACTCCCGGGTATTATAGCTTCACTCTCTGAAGAATCTCATTTAGCAGGCAAGGTCAAAAAAGAACAACCTATCTTGGTTATACTTGGCAATCCACCATATTCAGGAATATCAGCAAATATGAACCCATGGATAGATAGACTTCTAAGAGAAGATGTAGATGGGCTACAAAGTTATTACAAGGTGGATGGAAAACCTTTAGAAGAAAGGAAACTTTGGCTACAGGATGATTATGTCAAATTTATTCGCTTTGGTCAGTGGAAGATAGACCAGGCGGGGGAAGGAGTTTTAGGATTTATCACCAACCACAGTTATCTTGATAGTCCAACCTTCAGAGGCATGCGGCAATCATTGATGAACAGCTTTAATGAGATTTATACCCTAGACTTACATGGAAATAGCTTAAAGAAAGAGAAATCTCCTGATGGGTCAAAAGATGAAAATGTTTTTGATATCAGGCAGGGAGTAGCTATTGCCCTTTTTATAAAAAGACGCGGTGAGAAGAAAGAATGCAAGGTATACCATTCAGAAAGATGGGGAGTGCGACAATGGAAATATGCTTGGCTTTTGGTGAATGATATAAAAACAACCGATTGGCAAAAGTTAAGTCCAACAAGTCCCTATTACTTCTTTATTCCAAGAGAAGAAAAAGGTAGAAAAGTTTATGAAAAATACTGGAAAATAACTGATATTTTTCCTATTAATTGTGTTGGCATTGTCACTGCACGCGATAAGTTTGTAATTGATTTTAATAAAGACACACTAAAAAGGCGAATTGCAATGTTTAGAAATTTATCAATACCAGATGAACTTGTTAAACAGACCTTCAAATTGAAAGATACAAGCACGTTTAAGTTCAGAAAATCGCGAGAAGCTATTTCTAAAGATGAGAATTGGAATAAGTACTTTACCGAGATTTTATATCGTCCCTTTGACAAAAGAAATATCTATTATACAAATATAGTTATTGAGAGACCTCTTTTAGAAGTTATGCGTCATATGATGCGGGAGAATTTGGGGTTATTAACTTGCCGTCAGCAAAATAAAGTTGGATTTTATCATACTTTAGTTTGCGACACTATTGTTGAATCCTGTGTTGTATCCAATAAGACCAGAGAAATAAATTACCTTTTCCCTCTCTATCTCTACCGAGAAAAAGATAGTTCTAAAAAACGGTCTATAAAAAGCACTGTGATGTTGTTTGAATCACGGGCAGATTATGAGGTAAAAACGCCAAATCTCTCTTTAGCATTAGTTGATCAATTAACGAAGGCTTTTAAGGAGACGCCCTCTCCTGAACAAATCTTATTTTATATTTACTCCGTACTTTATTCCAATACCTACCGAACAAAATACGCAGAGTTCCTGAAGGTAGATTTTCCGAGGATTCCTTTTATAAAAGATTACAAACTTTTTTGCAAGATGGCTGGATATGGGAAAAGGCTCGTTGATTTGCATCTAATGGAGGTAGGGGCGTATTGCAATACGCCCCTACAATCTAAATTTCAGGGTAAAGGTGATAACAGAGTCGGAAAATTAAGATACGATGAAAAACAAAGGCGTGTTTATATCAATGAGACACAGTATTTTGAGGGGATTACAGAAGATATCTGGGAATATCAAATAGGCGGCTATCAGGTGTGTTCCAAGTGGTTAAAAGAAAGAAAGGGGAGGGGCTTGTCACTTGAAGAAATAAAGCATTACTGCAAGATAGTCACATCCCATCAAAAGACAATCATAATTCAGAAAGCGATCGATGATATTTATCCCAAGGTGGAAAAGGAGACCGTAGAGTTTGAAATTTGACTATGCTAATATCATAACAACAAGCCACACAGATTATCTTCTTACAAAAGAGAAACAATCAGGAAAATAGTCACAGTGTAAAGATGTATTAAAGGCAATTTGTTCATCCAAACAGACGGCGAACGGACAAGAAAAAAATATTGGCAAATGGTTTCACCGTGAAGACACAGAGTTCACAAAGCTCGTAAAGAAAGGGGAAAAAAATACGGAAACCGACCTGTGTGAGATTGTCTTGGTGTCTTTTAATTAGAGAATTAAGCTATCATTTGAGGAACTGAGATAAAATCAGGTAAAGAAAACATATGGAAACTAAGAAATTTCTACAATTGGTCAAGAATTACGAGAATCAAGATTTAGAATTCAGGATTGCTCTCTCTGAGGAAGATGAGAAGGATAGAATTGCTAAAACAGTAACTGCTTTCTATAATACACATGGTGGTAAAATTATCTTTGGAGTAGAAGATAAGAAGAGAAGACTAGTAGGCTTACAAGCTCCTCAGCGATTGGAGCATGGATTAACCAACAAGATCAGGGCGAGGTGTAAGTTAGACGTCCCACCCCAAATAGAATTTGTGGAGTATAGAAGTAAGTCCTTTATTATTGTACACTGTCCCAAAGGTCCACATGCGCCTTACTATGTAAAGGGGTATCCCAAGCCGTTCGTGCGACGTGGCTCATCCAACTTTGAAGCGAATGACATTGAGATTGCCCAGATGTATCGGGACTCAAGTAGGATTTCCTATGATCGTACCATAGTTGATGATGCCTCTCTGGAAGATATCGACCTCAAAGCTGCCAAAAGATATATCTCCAAAAGGAAAAAGTCTAAGGAGATCGCCAGGGAGGCTCTCTTAGATATCCTGAGAAAAGAGGGTATTTTGTGTAGAACCAGAAATGGAGAATATCTGCCAACTATTGCTGGGTTACTCCTATTTGGCAAAGATCCGCAGAGTTGCTTGCCGCATACTGCAATTAAGGCAGATGCCAAATATCGGGGAAGTGACAAGGATTGGGATGCTATTGCTACTTTCGAAGGCAACCTTTTTCAGCTGATAAAGCGGTTCGACGAATTTATAACTCCCCATATTCGTGTATCTGCCAAGATCGTTGGTTTTAAAAGGATTGAAAAGACAGAATTCCCTATTGAGGCCCTTAGAGAGGCATTTATAAATGCATTGGCTCACAGAGATTATGGGTTTATCCAGGGCTCTATCGCCGTCAGAATTAGTGATAATTCCATAGAGATAGCCAGCCCCGGAGAGCTTCTTCGGCCACTTACTATCGACGATTTAAAAAGGGGAGAATTTGAACCTGTAACGCGTAATAAGGTAATTGTCAAGGCCTTAGTTGAAGAAGAACTGATGGAGGAGCGAGGGACTGGTTTTATCCGTATGAAGAAATTAGCTAAAGAATATGATTTAGAGAGATTCGATTTTTAGGAATATATGGGTTTTTTTAAAGTTACCTTCCAGTCAAGGCCGCTTTGGGGGAAAGAAATAGAGAAAAAGAAGATTCTGATACCCGACGAAACACTAAAGGCATTAGATAATGACCAATTAAAGATTCTTGAAGTATTGGAGGAAAAGGAAAAAGTAAAAGTAGTTGATTGTGTTAGTCAAATAAAAAAATCTCCTATTACTATTCGCAGGAAACTGAAGAATATGGTGCAGAAGAAGATATTGGAGGTAGTAGGAAAGAGCCCTACTGATCCTACAACTTATTACATTCTCCACCCCAGATTTACAAATAGGAAATGATAGAGTAGTGATAGAGTAGATGAACTTCGGAAGGATATCCAAACCTTCATTTGGATATAAAAGGTTATATAAACCTGTTCGCACGATAAGTGGGTGTAGAGGGAGGTAAATGAGATGTATAGGTATATACTCTGCATCGGTATTTGTGCAGTCATATGGATTATTAATGTAAGATGGATAATCCAGGCGGTCAGGGAACGCATAACCAGTGAAATTTATATCCATACGGGTTTAGGCATCTTCTTCACCTTGTTAATCATCGGTATATTTAAATTATGGACGCAATTTGATATTTTGTGGTTACAAGTCATTGGTTTCATTTTCTATGTCCCCTCGGCTATTTTAGTCTTTGGTTCGATGTTCGAACTGAAGCACAAAGGTAAAGCGGAAACTTCCGACCCCACCGCTACTACCGCCCTGGTCGATACTGGCGTGTATCGTATTGTTCGCCAGCCCATGACTTTGGGGATGGCAATTTGGTCTATTGCCATAATTTTAGTTTTTCAGTCAATTCTTTCAATAATTTTGGGCATATTATCATTTTTTTGTTTTTGGATGTCAGCCAGAAAAGAGGTCGAATACAATATGAGGAAATTTGGAGATGAATACAGAGAATATATGAAGAAAGTTCCTATGTGGAATATTTTCAAAAGATTAAGGAAATGAAGGTATTACATGAGAGGAAAAATATGAAAATTGATACTGAAAATCTGGGGGATGGGACAATTACATCCCTTCCCTCAGGCGAGGTGATATTTAAACTCGATTCATACATAGACAACCCCATCCTGGAGCCTGAAGACATCGGGCTTGTCTGGTATGAAGATGGTGTAAAAAGGGTGGGAGCTGTTTTTAATGGAGGTGCAGAGGTCTTCAATGGAAAGATTGTACTCGCACCAAGATGCCACAAAAACTACAAAGAGGGGACATTTGTTGATACAACGACCGGGATTGAGAGAAAATGTTTTGAGAATTATATATCCGAGATATGGTTATTTGAGAGTGCAGATGGAATGCATTTCAAACGACTTGATGGTCTGGTAATAAAAGGGGATGAAACTGACCACGAGGATTTTACATATGGTATTGAAGACATGAGAATTGTTAAGTTTGAGGATACCTATCTGCTCGTGGGATGTGGTAAAGTAGCCCCTCCGTTTAAGGGCAAAAACGCTGACAGGATAGCAATCTACTCAACAGAGGATTTTGCAAACATCACATATCACGGCATAATTGATGCCTTTGATTCCAGAAATGCTATCTTATTTCCTGAAAACATCAAAGGAAAACCATACATATTCTTAAGGATGTATCCTAATATACAGATCGCACCGCTTATGGGGAATATTGAGCAACTCCTCTTTCCCCAAAAACACAGAGAATACTGGGAGAAGATATATACCAACAGAGAAAAATATCTCCTCTTTCAAACAGGTAGCTATTCGCACGAAAAAGAGAAGATCGGTCCGGGAACACAACCAGTAAAAACGGAAAGAGGGTGGCTCTTTATATATCATTCGGTTGGAAAGATAGAAAAAGAGATTTTATCCTGTTATGGTGTGACCACACCTGTGGAAAGAGGATATTCTGTATGTGCCGCTCTACTTGATTTAGATGACCCTACAAAGGTTTTATGCCGAACAAGGCACCCTATATATATTCCCAATGCTCTATATGAACTCGCAGGTAACGAGGATCATCCGGTTGATGTCCCCAATGTGGTATTCCCTACTGGTGCTATCGTTTGTGGGGAGAAACTTCTCATCTACGCAGGTGTAGGCGATAAATACGAGATTTTACTCTCCTGCAATATAAACAACCTCGTAGACTATCTGTGGGAATACTGTAAGAGTTGAAACTTGGACGCCCCGCCGATGGCGGGGTCCCGCCAAAGGCGGTGACAGATACACACAGATTAACACAGGTTTTTTAAAATTAAATCACGGGAAAAATTCGATGTATGGGTTTGGAATTCACCCGTAAGGGTTTGGAATTCACCCGTAAGGGTTTGGAATTCACCCGTAAGGGTTTTATATAAAAGGCTAACGCCTTAATTCCAAAGGCTAACGCCTTAATTCCAAAGGCTAACGCCTTAATTCCAAAGGCTGATTCCAACAAATTTCTGTTATTTCTGTAAGGATTTAATTTATCTAATCCAAATTACTTTTAATCTAATCAGTACAATTAGTGGCTTCAGTTAACGCATTATTTGAAATTATCTTCTAAAAGTCTCTTACCCGCCTACCGTCAGGCAGGCAAGTCCCTGTTAAAATTTCTTAGGAAAATGGGAAAACAAAAAAACCCGGCAGCGTCCTACTCTCCCGTGCCGTTACCAGCACAGTACCATCGGCCTTCTGGGGCTTAACTTCTCTGTTCGGAATGGGAAGAGGTGTTTCCCCCAGGGTATAACCACCGGGCATAAAATATAGCAAAAATCCTTCAGCTAAAGGGGTGCTTCGAGGGACCATTTTTAAGGTGCTCAATAGGCACAAAAAAAGTTTCTCTCTGAAACACCCCTTTTGCTAATAAGCTAATCAAAAATGGATTGGTAGGGACATGATAAGACTCACGGCTTATTAGTACCGCTCGGCTAAATCCATTACTGGACTTACACCTGCGGCCTATCCCCCGACATAATGTCGGGGCGACCTTACGGTCGACCTTGTCATCTTCAAGGTGCCTTCAGTCCCGCCTTGCGGCAGGAGGGAGATTTAATCTTGGGGTGGGCTTCCCACTTAGATGCCTTCAGCGGTTATCCCTTCCGAACATAGCTACCCAGCGATGCAGCTGGCGCCACAACTGGTACACCAGAGGTTCGTCCATCCCGGTCTTCTCATACTGGGGACAGCTCCCCTCAAATCTCCTACGCCCGCGACGGATATGGACCGAACTGTCTCACGACGTTCTGAACCCAGCTCGCGTACCGCTTTAATGGGCGAACAGACCAACCCTTGGGACCTTCTCCAGCCCCAGGATGCGATGGGCCGACATCGAGGTGCCAAACCGGGCCGTCGATGTGAACTCTTGGGCCCGATCAGCCTGTTATCCCCGGAGTACCTTTTATCCGATGATCTTCAGTCCTTCCACACGGAACTGTCGGGTCATTAAGTCCGGGTTTCCCCTCTGCTCCTTGTGTCCAAGTCGCAGTCAGGCTGGCTTATGCCTTTACACTCAACGCACGATTACCGACCGTGCTGAGCCAACCTTTGAGCGCCTCCGTTACCTTTTAGGCAATTGTGTTTGCCTGGCACTTGGCAGTTTGTAACGCATATTATCTATCAAATAGGGCTCAATCAATTCTCGAAAACGCTCATAGGATTTACCTGAGATATAGATTTGATAGCCCTCTTTCTGCCTTCTACTTTTTGCGTGCAATCCAAAACGCTCTTCCAAGACGGATATTAAGAGCTCTACTTCGCCCAAGGTATAACCTTGCGTGTTGAAAATCACTCCCTTGGACTGCTTTGACTTTATTGAACCATCGTCCATAAACCAGTAAGATAAAGCATGCGGAGTTAACCAAAGATGAATGAGATGAGGGACACATTTCCGTCCTTTCCTGTAGAACTGATGGGCATAGAATCTTAATGTCCTGTGACTTACTGTCTGAAACCACCAGTTTCGACTCACATATCCCTGACAGCGCTTCTCCTTCGGTTGCGGTGGAGTAAGAACCCACTGTTTAAACACTTCATAGAGATGTTCTACATAGGCTTGATGAGCTTCGCTCTGCTCAATCTTAAGCCGATATGTCCGACCTCCATTTTGTGTCTCCAGATGAGCATCCCCTAAAAGCAACCCAATCAGTATTTCTCGTTGTTCTCTGGTTAACTTGAGCCCTTGCTTGTATTGCTCGATCGCTTTAGAATGCATATAGTTTCTCCTTAGCCAGGCCCCGAGTTGCCCCGGCTTCCGGTCGCCCGGAAGTTCAGGCTGTATCACCTCCGACATAAAGTCGGAGTCCGGCGTGCAGTCGTTGAGGGGTCCGACACAAGTCGGACTTCCCTGCTGATTGTCCGCAGTGGACGCATTTTCACCCAGCACTTATGTATAAGTGCAAGGTAGCGCCACATTCTACATCCCTTTACAAAAGCCCAGAGGCAAGCCTTTGTTAGGAAACGGAGTTCCCAGCATATAGCCGGATTTGCCTCCGATGTTACCACCGGAGCGCCCCACTATTGAGGCAACCGCCCCAGTTAAACTACCCACCAGACATTGTCCCCCTGCTTGCACAGCAAGAGTTAGAAGCTCAACAGAACAAGGGTGGTATTTCACTGTTGGCTCCCCCTCAACTAGCGTTGAAGGTTCAAAGCCTCCCACCTATCCTACACAAGTTCTACTAAGATCCAGTGCCAAGTTGCAGTAAAGGTTCCGGGGTCTATTTGTCCAGTCGCGGGTAGGCGGCATCTTCACCGCCACTACAATTTCACCGAGCCCCTCGTCGAGACAGCGCCCAAGTCGTTACACCATTCATGCAGGTCGGAACTTACCCGACAAGGAATTTCGCTATCTTAGGACGATTATAGTTATCGCCGCCGCTTGCCGGGGCTTCGGTTCAGAGCTTGCACCCCTCCCCTTAACCTTCCGGCGCCGGGCAGGTTTCAGCCCCTATACTTCCCCTTACAGGTTTGCAGAGGCCTGTGTTTTTGGTAAACAGTCGCTTGGGCCATTTCACTGCGACCCAGGAAAGCTCCGTCTGCAAGAGACTTCACCTTCCCAGGCACCCCTTCTCCCGAAGTTACGGGGTTAAATTGCCGAGTTCCTTAACGAGGGTTCACTCGCACACCTTAGGATACTCTCCTCACCTACCTGTGTCGGTTTACGGTACGGTCACCAGAAAAACTCCCTACGAGGCTTTTCTTGAGAGAACGGTCCTGCCAGTTTGTGGGCAAAGCCCTCCTCATCACCCCTCAGAGTTTACATCCCGGTGGATTTGCCTGCCGGGACCTCCTACGGGCTTGAATCCCAATCCAATAAGGGACTGGCACTTCCTTCTCTGTTCCCCCTTCGGTCAAACGTCTCTCTGGTGGTAGCCGAATATTTACGGCTTTCCCATCGCCTACGCCTTTCGGCCTCGGCTTAGGGACCGACTGACCCTGGGCGGACTAACCTTCCCCAGGAACCCTTAGGTTTACGGTGCCCCGCTTTCTCAGCGGAGTTATCGCTACTCATGCCGGCCTAATCTCTTCCATTCAGTCCACCTCACCTTACGGTAAAACTTCAACCCGAATGGAATGCTACCCTACCCCCATTAGTTTGTTAGGCTGTTAGTTTGTTAGTTTGCTGGACTAGCCAACTACCTAACTATCCAACCAGCCAACTAACGAGCCACAGCTTCGGTAAGAGACTTAAGCCCCGATCATTTTCGGCGCAAGACCCCTCGACTGGTGAGCTGTTACGCTTTCTTTAAAGGATGGCTGCTTCTAAGCCAACCTCCCAGCTGTTTTTGGAATCTCACATCCTTTACCACTTAGTCTCTATTTTGGGACCTTAGCTTGTGGTCTGGGTTGTTTCCCTCTTGGGCACGGAGCTTATCCCCCGCACCCTGACTCCCGGAAACCAAGAAACGGCATTCGGAGTTTGGTTGGATTCGGAACCCTTGCGGGCCCTAGTTCATCCAGTGCTCTACCTCCGTTTCTCTATTCCGAGGCTATACCTAAATATATTTCGGGCAGAACCAGCTATCACCGAGTTTGTTTAGCCTTTCACTCCTACCCACAGCTCATCCAAGCCTATTGCACGAGACACTGGTTCGGGCCTTCCTCCGCTGTTAAGCGGAGTTCACCCTGGCCATGGGTAGCTCACTCGGCTTCGGGTCTACTCCAACGAACATAGCTATAGATAGAAGGCATAAAACATTGAACAAAAGTAAACTTTTGTCCAACATCTGTTTGCCTGATACCTATTAGCCGACGCCCAGTTAAGACTCGGTTTCCCTACGCCTCCCCCTACACCTACCAAGTGCAGGGTTAAGCACGCTCGTTAGAGTAACTCGCCGGCTCATTATGCAAAAGGCACGCGGTCAGAGACCTATCGTAAGCACAAAGGCATACAACAGGTTTCCTCCCACTGCTTGTAGGTATATGGTTTCAGGTTCTATTTCACTCCCCGCCAGGGGTTCTTTTCACCTTTCCCTCACGGTACTGGTTCACTATCGGTCACGGAATAGTATTTAGCCTTACCCGGTGGTCCGGGTAGATTCCCGCAGGATTTCACGTGTCCCACGGTACTCGGGTTTGCCTCTCACAGAGATTCCTTACATTTTATCTACGGGGCTTTCACCCTCTATAGCTCCCCTTTCCAGAAGGATTCGACTATGCAGGAATTTTGTAACTCTCTGGATCCATCTGCGCTAGATCCCAGAGGCACCCCACTACCCTCTCCATGCAAAGCGCGCAGGCTGTGACACATGGATGAGTTTAGGCTCTTCCCCTTTCGCTCGCCGCTACTGAGGGAATCCCTTTCGGTTTCTTTTCCTCCAGGTACTGAGATGTTTCACTTCCCTGGGTTGTCTCCCCGCCTATACAGGTCATATGACCAGAGGCGGGGTATCCAGGCATTACCCTGGATGGGTTTCCCCATTCGGAAATCCCCGGCTCAAAGGTTACTTGCACCTCCCCGAGGCTTATCGCAGCTTGCCACGTCCTTCATCATCATCCCGTACCAAGGCATTCACCATATACCCTTAGTATCTTATCTTATAGCCGCCTACCAATCCATATATAATTGTCAAAGAACGTCCTTCATTATATTATAATACAAAAATGGTAATTTGTCAAGTAAAAAAATCTTTTAAAAAGTTTTTATACTATGGAGGTGAGGGGATTCGAACCCCTGACCCCCGGCTTGCAAAGCCGATGCTCTCCCAGCTGAGCTACACCCCCTACTTGGTTATCAGTTGGCGGTCATCGGTTATCAGGCACTGATTTCTGTTTTTTCAGCGGGTAAACCCCAAATTTTATGCATCAATTTATAAGTCAGCAGAGAATATCCTTAGAAAGGCTGGATGGTTTTAAATATCACCCAACTTTCTCTAAATTTCTCGCGTCGTCGGATACTAAAATAACAGGAGAAAGATGTTACGAAGCAGTATTTGTCCAGGCAAGAGTACTAGAAAGGCAAGAATTAATAATATAAAACAAAGCTATGGGCCCAAGTGGGGTCGAACCACTGACCTCCCGGTTATCGGCCGGGTGCTCTGCCAACTGAGCTATGAGCCCGTATAGATCGTCGGAAATTCATCTTTTTAACTACTTACATAGCCCAGATAGAAAAAAAGCGTGCATCACCTCGTCAGTCATAAGGGTTAAACAGCTTATCTAAATAGAAGATTGCTCTTCTATCTTTTTCTCTTTGAAAGGAGGTGATCCAGCCGCACGTTCCCGTACGGCTACCTTGTTATGACTTCACCCCAGTCACCAACCTTGCCTTCGGCCTCGCTAAAGCGGGGACTTCGGGCACTGCCGGCTTCCATGGTGTGACAGGCGGTGTGTACAACACCCGGGAACGTATTCACCGCGGCATACTTATCCGCGATTACTAGCGATTCCAGCTTCATGCAGTCGATTGCAGACTGCAATCCGAACTGAGCCCGGCTTTAAGGGATTAGCTCCACCTCGCGGTTTTGCAACCCGTTGTACCGAGCATTGTAGGACGTGTGCTGCCCCGGGCATAAAGGCCATGATGACTTGACGTCATCCCCACCTTCCTCCCCGTTATTCGGGGCAGTCCCCTTAGAGTGCCCCTCGCCGAAGCGAGGCTGGTAACTAAGGGCAGGGGTTGCGCTCGTTTAAGGACTTAACCCAACACCTCACGGCACGAGCTGACGACAGCCATGCAGCACCTGTGCTGGCTTTCTCCGTATGGGGAATCCCTTGCCTTTCGGTTCGGTACTACCAGCATGTCAAACCCGGGTAAGGTTTTTCGCGTAGCCTCGAATTGAGCCACATCCTCCACCGCTTGTGCGGGTACCCGTCAATTCCTTTGAGTTTCAGCCTTGCGACCGTACTCCCCAGGTGGTGAGCTTATCGCGTTAGCTGCGGCACCCCGAATATATTCCGGGACACCTAGCTCACATCGTTTAAGGCCAGGACTACCAGGGTATCTAATCCTGTTTGCTCCCCTGGCTTTCGGGCATGAGTGTCAGCAATAGTCCAGAAGGCCGCCTTCGCCACCGGTGTTCCCCCCAATATCTACGCATTCCACCGCTACACTGGGAGTTCCGCCTTCCTCTCCTATGCTCAATCCTGCCAGTTTTCCGCGCAATTCTTGGGTTGAGCCCAAGGATTTTACCCGAAACTTGGCAGGACACCTGCGCCCTCTTTACACCCAGTAATTCCGAACAACGCTTGCTCCCTCCGTATTACCGCGGCTGCTGGCACGGAGTTAGCCGGAGCTTCTTCTGGGGATACCGTCTCCCCGCCAGAGGCGGGGTTCTTCTCCCCTGAAAGAGGTTTACAACCCGAAGGCCTTCATCCCTCACGCGGCGTCGCTGGGTCAGGCTTTCGCCCATTGCCCAAATTTCTAGACTGCTGCCTCCCGTAGGAGTCAGGGCCGTGTCTCAGTCCCCATGTGGCCGGTCACCCTCTCAGGCCGGCTACCCGTCATAGGCTTGGTAGGCTATTACCCTACCAACTACCTGATAGGACGCAGACCCCTCCTCGGGCCCCCGAAGGGTTTACCCCAATTAACTCACGTCAAAAGGGGACTATGCGGGATTAGCCTCAATTTCTTGAGGTTATCCCCCACCTGAGGGCAGGTTGTCCGCGTGTTACTCACCCGTTCGCCACTCCCCGTCAAAGACGGGGCGTTCGACTTGCATGTCTAAGACACGCCGCCAGCGTTAGTTCTGAGCCAGGATCAAACCCTCCATAATTGACTTTAGAGGTAATGCACGCTATATAATTTTCAAAGAACTTCTGTACTTTTATATTATAACATAATTTTTATGTTTTGTCAAGAAAAAAATTAAAAAATTTTCGAGCTTGCAATAATAATTGCTATTATTGTCTTTGCATCACAAATTCTTCCTTCTTTTATCATATTGAGAGACTCACTCAAGGGTAAAAGTTTTAAACTTATACTCTCATCGTAATCCAAATTGGGAATCTCTTTCTTTAAATTGTATGCAAAATATAGATACAAAGCCTCGGTTGAATAACCCGGGCTGGTATAGAAATTCACAACATGTTCTATGTTGTTAGAAACATAACCTGTCTCCTCAAGGAGTTCTCTCCTGACAGCACGCTCAGGATTTTCCCCTTTCTCTATTATACCTGCTGGAATCTCATACATCTCCTTTTTCACTGGATACCTGTATTGTTTGACCAAGATAATTTCATTTCCACCTATAAAGGGAAGACAGGCTACTGCCCCTTTATGTTCAATGACCTCTCTTTCTGTTCTTCTCCCATTATCAAGGAGAACCTCATCCTTAAATAGGTTAATAATTCTCCCTCTGTATATATCTTTTCTGCAAAGTTGTTTTTCCATAATCACCCCTTCTTATGATCCAAAACCCACTGTAATTACATGTGATAATCCTAACTCCTGATGGGTGACCACTACATAAGCCAAGTCAATGTTACCAATTGCAAATGCTGTTCCTACTATGAAAGAGCGAGGTGATGTATTCATCCCGGCCCTTACAGTGAAAAACTCAGATAGATGGAATAGTCCAAAAACCTTGGTGCTGGTCGCAAATCCCTGTTGTTTCATTATCCGTACATCTATATCGAACCGATCCTCCGGAGAGATGTATATACCTCCCATGAGGTTACCTCCTACTGTCTCCTCTCCAATATTAGGACTCGTAAAATCTCTAAAAGAGAGCCAAACACTGCCCACATTGAGAACCGCCGTTACTCCAATGTCTCCAGATATTGCAAATGCGGTTCCGTATTCCTTTGTAGATACATAGAGCGTTTTAATAAATGTACCAAATCTCACGGATTTGTAATATTTCCCATACCCTATTGATATTTCATTTTCTCTATAAATCAGATTTCCAAAATTAGAGGCTCTAAAGGCAAACGACCCAATACCAGAAGGTATTACCACAGCTATCCTCTCCAGCGCAAGCTGAGTCATCCCAAACGGCAGTATGTAGTCAGCGGATATACCGAACCTATTATGGATAAAGGCGGGCGAGATATATACACCCTGTGTTGCCCAGATATTTCCTTCGCAGTCTGCAGGCTCAAAGAGTGGGTAGGCAGACGCAGGTATAATCACAATGAAATATAATAACCACTTCATGATGTTCTATTTTACGATATTTTTGTCCAAAAGTCAAGGAAAAAGACACCACGAATTACACAAATCAATCGAATGCACACAAATCTACCTATCGCCTGCCTGCCGGTAGGCAGGGTAGATAGATAATATAAAAACATCTCGAAAAGAAAAAATAAAAGAAATTCGTGCAATTTGTTAATTCCTGCCTACCGCAGGCAGGCGTGATATTCGTGTTTTATACCGGTATAATCAAGAAAAAAGTTGACTTACTCTCTTTTTTATGATATAATATAACTCAAATGAATTTACATTAGGAAGACTCAACCATATCTCCTCAATGATTGAATTTATTGATGTATCCTTACCCCCTGTTCTTGAAAACTTCAATTTCAGGGTAGATAAGGGAGAGTTTCTCTTCCTTGTGGGAAAAACTGGTGCGGGTAAAACTACAGCGCTTAAACTCGCTTGCTTCAAAACCTTGCCAAAGAGTGGAGAGGTAAAAGTAATGGGGGTATCATCAAAAAGGATTTCACCCCAAAATAGGCTCATTGTATTAAAAAAAACAGGTTTATTTTTAGAACAGCCTCTATTCTTCGAAGACGCTTCACTGGTTAATAATCTACTTTATGTTATAGGTAGTAATAGAAGCAGGGCATTGGAATCATTGAACATAGTTGGACTTCTTGATAAAAAGGATATCACACCCCCGAAACTCTCAAGGGGAGAAAGGGATTTACTACAAATTGCCATCCTGTATGCAAAAAAACCTATCTTAGCGCTGATTGACGAACCAACAGCATTTCTTGAAGATAGGAAATGGAAAATTATGGAACTTATTACAGAGTTGCATATACTTGGTACTACTGTCTTTATGACCACAAAGGATGAGGAAGTACTCAAACGGTATCCCTACAGGAGGATATACCTTCTATGAAGCATACAATAACAATGTTTTTGGCCTCCCTTCTACTTTTTTTGTGCCTGTTCTACTACTGGCAAAAGGAGATTGAGTTTCAGAAACAACTTGATGGAGTGGAGATGAGACTATTTATTGAACGAAAACAGGACAAAAATGAGACTGTGCAAACTATTACGAATATGGAGGGTGTTGCGAAAGTAGAAGAAATCGCTACAGCTGAGATTATCAAAATGCTAAAAGATAACATAGATGAGGAAATAACTCTTGAAGAGACTGTCCTCCCATATGTACTCAGTGTATATCCATCAAATAAGGGTGAGGAAGATCTGAAAAGGCTTGCCCTAAACCTTACAAAGGTAAATGGGGTAATAGATGTGCTATATGGTCAAGAGGCAGTTGCGGATATGTGGAGGGAGACAAGAGGAGTCAGAGTAGGGGTCGCTACAGCAAATATGTTTTTGCTTTTTATCTTTATCCTTTCGCTTTCCTTCTATATAAACTCTCTGCCTGAAATGAGACATTCACGAGTATTTCTGCTCCATGGGAGAAATCTTACCTCGCTACGTATAAGAGTGGTTTTTAGGGCAATATTCTTCAGTATGGTTGTTTCTTTACTCTCTGTCGGAATCACTTATTTCGCGTATCTATATGTTTCAAAACCACAGAATAGTGTCTTCTTACCCAAACATTGGGTATATTCTTTTATATTGGCTATGATGTTTGTTGGCCTTCTGACAGGTAGTTCCAAAAGATTTCCCATCTCAAAGTAGTATTCCAATTATTACTTCTTCTTCACTCCATAGAGCGATCTTGATTTCTTTCTGCCTTCAACACCCCCCGTATCAAGTACTCCCCTCACTATATGATATCTTACACCCGGCAGGTCCTTCACCCTCCCCCCCCTTACAAGTACTATAGAGTGCTCTTGAAGATTATGTCCTTCTCCGGGTATATAGCAGGTTACCTCGTATCCATTCGTCAATCTTACCCTTGAAACCTTTCTTAAGGCAGAGTTTGGCTTTTTAGGTGTAGTTGTATATACTCTTGTACATACCCCTCTCTTTTGGGGAGAGCCTTCAAGCGCAGGAGCCTTTGAGCGTGATGTCACTTTCTTTCTGGGTTTCCTTGCAAGCTGATTTATCGTTGGCATATAACCTCCTGTAAACTACTTAAAATATTCCAAAAAAATTGATATTATGTCTATACAGTGAATTCCCCAGTATCTACCCATTCACTCTTTAAGACTGACCAGAAGTCACAGGCAAGTCCAGATAGAACATAATCGTACGGTAGATAACCGTATCCGCCATCACCCCAGGCCGTACCCCAGGAGTTCCTTATAAGCAAAACACCCTTGTTATTTCTTATCTTCAGATTATTATCGTATCCCACGGCCATAACTGCGTGTCCACCAATTACCCGCTCTGTAGGCGATGGAAAGGGAATTTTGCCGTCTTCCTCTGCTTTGTAGATAGAATCGTATACTGTAAATCCAAACATAGACGGGATACCATCTGCAAGGTTCTCCTTTATCTTGCTGAGTAGTTTTATCCCGGATATGCCGGGGGGATCAAGCCTGAAATACTGAATAGACTGATACTCCTTCGCAAATGAGTAACAAAATGCTGGAGGTTCTCGGTCAAAATTATCTATTTCATATGGCCAGTATTCCTCTGGAGAAATACCAAACAATACCATCGCTCCCATTGTTGCCCTTATGGTTGCTCCCGTATCTCCTTCCCAGTGGAGGAGATTTCTTGTAGTCTTGTATAGAAATAACCTCGATGCATCAATGTGTCTGCCAGACGCCTGCATTTCGTAGTATTCAATAAGTGCAACTCCTGCCTGCGCAGTACAGGAACCGAGATATCCCTGGTCCTCAATAGGTGGACACCATCTTCTTAAATCAACAGACGAGGGAAGGGAGTTATGCTTTGATTTAATCTTTCCAAGCATAGGCGCTACCAGCTTGTGTGTAGTTGTATAATCCCTTATATCGGGATAATCTGGTATCCATCCCATTCCATGTGCTTTACCCATTCAGTCCTCCATTAAAATGCATCAGTATTATAAAAAATAACCATGTCTTGGCCTCTTATTATACCACGAAAATTAAAAAAAGTCAAGGGAAAAGTTAATCTCTGTAAGGATGGCAAGAAGGAACTTCTTATAATGATATCATCCTAACGGGGCAGGAGTGATTTCCTCAGTTTTTGTGAAAATACGATAAATCAAATAACCCATCACACCAGTAATACAGAGTGATAATATGCCTATTAATGTCTGTCCTAAAACCAGTTTCCCCATACCAATTAACGCTGAATACATAGCAATTACCGCAGCAATGAATCCTTTGAGATTGCTCCAGCCAACACGGTCATTTTCTGTACCTGGTATCTGGGCGCGTATTTTTTTCCAACCCGGTCCTCCCGGACGAACCTTTTTGTAGAATTCTATCAGTTTTTCATTACTTGCTGGTGGAGTGAGCAAGGTTACTGTTACCCATACCCCAACTGAGACAGGAATAATGTAGAGCAAAGTTAGAGGAAATTTTATTGATGTGAATATGGCTAAATAGGCACTCATCATTATTGAAGCAGTGATAGCGGACATTTCACTCCACGCATTGATTCGCCACCAGTACCAGCGTAAAAGATAGACCAAACCTATTCCTGCATTAACTGAAGTTATAATTGTCCAGGCAGCATAAATTGAAGTCATCATAAATGTAACTAATGCACCTATACCTGCGATAATTAAGGTGGCAATAATTGATGCTTTCACATAATGTTTCTCGGATGCATTTTTCACTAAAAATCGGCGATAGAAATCGTTAATCAAATAAGAGGCACCCCAGTTAAGTTGCGTATCAATGGTAGACAAAAATGCTGCTATAAAACCTGCCAATGCCAACCCCAATAAACCCGCTGGTAAAAATTCTACCATTACTTTGACGTAACCCATCTCCGGGTCTTTAAGATAAGGGAAAGTAACTATTGCTACCAAGCCCACCACTATCCAGGGCCAAGTCCGAATACAATAATGGGCAATATTACCCCAGAGAAATCCCAATTGTGCATGTCTTTCGTTTTTTGCTGATAGCATACGTTGTGCAAAATACGCCCCACCATCAGTATTACCTGTAGTCCACCATTGTAGCCCAATGTAGATGAAGAAAAATCCGATTGGCAATAGCGCTGAATACCAAGGAACAATAGAGGTTATATCTTTGGCTCCTTCTACACCATACATTGAAGTTAAGTTCGCTAAAATATTAGCCATACCACCTGATTTATTCACTGCAATTATAGCCAACAATATCGATGTAAACATAGCTGTACAAAACTCAACGAAATCGGTAATTACCACTCCCCAAAGGCCAGATAAAGATGTATAAACTACTGCAATAATAAAACAGAACCCCACTGCTTGCCATTTTGGTAATCCAAAGACGCCACCCAATATTTTTGCCATAGCTAACATAACCCATCCCATAACTATAGTATTGTAAACTAATGAGAAATATAATGCTCGAAATCCACGTAATGCACTCGCTGGTTTACCTGAGTAACGTAATTCTGCAAACTGTGTATCAGTAACAATTTTTGACCTACGCCAAAGCCGGGAATAGAAAAACACACCCAGCATACCTGCCGTTGCACCGCTCCACCAATACCAGTTACCAGCAATACCTTGAGTCCTTACCAATCCACTGACCGCTAAAGGTGTGTCTGCAGCAAAAGTTGTCGCTACAATAGATGTACCCAACAACCACCAAGGTAATTTTCTGCCTGCAACAAAATAACTTTCCATATTCTCTGTTCCTCTCTTAGAGAGATAAATCCCTAACCCGATAACTAATGCAATGTAACCAAAAATAATACCCCAATCAATCGGTGCTAAAAAACCCATAATTCTATTCTCCTTTTAGTATTTGGGCGAATAGCAATTCGCCCCTACAATTTTACAACGCCTTTGTCTGTGATGAAGCCTGTGATGAGGCTTGCTTCTGTTACATCAAACGCAGGATTAAAGACAGGTAAGCTGGGTGCAATCCTCTTACCCGCAATCTTTCTTACCTCATCTCCATCCCTCTCCTCTATAGGAATATCTTGTCCTGTCTCTATTTTCTCATCAAAGGTGCTCTTTGGTGCTGCCACCCAGAATGGAACTCCATTTTCTCTTGCAAGAACAGCAAGGGAATAAGTACCTATCTTGTTTGCAGTATCGCCATTTTTGGCAATCCTATCAGCACCAACTATACAGAGGCCCACCTTTTTACTCTTCAACACCAATCCCCTTGCAGAATCACAGATAATGGTAAAAGGTATACCATTCTTTGACAGTTCCCAGGCCGTTAGTCTCGCTCCCTGTAAAAGTGGTCTTGTCTCTGGAACATACACAGTCACATTCTTCCCATTTTCCCTTGCACGATATATGGGGGCAAGGGCAGTTCCTATACCTGATGCGGCGAGTGCCCCTGCGTTACAGTGGGTCATAATGACACCACCATCAGGTACAAGTGGCTCTCCAAAATCACCAATCCTGCTACACATCTGCATATCCTCTTTATGTATCTTCTCTGCTTCCTCTATGAGTAGATGGACAAGCTCCTGTGAAGAATTAACATCGCAATGTAAGATATTCTCCATTCTCTCAAGTGCGTAGAAGAGGTTGACGGCGGTCGGACGAGTGCCTGCAAGCAGTTTTATATCCTCTGAAACACCTTTTCTGAGGCCTGTTATACCTTCTTTTTTGTGCACAAGAGCAGATAGTACAACACCATACGCTGCAGATACACCAATGAGTGGCGCTCCCCTCACAACAAGTCTCTTGATCGCATCTGCCATCTCTTCGGGTGATGAGAGTTTTCTGTATAGCTCCTTAAATGGCAGAAGGGTCTGGTCAAGCACCTCAACTATCTTTCCATTAAATGATATTGTGCTGAACTTCATAGCCATATCTCCCACGAAAAACACGGAAGAATTACTCCCACGGAAGACACAGAGAACACTGAATCCTTTTTATTTATTCTTAGTATTTTATAGCTTGTATTTTTGGTGTATTTCGTGTACTTAGTGGGTAAAATCAAATTCTGCACATCACAAGCCCTGTAATGAGCTTTGGATAGAAGTCAGTGGATTTCTGTGGCATTGCTTCTCTCTTTTGAGAGATTCTCCTCACCTCATCTATGCCGGTTGGCGGGAGTAAAAATAGCATCGAAAATCTACCACTATCCGCCCCTTTTATACCTTGTTTTGCATCCCGCAAGTATTCTATGTTTTCCTTCCTTGCTATACTTTCCTTTGATATACCGAGTATCCCCTCTATTATGCAGGAATGGAGTACTGTTACATCAAGATTTTTATACTCCTTACTCATATCAGGCTCAACGAATCTATCCATGATACTGCTATTTTTTAGTTCCAATCTGTAGAATTCCCTATCTATATAAAGACCAAATGTATGCCTTTTGATACCCAGGAATTCAAGCGAATGTTGCTTCTTCACAGAGAAGTAATTATTTAACGCCTTTAAACATTCATTCTTCTCCACCTTGATATTGTATAATGCACGATGTGTGGGAAGTATAACAAGCCCATCATCAGAGGTTGATACAAATGTCACCATAACATAACCTGCATCAGGATTCTCTCGACTGTAGGAAAGTGCAGTCTCATACCTGTGATGCCCATCTGCAATAAGCACAGATTTATCTGCCATAAACTTGGAAATCTCATTTATTATTTCACCATCTGTTACTTTCCATATCTTGTGTATTACTCCCTCCTCAAAAGATTCCTCTACCTCTATTACAGGCAAAAGCGAGGTCGCAGGTGCGAGAAGTTCTGTGACAAAGTTTTTCTCATCTGGATACAGCATAAATATCTGTCCAAGATGTGTTTTTGTTGCCCTCAGAAGATTTAATCTATCCTCTTTTGGCTTTGAAAGGGTTCTCTCGTGTGGCAAAACGACACCTGTGGAGAAATCTTCCAGTTTGATGATGGCACAGAAACCTTTCCTTGTCTTTCTCTCTCCTGTTGGGGCAGTAAACTCTTGATGATAAGGATATATACAAGATGTCTTGTCCTGTACAAGGATACCAGCATTAAGCCACGCCCTCAGATACTTACCTGCCTTTTCATATTTATTCGGGCTATCGTACGGCAGTATCACCCTTACTATATTGTAATCGTTCTTCTTATAATATGTCTCCTGCATAACGGGAGTTATCTTGTCATATGGTTGCGTAACCACATCCTTTATCCTTACCTTTTCTGTATTATATCTTACGCCTTGAAATGGCCTTACATTAGCCATATACCCTCCTCAAAATTTAATCGAAATCAACCACAAAGAACGCAGAGATAGATTATAGATTGTAGATTTCAGATTGTAGTATTATCGCGACTAGCCTGCCTGACGGCAGTCAGGGAAGTCGCTCCCACA
>Ga0210051_1001191_pt1 | contig 26218 bp, 36 predicted proteins | sample CryGey092014_all_FD_185464 | JGI IMG/M metagenome (GOLD analysis project Ga0210051, IMG submission 185464) | Groundwater microbial communities from aquifer - Crystal Geyser CG23_combo_of_CG06-09_8/20/14_all (SPAdes) (version 2) | ecosystem: Environmental > Aquatic > Deep subsurface > Groundwater...
ATAACTGTAAGTGTATATGGGAATTGATGAGTGCAATAGACGAATATTTCCCGATGCCCAAGAGGGAAACAGACAAGCCGTTTTTGATGTCAGTGGAGGATGTATTTACAATCACAGGTAGAGGGACGGTAGCGACAGGCAGGGTAGATAGAGGGAAAATCAACACAGGTGATGCGGTAGAGATAGTAGGGATACAGGAGACGAGGAAGAGTGTGGCGACATCACTGGAAATGTTCAGGAAGATATTAGATTCAACGGAAGCAGGGGATAACATAGGGATATTGCTGAGGGGAATAGAGAAGGACCAGATAGAGCGGGGACAGGTAATAGCAAAGCCCGGCAGTATAACTCCGCATAAGAAGTTCAAGGCACAGGTATATGTGTTAAAGAAAGAAGAGGGCGGCAGACACACACCGTTTTTCACTGGCTACAGGCCGCAGTTTTATTTAAGGACCTGCGATGTTACGGGGAATATAAAGTTACCCCAGGGAGTAGAGATGGTGATGCCCGGGGATAACATAGAGATGGAGGCAGAGTTGCTCACACCGATAGCTCTGGAGAAACAGTTAAGGTTTGCGATAAGAGAAGGCGGACACACGGTGGGTGCGGGTGTGGTTACGGAGATATTAGAATAATATGGCTACTCAAACAACACAACAAAAAATAAGAATAAGATTACGTGGATACGAGCATAAAATGCTTGATAACTCTATTGCTAAAATAGTTGATACAGTAAAACGTACAGGTGCGGTCATTTCCGGACCCGTGTTGTTGCCGACAAGAATCAAAAAGTATACTGTTTTGCGTTCGCCTCATGTTGACAAAAAGTCACGGGAACAGTTTGAAATGCGTATTCATAAAAGGTTGATAGAAATAATTGATCCTACACCTAGAACGCTTGAAGAATTGATGAAACTTGAATTGCCTGCAGGTGTTGATGTGGAGATAAAGTTATGATAAAAGGACTTCTGGGCCAAGTAGGCCTACTCGGTAAAAAACTTGGTATGACACAAATTTTTGGTACTACGGGAAACGTTATACCTGTGACTTTAATACATGCAGGTCCCTGTCCTATCGTAGAGGTAAAAACGAAGGAAAACGATGGCTATAATGCTATTCAGTTAGCTTATGGCGAATGCAGAGAGAAGAGTGTTAATAAATCGCTAGCAGGGCATTTCAAAAAAGCTAATGTCCAACCTTACAAATGGTTGAAGGAATTTAGAGTAGATAAACCGGAAGAATATAAGTGTGGTCAGGAAATAAAAGTTGATATATTTGCCGATGGTGATTTTGTTGATATTACGGGAGTAACTAAAGGCAAGGGATTTCAGGGTGTTATGAAAAGGCATGGGTTCCACGGCGGTCCCAAAACACACGGTCAATCTAATAGACAGCGCTCGCCGGGAGCCATTGGCTCACAGGGTCCCCAGCGTGTATTGAAAGGCACACGTATGGGAGGACATATGGGTTGTGAGTGGAAAACCATACAGAAACTAACAGTAGTTAAATCTGACCAGGAGAAGAATTTGTTGCTTGTTAAAGGTTCTGTTCCCGGTGTAGTTAATGGGTTAGTTATTATAAATAAGACGATAAAAGCAGTAAAATCTAAAGTGGAAGTTAAGTTACAGAAAAAAGTGGCTGGTAAGGGTAAAGCACCAGCTGGAATTCCAAAAAAGAAATGATGAATGTAACTGTTTATGATATAGACGGAAAGAAATTAGAAGAATTAACTTTACCTGCAGTATTTTCTGACGTAAAGGTTTCTGTGCCATTGTTACATGAAGTGGTAACTGCATACCTGGCTAATCAGCGTGTGGGTACAGCCTGTGCGAAAACAAGAGCAGAGGTTGCTGGTGGTGGTGCCAAACCGTGGCGGCAGAAAGGCACAGGGAGAGCACGTGCCGGTTCAATAAGATCACCTCTGTGGCGTAAAGGAGGGGTGGTATTCGGGCCAAGACCGAAGTCATACCGTCAGAATTTACCTAAAAGGAAAACTCGTAAGGCACTGCTAATGGCACTCTATAGCAAGATTGTCAATAATGAAATAATTGTAACTAAAGATTTCTCGCTCCCGGAACCCAAAACGAAAAAAATTAAACAAATACTTGATAATCTCACAAATGAGATAGTCCTGCGGACAAATAAGAATGGAAATAGTCCCCAGCATCCCGATTCAATTCATCGGGATGGAAAAATATTACTGGTGGTAAAAAGCATTGAGAAGAATCTAAAGTTAGCAGCAAGAAACCTGAAATATGTCAGTTTGACTCCTGTAAATTCACTTAATGCTTATGATGTATTGAATGCGAAGATAATAATTTTTACTCAGGAAGCATTTAACGAACTAAACTTAAAAAAATGAACCCGTATAGTATAATAAAAAAATCTCTTGTCACTGAACAGACGAGACGACTAAAAGAAAAAGAAAATAAATATGTGTTTGTAGTTGACAAAAAAGCGACCAAAAATCAAATAAGGCATGCTATAAAACAACTTTTTGATATTGATGTAGAAAAAATTACGACAATGATTGTTCATGGCAAACTGCGCAGACTTGGTAAATACGCCGGGTACCGTCCCGATTGGAAAAAAGCCATTGTTAAATTGAAAAAGGGACAGGAAATAAAGGTTATTGAAGAAACCAGGTAATCATGGGAATAAAAACATATAGACCGTATACGCCGACACGAAGGTTCATCACTATAGAAGATTTTTCTGACATAACAAAAACCGAGCCTGAAAAAAGTCTTACAGTTAGACTTTTTAAAAAAAGTGGACGCAATAACACGGGACGTGTTACGATACCGCATCGCGGAGGCGGTCATAAACGGTTTTACAGGATAATAGATTTTAAGCGGGATAAGATAAATATTAAAGGTAAGGTTACCGGAATAGAATATGACCCCAACAGGTCAAGCAGAATCGCTCTTATAGAATATGAAGATGGTGAAAAACGTTATATCATTCAACCCGAAGGACTCAAATTAGGGGATGAAATAATATCGGGTCCCAATGCTGAAATAAAATCAGGTAATGCATTACCTTTAGAAAATATCCCTGTCGGGACGACAATACATAATATAGAACTTATTCCGGGAGGGGGCGGGAAGTTTACCCGTTCAGCGGGTTCCTGGGCACAACTTATGGCTAAGGAAGGTAATTTATCTACAGTGCGTATGCCTTCGGGCGAGGCGAGATTCGTTCCAATAAAATGTATGGCAACTATCGGACAGGTTTCTAACTTAGACCATGAAAATGTGAGTTTAGGTTCAGCGGGTAGAAAGAGACATTTAGGGTTTAAGCCAATTGTCCGTGGAACAGCAATGAATGCTATTGACCATCCCCATGGGGGGGGACGGGGCAAGTCCAAAGGAAATAACCAGCCCAGGTCCTACAGTAATGTGCCGGCAAAAGGATATAAGACACGGCACAAAAGGAATAAGTGGGATTGGATGATAGTTCAAAGGCGGGGTGGAAATTTATGAGCAGGTCAAGTAAAAAGGGACCTTATATAGACGAAAAATTATATAGAAAAATACAACAACTCAGTCAAACCGGTGAGAAACGTGTCCTTAAAACCTGGGCGAGGGCATGTACCATAATACCTGAGTTTGTCGGTCATACTATTTCCGTACACAATGGAAAAAAGTTTATACCGGTATACATAACAGAACAGATGGTTGGCCACAAATTAGGTGAGTTTTCGCCGACAAGATTCTTTAGAGGACATGGTGAGGCACACACAAAGGGAGTAACGGAGTTAACTTAATGGAAGCAAGAGCAGTATCACGGTTTGTAAGATATTCTCCGCGCAAGGTAGGTCTGGTGTTGGACCTGGTGCGGAATAAATCTGTCCCGGAGGCATTTCAGATTTTGCGGTTTGTCCCGAAATTAGTGACAGGATTTATTGGAAAAACATTGAAAAGTGCTGCTGCTAATGCGGGCAGGATGAAGAAACCCGGAGAATTATTTATTAAAACGTGTTATGTCAATCAAGGTCCAAGTATAAAACGATGGCGTGCTCGTGCGTATGGACGAGCCGCACCTTATAGACACAGAACATGCCATTTGACAATAGTCGTCAGCGATCAAAGGGGAGTGTGACCGATGGGTCAGAAAGTTCCACCAAAGGCAAATAGATTGGGTTATATAGAAGATTGGACCTCAAGATGGTTCAACCTGAGAGAAATGCCCGAACTTATTGAAGAAGACTTTCATATAAGGCGATACGTGAAACAAAAACTGCGTTTTGCAGGAATGTCAAAATTAGTTATAGAACGTGCCGGGAAATACCTGAGATTGGCTATATATACTGCTCGTCCCGGGATAGTGATTGGCAGAGGCGGTCAGGAGATTGAGAACCTGCGTCAAGAGATAGAATCTATGGTGGGTAAAAAGACTTTTGTAAATGTTATGGAAATAAAGGAACCCACGCTTGATGCTCAGCTTGTTGCTGATGCATTAGCAATGCAGATTGAGAAAAATGTAAATTATCGCAGGGCTATTAAACGCGCCATAGGAAGTTCAATGAACAGCGGGGCCCTGGGTATAAAAATTATGGTTTCAGGCAGACTTGGAGGCGTTGATATTGCCCGCACAGAATGGCTTAAAGAAGGAAGGATACCGCTTCATACATTTCGTGCGGATATAGATTACGGTTTTTCTGAAGCGATGATAAAAAAAGGTAAGATTGGTATTAAGGTGTGGCTGTTTAAAAAAGAATTTTTCCGTAAAACAGATAAAGACCTGATTGAAGAAGCACGACTTGTGGATAAAGAGACAATAGAATCCCTGCCTGAACCCGAGAGTGGACGGGTGAAAGAGATTATACCTGAAATTAAAACAGAGGAAACAGACGTAGTTGAAGAGAAAAAATAATGTTAATGCCAAAACGGGTCAAATATCGTAAATCGCAAAGAGGCAAAATCAAGGGTTTCTCAACCAAGGGTTCAAAAATAGTTTTTGGTGAATATGGTTTGAAAGCACTTGAACCTGCCTGGATTACTGCACGGCAGATTGAAGCAGCACGACTTACTCTGGCGAGAAGTCTAAAACATGGTGGTAAAATATGGATAAGGATATTTCCCGATAAATCCGTAACCAAAAAACCTGCGGAAACACGCATGGGTAAAGGTAAAGGTGACCCTGACCATTGGGTAAGCGTTGTAAGACCGGGTCGTGTGCTGATTGAACTTGAGGGCATTAACGTCGAAGAAGCCAAAAAATCATTGAAATTAGCTGCCGATAAAATGCCTATAAAAACTAAAATTATCTCAAGGATGCATGCATGAAGACAAAAAACTGGCAGGAGATGAAAAACTTCACCGAACAGGAGTTGGCAATGCAGTTAGAAACAAAAGAGGAAAAACTGTTTAAGATTAAGTTGCAGCATGAACATGCAACACTTAAAAACCCGCTGGAAATCAGAAGTTTAAGACGTGATATCGCACGTATAAAAACTCTTTTGAATAAAAAAATATGAAAAAGAAAACTCGTATAGGAACCGTTGTTTCAGATAAGATGAATAAGACACGTGTTGTGCTGGTTGAACGCACGGTCCGTCATCCTCTTTATAAGAAAGTCATTCATAAGACTAAGAAGTATTATGTCCACGACGAAGAAAACATTTCCCATACCGGTGATAAAGTTAAAATAATAGAGACAAGACCGCTGTCTAAACTTAAACGATGGAGAATAGAAGGGGACGCTACTTGAATTTTGCTACTTTTTCACAAATGAAATTTTGTTTTGTATACACGAACTATGAATATTTATTAATGAATTTTTACTAGTATAGAAAGTAGCAAAATTCAAGTAGCGTCCCCCAAATAAAATGATACAGGAAAGAACAATATTAACCGTTGCAGATAATACAGGCGCCAAAAAGCTTATGTGCATACGTGTCTCGGGTAGTACCGGTAAAAGGTATGCGCATCTCGGAGATGTCATAGTAGGTACGGTAAAAGAATCATTACCGACAGCAGCTGTTAAAAAAAGTGAAGTAGTAAAGGCAGTTATTATAAGGACGGCCAAAGAACATCGGCGCAAAGATGGCTCTTATATAAGATTTGATGGAAATGCATGCGTAATAATAGACAATGATGGTAATCCCCGCGGTACCAGAATATTTGGTCCTGTCGCAAGAGAATTGCGAGAGAGAGATTTTGTTAAGATTGTTTCTTTAGCTCCCGAGGTTATATAGATGTTACCAATAAGGAAAAAAGATAAGGTAGTGGTTATTACGGGTAAAGATAGAGGAAAACGGGGTGAAGTGGTGAAAGTAGAGCCCACCGGTATGCGTGTTTTTGTATCAAAAATAAATATTATAAAAAAACATTCAAAACCTACGCAAACTGACCCGGGCGGCATAAAAGAAATAGAGGCAGCAATTCATATATCCAATGTGATGCTTGTTTGTCCTAAATGTGAGCAGCCGACACGTCCTAGGTTTGATTCTCTTGCAGATGGCAAAAAGGTCAGAGCGTGCCGCAAATGCGGCGAAATGATAGTATAATGGAATACATACCAAGACTTAAAGAACTTTATAAGAAGAAAATTATAAATGAAATGACGAATAGATTTAACTATAAGAATCATCTCCAGGTACCAAAACTTGAAAAAATTGTCGTGAACATTGGCTTGAAGGAAGCAAAGGATGATATTAAAGTAATTGATGTTGCAACCGCTGAACTTGCTTCCATGACCGGACAAAAACCACAGATAAGACGGGCAAAAAAGTCCATATCAAATTTCAAACTTCGTCAAGGTGTGCCTATAGGATTAAAAGTTACTCTGCGGGATTCAAGAATGTATGAATTTTTTGATAGATTTGTAAGTTGTGCTATTCCGCGTATTCGGGATTTCAGGGGACTCAATACAAAAGGATTTGATGGTAATGGAAATTATAACCTGGGACTCCAGGAACAATATATATTTCCTGAAATTGATCTGGATAAATCAGATAGACCGCGTGGTATGAATATTAGTTTCGTCACTTCCGCAAAAACAGATGAGGAAGCAAAGGGACTGTTAACGTTACTCGGTATGCCCTTTAAGAAGGAAAAGTAAAGGAACTAAAATATTATGGCGACAATTTCTTCAATGGTGAAAATGCAGAAAATACAGAAATTCAAAGTCCGCTACAGAAATATCTGCAGAATATGCGGCAGACCACGCGGGTTCATAAGGGATTTTGGTCTCTGTAGAATATGTTTTCGGAAAATGGCTCATAGAGGAGAGATACCAGGAATAACCAAGTCCAGCTGGTAAATTAGGAGTAAGGTATGTCAACTGATACTGTTGCTGATATGATTGCACAATTGCAAAATGCTAATATGAGGTATATTGAAAAAATTGATGTGCCCGCATCAAAGATTAAACAGGAAATTGCCAGGATACTCAAAGAAGAGGGCTATATTGTATCATACAAGAGAATTGAACACTATAAACAGGATATATTGAGAATATTTCTTAAATACGGACCAAAAAAAGAGAGAGTAATAACCGGAATGAAACGTGTTTCAAAGCCAGGATTGAGAATATATAACCACTGGAATGAATTGCCAAGAGTACGGGGTGGATTAGGTATATCTATAGTTTCTACTCCAAAAGGTTTAATGACAGAAAAATCCGCACGGAAACAGCATTTAGGCGGTGAGGTAATCTGTACTGTCTGGTAATGTTATGAGCAGGTTAGCAAAAAGACCAATAATTATATTAGAAAAGGTTAAGGTTGAATTAAAAGACCACGATATTGAAGTGACAGGTCCACTCGGTAAACTTTCTGTCAATAGAATTCCAGAAATAGACGTCAGTATAACAGGTGGTAAAATTATGGTTAATAGAAAGACTGATGACCGAAAAGGACGGATGCTTCAAGGGCTGGCCTGGTCTTTAATAAGAAATATGGTTGTCGGTGTTACCCGGGGATTTAAGAAAGAGCTTGAAATACGCGGAGTGGGATACCAGTCAGAGGTGGCTGGGAATAAATTAGTCTTAAAACTTGGTTTCAGTCATCCTGTAGAGTATAAAATACCGGAAGGGATAAAGATTGATATAGGACCAAAGGGTGTATTAATCACTGTCGGCGGTATTGACAAACAGCTTGTCGGTGAGACAGCAGCGCAGATTCATCGTATAAAACCCCCGGAATCTTATAAAGGCACGGGTATAAGATATGTGGGTGAATATGTAATTAAGAAAGCAGGTAAGTCAGCTGTTTCTGTCACAGCAGGAGCGGGCGGTAAGAAATGATAAAGAAAATATTCGGGACAGGTGATAGACCGAGGCTTAACGTATATCGCAGTTTAAAGAATATATATGCCCAGATAATAGATGATGAAAAAAGGCATGTTCTGGTTTCGGCCTCATCCCTGTCAGGTGAATTAAAAGATAAAATACAAAAAAAACCCAAGACAGAATGCGCAAAAGATGTAGGCATACTTTTAGCAAAGAAAGCACTCCAAAAAGACATAAAAAAAGTTGTCTTTGACCGTGGCGGCAGAAAGTATCACGGTCGCCTAAAAGCTCTTGCTGAAGGAGCCAGGAGCGTCGGTTTAGTATTTTAAAATAAAGGATATCTTTTTATCCGCAGGATTATCTAATTTATGGCAATTAATGAAGTCCCTCTTTCCGGAAGTTCAATTGTAAAAGAAACAGTTATATCAATAAACCGTGTTTCAAAAACTGTTAAAGGTGGCAAAAGACTCTCGTTCAACGCTTGTGTCGTTGTAGGTGACAGTAATGGCAATGTGGGAGTTGCCGTTGGTAAAGCAAAAGAAGTTCAGCAGGCAATAGTAAAGGCAGGTAATAAAGCAAAAAAAGTACTGATAAAAGTGCCTATAGTAAAAAATACGATACCTCATGAAATTATTGGTGTTTGTGGCGCTGCAAAAGTTTTTCTGAAACCTGCATTACCCGGGACGGGTGTCATTGCGGGTGGTAGTGTCCGGGCTGTTGTTGAATCAGTAGGTATTAAGGATATACTCACAAAATGTTTAGGGTCAAGGAACCCGATAAATGTAGCATATGCGACTATAGACGGATTGAAAAGATTGTATACAGAGGAAGAAATACTAAGTTTAAGAGGTAAAATATAAATAATATGAAATTATATGATTTGAAACCACAGCCGGGTGCAAAACACAAAAAGAAAATACTGGGACACGGTGAAGGCAGCGGACATAGCGGGTCCTCAACGCGTGGAATGAAAGGGCAGAAATCTCGTTCAGGCGGTGCCAAGCCTAAATGGTTTGAAGGCGGTCAGATGCCGTTATTGAGAAGAATACCCAAACGCGGATTTTCAAATACAAGGTTTGAGAAAAAATATTCTATTATTAATTTAGAGACTTTAGAAAAAAAATTCGATTCAAATAGTATTGTGGACCCTGCTGTTCTTATTGAAAAGAAAATGATAAGAAAAGACTTTCCGGTTAAAATACTTGGCGACGGTGAGCTGACAAAATCATTAATTATAAAAGCACACAAATTTTCTAAAAGTGCTGTTGATAAGATTAATTCCCGTGGCGGTAAGGCAGAAATAATTCAATGTTAAAAGCGTTTGTTGATATTTTTAAAGTCCCGGAACTCAAAAGACGTATTTTGGTTACGATAGGCATTCTTGCAGCATTTCGTTTAGGAGCAGCGGTCCCTATACCCAATATTGACCCGGAAGGGTTAAGGGCACTCTTTGAAGCACACAAAGGTTCATTGCTGGGATTTTTAGACATGTTTTCAGGAGGTGCGCTGAGCAGATTATCCATATTCTCGCTTGGCATAATGCCGTATATAAATGCATCAATCATAATGTCACTCTTACAGGGTGCACACGTATTACCATATTTAGACCATCTGGCAAAAGAAGGTGAACACGGCAGGAAGAAAATCAATCAAATTACCCGTTATGCCACAGTTGGACTTTCAATGATACAGTCTTTTGGTTTGACTATGATGATAATTAAGATGCCGACACCCGGTGGTGTCCCTATCGTGCCTGACCCTTCGGTAGGGTTTATTATTATAACTGTGTTAACTGTAGTTACGGGCACTTTGCTTGTAATGTGGCTTGGTGAACAAATAACTGAATTCGGTATAGGCAACGGGATATCTCTTATAATATTTGCCGGCATTGTGGACCAGCTGCCCGGGGCAACAAAGAACATGTTCAGGTTACTGCGTCTTGAGGAAATAACAATTTTAGCAAGTATGTTTTTAGTTATATTAGTAATATGTGTAACTGCTTTTGTCGTCTGGGTTGAAACAGCACAGAGAAAAATTCCTGTCCAGTATGCAAAACGCATTGTCGGTCGTAAGATGTATGGCGGAGCATCTACATTTCTGCCAATAAAAGTTGACCAGGCAGGTGTTATTGCTGTAATATTTGCTGTGGCCGTCCTGTCTGCACCGCTGACATTACTCCAGTTTTTCCCGGCTGCAACCTGGGCACAAAAACTTACGCAGTTCTGGACACGAGGTTCAGTGATTTATGAAATAATTTTTGCCGGGTTAATTGTTTTTTTCTGTTATTTTTATAATTCCATAATTATTAATCCGAATGACCTGGCAGATAATATGAAAAAATGGGGCGGTTTTATTTCCGGCATAAGACCGGGTGAAACAACAGCAAAGTATATTCAGCGAATAATTGAACGAATAACGCTTGGCGGGGCACTGTTTGTAACATGTATCGCAATACTGCCGGATCTTTTGCGTGGTTGGTTCAACGCACCTTTTTTCTTTGGTGGGACAGCGATTCTTATAGTTGTCGGTGTTTCGCTTGACACTATTGGTCAGATAGAATCACAGATGATAATGCGTCATTATGAAGGGTTTATGAAGCAAGGGCGTATAAAAGGCCGCTGGTTTAACATAAAATGAATCTGGTATTATTAGGTCCACCTGGTTGTGGCAAGGGGACACAGGCAAAAATGCTCTTTGAAAAGTATGACTTAATGCATATATCCACCGGTGAGACGTTTCGTGAGTTACTGAAAACCGATAAATTAGATAATCCTGCGGATGACCCGGGCGCAAAAGAGGTAAAGAAATATATTGATAAGGGATTGTTTGTTCCTGACGATATTGTTATGAAAGTTGTAAGCAATCGGCTTGACCGGGAAGACTGTATAAAAAATGGTTTTTTACTTGATGGGTTTCCCAGAAATTTGTTTCAGGCGAAATTTCTGGATAAGCACCTGGCTCAAAAGGACAGGAAGATATATAACGTGGTGTCCCTTGAATTATCAGATGAAACAATTATCGCTAGATTGTCATCCAGATTAATATGTCCATCATGCGGTGCAAACTATAATTTAATAAGTCAGCATCCAAAAGCTGATAAGAAATGCGACTCTTGTGGTAAGAAACTTGTTCAACGTAAAGACGATACGGTTGAAGTTGTCAAACGGAGATTAGATATATATAAAAACGAAACTTTTCCTTTGATAAAATATTATACAACGAAACATTTACTGGTGAAAATAAATGCTGAAAATAATGTAGAAGAAGTGTTTAAGGACATTTGCAATGCAATTAATAACAAAATCTAACAACATTATGGACATAAAAACAGCAAGAGAAATTAATGATATCCGTGTTGCGGCAAAAATTAGCAGTGAAGTCTTGGAAATAGTACTAAAAAAGATACATCCGGGAATGTCCACAGCACAGTTGGACGAAATTGCACATAAGGAAATAATTTCCCGTAAATCTAAACCGGCATTTTTGGGTTATAGAGGATACCCGGCAAGCATATGTGTCTCTATCAATAATGAACTGGTACATGGTATCCCGTCTGAAAGTAAGATGCTTAAAGAAGGCGACCTGGTTTCCGTAGATTTAGGAGTAAACCATAAAGGATTTTATGGCGATATAGCTGAAACAGTCCCGGTAGGCAAAATTTCAATGTCTGCACAAAAATTGATGGATGTTACTTACCGTTCATTTCAACAAGCTTATAAAAATGCCTGTTGCGGAAAACGTATAGGTGATATATCGTTCAGTATACAATCATATGTAGAGCAGAATGGATTTTCTGTTGTTCGTGATTACTGCGGACATGGTATTGGAAGAGAATTACATGAAAAGCCTGAAGTGCCGGATTTTGGCAGAGCGGGTAGTGGTCAAGAACTTATCCAGGGTATGGTTATTGCAATAGAACCTATGGTTTGTGAGGGTGACTGGCGCCTGAGAATTTTGTCTGATGGATGGACAGCGGTGACTTTAGACAATAAACTATGTGCACATTATGAAAGAATGGTTTTGATAACAGAAAACGGACCGGAAATTTTAAATTAAATATAAGCATAAAGTATAAAAGGGTAAACCCTTAATTCCTGGAATTAATCCTTCAGGATTTTACTTAACTAAATATGGTAAAAGAACAAAAAATCCTGGTAGATGGAAAAATAAAGGAGGTTCTTCCCAATACAATGTTTAGAGTTGAAATAGAGGGTGGGCATATAGTTCTGGCACATCTGTCAGGCAAGATGAGAATGAACTATATAAAAATTGTTATAGGAGACAAGGTAAAAGTGGAACTTTCTCCTTATGACCTTAGCCGGGGAAGAATCGTTTACAGAGAAAGATGAAAGTACGTTCGTCAGTTAAACCAATTTGTAAAAAGTGTAAGATTGTGAAACGCAAAAACGTTATAAGAATTATTTGTTCAGACCCAAGACATAAACAGAGACAAGGTTAATAACCCCGATAAATCGGGGAATCCCTGGGGAGGAAAGAGTGGCACGAATTGCTGGCGTAGATTTGCCAAAGAACAAAAGGATAGATATCGGGTCAAGATATATTTACGGTATCGGTCCAACTTTAGCAAAAAGAATAATTGAAGAAGCAAATATTAGACCTGAAGTGCGAGTAAAAGACCTATCTGAATCTGATGTGAATAAAATTAATACCATTATAACAAATAATTATAAAGTAGAAGGTGAGTTACGTAGAGAATTACAGCAGAATGTCCGCAGGTTGATTGAAATTGGTGCATATCGTGGTATGCGTCATAGACGGAATTTGCCTTGTCGGGGACAGAGAACCAAAACCAATGCCCGTGTCCGACGGGGTAAAAGAAGAACAGTCGGTGCGGTTCGTGTCCGTGCAGAGGTTAAGAAAAGAACAGTAGCCCCCGCTACTGAGAAAAAATAGGAATAGCTACTATGGCAGAAAAGACAAAAAAGAGAAAATCCTGGACTGGTGGGCAGGCAAAGGTATACATACATTCATCTTTTAATAATACTATAGTTACAATTACTGATGACAGTGGTGCTACCATTGTTTGGGCCTCTGCTGGTTCTTGCGGTTTCAAGGGTACAAAAAAAGGCACACCCTATGCAGCACAAATAGCAGCCTCAACAGCAGCTAAAAAAGCAATTGATATGGGTGTCAAATATACCTCTGTGCTTGTAAAAGGTCCGGGTCCGGGACGTGAGATTGCTATAAGGTCTCTGCAGTCTGCAGGATTAACCATTACATCTATACGTGACATTACCCCTATACCACATAATGGTTGTCGTCCTCCCAAGCCCAGAAGAGTATAAATTGGAGGTTTAAAAGTGGGACGTTATACAGGCCCTTTATGTAAATTATGTCGCAGGGAAAAGACGAAACTTTTCCTTAAAGGAGAGAAATGCGATAAAAATTGTGTTATTGACCGCATCAAACAAAAGGGCAAGTCAGGACAATCCAGACAAAAGAGAATGGTAAAGTTAAGCGAATACGCTAAACGGCTGCATGAAAAACAAAAGATGAAACACATGGCAGGGCTTACAGAAGAACAATTTCGTAATTATTATAGACAGGCATTAAAAATGCCAGGCATGACAGGCGAACAATTGCTTTTGTTGGTTGAAACAAGGCTGGATAGTGTTTTACATAGATTGGGTTTTGCACCGTCAAAACGTTTTGCACGGCAATTAGTAACACACAGGCATATAACTGTAAATGACCGTATTATGAAATTTGCAGGTTATCGGGTAAAACCCGGTGATAAAATAAAACTTCGCGAAAGTGTTCATGAGAATCCGGTCATTAAAAAATCTTTGGAGAAAGACATTGAGTCACCTTCCTGGTTATCTGTTGACAAAACGAATTTTGCTGCTGAAGTTTTATCTGTTCCATCACGGAGTGAAATATCCTATCCGATAGATGAAACACTTATAGTAGAATTATATTCAAGATAATGATTAAAAGCCTAAAGGCTTAATTCCATAATTTTACGGTAGGAGGAGAATACATCCATTATGGCCATTCCAGAGTTAGTTTTTCCGCAGAAACTTGTTGTAGAAAGACAAACGGATACTTACGGTAAGTTTATTGCTGAACCTTTTGAGCGCGGTTACGGACATACCCTTGGCAACTCATTAAGAAGGGTATTACTGTCGGGTCTGGAAGGGTCAGCGATAACTTCTGTCAAGATTAAAAATGTAGGGCATGAATATGATATAATAGAAGACGTTAAGGAAGATGTCCTGCAGATTACCCTTAACCTGAAAAAAGTTAGACTTAAAATGTATTCTGAAGGTCCGGAAACATTACGTTTACAGGAGAAAGGCGAAAAGATTGTACGGGCAGGCGATTTTCAGCCAAATTCTAATGTGGAAATAGTTAACCCTGATACTGTGATTGCTACGCTTGAACCCAATGGTGTACTTGAAATGGAAATGGAAGTTAAGCACGGCAGGGGTTATGTTTCCGCTGAAGAGAACAAAAGAGCAGACCACCCCGTAAATACCATACCTCTGGATGCTTTATTTTCTCCCGTTGTAAGGGTGAATTATGAAGTTGAAAATGCAAGAGTCGGACAGAAAACAGATTATGACCGTTTAATCATTGAACTGCAGACCGACGGAACAGTGGTGCCATCGGATGTACTGGCATACGCTGCTAAAATAGTTAAGAACAGTCTTGACATTTTGATTACTACCGAGAAGAAAGAAGAAAAGACCGTATCTACCATTGAGGTGATACAGGAAGAGAAGTTAAAAGAATTGTTGGGACAGCCAATAGAGATACTGAGTTTATCGTCACGACCCTTCAATTGTCTGAAAAATGCACGTGTAAAAACAATCCGTGACCTGGTAGGGAAGCGTGAAGAAGAAATTGTTTCATTACGTAATTTAGGTAAGAGCTCAATTACCGAAATAAAACAGAAACTCAGTGAACACAGTCTCAATCTGGGAATGGTGCAACAGTGATAAAAGCTTATTCCAGACGAAAACTATCCCGTGCTTCAAGCCATAGAACTGCAATGTTACGGAATCTTGCCACGGACCTTTTTATGCACGAAAAAATTAAAACAACTTTTGCCAGAGCAAAGGAATTACAGAGATTCAGTGAAAGACTAATAACAAAAGCAAAAGGAAATAATTTAACTGCACGCAGAGCAGTAGACCGTGATATAAAGGATAAGGCGGTGTTAAAAAAAATTTTTGAAGTACTTCTACCAAGATACTCTGATAGAAAAGGCGGGTATACGCAGGTCTATAAGATTGGCCAGAGAATGGGTGATTCTGCATTAATGTCGTTGATAAGATTGGTGCAGTAATAATCCCCTATATTCCCCCTTTACCAAAAGTAGGTTCTTTAGGAACCAAAAGTAGGTTCCGTAGGAATAAAAGGGGGAAATAATAAGGGGGAAAAGTATGTTTAATTTTCTATTTAAGATTTGGTCAAATGATATAGGCATTGACCTCGGTACCGCAAGTGTGCTGGTGTATGTGAAGGGACAGGGAATCGTGTTAAGAGAACCCAGTGTCGTTGCGATAGAGAAAAACACAAGAGATGTGGTGGCTATCGGTGCAGAAGCCAAGAGAATGATTGGTAAGACTCCTTCAAATATAGTAGCGGTTAAGCCTTTGTGTGACGGTGTAATTGCTGATTTTGATGTTACGGAAAAAATGATTAGATACTTCATAAAGAAAGTTCACAACCGCGGGAGTTTACTCCATCCCAGAATTGTCATAGGGATACCCTCGGGAATAACAGAAGTTGAACGTCGGGCAGTAAGAGAGTCAGCGACACAGGCAGGAGCACGTGAAGTATATTTAATAGAAGAGCCGATTGCAGCAGCTATTGGTGCCAACATACCTATCCAGGAACCGACAGGCAATATGATTGTTGATATAGGCGGTGGGACGACAGAGGTTGCAGTGCTTTCTTTAGGTGATACCGTCGTTTCAAAGTCAATTGATATTGCCGGCGATGAAATGACCGATGCCATTGTCCAATATTTCAGACGTAAATATAATCTTCTTGTCGGGGAAAATACTGCTGAAATGACAAAAATAAAAATCGGGTCAGCATATCCGACCGGTGAAGAACAAACAATGGAAGTAAAAGGACGTGACCAGGTCACGGGTCTTCCTAAAATAATAAATGTTACATCTGAAGAAATCAGGCAGGCGATTACAGAACCTGTTAAGGCAATAATTGAGGTTATAAAAAGTACACTTGAAGAGACACCTGCGGAGTTATCTGCCGATTTGGTTGACCGGGGCATAGTACTTGCTGGCGGAGGCTCTCTTTTAAGGGGGTTAATAGAATTAATTTCACAAGAGACAGAACTACCGGTGTTCCTTGCAGATGACCCCATTACCTGCGTAGTGCGGGGGGCAGGTAAATATCTGGAAGAACTGGATAACTTAAAAAGAATACGTAAAAGTTTAATTTGAATAAACCTATCGTATTAGTCCTTTTAATAAGCATTTCTATAATATTAATTTCTCTTAATCTCACTCCCAAAATCGTTGCAATAAAGAACGTTTTGAATTATTTTCTATTCCCGGTTCCCGGACTATCTTTTAAAATAATGGACCAGGCTGAACAATTAGGAGAAAATATAAGTTCGCTTATAAAGTTAAACGAAGAAAACCGTGCATTAAAAGACAGAATTGAGAAATATGTGCATTTAGAAAATGAATATAAAACAATGCTGCAGGAAAATATACAACTGAAGGAAATATTAATCTTATCAGGACATGTAAAGTATGATTTAATTTCTGCAAGAATTATTGTCAGGAATCCTTTGGATTGGTTCAGGTCCGTAATAATTGATAAGGGGTACGAAGACAACATTAAGTTAGATATGCCTGTAGTGGCAATTATTGATACAAAAGAAACTCTTGTGGGACGCATTTTTGAAGTTAATAAGAATAACTCAAAAGTCTTATTGATTACTGATAAACTATCCTCAGTGAGTGTCAGAATAAAAAGGTCAGGAACCGATGGCGTGATTGAGGGTAGAGGGAAATCATATTTGCTGCTTGATTATCTGCTTGTAGATAGTGATATAAAATCAGGAGATGAGATTGTTACCAGCGGTGTTGGCGGTGTGTTTCCAGCAGGGCTACCTGTTGGTGTTGTGCAGGAGATATTTTTTGATAAAAAGACTCACTTCAAGCAGGCATTCGTTAAGCCGGCAGTGAACCTTAATAAAATCGGTATAGTTTGTGTAATTATACCACAGCCCCTTGAGACGAAATAAGTCTCGTTTATAATTTTAGAATTATTTTCTGAAGCAGTAAGTGGGTAAAAAAGATGAGACAATGAAAAAATATAAAATATTCGTCAGTGGTGTGCAGAAAGAACTAAAGCAGGAACGACGGACAATTAAAGATTTTGTCCTAAATGATACCCTTCTTTCTGAATATTTTGATGTTTTCCTGTTTGAGGATGCTCCCGCAAAGAGCAAGTCAGCCGAGATATCCTATCTGGAAGAGGTAAAAAAGAGCGATATCTACACAGGCATCCTTGGCACAAAATACGGAAGTTCTGCCAAAGGTAAAATATCTCCCACTGAGGCTGAGTTCCGTGAAGCCCAAAAATCACATAAGACAATTCTGCTCTACATTAAAGGTGAAAACAGTGGCAATGACAAAAAGCGTGAAGAAGGAATTCAGAATCTTATTAAAGAAATCAGAGATTCAAAAAGTGGATTCAGCTATAAAAGATTTGGTGATGCCACAGAACTTATCCGTTTAGTTTATAGAAGTTTGATTGAGTTTCTGAAAGAAAAAGGTATTGTAGGCCGTGGCGCTTTTGATGAACGTATCTGCGCCGATGCAAAAATGTCAGATATAGACGAGGAAAAGGTTCGGTGGTTCCTAAAAGTTGCCAAAGCCGTACGTAAATATCCTTTAAAACAAGACACTCCAGTTGAGAATGTTTTAATCCACTTGGATATTCTTAAAGGCAAAGAACTTACTAATGCTGCGGTTCTTTTATTTGGCAAGAATCCGCATCGGTTTTTTATACAGGCTGAGGTTAAGTGTCTTCAGTTTTCAGGAACGGAAGTTAAGAAACCCTTTGTTAATTATCAGGTGTATAGTGGCAATTTATTTGAACATGTAGATAAGGCTGTTGCATTTGTACTTGACGCGATTAAATTTCCCGTTATTCAGAAGGCTGGTTCAACACGTTTTCATCGTCCATACGAGATACCTGAATTTGCTATTCAGGAGGCGATCGTCAATGCTGTTACACATCGTAACTACAATAATACTTCTGGTGTTCAAGTAATGGTTTTCGCAGACAGAGTGGAAGTTTGGAATTCAGGTAGTTTGCCACCAGAACTTACAGTTGAGGATTTAAGAAAACCGCACACTTCGTTCCCTGCGAATCCATTTATCGCTAATGTTCTTTATCTGGCTGACTATGCCCAGCGTGCCGGTTCCGGGACCATTGAAATGATTGAACAATGTAAATCTCAAAATGCGCCGGAACCAGAATTTATGCTTATTAGAAACGTGGAATTTCGGACAATTCTGCCAAGGGATGTATTTACCGAGGAGTTTCTGTCCCGTTTGGGATTGAATTGTCGTCAGATTAAAGCAATTAAGTATGTTAAAGAAAATGGCAAGATAACAAATAAAGAGTATACGGATTTGACAAAAGTTAATAGTCGAACCTCATTGAGAGACTTAAACGATCTTTGTGATAAAAATATCCTTGAAAAAGTAGGATTTACCGGACGTAATACCCAATATATTTTAACCAGACATAAACCCGACAAACCCGACACGAACTCGCCGAAGGCGACATAAACCTGATAAATGACAGATCGAATGGAGAAAATGTTGGGTACAAAAGGTATGATTAGGGTGTGGGTAAACACCGCTCGGGAGTTGAGGCAATACAGTGAGAAAAAATCTATCTATTATTGCGACCATAATATTTGCGCTTGTTGGACAATTGTTATGGGTTGAGTTCTTACCTATTTTTGGGTATGCCCCTGACCTGGTTCTTATTACTATTATATATCTTTCTTTACATTACGGGAGTCTATCCGGAGAAATATATGGTTTTTTTTCCGGTATATTGGTGGATGTCTTTGATGTCTCTATATTTGGGCTGAAAGCTCTGGTTTTCACTATTATTGGATATCTATGCGGGACATTCAGCAGACAACTTGATGAACTGGAAATAAAAACCCAGATACTGCTTGGTTTTTCTGCCTCTTATATTGTTATTATTTTTTCATATTTAGTCTCATCAATTTTTGTAACTAAATTAGTAAAAGAAGTTTCTTTAGTTGTCTATCCTGTTGTCAACATTGTAATGGCTCCTTTTATGTTTAGATTATATGATTGGTGGTTTGAAAAGGTGGAAAAATGGAGTGGGAAGGGGAAATAGAGTTAGTTTATAAGAAGTTTTTGAGAAGGCTCAGTAAGTATTCTGCGTTTATCATAATATTTTTTGTAGCGATTTTGCTAAAACTTGTCTATTTTCAGGTTTTAAAGGGAGATTATTTTTACAACCTGTCTGAACAAAATTGTGCGAATCTTTATGTTGAACAGGCACCCCGCGGAAAGATTTATGACTGTGCTCAAAATCCGCTCTGTGAAAACAGACCCTCGGTTACGGTTATGTTTTATCCCTTTCTGTATAAGGAAAATTATAAACTTCAGGCAGAGTTAGCCGATAGAGCGGAAAAGATATTGCCCGGGAGTAAATCCAAAATATTATCCGCGTACAAAACCACTAAAGCGGTACAATTAGGGAAGGATGTCTCGCGCGATATAATGTTCAAGTTTCTTGAACAAAGAATAAATTTTCAGGGTATCTCGGTCGTCACAGAACAGAGAAGATACTATCCCTACGGAGGGTTAGCCAGTCAGATGATAGGATATATTGGAGAAATCAGTCAGCATGAGTTAAAATACCTTCACCTCAAGGGCTACAAACAGGGCGATATAATAGGTAAAATTGGTTTAGAAAAACAATATGACACTTATCTGCGCGGAGTAAATGGTGGCTGGCTGATAGAAACCGATGCCAGTGGCTGCCAGACAGACATCATTAAACACGTACTTCCACAGCCAGGCGATGATTTGTATTTGACAATAGACATTGGACTTCAACTGGTTGCCGAAAAAGCACTGGAAGAAACGGGTTGTAACGGTGCTATTGTCGGACTTGACCCGAATGACGGTTCTGTAAAGATATTGGTTTCTCAACCCACATTTGACCCTAACAGTTTTATCTCAAACAGTGAGGAACGATTAAAATATATGAGTGATAAAGACCTGCCGTTATACAACAGGACAATACAGGCACAATATGCACCGGGTTCTGTATTCAAAATAATAACCTCGTTAGCTGCTTTGGATACAAAAAGTATTACTCCTGAACGGAAATTTGTGTGCCCGGGATATTTCAAGCTGGGCAGAAAAACATTTAAATGCTGGAAAAAAGAGGGACATGGCAGGATGTGTTTTTCTGAAGGTGTCAGGAATTCCTGTGATGTATATTTTTATAATGTTGGATTGATTACGGGTATTGATGCCATTGTGAAATATGCAGAGAAGTTCGCCCTGGGAAAACCTACGGGTATTGACTTACCGTTTGAAAAGTCAGGTTTTATACCCGCAGCTTCCTGGCGTGAAAAAAAATTTGGTAAAAACTGGCTGAAGGGTGATACTGTAAACATTTCCATAGGCCAGGGATACCTTGATTTGACGCCACTGCAATTAGCCAGTCTGGTTTCATCAGTAGCAAACAGGGGTAAAATATACAAACCGTATATAGTAAAGAAAATAATCAGTCCCGAAGAGAAACTTATTTATGAACATGAACCGGAAAAAACAAAAGAGGTTAAATTGCCGGAAAATATATGGTTAAATTTAGAGTCAGCGCTCGTGGATGTTGTGGATTCCGGTACAGGACAGGCAGCACGTGTTCCCGGAGTGAAAATTGCCGGTAAAACAGGTACCTCAGAAAACCCTCATGGAAAAGACCATGCCTGGTTTGTCTGTTACATGCCTGTTGAGAACCCCAGATTAGCACTGGCTGTTTTGGTTGAACATGGCGGTATGGGTGGGGCAGTGGCCGCACCCGTAGCGGGTAAGATATTGAGATATATAGTAGATAGAGATAAATCAGGGACACATCCCATTTTTTAACCCCGATAAATCGGGGAATTCCTGGAATTCACCCTTTAGGGTTTTATCCCTCAGGATTTTTCTTAAGTTTAAAACATGGTGAAAATCAAGGGTTTACACACTCAAGAAAGTGTTTTTGAAAGGATTCAACGGCATATTGACTGGATTCTTGTGGGTGCTGTTTTAGCACTTATTATAATCGGGTTGGTTATGGTCTATTCTGCTACAATACGTTTTGGAAATCCCGGCGTGTATGTAAGCAAACAATTTTTTGGCATAGTTATAGGCATTACCGCTTTGCTGATTATTATCGGGCTGGACTATGGAATTCTTAAGTCATACTATTATCACATATATGCAGTTTCCATAATTCTTTTGGTCCTTGTATTACTTATCGGGACAAAAATCCGCGGTACCCGTGCCTGGATTGACCTTGGATATTTTTCTTTTCAACCTTCGGAATTATCTAAATTGTTGTTTATAATTTCACTGGCGGGTTATCTGGATAAATACTGGCAGAAGATGAATAACTGGCGAAAATTGTGTATTCCATTAATTATGTTAATTGGTAATGTTGGTTTAATATTAATTCAGCCGGATTTTTCAGGTTCCCTTGTTTATTTCCCTGTATTTTTGGTTATGTTGTATGTGGCAAATACACGGTTATTACATCTTTTAGGGATTGTCTTTTATGCGTTAGTAACGCTCAGCATACCTTTATTAAAAACTCTTTTTGGCTGGAAAGTAATTTTGGAAAACCATTTGCATACAGGACTCGGTATTGTTTGTTTTGGATTGCTATTAATTTTTATCAGGTGGTTTTTAAAGCGGTGGCGTATATTTGTCCCTGCATTCTATTTTATAAGTATCTTTGCCATTTTTATCTCAGGAGTTGCATCTTCATATGTAGTTAACCACAGTTTAAAGGAATATCAAAAAAAACGGTTAGTGGCATTTATTAACCCCCGGATAGACCCCCTTAATACAGGGTATAATATTATACAATCAGAGATAGCCATTGGCAGTGGCAGAATCTTTGGTAAGGGGTTGTTTTCGGGTACACAATCACAGTTAGGATTTATCCCTGCGAGACATACGGATTTTATTTTTTCTTTAATAGCAGAAGAAATGGGTTTTATTTTTTCGCTGGCTGTCATTGGACTTTATATTTTATTACTCTGGCGTATTATTAATGTTGTCAAGGTCAGCAGTGATAAATACGGTGCCCTTATTGCAGTAGGTGTTCTGGCAATGTTTTCATTTTACGTTATTATTAACATAGGGATGACTTTGAGGCTTATGCCTGTAACAGGTCTGCCTTTACCGTTCCTGTCATACGGTGGTTCTTCAATTGTTTCTTCCATTATGGCAATAGGAATTTTGCTTTCAATTTATGTCAGGAGATACGTTTATTAAAAATGTATAATAAAATCCTGCCGTTTGTAACACGTCCTTCAAGGTATATTAATTCCGAATGGAACTCAATACACAAGAGCCGTTCAGATATAAAAATATGTTTTTGTTTTCCTGATATGTATGAGGTCGCCATGAGTAACTTAGGTATAGAAATATTATACCATACAGTCAATTCCCGTGACGATGCAGTCGCAGAGAGGTGTTACTGTCCCGCCACTGATATGGAACAACTGCTTCGTAAGGAAAAAATTCCTCTCCTGAGTTTAGAGTCAAAAACACCTCTCAAAGATTTTGACATTGTAGGATTTTCACTTCAGCATGAATTATGTTATACAAATGTATTGACAATGCTTGACCTGGCGGACATACCAATTTACAGTCCAGACAGGACAGAAACTTCTCCGCTGGTTATTGCAGGCGGGCCCGCCTGCTCTAATCCGGAACCTGCATCGGATTTCTTTGATATAATGGTAATCGGTGAAGGCGAGGATATAATAAATGAAATAATAACCACAGTCAAACAATCAAAAAAATGTTCCAGAAAGGATTTACTGTTAAACTTAGCGCAGATTGAAGGAGTATACGTTCCACAGTTTTATGAAGTGGAATACAATACTGACGGAAGAATATCAAAAATTACAAGAAACTTCCAGAACATCCCGGAAAAAATAAAGAAACGCACCGTGGATTTAAAAACAGCATTCTATCCATTCAGCCCGATTGTCCCCTATGCTCAGATAGTCCACGACAGGCTGAACATAGAAATAAGTCGTGGATGCAGGAACAACTGCAGGTTCTGCCAGGCATCAAACCTCTACCGTCCCTGGCGGGAAAGGCCTGTTGAAAAAATCCTGGAAATACTGGAAAACAGTGTTCAAAATACAGGATATGAAGAATTAGCATTAACAAGTTTTTCAGTCAGCAGTTATTCAAAAATAGAGGAATTAATCAAATCAGTTAACCGGTATTGCCTTGACAACAACATATTCCTCTCGGTTCCTTCATTGAGATGTGATATGAAGTCAGCCAGAATACTTCCATACCTGATATATCCCCACAGGTCAAACATCACCTTCGCCATAGAAACAGGCACAGAGAGACTGAGAAAAGTTATCAATAAAGAAATACCTGATGAAGATATTATATCCACTGTCCTGTACACGCGCAAACTTGGCTGGAAATTAATAAAACTTTATTTTATGATAGGACTTCCGACTGAAAAAGAAGAAGACATATCAGCTATAGTAGAACTTACGGGTAAAATCCAGCAGAGTGTGCCCGGTATGAAGTTCAATATCACAATATCGCCCTTTGTTCCGAAATCTCATACGCCGTTTCAGTGGTCAAAAATGGAATCTATGGATTCCCTGATTGACAAGGCAAAACTTCTAAAACATAAACTCCACGGTGAAGTCAAAGTCCATGATATAAGAACATCCCTGCTGGAAGCAGTATTCTCAATGGGTGACAGGAAACTTGGCAGTGTAATATACACAGCATGGAATAACGGCTGTAAGTTTGATATGTGGAAAGAGAAATTTAATTTTGACTTATGGCTTGAAGCGTTTAAAAAGTGCGGTATAGACTATGAATTTTATTTACGGGGGTATGATAGCGACGATATGCTCCCCTGGGAGCATATAAACTTCGGACCCGAAAAAAAGGTTTTGTATGAAGAATACGCGAAAATAGGGACAGCGACCATTTATGGTCATACTTTAGAAAAAACTCCTGTCCCGGATTTGCCTCCTGTCCCAATATCAGGAAACTATAAAAACCTGGAAGGACAGTTTTTATACAGGTTACTATTTTCACGAAAGAATGACCTGCGGTTTCTATCACATCTTGAACAGATAGAATTAATCCGTAGATGCATCAAGCGTACAGGACTGCCTGTCTCATACACTTCCGGGTTCCATCCCCAGATGAAAATATCCTTCGGCACAGCAATATCCGTTGGATATGAGAGCGATACGGAATATGTTGATTTGGAACTCTACAAAAAAACAGGTATAGAACAGGTCGCTAAAGAAATCATAAAACAGTTGCCGCAAAACTTCTCATTACTCAAGGTTGAGCAGATACCGCGTTTTCTGCCTTCATTAGATTCATCGTTCAGCAAAGTAACTTACAAGATAGATTTAAGTTGCTTGAAAGAACAGGTTGATTGGGGAAATATTGGTAAGACCGTCCAGAATTTTTTGTCACAGAAAGAAGTTATAATCACAAAAATTAAAGGCGACAGAACAGAATCAATAGATGTAATACCTTTAATTCAGAAACTGGAGCCAAAAGATAACTACCGGATAGAACTCTCCTTGAAATTCGGCCCTAAAAAGAATGTCAAACCTGAAAAAATCATCCAAAGTCTGCTGAACCTTGATGAATCCAGCACGAAACTCCTTAAAATCACCCGCACCACTCTGTTATCCTGACCCCGGATGGGGAATTTTCAGCAATAACGAATGAATAATTCTTCGCACCCGCGGTGAGCCCTACCTGTAAGACAGAAAGAAAAAAGCTGGTTTTGACTTTAAAAATGCTCGAGTCAAAAGAAATTCTTCGCACCCACCCTTTTTAACCCCCTATCTGATAAGTATAAATACATAGATGACTTTCTGGTAATTAAACAGGTAGAAATTTCCCGGATTTTTTTTGCTACCCCTGTTCTTTATCAGATTATTTTGCACCAATTTTATCAGATTATTTTGCACTGGGAAGACCGTTTTCAATCTGTTTAGCGTGTGAACAGATATTTGTTTAGACAGGATTATTCTATTTCTTTGGCAGACTGAACGATTACATTATCATCTACTGTATCTTTTTTCATTAGGTAGGCATGAAGTAAACTGATAGATGCAAGTTTATTTATTTTTCTTGGGATTCCTTTAGATAGGTCATAAATCTTTTCTATAGCAAGTGAACTGAATATAGAACCATCTCCGCCAGCAACTTTTAATCTATGTTTGATGTAATTGAATGTTTCTTCTTTGTCCATTCCATATAGATGAAATTTTATTCCTACTCTTTGATTAAATGCTTCGTAAGTATCCAGGGAAAGTTTCCTTTTTAGTTCTGATTGACCAATAAGAATTATGGTGAGTAATTTATTTGTATTAATCTGATAATTAGTAAGTAAACGAATATTTTCTAATGTATAAGTGGACAAAGTCTGGGCTTCATCAATTAACAATATTGGTTCCATATTCAACTCAGCATAACAACGTTCTACCACTTTCTGTAACTGATCTAATAAATTCCTTCTAAACCATTTTGGTTCTTCATTTCCCAGTTATAATGATCGGGAAAAACTGGACCAAAATTTAGGCTGACTTAAGGTGAAAAAAGTAGTATAATAAAGTCTGAAGGGGGGTCTGGTATGATGCGGAAGAAATTTGAAGCAGGATTTAAGGCTCGGG
>Ga0210051_1001200_pt1 | contig 26092 bp, 19 predicted proteins | sample CryGey092014_all_FD_185464 | JGI IMG/M metagenome (GOLD analysis project Ga0210051, IMG submission 185464) | Groundwater microbial communities from aquifer - Crystal Geyser CG23_combo_of_CG06-09_8/20/14_all (SPAdes) (version 2) | ecosystem: Environmental > Aquatic > Deep subsurface > Groundwater...
AGGTTTGTTGAAACAAAGATATTAACGTTAAAAGACTGTTTCAATTTTGTCTGGTTTGATACAACATCCACTGCAAAATTTGCTTTATCACCGTCTTTAGCATCTAAAGGAACTTTTACGGTTATTTTTATGCTCTTAGTAGAGTTTGGAACTAATGTGAAAGTTGCTGCTGGATTATCGGTAAAAAATATACTCCAGGTTGTTGGAGCATATTTTTGGATAGAAACAGAGTAAGTATCTGTATTTGTACCCGTGTTCCCAACAGTTAGAACAACCGTTTCATCGTCTCCAGGGCCAATTGTTATTGTGTCAGGGTATATTGAAGCGTAGAAGGAATATAGTTCATCCACGGTGTTTATTGATATAATTCTTAAAATATTATGGAAACAGTCCGTTAAAATGAAAACTCCATCTTCACTTTCTATTGAAACTCCTTCATAAAAAATTCTATCGCTCTGAAATAAAAGGATACCTTCTCTACTAAAGAATGAAATTCTACCATTTTCTGTATCGCAAACGATAAGATTTCCATACTTATCTATGCCAACATCCTCTGGTACATACATTTGCAAATTTCCTCTCCCTGCACCTGAGCCAATTGTTCTTAACTCCCAAAAAGAGTTGTTATAAACATGGATTTTGTTATCACCAAGTGAAGTAATATAAAAATTCCCTTTTTCGTCCTGAACAATACCAGATGGAGAATCACATACTTGAAAGCTTTTTTGAATAATTCCAGAGTAATTCATCTTAACAACGCCATTTTTATCCTGTACTGTCAGATATAGATAACCGTCCGATCCCCTGATAATTTTTTTAACAATCCCCAGAACATTATTTTTTACAATATTTTTAAAATCGCCGGAACTTGAAAAAATTGCAACAGCCCCATCCATTCCAACAAACAAGGAGCCCTTTTTATCCGCAAAAACTGAATAAGCCTGCGGAAAAGACTGCCCCTGAATCTTATCTATTTTTTTAATAAATTTCCCTGACTGCGAAAATTGATCAAGTTCGCTATTTTCAAAGCCACCATAATTAATCACCCATGTATTACGTTTTTCATCAAGCGATGCGCTTAATGGATTCACCAGAATCCCACCGCTATCGTGAGCATAATCTCTTTTGGATAGAAAAATCCCTGTAGGGCTAAAAACTGAAATTCTCGCTCCAATTGGGAAACCAAAAGGTGCTTCAGACTGGGAATTCCAATAATAAAACCCAGCGTCGAAAACATAAATATTCCCAAAATTATCGAGAGTTATACCCGTTGGTGTAATAAGGCTCCCATCAGGCTGATCAATGTAAGTGGCTGATGTAGTGCCTATCTGCTTTATAAACTTGCCATCTTTAGAGTACATAAGAACCCCGCCATTGTTAGATTTGCCCCTTGAAAGACCTCTATCAACAACATAAAGATTACCAGTCGAATCAAAAGCCGAATCTACTGGCGATATAAGTTCATTCCCAGCAATGATATTTAACACAGTTAAATTAATGTCAAAAATGTATATTTTATTTTCAAACATGCTAATTGCGGCTATTTTTCCATTATTGTCTGTTGAGAGACCTCCGGGAAATTTTATATTAAAGTATTGTAACACCTTTCCACTCTGATCAAGTTTATAAATTCTCTGGTTAAAATAATCTGTCACAAAAATATACCCTTTCAATACAGCAACACCTGTCGGCGCATTAAAAACACCCTTTCCAATTGATTTAACAAATGCTCCACTTGCAGAATAATTCTTAACATCGCCGCCTAATGCATCCGAAACATAAAAGTTGCCTGAAGAGAAAGCAATATCAGTTGGATATATGAATTTCGAGATAGAACCAAAGGTGAAGGTATTATCAAGCAGAGTGTCGAGTATATGAATCCTCCCGTATGAATTGTCTATTACTGCTATTTTTCCATCATCGGTTGTGCACATTCCCTGCATAGGAAATAGATACTTTGAATTAAAATCGTTTTCATACATATTTGCTTCAGAAAGTGAAATTGAACCTATAAAGTCTTCCGGGGCAACAGCCACATCCTGTACTACAGATAAACCTTTAATCGTAGTTGAATAGACGGATCCAATTTGTAAATTCAAAGCTAAAAGCATTACAAGCATCGACAAGGAAACAGTATTTAAAATTTGCCTCTTCATGGATAAACCTCCCCGAAATGCTTGGAAAGAATAAAAAAGTCAAGCTTATCAATGGCGCTATCAAAATTAAAATCATAGCTTTTGTTGTAGTTGGTATCTCCTGATTTTGTCCCGAAGCTTACTTTAAAAATATCCAGGTCTAAAGAATCAACTTTACTGTCTTTATTTAAATCAAAAATTCTTGAATAATCAGAGATTTTATAGTAAAGAGCTCCGAGCACAAACTTTTCAAGAGAAGATGCAGTTACAGGATCAACTCCTATAAATCCATCACCGTTACTTATTGCTTGAAATTGGATTGAAGCTATAGTTCCACTACCTTGAAGGGTCTCTGTATCGGAAGAAAGCGCCATAAAAATTTTGCCAGGTAGTATTGTATCTGTAAATCTTACATTTCCACTTACAATACTGCCAGCCTTTACATTAAGTATCTGCAATAAAAAGGGGTCGTAATTGACAGTCAAGTTAATTGATTTGTTGGGCTTATATGAATCAAGATAAACGTCTACCCAAAATTTATCTCCATTTTTAAGTAAAGGGGTAAGGCCACCTCCCAAAGACAGGTTAACATGACCAGGCGGAGAGTGAGATACAACAAAACTATTATAATCTTCAGCTTTCGTGATATCAGGGTACACATCTTTGCTGTCAGTATTTTCATTTGTCTCAAGGTAAATTACTTTAAAAAAGTATTTTCCATTTTCAAAAAGATAATTCATGCCAAGTGAATCTGTTGAATCAATCTTTATTGAATAATCTCCAATATAAATTGGCGATTCGTTGAAAACTGTCTTGATAAGTTCGCCCTTACTATTGTAAATATTTACTTCCACTTCTCCTCCCGTGTTGCCTCTAAATTTGCTATTATTGTCCTCGATAATTGAACCCATCCCAATTTTAAAATCAATGTTCATCGATTTCCCATTTCCAATTGTCGTGCTTGTTACTCTAACATTCTCTATGAAAGAAGGCTCTGATAAATCAGGGAGAAAAACAAACGGTATATGAAGTTTATCATTAGCACCGTTTGTAAAATAAACAAAACCATATGATTCTATCGACGCATCGTTTGCTGAGAAAGTAGCCGTTAAATTAGTCTTACCATTTGAAGGAACAGTTATTAAAAATGGCATTGAAACACTTACATTACTTTCAGGATACGATTTGTAACCTGTAGTGAAAGAAATTGAAGAGCTTGAAGAATTCTGTAGCGTAAATGTAACCGTTTTCTGCTTATCTCCGTTTCCAAATATAAAAGAAGCAGGTGTGGCAATGCTTGAAGAATTTACAGCATTCAAAATATTCACTCTGCCTGATCCCTGTATTAGAGGAGAAAACGGCATTTGAGAATCCTGATTGGTAAGAATATCTGCAGTATTCATAAGAGTAGCCTTAATTAAATCAGGAGAAAGCGTTGGCCTGGCTTGTTTCAAAAGGGCAACAACTCCTGCAACTACAGGAGAGGCCATTGAAGTACCGCTCAATTTAACATAGCTATTATCAAGATATGTAGAATCAATATTTACTCCTGGAGCAACTAAATCTGGTTTAAGGTAAAAATCTAATGTTGGGCCATTTGCAGAAAATTCCGCAATTCCTCCAAGTCCATATTTATTACTTATGCTAATTGTTTGACTGATATTCTCTTTTAAAATTTGTCCATCGGTAGAAGAAACAAATAAAAATGGAATAAAATCTTTAAATGTTGGGTTTGTTTGAGATGTAAGTGCAATATTGGGTATTCCACTTACATTGTTAAACACAATGATTCCTGTTGCCCCTGCCTCTTTTGCATTCAAATCCTTGTCACCAAAGTATATATTCGCTCCCCTCTGAACAAGTGCAACTTTGCCTTTTAAGTCTTTCCCTGCAAAGTCATTTTGTCCGCCGTATCCACAGTAAACAATTTGATAGCTTCTATCCACAAAATATGGCGATTCTGCAGGGTATGTTCCTTTTATTTGATACTCCTGAAACGAGTTCAGGACAAGCCCTGTAACATTTATGACACCAGTTATAGAATCGTCAGTTGCTCCCACCCCGATCGATTGATTCACCGAAGCGGGAGAACTCATAGGAAAATTTACTAAATCGGATCTACAACCTTCGTTCCCGCCTGCAGCAACAACAATGACGCCTGCATCGACTGCATTTCTTACAACAATAGATTCAGGGTCAGTATCAAAAGCAGCTCCTCCATCGGTACCAATAGAAATATTTATAATATTGCATTTGTCTTTAACGGTCTGTTCTATGCCCTTTATAATCGTAGAAGTCGACGTAGAACCACTGTCAGAAGAAAAAACCTTATAAGCACGAATTTGTGCCTCTCTGGCAATGCCATTTAACGAACCTGCTATTATGCCAGCAACATGGGTCCCATGGCCTTCTACGTCCATTGGATCAGATGTAGAATCTGCAAAATTGTATCCTCCAATAACCTTCGCATTAGGAAATCCACCGCCTCCTAATTCCTTATTGTTATAGTCAACGCCTGTATCTACAACTCCAACGACAATCCCATTTCCGGTAATTAATTTGCCATTCATATCTTTCATGCTATTAACAGCATCTGACATTATAACTTTTCTAGTAGTTGTTCTTTCAAGATAAGCTTTTTTGTCTAAATAAATATTTTTTAAACTCTGATCCTTTTTAAGCTCATCAATATATTTCCCGGGAATTACACAAGCTAAACCATTAAACAAATAATCGTAAGTGAAACTGATAGAGCCTTCCATCTTTTTAATTTTTTCAGAAAAATTAGATTGGGCTATTTTAACCTTTGACAAATAATCATCTAGCTCATTTTTATTGAAAATTGAAAGTAATTTGTACTTAAAAGTTGTTTTATAGACAGTGGTAGGTGGTTCATTAAATTCAAGAATTAAACTTACATTTTCATCAGATTTGAAATTCCCAAGTTCGTTGTTTTTCTGTGTTTTTGAAGAAACCTTAAAGGTTCCGGTTGAAAACACGAAAATTACAATAAAAATAATTAACAGAACTTTTCTCATTTAAAAAAGCCTCCTAAAAGTTACTAATTTTACATCAATATTGACAAAATTTAAAATGAATTTATATTTCAAATGTGGAAATAGGTTTAATTGTCTTTGATTTTGACGGCACGCTTTTTGATACAAAAAAAGACATCGCAGCATCAGTAAACGCTGCGCTTACTAAATATGGATTTGAGCCAGTTGATGAAGAAACCATCTGGCGTTATACGGGAGATGGAACTGAAGTGTTGCTCACGAGAATTTTAAAAGACAATAAAACTCCAATATTTAAAGAAGCCCTGAATTACACCTTAGCATATTACAGCCTTAATTTTGCAAATTTTACACAGCCTATTGACGACGTTGTCGACTTTATAGATAAATTTAAAGAAAAGAAAAAAGTTATTCTGTCAAACAAAAATGTTGCAATAATTAACAAAATACTCAGTAAGTTTAACTTATCTCACGAATTCCAGGCTGTTTATGGAAAGGAAAGTTTCCCAAAAAGTAAGCCAGATCCTTATCCCCTGCTGGAGATTATGAAAGAGTTTAAGGTTCCCAAAAAGAACACGATCTTTATCGGAGATAGCATAAATGACATAATTATCTCCAAAAGGGCTGGGGTTAAATCGTTTATTATATCCTCAGATGCAACATCTATTGAAGATATTAAAAAATTAAAGCCTTTTAAAATTTTTTATAATTACAAAGAAATTGAAAATTTGATTAAATAGTGTAAAATAAAGTAAGGAGGCAATTATGGCATATCTTTTGGTTGTTGTTTTAAATAAAACCGAGAAAGTAAATAAAATTCTCCAAAGATTTCTTGAAGCCGACGTAAGGGGTGCAACAATCATCGACTCAATAGGTATGGGAAGAACACTTATCCCCGAAATAAACACGTTTGCCACGATCCTCGAAGTATTTAACGTAGGGAGAAGTAGATACCCTGAAAATAAAACAATATTTACAATTATTCGTGAAGAAAAAACCCTAAAAGATGCACAAAGAGTCGTGAACGAAGAACTTGATAATTTCAAAGAACCAGGAACCGGTATCATGTTTGTTGTTCCTGTAACAGAATTTACTGGACTTGCGCCCTCACTTAAGGAAGAAGAGGAGAGCTTAAAAGAGCATAAGAAAATAAAAAAAGAAACATAATATTCAACTAAAAATTTTTAATCCAACCTGCTAATAAAAGTGACATTTCAATGAGAAATATACAATCAGAAAACTGTTTTTTTCAAAATAAACCTTCTAAGATACAAATGGAATAATATTATGGAAGTTGAAATAATTGAGACTGCCTTTTCTTTATATATAAATTCAAGCGGAATTAGAAAAAGAAACGAAATAAATTGGGCAATGCCTCTCTTTTCTTTTTGCTTTATAACAAGCATCAGCAATACCAATGAAAGCCATATTAAAAGCACATAAATCATTTCCCTGTAGACAAGTACGACAAGTGCTCCGAGGGTAGGTGCAATTGCCATACCTCCTTTAAACCTGAAATAAATTGAGAATGCATGTCCGAGCACTACAGCAATGCCAGAAAGTGAAGCTATCATTGAAGAATGAGGCATATGTAGAACAAAAGGCAGCAACGTCATTAAAAAACCTTTCCCAATATCAATTGCTCCAGTAATTAGACCCCATTTTTTGCCGAGTATCTTGCCTGCATTGTAGGAACCTGGATTTCTATCACCTAATTCTCTTACATCTTTGCCTTTTATAATTTTTACAAAGACATAGGAAGGGAGAAAAGAACCTGCTAAATAGGAAAGTATAACCCAGAAAATTTCTAAACAAGTAGCCACATTGTAACTCCACTTAAGATTGGTATAGTTAAGTTATCGTTCAATTTTAAAGCGACAAGCTCAATTACTGTGCCTATAAATGCACCTGCAAGACCTGGAATCCAGGGAAGAAAAAGTTTAAAATGACTCCACAGAACAACAAGAAACATTGAAACAAAACAAGCAATAGACCCTTCTAAAGTCTTGTTATTTACTATCTTCACCTTTCCGATGGTTTTCCCGACAATTGTAGCAAAGAGATCACCAAATATATTAAAAAGTATTGCAGTTATTCCAACTACTTTAGGCATGAGAGCTACAATGATCAAACAGCCCATGAGAGAATAAGTTGTACCTGAAAAGTCCCTCAATTCTTCCTTCTTGGCAATATATCTCATAAAAATAGCAAAAGGTTTGAAAATCCTCTTTACTACTTCATTAGTAGAAGGTTTTGTAAGTCTTATAAGATCAAGGGTTAGTACAAGAGCAAATGCGATTGAAACAGAAAGTATTACATACTTTTTTGGCCAGTAATAATAAATTATGACAACTAAGAGTAAAACCAATCTATAAAGTTTTCTTATGATTAATTTTTTCATACTTAATTTTTATTGGTGGAGGTGGCGGGAGTTGAACCCGCGTCCAAATAAGCATTTCATATCGACAGCTACAGGCTTAGTTACTCTTTATTTTTCTTCTTCCTTGCTCGAGTAACATAGCTTGGAAGCGTAGCCTGTAAATTGCTCTGAACTTGCCCCAGGCAAACAAATTCAGATTGTCCGCATGCCTACATTCTGTGTATCCTGCAGACTGAAACATCACAGAACGTTAGCTGCCTTACGCAGCTAAAGCGTAATTATAATCGGCGTTTATTTTTTTGGTGGATGTTTAAAGAGGCCAACCACCGTCCTCTGCCTGCTCCGGTATGACCCGCTTATCTGTCGAGCCCCAGCACCCCCATGAGCACATATATTATATACTTTATTTTTGTTTTTCCAATAAGCTGTACAGGTTGCATACATTTCATATTAGAGGGAATGTGTCCCTCTTAATCTTCTGTAACCTTATCTAATATTTCTAACCTTGCTTTAAAATTGACTTTTTCTCCTTCTATAGCTAAGACGTCGGGTTGTGTAGTAAGATACACTCCAACATCAACCTTTGGTTTTTCTCCATTATTTAATTGAGTGTTTATACTCACACTGCATCCAGAAAAAATAAGCACAAAGATCAACAAAAAAAATCAAAGCTTTAATCTTTTTCGTATTTTCCTTTTTCTAATTATTAAAAAATATATAATGACTCCCACCCCCGCTATTAAGACAAGAGGTAAGACAAAGAAGATTAGGAAGAATCCAAGGGCTTCACCGTAGAGAAACGGAAAACTTTTGTAGAGAAAGATGCCAATTTTTGATATTCTGCCTTCCATATACGAGAAGGACAAATTATTGAAATTTTCGTTGAGCATTATCGTGAGAATCTTCTTATCATCTACTTCAGAAATAGTTCCTTCAAGATTTGATTTTAGAGGATAAGTCTTTGGATAGGCAATCTCTATTTTTACATCGTCAAAACTTTTATAAAAATCTCTTACATTAAGAATATAATAATAGTGGTAAATATCTTTCTGATATCTTCTTGAATCAAATCCAGGATAACCCTTAAAACTCACATTTACCTCTGTTACAACATCTTTCTTGAGGAAGATATTAAAAACAAAAAATCGTTTTTCTTTATCTGCATATATAGCATATTCAGGCATGTATTCCTGACCTGTCAAAGGGTCAAGGAAAATTTCGTATTTAAAACTCGTTAATTTCTCAATCTCTTCTGAATTGCCTTTTAATAAACTCGAAAGTTCATCAGGTGTTTTTACTTCATAGTCAATTTCTTTTTGAGAAAATTTTACCTTAAAGTTATACTTAATGCCGACTAAAGATGTATTTAATACAGGAAATATGAAAGCGAATGTCCCGTCCTTTCCTGAATTAACAATCATGTATGTGACATTTGCTTCTATTGAGGTTGCCGATACTTCAAACCTGATATTTTCCTCTTTTACCTCAAGGACATTTTTAGGATCTACGATGAGGTTTGCGTTTGAACTTCCAAATCCAAATGGTGCAGCCATATTGGCGGATGCACTGCTTAAAGGTAATGCAATCAAAATAACAACCAGTAAAAATTTTATAAATTTCATTCTCATATTCATATTATATACTATACTCAAACCTCAAAAATTTATATCCTTCTCATTGAATTCTTGGAAATGTTCTCCCACCCTTCCATCGAAGCTAATCCTGTAAAATGCACCTTTAGAGTCAGCAAGATTACGGTATCATATCACAAGCCTTATAAAACTCTATTGTATCATCAGTAATAATAACCCGAACCCAATCAGACTTAATTGTATTTACAGCAATGTAGAACTGTTCATCTATTATTTTCCATTTAGGTCCGTTTTTGAGGAATGTATCACCACCTAACGGTATAAAGTTTCTATTTCCACTCAACTTGAATGGAATACCATCGTTTACGAGAAATTCTCCAAGATTATTCACAGTGATACCAATGTCAGTTACAAAACTAAAAGGAAAATCAATTTTTGTAAAATGCTCACCGTAATCTTCTGATTTGTAGATACCCTCACCATAAGAAACAATATATATCTTATTAGGACTTGTCGGGTCTATAGCGATACTTCTGTTTCCAAGAAGTTCAAACATCCCGAGTTTCTTCCAGTTTTCACCACTATCCTTTGAAATAAAAAGTCCATAATCAGTTCCTGCATAGATAGTGCTAGGATTTACCGGGTTAAACACAATACAATTCGGGATATTCCATTCCGGAGGTTTATCTTTAACAAGACTTAACTTTTTCCATGTTTTGCCCCGATCTTCTGATTTGTAAAGACCGTAGTTTGCCCCTGCAACTATGAAATTTGAATCTTTGGGACTTATTGTAATACACTGTATAGCCCCTGTTTCAGGAGCAATGATATAATTCCACTTTTTGCCGCCATCATCAGATTTAAGTAACCCTCTCCATGTTGCCAGATATATTTTATTTGAATCTGCCGAGTCAACCAGAACCTGGGTAACGTAATCAAGAGCAAGATCTATACTAATATCGCTAAACTTCTCGAAGTGAATCCCATAATCAGTCGACTTGAACAAACTATTAGATGAGCTCGTGGTCCATCCATACATCACGTTTGGTTTCTTAGGGTCAACTGCAATTGTATCAAAACTCATTCCGAGTTTCTCCCAATGCAATCCCGAATCCTTTGAAACAAAACTATCAGTATATATAACAGCAGAATCTTTTGGATGGCTAATAATGTTGTTCTCTCTACTTCCAGAATCTGAGTACATATCAGCAATTTTAAGTCCAAATGAACCACAGGGCATATACACATTGCCATCTTGAACCTTTACTTTTACATCGCCTTTAATTCCGGGGATAGAGGATTCAATCAAGTGACCGTCTTTTGTAAAGCATGCAGTATCGTATCCCCATACCAGAATATTTGCATACATCCTTACAGATGCAGGTTTGCCGTTCACATAAATCTCATAGCAGTGTTCACAACCATTTCTTACAACCTTCACCTTGAGTTTTGCTATTCCGTCTTTATCTGTTTTCAAATCATATACTTCCAAAGATGTATTTCTTATGGGGTCTCCTTTTGTATCGGTTATAACGAGTCTTGCCTCAACCTCTTTCCCTACAGGCACAGCAATTGCATTTTTAATACCATAATCTGGAAAAACTTCTTCTAATACAGGAGTTCCAGAAATAATTTTTGCCCTGTAGCACACTTCAAAAGAATACTGTTGCTCACCGTTTGAGATAATTTCGTAACCACCTATTTCATCAAATGTAACAACTTTTGAAAATTTCCTTATCCTTACATAGTTTGGAACTTTTTCTGTGTCAAAGTGCACGGTTTTGCCACCCGGAAAGATAATATCAAAAGAATCGAGGGTAGTTGCGCCACTTACTGTGTAAGTTCCACCGTAAAAAATGTTTGAGTAAGCAATTGCAGCAGCAGAGCAACAGGTAAGATAAGGAACAGTGCTAAAGACAATGGGGCCTAGTACGTTAAAGCCAATTGCATTCATTTCTTCAATCTCTTCCGCAGTTGGCATAGGCTCAAGAGTTGCACTAATTGAAGTTGTATCCTCATTCACCTCTACATCTTTTTTCACGAAATCATAATAACCCTCTTTTCTGAAAGTAATAAAGTGCGTTCCAAAGGTAAATTTGTATTCAACAGGTGTTTCTACAGGATCGTCGTTATCAATAAATACTATTGCACCCTGAGGGTCAGAGTCAATCTTAACAACCTTTACCTGTTCCTTCTTGCAGCTAGAGAAACTCATCAAAAATGCAATTAAAATTAATACTACCAAGAAAACTTTTTTCGTAAAATCATCTCCCTTTGTTTATATCGTTCCTTAAATAAAATACAGTCAATATCAGGCATCTACTCTCCGCTACAGATAGTTGAAACCTCGGGAAGGTCTAATGCGCCAACCCGTAAATTCACAAGACTTGCAGTAAAACCATGAGAAAAGTGTGTGGCAATGTTTACAGGTTTTACTAATGTATCAATATTTTTAGAGTTAATTTTGTAGTCAAAAATATTGTTGCATTTGCCGGGGATATTTCCATCTTCATCCAATTTAATAAGCGTATGCTCCCCCGAAATAATAAATCCTCCATTCGCTTTGGAGATTGAAGAATAAATTTCATCATGTTTTTCTCCAAATGCCCTTGACCATGTTATATTTCCCATTCTATCAAGCCTAAAAACAAGCGCTCCATCACGAGCTGCCCCTCCAATTAAGCTTATTGATGGATTTGCAGTAAAAGATACAACACACCCACCATCCTCCATAGATAAAATTGGGTTGAGGTAACGTAAATAAACAGGGTACAGACAATCTTCCCCAAATATTTTTGCCCATTCGTTATTTCCGTCTTTATCAATTTTCAACACAAAAAATCCATACAGAGGAAATTTATCAGGATGAAGTTGCAATAGAGACTCTATTGGGTCTATTGCCATATGTTCAGCAGTTATTACACATAGTCCGTTATTAAAGGATGTTATTCTGTATAATCCCGAGGCATCAGGAAACTTAAACATCTCTTTGCCATTAACTATTACAATCCCTGAACCATCCTTTGAAGGCTCGTAAGTTCCAAGTCCTAAAATAAAATATCCACCATCACCTGATTTTTTTATCGCAATTGCCTTATTGTAGTATTGAAGTGAATATGATTTTGCCCAGAGTTCATTACCTTTCTCATCAAGCCTCAATACGCTAAATGAAAAATTTGTAAGATTTGTTTCAGTTAAAAGCACAATATTGCTTTTGTCGCTATCCATTGAAGCAATGTGTTCCTTAAAGTCTTTTTCCCACTCCATACCGCCAGTTTTGTTAATCTTAACAACGGCTGAAACTGGGTAATTATCTTCACTAATATCAAATAAAATGGCATATCCTTCATCTGCTGTTTGGATAATATTAAAATTGTAGACTTTAAAAGTTGCACCTTTAACCATTTTAATGAGTCTCTCCCAACTGACATTAAAATCTTTATCAAATTTAATTAAGGCATATTGCTCGTTACCTTCTGCAAATGAACCAGTTGCACACACGAAAATGTAACCATCATTAATCTTTTTAATAAGAGAAGAGCCCTCATAGGAATTACCACCAAATGTTTTTACCCAGACTCCGCTTCCATTTGAATTAACTTTTAGAAGGAAGATATCTGCCTTATTGCTACCTTCAACTTTGCGAACATTTCCTGCTACCGCATAGCCTCCGTCATCTATTTCATCAACCGAAGTCTCTCCGAGCGAAAGCACATCTCCATTTGTATAATTTGGAAACTGTGCAAAGTTATATGAATTTGCCCAGCCTGAACTTTTATTTTGAATTTCAGGGACAGATGGCGTTTGGTTACTACTCTTCCAAAAATTACATCCTGAAAAGGTTAGCAGAATTAAGACGAAGACCGAAATAAAGTTTAAATATTTTTTCAAACTGTCCTCCTTTATTTAAAGTGAAGTTACTTTCCGATAAATTCCTCCAAATCAATTATGGTAAGTACTCCTTTATCAAGCAAATTTTGTGAAGGGTCGCCCTTAACTACCACATTAAATAAAAGCAAGCTGTTTTCAATAATGAGACCTGCGGACGAGGTAACAAAAATTGGCTCAAATGTTTTGCTATCAAAAACGAAAACTCTTTGTTGTCCTTCGTCTCTCCTTAAAATGGTTACGCTACTGTGTGGATCGATGTAAATATATGGTCTATCTGTAGGAGAAAGGCTTAATAAGTACCTATAACTATTTTTAAAAATCTCTGGAATAGGCATCTCTTTGCCTTTTTCGTTAAAACAAAACATTTTATCGTTGATAAATGTAAAAATCCTTCGATTTTGACTATCATATACAGGGAATGTTACTAAAAGAGGATATATTTCTTTATTCTCTTTTGTAAGGTCATAGGCAATGAGACTTCTCCTCACCATGGAGAGTAAATCGATAACTTCAATTGAAACGATGTTTTCAGAGTCGTATTCATCAAAGGTTATCAGATATTGTTCATTCTGAACGTTAAAGTTCCCCTTAGATTTAAAAAGGATTTTTTGTTTCTCAAGGTCAATAACATAGGTCAAGGCCTCGGGATTTGATGCCTTAAGCACAATTTTCTCTCCGGATACATTCAACTTTTCTGGAATGATATTAAGCATGCAACAAGGAATCTCTGTAAAGTTCATTTGAGAGATTACGTCGCCTGTAAATTTGTTCACCTTATAGATCATTAAGTGATTGTCTGAGCTTCCAAACAAATAGAGGTGGTCTCCAAAAATCGGAGTGTTAACTGGATACGAATTGAATTTCTTGTCATAGAGTAATTTGTGGCTTTTTAAAAAATATGCTTTAAGGTATATCTTATTTGGGATACCTCCGAACATAAGGACAAATTCTTTAAAAAATGCAATGCCTTCATTTACACCATCAAACTGTATTATTGTATTTTTCTCGTCAGGGATGATTTCAATATTTTCCTTCATAATAATTTCTCCATTATAAGGATTAACAGCAAATATTTCCTCAATTACCTTCCTTGGCGAAGTCTCTGTAGCCTCCGCTCTTTTTTGATTTTCTAAATATAAAGTGTCGTTAACTAACATAAAATTAGTTGCACTGTCAAAATTTTTCCTCCAGAGTTCTTTCCCTGTTACAAGCGAAATGCATACAATTTCATTCCCCCGATGGGAGATAAAAAGTTCATTAAAAGTAATACCACCTTTGAGTTCTTCAAAAGAAATTGAATTTAGAGTTCCTTTTATCTTAGGTTTTTTAAGCTCGAAATTAAGGCTGGTGTTTTCCGTTATTTCTACATCTTTTCTTTGTGAAATATAGTTATCCTTAATCACAATAAATCTGTAGATACCTTTTTTGAGAGAAACCTCGCGTGGAGTGATTCCTTCATATTCATCATTTACAAATACAGAGGCACCAGTAGGCTTTGAGGTAATCGAAACGGTAAAGCCAACTGGAGAAGTATTAATTGGATTACTATTCTTGCTCTTATTATTGCAGCCTGCAAGAAGCGTAAAAGTAAACAAGACTATTAGAAAAATTGTAAAGATTTTTTTCATGGCATCATACCCTTCAACTTATAAAATTCAATGGTTTCATCTGTTATTATAATCGCAGTGTCAGAAGCAGGCACGATTGTGTTTACTGCTACATAGACCTGGTTATCAAAAACTTTCGTTTCACCACCTTTTAAATTGAAACTGCCGATCACTCCGTAAGGCATGTAGATATTGTCTCCCTCATATCTTATATCAAACTTTACATCTCCCTGAAACTTCAGAAATTGCATTGATGTAGAAAGAATATGGCCGTCTCTATCAAATATAGCATAGTCGTAAACACCAGCAAGTAAATCACCATAAAAGATTGCACCACCTTCCTTTCCATTTACAATAAAACTTCCGATAGGATCGGCATCTTCACGACCGCTAACTTTCAGAACAACAATACCTTTGTCGTCCGTCCTAGCGTTATATACTCCGATAGGCTTATTTCTAATAGGATTTCTGTCCGCATCCACTATTAAAAGTTTTACAATGTTTTCTTTGCCTGCCTTAATTGCAACAGCATCGCTTATTCTTACATCACTTTGTTGCACTCCAAAAAAGCCTGATTTCACTCCAAAGATTTCTGAAACAGTTTTTGTAGGGGGAAGTGGTACCGCCTTGTAGAGCACTTCGAATTGGTCAAATTGCTTCTTGCCTTCGTCAAGCATTTTGTAAACTCCTGCCTCATCAAACAAAACCTCCTTAGAGAATTCTCTCCATTCTTTTTTGAATGGTTTTGTTTCGAAGAGCACTAACTTGCCCGAGGGATATTGGAAGTAAAATTCTTTGAGTATAGTTTTTCCTGTGACAATGATTTTGTCCCCAACAAAAACGCCAGAATAGGCAATTGCAGCAGGAGAACAACATATATCGATAGTAGGTAATTTATCAAAAACAACCTTATATGCACTGAATGATTCATCGTGTCTAAAGTCTCTTATGGATACAGGCAGATCTTCGATATGGTCAGAAGTAAACGCCCTAAGGTTTACAAATAGGTCGCCTTTTATATCGAATGCTCTTTCTTCATTGTATGCAAGACTTACGAGTTTTATTTTGTGAGTACCTTTACTTATTTCTGGAAGCACTGCAGGCAATGTTTTCCCAGTAAACTTATCGTCAAGATAAACTGTGTATCCAATACCGTAATATGGGTCTTCTCCATCGATACTTACATTGAAAGGTCCATTACTTTTAGATGTGACGGCAATAGTAGTGGTATATGTATCATATGAAATTGATTCAGTGTACCTGTCAATATTTATTTCCTTTTCATTTGATTCAAATTGAGCTTTAAAAGTAAATTTGTGTTTTCCATAAGATATGCGATAGGTTAAAGGAGCAGTGCCTACTTCAATGCTATCAATGGATACTTTGGCAGCCTGATTTACGTATTCAGAAGTTGATTCGATTTTTATAGACTTACTATTTAGAAAGCATCCCGTGAGAGGAATGAGCGACAAAATTAAAAGAATAATGATAATCTTTTTCATTGTCTCTACCTCACACTTGAAAGTGCAACATACAAAATTGTTTTATCATTGTAGTATTCAATTGCCGTCCCCATAATGCCCAAAGAACGCATATCAAAAGATGCTAACACCGACTCTGCATTCACATACTTTATGTTATCTTTGCTTTTTACAATTGCAGGATATGCAACGCCATTCCGAAACATTATGTAGTTACCGGCCATTGTAATATCGTTTGTATAATTGACCGAGAAGATAGTACCAACAAAATCTTTTACATCAATAAAAAGTCTTCCATTGTCCAAAAACCCGTCGTTTAATTTTTGTCCGCTTGAACCATAAATAAAATGTCCTTCTTTATCAAAAATAAACTTTTTATATCTCACAACTCTTATGTCCCCATAGATTACCGAATCATCCGGATTTACAGCAATCGCTGCAATGCCAGATTCGTTTGTTGTGAATTTTTTTGCTTTGAGGTTGGGAATAGGATTGCCTTTACTATCAATAATAAGCAGTGAAAAGATAGGCAGCATACCTCTAATTGAGCCATATTGTGGTAAAGCAATTGCGTTGTTCCAGTTTACAAAGTTTTTGTCATAGTCATCATTTGTAACTCTCTCACCCACAATGTCTTTAAGAAAAGCTACGTTAAGTGGAACCGCCCTATAACAAACTTCAAAGCATTTGTCTGTAGGCTCAATTTTGTAAGTGCCTTCTTCGTTAAAGGTAATTGTCTTTTCAAAAACTTGTCCTAAACTTGTTTCAGGATAGTTTTTACTTTTATCTACAATTGGCAGAGAGATGATTTTACCAGAAGGAAAGATGAGTTTAACTTCTTTACCGTTAACGCTTCTCCCAGAGATTTTTATGCTGTCACCTACATAAATTCCCGAATAGGCATTCTCTTCAAGATGTGGCAGATTGTCAAAAGAGATTTCTGCCCCCTCTTTAGGAGTCTTATCTGTGCGGAGGTCGAACACCCTTGCATCCGCAACTGCAAAAATGCTAAAAATAAACATTACAACAAGCAAACTTACTAAAAACTTTTTCTTCATATTACCTCCTCACTGCTCTTTGAAGCAGTAGATATAACCGTCATCTGCAACAACATAAATCTTTCCTTCATAAACCAGAGGCCTTGTCGTAATAACTTCTCCAGTTTCATAGATTGCAATTGTATCGGAAGAATATTCCTGAATGCAGTAAACTTTATTCGTAGTTGTCCCTATATATATTCTTTGATTATAGATAAACGGAGGTGCTACTGAAGGCTCAATTGTCCATTCCCAGTCAGTCCAGCCATTCACTGCATCTATACGAAGGAGCTTTCCATTAGCCGTTACAACAAACAAATCACCGTCAAGCACTTGAGAACCTCTTTCTACTTCCTTATTTTCCCATATGAGAAAACCCTTTTCTGCATCAAGGCAGTACCTTCCATCAAGATAGACTTTCCCATAATAAACGATAGATGTTGAAATTATATATTCTTCTCCCTTAAAAGTCCATAAGATATTTCCATTTTCTCCGTCAACGCAAAATAGAGTTGTTTCACCTAATATGTAAATTTTTCCCTTGTTTACCACAATTGAACTCGAAAAGAAAACCCTTTCAGGGATTTTATACTTCTTGACGAGTTTTCCAGTTAAGGCATTGATTCTATAGATTGAACCATCGGCAACTAAAGCATATATTTCTCCATCATCTAAAAAGAGCGAAGACACATCAGCATCTGTATCGTATTTCCACACAAGGTTTCCGTCTTTTGCATTGAGTGCGAAAACATGCCCGCCACTTTTGATAAGATTTGTTCCTGTTGAACCAAAATAAACATTGCCCTTGTAAAAAACAGGGGTAGCATAGATGCCAGGATGAAGCCCGGCATCAGTCACTTCGTACCTCCAGATTTCGTCCCCTGTATCTTTATCCAGACAGAAGAAGTATTGATTCTTTCCTCCAACATAGATTTTACCATCATAAATAACAGGCGCTGAGCCACCATAATTTGTGGAATACCAGGGATGACCGAGTTGCTTTTTAAAAATAGTAGTTGTAATCAGGGAAAGCGCCTCTTTAACATCAAGTTCAAACGTAACTTTATTGTTAAGCTTAATCTTCTCTCGAATTTTCCCCTTGCAATCTACAACCAATTCTACGGCATGGTGACCGATAGTGGGAAATTTGTAATTAAAAGCGATATCAGCTGATTTTTCTTTATCAAGTCCGTCAATTACTTTCGAATCAACAAGCTTTCCGTTATCAAAAAGACACACATCAAAACTTCCTGCCTTAACCTTACCCATATTCTGTATTTTTGCGCTGAATGTTTCTGTATCCACATTCACAATAGGATTCTTGGGCATAAAAGTGATATCATCCAACATAAGTTCAGGAACGAAATAGTAGAATTTCGTAACAACCAACAGTAGCCCCAATACTACTACAATGGCTACCAAAGCACCAATCCATAATTTATTTTTCATTTTTGCACTCCTTTCTTGCTATGTCTTTTTACTAAAATTAGAACTATGGCAACAATAACCAATATTAATGTAATAGGCAGAACAATAAGGATTAAGAAAAAGCCAAAAGATTCTCCAAAGAGAAAGGGAAAGGCTCTATATATAAAAATATCAAACTTTGATAGCCTTTTTTCCATATAAGAGAAAGAGAGATTTTTAAAATCATTATTCAACACAATTGTAAGAATCCTCTTATCACTTACTTCTGAAATAGTTCCCTCAAAATTTGATTTTAGAGGATAAGTCTTTGGATAAACAATCTCTATTTTTACGTTTTCGAAACTTTTATAAAAATCTCTTACATCAAGAATATAATAGTAATGGTAAATATCTTTCTGATATCTTCTTGAATCAAACCCAGGATAACCCTTAAAACTCACATTTACCTCTGTTACAATATCTTTCTTGAGGAAGATATTAAAAACAAAAAATCGTTTTTCTTTATCTGCATATCTAGCATATCCAGGCATGTATTGCTCACCTGTCAAAGGGTCAAAGAAAATCTCGTCTTTAAAACTCGTTAATTTTTCAATGTTTTCTGAATCGCCTTTTAATAAGCTTGAAAGTTCTTCTGGTGTTTTTACTTCATAGTCAATTTCCTTTTGAGAAACTTTTACCTTAAAGTTATATTTAATGCCCGTTAAAGATGTATTTAATACAGGAAATATAAAGGTAAATGTTCCATCCTTTCCTGAATTAACGATTTTGTATGTGACATTTGCTTCTACAATACGGCCTGACATATCAAACCTGATGTTTTCCTCTTTTACTTCAAGGACATTTTTAGGATCTACAATGAGGTTTGCGTTTGAACTCCCAAATCCAAAAGGTGCAGCCATGTTTGCAAATACATTGTTTAAAGGTAGCAGTATCAAAATAATAATAAGCAATATTTTTTCGTAAGACCATCCCCTTCCTTTTAAATTATATGATTAATCTTCATGTGGTCTATCTGCCACATTTGTGAGTTTTTACCTGAGTTATAAGACATAAACAGAGTGTGGTTGATAATTACAAAAACTTTGCCAGTGTCTGCTGGGCCAACTTGCAATTCTTCAACAGTATGGGGATTCATCCTAAACATATCGGTAATTTTAATTTCGTAAAAGTGAATACCTCTATCATCTGACTTAAGCGTTCCTAAACCCGCAACAACATAAATCCCTTTTGGATTAGTTGGGTTAATAAGTATATTGCTAATAATAGATGTAAGATTTCCATCGTTAAAATGTCTAACTGACTCAGTAAACGATTTTACCTCTTCAAAATGAAAATCTGCTGGACTTTGAGAGGTTCTACTACAGGAAGATAAAAGCAAAACGAAACTTAAAAATAAAATTGCAAACTTTTTAGCCACAAGCTCCTCCCTAAGGAACAACTTCAAAAATCTCAATGTTATCTACACCTACAAAAAAATTGCCTGTTGCTTCATCCACTGCAATTGCCGAGATTTTATCTTTGGGTAAATTGCCTGAAATATCAATCCAGGTATCACTTCCATTTTTTAGCATAAAGAGTCCGCAAGATGGTGTCAATAAAAATAAGTCTTTTGTTTTTGGATTGAACTGCAAATCTTTTATATTTTTATAAATTAGCCCATTATTTATAGGTTTGAAAGTTTTACCACCATCGACGGATTTGAATACGCCCAAATTACCATCTACGCTATAGGCATAGATGGCTGAATCTACTATGACAATTCGAAACGAAGAAACCGGGTTACGAGGTATAAAATCCTCTGAAACTTTGGAAAATGTTTTCCCAGAATCATGAGACCTGAAAAGGACAGGATGAGTGATACCATCTTTATTTTCGAGTCCTACAGCAAAAACAATTTCTGGATTAACAGAGTCGAAAGCAAAACTTATCAAATTGTTCGGCGCTTCTTTAAATGTTTTTCCACCATCGTAAGAAATTAAAGCCCAATTAGAGCCCTCATCTCCATATTCAATTACGACATTTTCTGGTTCATTTGGATTAACAACCAGATTACGCATACCATATTGAGACTTCAAACTCTTTAAAGTATCTCCTTCCAGTTTAAATGGTCTTGCGTAAGACATTGCATAGACAACATTTAGGTTTTTACTACAAATCTCTAAATTTACTAAATTATCAAAGCCATCTTTATTAAGAAGAGCAAGAGTGTTATTGTCTAAATCCCATTTAAAAGCAGTTGAATTGGTCAAAACAAACCCTTTTCCATTATCCACAATAATTTTATTGAAGTAAACTTCAGGAAATACATTTTCAAGTTTAAATGTGATTTCATCTTGGGAACTAAACAGATTGCCGCTCACAGTTAGAATGAAAAATCTATCCCCATTGGGATTGAATTGCGCAATCTCTATTGAGTTATACAAATTTACTTCTTTAAAAGTTGCTCCTCCGTCATGTGAAATGAAAAGTTTAGCTGCTTCAAAAGTATTAGCATATACTGGAACTAAGATAATGAAATTTGGATCCTTCGGATTAACTACGATTTTTGGCATAATTCTTAGATTAGAAAAAGGTAATTCTTCAAAACTTTCTCCTGCATTCTTAGATACAAAAATTTTATCGTAAGATATAACGTAAATCACGGACGGGTTAGATTGAGAAACTGCAAAACCATTAATTGCATTAAATTCCCTGTTTATTTTTTCCCAGTGTAAACCAAAATCCGTCGATTCAAAGAGTTTATTGTCTGTGGAAGCATAAAGAATGTTGTTTACCCTGTCATACTGAATAGTAGAAGAAGGTTCTTCCGGATTTTTAAACACATCCCATGTTAAGCCGATATCTTCGGAAATAAAATTGCCATTAGGAGTTGTTATTAAAATTGAATTTGGATTGTCTTTTGAGAAGATAATTGAATAAATATAACAATCACCTGGAAGTCCATTACTTAAATATTTGAACGATTTTCCGTCGTCTTCTGATTTAAAAATTCCACTTTCAGTTCCTACAAAGATTGCTTTTCCGTCAGGGGATTCGGCAATTGAGTTAATCTCTAATGATTGTGCGTAATTTTTGCATTGATTTTCTAAAGTAATCTTTGCAATTTTCTCCCAACTTTTACCCGAATCATCACTTCTATAAATTTCCCCATTCTTCAAACCCACATATATCCTGTCCTTATGTGATTCACTAAAGTTAAAGGTAGTGATAAAACCACCATAAAAATTTGCACTAACTTTTTTAAATGACACCTCTTGCGTTTGTGCACTATAGTTTTCTATTTTTGTTTCCACATTTGGCGAAATAACTTTTACTCCCGGAGTTTCCTCTGTCTTTTTACATCCAGAGACGCTTACAACCAAACTTACAAGTAAAAGCAAAATAAAAATCTTTTTCATTTGACTCCTCCCAATAAAAAGTTTATCTCTTTTAAGAATTTTGTTAAGCATTAAAATTTTAGTATCTAAATCCTTTTTGCTCTTTGGTACACTAAGCGTATCAAATATCACACTCAATGTGGCGGCAACTAATTGGGCGTTGAACTAACAATAAAACGGACAAAATAATCGGGCATACCTTTGATTGCACTCTTTACGTGAAGATCAACTTCTCCATTGCCGTCAAATTGGCAGTAATACGACCAGCATTCTGAGGTGGATTGACAACCTGTCCCGGGAGATCCACAATTATCGAGCCGGCCTGCTCTTGCATTGCCAGATACGGTTGAGAATTTGAAATTATGCTCTTCGTCAGGATAAATGTCTTTAGGAAGATTAATAAAAAGCCTTGTTGTCTCTACAATCTTTTGTGTTGAATTATTGGGAATAGCTTTACAAGCAGTAAGTTTCAGCTCATAAATGTGGACTGGATCGACAAACCTAAATGTTTTAACGTATTCATCAGGAATTTGATCCTTTTTATCTTCACTTTGAGCGCACTCATCTATTTGTTCTTTAATACCAAACATTGCGCAATTTGCCTTATGGATTACAAAGTGCATAGCAAAACACCTATTATCTTTTGTGGTAGTAATATAATAATAATGCTCATATATTGAACCTGCACCATATTCAGGAATCCCTTTGACAAAACAAAAAGGCACTGGATTACCCGGAAAAGTTATTTTTTGAGTTAAAGGTAACGGAGGCCGTTTGCTTGCAGGATACCACCTAAAACCTGGAATAATTGTTGCTGGAGGACAACTTTTTGTGATGTCTCCACAGTTTTTAATTAATGGAATCACTTGAAAAGAACAGAGGTCAGGGAAGTCTGTATAAGGATTTGATTGATTAGGATCAGATATTAAAGTAAAACCATAATCTTTATTGAAATAAGGGTGAGGACCATGAGTGATTTTCCCCACAGGTTCTATAGTAAATTTCAAAGTTTTAGCAATCTCTCTTATATGGTTCTGGTCTGCCCATAAAACAAAGTAGTTATAGGTATCTCCGGAAATTTGCACTGCTTGAGGATATTTGATTACTAAACTCGCTCGATTTTTCTCTTCTGCTGGTTGGTCAGTAGATGGTAGGATTAAACGAGCTTCTTGGTTTTGAATTTTCAGTTTTTCGATTTTTGGGCAAGAGCCATAAGGGTGTAATTTATGATAAGCTTCTGTAGTATAAACTTCATCTATAGAAAGGCCTACACCCGAAATAGCCGAAATTTGAAAAAATCCATCTTCTCCCGCATATTTTTCTCCTAATTGTGGATCTTTATAATCTAAATCTAACTGCCAGGAGGAAGGATAATTAAAAGCAACTTTATAAATTGGATTAGAAAAAGTTTTCAACACAAGATTGATGTATTCACCTCGCTCCACCGAATCTATTAAATATTTGTCTCCTTTTCTAATCACAGTTAATGTTTCATCAAAGTATCCTGTTTTACCTTGGCCAGTATATTCTTCATCAATTCTAACTTTAAATCTGAATTGAGTAGCGTCTAATTTTTTTGTTTCCAAAATTTTAAAATCGGCAAAATGAGGGTTGGATAGTCCGACCAAAGTTAGCTTTCCTGAGGAATACTGCTTTTTAGCATTATCTGTCAAAAATGATTCTGCTAATGGTTCATTTTTTTCTAAGCGTGCTTTCATAAAGTCATCAACAAATTTGGTTTCCTCGGCAACAGAGGACTCTGTGGCCCCGGTTCCCGATAGTGCTACTTTATGCAAGAAAATTAACTTATCCACTAACCAATAAGAAAGAAGAATTAGAAGACAAATAGAGATGATTCTAAGTGCAAGTTTCTTATCCCTAAAAGCAGAATAAACAAAGAAGATCATAGATACTACAACCAAGCCTATTTTTAAGCCATCTCGCAGCAAAAGACCATTTTTAAAAGAGCCGCTTGCCATAGCAAGATGAGAAAGAACAACATCAACAATGATAAATAAAGCCAGGAAAATTAAACCTTTAACAAAATAATTTACTTTTTGTCGCATAAACATTTCAACCTCCTATCATTTATTATTTTTAATAGTGAGGATAATATCCCTCACAAAACCGTGCTTGAGATTGGACAAGCACACGGCTTTTCGTTAATATTCGCTTCAATATCTTATATCGGACTTTGACCGATAGGAAATTACGAGCTTTTACTGGCACTATATTTGCTCTAATACACTCTGTGCTAAGCATAAATAACAAAACAACAGTTAAAACAGACATTTTGACCTCCTCTCTTATGGAACCATTCCAATAAGGGAGTATATTATTATATCACTGCCATTGTCCTTTACCGTAACATCAGGGTAATCTTCGGGATGGTCTATAATTTGTCCGATATTTACGTATATTTTACCGTTTACTGTGATTATCCGAGGCATTTCATTTTCATACAAAGAAGGAGCAACCATTTCTTTTGGAAGGTAAAGACTTCCATCTATAATCTTTGTATATTTCTTACTTATCGATTTTCTTCTTACAACATTGGCAAGCAGATCGCTGTATATCATTACAGTTGCATTTTTTCCATTTACAAAAAGTTCTCCACAGCAACCGTAAGGATTTTCCCCGGGGAATTTTCCAGACAGAGTAAACGTTACTATTCCATTTGTATCTGTTTTCAGTTCATATGCCCCTATCTGGGTATTGCGCATAATCTTTCCGTTTGCATCAGTTATAAGAAATTTCACCTTTTTAGGCTCATCCTCAAACACGACGATTGCCTTGTTCGCATATTTCATATTCTTTACAACAAATGGGAACAGCTGCGCTACTGTTGTTACAGGAGAAACAGGCTTTGCCTTGTAGTCCACCTCAAAACTTTCGCCCAGGATGGGTTCCGACCCATTTTTTTCCTTTACCTTATAGCGACCAGGCTCATCAAAAGTAATTGTTTTTTCAAAATAATTTGCACATTCGTCGCAGTTGCCTATCTTTGTATTAACTTCTACCTTTTTGCCTGACGGGAAAACAATATAAAATGATTTTATTTTGCGATCCGCATATCCTTTTATCGTAATAGTTTCATTTGCATAAATCTCTGAGTACGTATATGCTGCTGCCGAGCAACAACATATCAGAGGAGGAGAGTCAAATTGCACTGGATAAAAAAGCTGCCCTTCTGGAAACTGCGGAGATTCTCTTTTGAAATCATTTTCCGTAAGTAATGTATCATTTTTTACATCAAATGTCTCGATTAAAGAATATGGTTCCCGAGTGTCAAAGTAGTTTATCAGCTGTATTTCATGCGCTCCTTTTGTGAGAAAAATAGGTTTATCTGTAAATTTCCACAAACAGTGCTTATCGACAACTACCATAAAAGTAGTGCTTGTTTTTATCATTACTTTGGACAGGTTGGAAACTTTTTCAAGTGTAAATGAAACTTTCACATTTTTATCTTTACCATTAATGGTTATTTCTTTCTCTATGCTTTTATACCCTTCCGCTGTTAGCACTATTTCGTGCTTTCCATAGGGAAGCAGGTATTCTTTCAGCGGAGTTTTACCTCTGTCAATACCATCTATACTAATATTTGCATTCTGGGGAACAGAGTTCACCGTAAGAGTGCCATATGTTTCCGTTTTATCTGTGCACCCTGCAGAAAAAATAAACAAAATTGCAATTAGTAAAATGATAAACTTTCGTTGAGTAGACATTTCAACCTCCTATCATTTTATATTTTTAATTTTCTTTTCTCAAAAATTTAGTTTTAATTCTCTTTTCTTTATTTTTCTTAACCTCGTCTTCCTTTCCTACGGAGCCTTGCCCCTCGTTTAAAAGCATCACCTACCTTTCCGAGGGAGATTTTGCTCCTGCTTCTAATATATTTTTAATTCTTTGTAATCTGCGCTCTTTATAAGCAGATTCTACTCTCTTGTTTGTCAATACCTTTTAGGGAGAACTTGAAAAATTTCCAAAATTTTTCTCCTATCATATATATAGACTCGCAAACTTCAAAAAAGTTCCATTTTTTTAAAAAATTTTTCGATGGTACAAAAACTTTTAAATATAAGCCAAAAAGTTTGAATGTTCAAAGAAACTGTTTTAGTGCAAATAAATAGATATGAGCAATTAAATATCA